>Ga0265295_1000279_pt1 | contig 106041 bp, 81 predicted proteins | sample Munlansysbiofilm_FD_192503 | JGI IMG/M metagenome (GOLD analysis project Ga0265295, IMG submission 192503) | Leachate microbial communities from a municipal landfill in Southern Ontario, Canada - Methane capture system biofilm | ecosystem: Engineered > Solid waste > Landfill > Unclassified ...
GCTCCAAAAACCCAAAAGAAGAAAATAAATATAAACGCCAAGCCTTTTAAAGACATAATTTACCTAAATAGAAGAACGATATAAGTTTAGAATCTTAAATAGAACCGTCAGCGATATCATTTTTCAGCGTTTCTATTTTTTCTTTACACCTAGCTAAATTAGTCTTAAAGACATCATCCTTACTCAAGTTATATTGGGGAGAATCAAGTGCTCTGGTTAACTGACCACATACGATATCAATTTCATGCTTATTACTTTTTTTTCTATCTGGCATAGTCCAAGACTTATTCCACATACCTGCCTTGAATAGTCCACGCTTAACAACATTCTTAACCCTAGAAATGGTAGGTTTTTCATTATCACCACGCCAAACACAGTTTATCGAAATTGGATCGTAATTAACGTTCATTGAACCAGCCCAGTCCCTCCACTTAAATTCAAGTATTTGGTTATAGGAAGGATGGACAACCATCCAAGGGACGCGAAAGGCATCAGCTAAGATTGCACCATGCATTGCATCTGTTAAGACATAATCGCTGGAGATAATATCCGCAGATACTTCTTCGATACTGCCAAAAGGACTTATGCAGTGGATGCCAATATTTTCGCACACTTCGTGCCAATTGCCCAAAGTCTCACTAATATAGTGCGGGATAAAAGAAACTTTATATTTCTTTGTTGTATTAGGGGAAATCTCGTGTCGATAGTCACTCAAAAGAATGGCAGGATCAGTTATGAATTTATCTTTTTCCAAATTCAACACTTCCGCGCTTAACGGTCCTCTAACAAAATAAATTTTATACGAATCATCTATTTCGGGAACATCACCGTAGCCAACCCCTGCGCCAAATATGATTTTTACAAGGTCTTGAGGGAGTTTGTGATTTATCAAAGTGCCTATTCCGACAAAAACATGGCTGTCATTTTTATAATCATACAAATCAGGCAAAACACGTGGCCAAATCCAGGTATTCAGCTCATCCCCGAAATTTGATGGACTCACCTTCCAGTAGAAAACATCCATATCAATTGCCTCTTATAGAAGTCATGAGGAAATAAGCCAAAGACTTAACACTATTTTTTTTCAACTTTAACGCTTCAAGGAAATATCTTTTAGAAGCTTTTACATTTCCAGACTTGTACGCCGACCACCCAAATTCAAAATATATATCAAACAATCTTTCGTTTATTTGGCTTTTTGCTAAATTAACTAAACTCAAATTGCGTGATATATTCGTTTCTATAACTGTTATTGTATTTGGTTTAATATACTTATTAGCACTATGTTTTTTATACGACGTCAAACTTTCATGTCCTCGACGATAGCCAGCAAGAACTTTTGGTATATAGTCAATCCGATGTAACGCAGCAACCCTCAGCCATAAGTCATAATCTTCTGCTGTATCTAGGTTCTCGTCGAAAAGCGCGATATTATCAAAAACTTCCTTTCTCAACATTACAGTGCCAGTCCATATTAAATGACAAAGCAATAAGTCATTAAAAATAAAGCCACTTGGACATTCGACATTCAACTTCTCGTGATAGCTACTATTGGTTGTTTCTGTTTCATTGAAAATAAACATGTCGGAGTAGACCATCATGCATTTTTTATTTTTGACAAGATGTTGAACCTGACAAGTAATTTTATTTTCAACGTAGAGATCATCAGCATCAAGAAATGCAATTAAATCACCGCTAGATTTTTCAATTCCGGTGTTTCTTGCACTAGACACCCCGTTGTTTTCTTTAAAAAAATATTTTACATTCGGACTGGTTTTATATTTATTGCTTATGAATTCTCCTGTGCCGTCAGATGATCCATCGTCAATTATTATTATTTCGATGTTTGCATAACTTTGTGCCAAAACACTATCTATAGAAGCACCTATATATTCTATATTATTAAATGTTGGAATAATAACACTTACTTGTGGTGTAGTTTTATTCATTTATTTACCTGATTAAAGTTTAAATCATTGATCACAGAAGACATTTTCCACCATTAATCATGTATTTTTTTACAGACATAATTATTATTTTTTCATCAAGTGGGAATCGACAGACCAATTCTCCGATATGACCCGCCCCAGCAGTTTACGAACCTTGGTTTCCAACGCCCATCGAACCAATGGTTTGGCCAATGCCTCTTCAGGTCGAAAACTATTCTCATAAAAACATTATCTAAAAGAATTTTTTAACGCGTTCTTTGAGGCCACCATACGGGGTTTGAAATCCCTCAATTGACCAGGCTCCATTTCCTTCAATGATACTTGGCCCCTCAGGTCCGGCAGCGATATCCCACCCTACTGAATAAAACCCATAAAAATATTTTTGATGAATTTCACGCACCAGATCACAAGATTCCTTAAACCAAGGAAACTCAAGATCGCCTAAAATAAATTTCGTATCTGGGTGCACGGTAACAGAAGCTCCAAACCCTGGCTTGTATTTCCACATCTTTGAGGCACGACCTGTAGACATATCAATCCCACCCAAAATGCCCCCAGCTGCCCAATTGTCCACGCAAAGGTCACCAACCCCGGCACGCAAAAACCCATCAAACAATTGCGCTTTATCATTTTCCAAATAGGTAACGAGCCTGAGAGTATTGACTGATTTAGGAAACAAGTTATTGAGGGAATCATGCTGTATAAAGCGCTCTTGAATCATAAATGCTTTAGGCAACTTCATAAGCAATTCATCAAGCGTAAGCTCCAATCCACCAGATACAGCTTTTCCATCTTCAATTTTTAATTCTATTATTTCCTTACCACCGTACGCATGCAAGGGCTTAACAAAGCCATCAAACTCGCATGAAAGAAGGTCACGAGTTTCAATCTCTGAATTGCTTTCGCATAGCGTTATATGATTAGAAAAACCTACCCCTAAAACCCTCGGAGAAGGCATATTTATCGACTCAAGGTACTTTCCAAAAAGAAATTTATCTCCTAAAACACAACCATATGACGCATTGCCAAGCGCGCGATATCTTGATTTCTGAGCCAAATCTCTTATCTTTTGAAACTCACCGCAAGAAATATAATCTTCAATATTTGCGCTTTTGCAATCTAAACCATATGCAAAATAGAAGTTATTTACTTCCTGATGACGAAGTAACCAAAAAAATAGTTCTGAATATATTTTAAGTTTATTTTTTTTAGACACTTCTGGATAATATGTTTCCCCTTCGTTTACTAACTTACGAATATTTTTTACTCTCGTTGGCAAAGAAGTTAGGTATATGATTAATTTATTTATCATTGTAATTTCTCTTTCAAAAATGCTAAGGGCTATTCTATCAGGAGAAGCATCGCTGCTAACAGTAGGCACGAGCTCTGGTGCCAGACTCGCGATTCTTTTTACACCACATTCAATTTGCCGGCAAAGCCAAGCTTACCAGTGCAAAAAAGTTTTGCGCGACGCTCTGAGTTGCGCTCCCAACTGAATATAAAACTCAAAATTGTATTAATCATTTCAATCTCACGTTACATTTTCACGAAACCATCTTTTTAGCTTTTCCCACAATTTTATTCCTGACATCTGGCGGCAATAGAAACGCAAATGCGATCAAACACCACATGAATATCGCCGCAATAATATGTTCACCAAAGCTTAGCCAGTCTTCGACTGACCATAGTCGCTGAATTAAGCCACAGTAAAGAGAAAACAGTAGCAATGCTAAAAAACCTGGTGCAAGACTAGACGTAAAAAACTTCAATCCTGAAATATTGAGCTTTTGGCACATATAATAAGGAACAACTACGGCCGATATGAGTAAACGTGCGCCCAAAGTACCAGCGGCAACCCCGACAAGACCCCATTTGAATACAAGAACAAATAGCATTGAAAGTGCAACATTCATCAAAGCTTCTACAACGGAACGTTTTGCGGTAAATCGGACATGGCCCATGGCAGACAACACGTTGACGCAGGGGACCAGATAAAGGACTGGTATTTTAGAAAGAGCCAGCACTGCCATCACATTGGCGGCCAACGTTACACTGGGGAGATCGAACCCATCTTGCAACATCCACAAGCGGATAAAGGGGTGGGCATAAAAGGCAAGTCCGATGTAGGCCAACAGTCCGAAACTTAAGGAGATACGGATTTGTGAGCTAAGAAGTCCTTTTACGTTGTTGAACTCCTGTGCCGAAACCGCCTTCTGTACGGAGGGGAAAAAAGTCATGGCGATCATGCTGATAAAAGGGGCCGAATAAAAAATAAGCGTTGCGCCGACGCTATATTCACGGACTGCTGCAACACTTATAAAAGCGCCGACAATGATAAGATCACTTTGACCAATAACTTGATAGGCGACATGTGAAATAAAGGCATAAAAACCATAGCCGAAGAGTTCCCCCATGCGGGCGCGTGAGAACAGCAAGGGGAAACTGCGTAACCTGGGATAGATCTTCCCGGCGCAGATTCTATTGAGAATAACTGAAAAAAAGTTCGCCAGCGCCAAAGCTCCAGCCAGGCCCCACAACCCCCAGCCAGCGTAAAGAGCATACACTGTCGCTGCCGTTCGAATCAACAACACCACCAAATCTACCGCCCGGGCAACATCAAAACGGTCATGAGCGCTAAGAACATTCGAGTAAATGGCGGCAACGGCGGCAAACCAAAGATTGACCGCCATGAAAGGCAATAACAAGCGCACCATAGAATAATATTCAATGGGGACATTCTGGAAAAAAACGGGGAAAGACCATCCGAGGATAACTCCAACTAACAGCACCAATCCGCCGGTTAAAGTAAAAACCGCAAAACCAGCGCGGATCGTCTCGTCTACCCCAGTGTGATCCTTTTTCCCCAAATACAGGGCGATATGGCGACCAACACTTGAACGGACGCCTATATCGAAAATACCCATATAACCGATCAATACGGTCAGCAAACTCCATATCCCATAAGAAACCGCATCGAGCTTGCCGACAATGTAGGGAGACAGAAAAAACATCACCACTAAAGAAGCGATGTGTCCTCCCCAGTTGATGGCTAGGTTTCGAAGGTACTTTGGCCTGCTATGCATATAAATTTTCCAATTCCAGAAATTAATTCAGGATACGTATAACTTTTGCCGGAACACCCGCAACTACAGATTTTGGCGGCACGTCCTGCCTCACCACTGCCCCCGCGGCAACGATTGATAAAGAACCAATTTTTACACCGGGGGAAATAACAGCCTTGGCTCCCAACCAGACATCATCTCCAACAACAATTGGAGCGTTTTTCTGAATCTGCCCTTTAACATCAGTATGTGAGGCAAGTCGAGAATTATCGGGATAACTGCTTGCCACAAACACAATATATGGTGCCACAATAACGCGTTTACCAAAGGTTACAGAAGGCGACTCTCGGTTTATTCCCAAGATAAAACTGCCAAAGCCAATCTCCGTCCCTTCCTCGACAACAATTCCAGATTTTACCAGTAGCAGTTTTCGAATACGACTGTAGGTTGGAATAGCCGTTTTGAACACAACGTTCGTTAGGTATACAACCACCGAAAAGGTATGTAATACTGTTCAGGAAGCCCCTGAAAAAACCCTCCCCTAATCCATGAAAAACCTTGAAAACATTCATATGTACTTCTTATCCCAGACTCAATGCACAGATGAGTCCCCTCGCATGACGTCAGCCCAGTAAAGAAAATAATAAGCAAGGCTTTGTTGTTGCTTCATATGAAACGAATCTTCGGGGCCGTTGTTTTTCTGTTCAAAAAAGTCTGTATTGACATAATCAGACACGGAATTAGCGCCATTTTTTAAATCATTAGCGTGGCGGTTAAGGAAGTCATTAATGTGAATATTAGCTTCAATAGGTGAGTGCGCAAATAAAGACCCAACAAGTGGAATTTTCCGCCGGCGCTCATAATAGTAAAGCAAAGTATGGACAAAGTTTTTCCACTTGATTTCAGCACTAAATCGATCATCCCCTGAGAACAAACCACTTTCACCACAGAAGGGAATGGCACAAGCTTTCTTATAGTGCTCACGATAAATTTTTCTGTATAACTTTAGTTGCGGTTTTTTTATTGTTAAGGGTGGAATTGAAGCAATGTAGCTCCAAAGTTTATCCGACATTCCCGGGGTGAAGGGGAGGACACTATTGGCGTAAACCTTTAATGGATTTGTGACGGTTCTGTTTAGAGCCCGATTTTTAATAATAAAGCGCATCACGCCATAATCATCCTCGCCATACATTTCTCTTTCTCGCTCAATGTTAGCCTTCAATGCCTCCTGCATGGATTGAATGAAGTCCTGCGAGAAAACGGCTGCGGCCTGTTGCCAGACAGCGGAATCAGGGGTTAATTTTTTCTTTGTCAAATAGGTATTCATATCCAGGTCTGTGAATTGAGTCAAAGTATACCCCGGAGCAACCCCTTCCCATACGGCACCTGTCAGACTTTCAACGTGTGCAGCAACATTGCTGATAAAAAGTCCCCGCCCAGGTGTTGCGACCTCATTCATCATCAAGTAATGGCTCTTGGCAGCCTCCCCTTCGGGACCGGAGACTTCTCCAACAAGCCGTGCGTGCTCAACCCCAAAATATTTGGCCACCCGATGGCCCAAAGTCCCTTCTGCTCCGCCAAAATGTTTGCGTTGCATAACAGATAGAGTCTCGATAGAGATTCCTTTTTCTTTGAGCAAACAAAGGATAAAACGGGAATCAAATCCAGAACTCATCAGCAGGGTATTGTCCTGAACTTGATATTCCTGATACGCACTCACTTCAGCGCGATAACAATCTAGAATAAATTTCGTGGAAATATCCTCGAACGGCATTTCAGGCGACCGTTCAGGCCAATTCCAGTATTGTTCTTGCGTTAGTTCATTATTTGCTGGATCGTAGCAAATACGTTTCCCTCTGAGACTGGAGACACCTGCCAGTTGCGTGTTTTCTCCAACTGAGTGCCCAAAGGTAAGAAACGCCCCCCACCCCGCCGGATCAGGCTGAACTGGAACAATTTGCGCGCAAGGAAAAGCCTTTATTTCCGAAGCTAGAGCAATACCTTTAGGTGCCTTGTGAAAATATAGTGGTTGGAAGCCCATAAAATCTGGCACTATAAGAGCCTTCTGCTCTTTTTCCTGCCAAAAAATCGCTGCATAAGCACCATCCATTTCAGTCAGTGCCTGAAATGCGTGTGCGGTGTCCATCTCAACAATTTGACGTAAAAACGCTTCCAACTGCCCCAGTTTGGTCGGCACACCTGAAATAGCCAACAAGTTTCCATCCGCGCTTTTAAAAAACATAGGGATGACCCCATAGCGTTCTGAGGTTCGAACAATTCCGATAGCGCCGCCAGAAACTTCGAAGACTTCAGTGGAATGCCATTGATGAACAACTTGTGCCTGACACATCCGCTCTACATATTCTTTGGGCGAAGACGGGCCTACAGAGCCAAAAACCGCAGCGATCTTCATACAAACTCTCTTCCATTTCTTGTCTGTTAAGACTTTTAAGGTTACTGCATTAAAGTCTCTGCCTATGGTGTTCCTACACACTCAGCAACAACACTTTGCGTATACTTCTGTCCAAACGGATCCATCAACGTAAGAGTCCATTTCTCCCCGCAAACTGACTTATCTCCCAGATAAAGGGTCGGCCGCGCATCGAAGGTTGGACTGATCATCTTCTTTCCTTCTTGAGATACTGCCTGAAGTTGAACCATCTGCGGGTTCGCGGCAGTAGCGCCTAAATCCACCTGCAGCCAAACTTCTTTTTCGTGTGCACCCTTCACTATCTGAAACCTGACATCTTTATCCGCATCGTTATACATAGGTTTGTGGGGAACGAGCGGAGAGGCGGACAACTTCAGCAGTGGATCGCCCACAAACGTGGTAATCCAGCCTAAGTGCATTTGATTCATCAGCCAAGCTTCCCCCAGGGTCTTACCATGCAGCAAGGCGGGATAGAAAATATCGTCATCCCACCAGCTTTTGTTGTGGATATGGGGTGCGCCACGGTAGACTTTGGCGGCGCCGGCGGTTGCGGTTACACCACGTGCCAGATCTGTGCGCATCTCTCCCTTTTTCCAGCCATTGTGCGAAATCACCGTTGCGGCAATGCCGCCGGGCAGATAGGAAATATCTTCGTTTAAAAATCCATTTTCCGGGGCAAGGCGCCCCCATTCCAGCAGATTTTTTCCCTGCCCGCCGTAATACAGATGGCGATAGCCCTGTTTCCACAAATCCAACCCGGTCTTGGAGCGAGACAAATACCCGGTGCGCTTTTTATCTTGCGGGTAATCCTGTTCAGGCAACATCCCCATGGCGGGGCTGGCATACGTGGAGGCATACACCGCTCGATCAATCAGAGCTTTGGCCTGCAATGGATCGGGAGCATCGATACGGCTGACAAAGTAGAGAAAACGCTCTGGATGCTGACTGCGGTTGGCTACGGTGAAAGATAAGGGTTGTGGACCTTCACTTAGAGACGCACTGGACGTATACAGTTGAGAATGGAGAAAAGGATTTGCCCTATCGACCAGAGGTCTGTTTTGTGGCGCGCGAAAAAAGTAATCCCTAAATGGGCTTTTACTTGAAAAAAGATATCCACGTAGCTGTGTGCCCATCACTTTATCTATATCGTAATAGAGCAGTTGCAAGCGCTGCCCAAAATCGATAATCGCTCCGTAGTTGCCAGCCTGTTCGGTAATACCACGCGCGATGCCGCATGGGGCAACAGCGGTACGGGGCAAACCGTAGCTAACCACCATGAACAGGATGTGATCTTTGAGTAGGGTGCCATCGGGACGCGCATTTTCAGGGTCTTCAAGAAAGTTCTTAAGCGGTTGAGCTACATCTTCTATAAAATGCAGATCGTCACGCTTTCCATCGCGCCCACTGCAGGAGAGTTCCACATCGTCTACATCGACATAATCGGCGTGCCAGGAATGCACCTTCCCTGCGCGATCGGTACAGGAAGCTGTGAGGGTGAGTGCTCCGCTAGCAAAACTCTTCCCATCGAGACGAATTGTCCACTTATCGCCACTGCCGACATAAATTTTTCCCTTTACCTGGACCAATCCATCCCGCACCAGGGGTATTTCCGCCCCCTTATCGGGCTTGAGATCCATCTGTAACGTAGCCATATTCCAAGCAGAACTTCCGCCTGGCAACGCGAATTCAATCAGACGGCTGTCGCGCAGCTGATCGTCCTTGGGTGACGGCCCAAATAGATAGGTCCGTTTGAACACCACCCCTGCCGCATTATCAGAGCTGTTCTCAGCTAGATGCTCTGCATTAAGGTGCCTGGCTTCATCCAGAACCTTAATCCCATGTTCGCAGCGCAACCCGAGGAGGTACGGCTTTTCACCCGTGGCGTGATCGGTATGCATGTGCACATAGTGCTCAGCTATCTCGTGCGAATCCTGCCCTGGTGCGCTAAGGGGATGATCTTCACGCCAGTCAGCGTTGTACAAGACCAATACCTGTGAAGGCGTTACTGCGCCTACCGGGATGGGTATGCTGAAAAGGAGCAGGATCAGTATGGATAAGATTTGTCGGGGCATTGGTTTAGTCCTGAGTGCTGAGTCCTGAGTGCTGAGTGCTGAGTGCTGAGTGCTGAGTGCTGGGTGCTGAGTGCTGGGTTCTTCAACATTGCCATTCGAGCATGCTCGCCAAGGTTTTCTGCAAAGTTTTTGTGCCGCTGATGCGCCAGCCGGAGCGTCGGAGCATAGCTTTGAGACACCGACTCCAGGTGGTGAACTCCAGTTCCATAACTAGCGGAGAGCAAAAGCGGAACGGCTTTTTTTCAGTCAGGGATGCAACTGCGCGCGCAACCGCGTGTTCAATCTCCTGCTCAACCACGGCAGGATGCTTGCTAAGGGCGCAATGGCGTCCAAATCCCTGCTTTGTGACTACTGTCTCCACCCACGGCATATGGTGCAGGGCCTCGTCACAGCCGTGTTGGTCGCTGGCTACACAAAGCAGGGGGACGTTCAACTCCCCCGCTACCGCTGCATCCAGGGCAATCTCGCCTACTTCCACTCCATTGACGCGGATAGATTTATACGCCGCCGAACAATATGTATGTGCCAGCACACCTTGAGGGGTGCCAGCTTTGGGGTGGTAGCCGAGCAGCAAAACTCCGGAATACGTATGGTCCAGCTCCGGAAAGCGGCGCGCAAAGCCAGTTCCCAGCACAATCTCGCAGCGTGGATCAAGGTGCGCAAAAATCAGGTTCGCGCCATCGCCATGATTATCCCACACCACAACCTGCGCAGCACCACTGTCGAACAAAGCACGGATCGCCGCATTGGTCTCGCGCGTGGCTTGCTCGCGCGCAAACGCCATATTAACGGAGTGACTCAGAGAGACGCCAGGTTCGCCGACCACACACGCAACTCCTTCACAATCAACGGCAAGCATAAACTTCATAAACATTCCAGTTCTTAGTTCTGAGTTGAAAGTACTAAGCTAAGCACTCCAGTACTAAGCACTTCAGTACTAAGCACTTCAGTACTAAGCACTCAGGACTAAAGGACTCAGGACTAAAGGACTCAGGACTCAGGACTCAGGACTCAGGACTCAGGACTAAAGCACTCAACACTTAATACTTAGAACTGCCTTTCCCGATACATCTCTTCCGCCACTTTGCTTATTACAGGGCGATATTTACCTGAACGCGCTGGCTTGATATCTTCGACCAGTTCGACGTCGATCCGATCATCCCCGCCGAGGCGCTGGGCCGCTTTTATTTTGATCTGCTCGATCCCATCGGTCGGAAACTGCTCATTGACCACCAGGCGAATCAGGATGGCGCCAAGCTGTTCTTGAATCACCTGAAATTTATCAATCCCTTTGACCGCGCGCGCAATATAGATAAACGAGTACCCTACCACCCACTTCCCCGCTTTGGTGACGATAAACTCCACCGCGCGCCCCCCGCTGATGGAGATGGAGGAAAGGGTCCGGCCACAGGCACAGGGCTGCTGTGACAAGGTGACGATGTCGCCGGTGCGATAGCGAAAGATGGGAAATGCGGAGCCAACGATATTGGTAACCACCAGCTCCCCTTCACTCTCTGTGGGTTGCAGAGTTTCGGGGTTAATGGTTTCGAGAATTACCTGCTCATCCATGCAGTGCATGGTGCCGTGGGCGCACTCATGCCCGATCAGGCCCGCCTCGCGCAATCCGTAGGAATCGTACACCGGCACCCCGAAACCCTCTTCAATCAGCTGCCGATCCACACTGGAGAGCATTTCGCTGGTGGTGGCAATCAGCTTCAACCCTCGATCTTTTAGTGCGGTAAGGTCGATCCCCAGCGTTTGCGCCATACTGACCGTAAGGACAAAGGTACTTGGGTAACCGAAGATACATTTGGGCTGCCACTTGAGCCATTGCGCAAAATAGCTCTTCAGGCGCGCGGGGGTCACTTCAAAACCGTTGGTCAAGCCATCGTTAATCAGCCAATCGCGGATGCGTTTGATGCGATCCTGTTTGCTGAGTTCAATGGGGGAACCCCAGTAATAGAGCTCCTTTTCACCGCGGCGCATCCCCACCCATTCATGCCCACGCATACGCGCTGCATTGATATGGGCCTCACGCGTGGAAGAGGTGTAAAACTCCAACGCTTCGTTGGTGGAGCCACTGGTACGCACCAGCTGGACGCGCTTCCCTTCATCTTTCCACACCATCTCCTCGCGTTGGGCGCGGATGATCTCTTTGTTCAGCAAAGGGAGGCGCTGCAGATCTGCCAGAGATTGCACCGCTTGCGGTTGCAGCTGATTTTGATCCATGAGCGTGCGCCAGTACGGAGTGTGCTGGTAGGCGAGCTGAACACTCTGCTGCAGACGCTCGAGCTGCAGTTGCTGCAAGCGCTCCCGCTCCCAGCGTTCGGATTCCAGCAATTGCTTAAGAAGCGTAAAGCTGTCGCGGCCGAGTAGATGTTCTTGCAATTTAAAGAGTTGACGAGCAATAACTGGAAACATAAAAACCTCATTTTTTAGCCACCGACAAGGGCGGACAACACCAGACAATGCAAAACCTGGAATCTCTTTTTTTGTTTAGAATCAACTTATATCAAGGTGCTGACCTTGAGCTTTTGTCCGCATTTGTCTGATCTTGTCTGTGGCCAATAAAGCTCTTGGCTTGTCTTTGTCGGTGGTTAAAGCTAAAACCAATAGAAATTATTCAACCCCTGCACCGCTTTACGCGTCAGCGCACGAAACGGGCGTTTGAGCATGCAGGGTTCTACCGCTTGTGGTTGGTAACCCTGCTCTTTAACCAGCCGAGCCAATTCCGAAAAAGTTCGTGCTGGATAGTTGCTCGGATTGGTAGCCAACCAGTCGCAGAACTTTTCAAACCGCCGCGTAACAATCCGGTTCAATTTGCCGCCGGCGTATTGCTTGTCACGTACCTTGAACAAGCTGAAGCTGTGCAGAATCAACACCGCTTCAGCGCCAGCAGCACAAATCATCTGCACCGCATCACGACACTCTTCAAACGAAGAGCCCATCAGGTCGACCGGTTTAGCCGGATGCAGAGCGGGGATATTGGGTTGGCGATAGGCGGAAAGAGCTACTTCCAGCACCTGACCATACCACTTGCACCCATTGTAGCGTTGCTGCTCGTTAAAAAGACATTGGCCCCCGACATAAGGGAAACAGTAGCTACTGTCGAGCCACAACCCTGCCGCTGCCAGCGCCGCCAGAGTTTCTTCCGAAGCACCCATATTTCCGGCCCGAAAGGCCACAGGACGGATGCCGCTCCACTGTTGCAGCCGCCTCGCCCCCTCCTCAATCATCTGTTGCTGAACCTCAAGGGGCAGGTCAGCCATCTGATCGGTCTGTGCGTGAGGGTGGCCCGCTTGCTGCTGCCCATAGTGAATATGGTTGGGATGGATATGCAGTTGTACATCCTGCCCCTGCTCCAGCAAATAATGTACCACCGGCTCCGTCTCCTCCGGATAACCGAGCTCGGCGTTAAACGGTTCTACAAAGAACGTCGCTTTGAGATCTCGCTTCCGCAAGATGTCACAGATCAACGGGATCCCGTACTGCTTGTCACCATACTCCCCCAGCATGCCTAAGCGGGGCGAGATGGGCTTGAGCTGGGGGTTTTGCCAAGCCCCACCCATGCTGCATTCAACGTCGAAAGTTATGTAAACACCAGGGTTCATAGTTGAAAGTCCTTAGTAGTTGAGTGCTTAGTCCTTAGTCCTTAGTCCTTAGTACTTAGTACTCGTGTCTTTGCACTGAGTTTTGGTTTTTTTGTGCTTCAATTGATCTCCGTAATCCTGCAATAATACGTGAGGTTTCCTCAGCTAACATTTTCGCTTCTTCAAATTGAGATGCGGTTATCAGTTGCACATCCACTGCGACATAAAGTTGAGCTCGAACTTCAGCACACGAACCTTTAGCTATCACCAAAAAACGACGAAATTCGGCAGGTGAAGACCTGTCAAACCCTTCTGCAATATTTGATAATACGGAGACACTTGCCCGCTGTATCTGGTCGCGCAACCCAAAATCTTGGGCCAGCGGCGTTTCTCGCGTCAGCCAGTAAATCAGTCGTGTCAACGCTCTGGCTTTTTGCCAGGCAATCAAATCTTCGAATCGTCGAACTTTAGTCATAACGCCTTCCCCAGCACTCAGCACTCAGCACTCAGCACTCAGCACTCAGCACTCAGCACTATCAATTCACAATCTCATGCCCGCGCGCGCCGAGTTTTTTTAGCATCTGTTTGAAATCGACAAAGAACGGTTTTGGATCGACGAGGAGCCAGGAGTCATCTTTGGTCCAGGGACCGCAGTGCCATAGCACCGTCAGGATCGCTTCTATGCGGCCAAGGTGGGTTTGCCCCGGCGGCAGTTCATCACGGCGTAGCTGACCTAACAGCCAGTTGGCTTCGCCGCCGAGGATTCGGGAGCGCAGCCCGAGTTTATATGCTGTTTTAACCATCTTTTCTGGTTCAAAGTGGCTTTGCCACAGGTTGAACGGCGCTTCGAAGCCGGCCATAACCACCGTCGGCAGCCCACCGCTGAAGCGCGGATTGATCTCAAGGAAGATGTACTTCCCCGTCGCGGGGTCGTAATGGAACTGCACCCCGGCGATCCCCTGCCAGTTGAGAGCCTTGAGGAGTTTGACTGTGTCGTCAATCACCGCCTGATGGTGGCAGCTGATGCGCTGTACGGTGACGCCTCCAGCCAGGGGCATGTGATGTTCCCCGATGTAGTCACCGCTCATGAACATCTCACCGTCATGCATCAAAATCTGCACATGTTCTTCTGCCCCCGCGTGGTACTCCTGCACCAGAACATTGTCGGCAAATGCTGCATATTGGCGCTGCAACTTGAGCAATTCTTCCAAGTTACGCGCGTAGGCCGCTTTTACGGGCACCTTCCCGCCAGCTACATTCTGCCTGCGGGTGCGCAACACCAGTGGATACTGGAGCGCCGTTTCTGGCCCCGCCTCCATAAGTTCATCGAGGCGCATCCCTTTCGCCACAGGGATGTTCAGCTCCACACACAACTGGTGAACATAATCCTTGTCTGTGGCTTTATCGAAGTTCTCGCGCGAGGGGGAAAAAAGATGGATCTGCGCCGCCTCGAGTTGATCGCGCAATGTGATGAGGCGATTATGTAGCCCTTCAGAGACCGGCATGATGGAGCCGACATCCAGCTGGTGGGCCAAGGCTAGTATCTCTGCATCGAAACCGGGCTGACTCGGATTATGCTCCAAAAGCCAGGCGCTGGCACTATAGCGGCTGTGGGCGGACTGTCCTTGTGAAGTGTTGGTGATGGCGTGCACTTCGAGGCCATTGCGCGCTAAGCTGCGCACCACCCATAACCCGACCTGGGTATCCCCGACGATGGCGAGGACCCGGCGGTTGCGATCGTGTTGCTTCAATTTTGGATTGAATGGTTTAACCTGTTGCATGAAAACTCCAGTTCTGAGTTCTGAGTTCTGAGTTCTGAGTTCTGAGTTCTGAGTTCTGAGTTCTGAGTTCTGAGTTCTGAGTTCTGAGTTCTGAGTTCTGAGTTCTGAGTTCTGAGAATTTTACTAAGGACTAAGGACTCAGAACTTTTTCAAAAACTTCCAGCACTTCCTGCGCGACCTGATCCCAGCTGCGTACGCCGCTAGCAGACCGAACTGTTTCTGCGTCCCACTGAGTTTCCAGTACCTCATGCAGGGCTTGTTGCAATGGCGCAACCTGTTGTGGAGCCACCATGCGCCCGCACTGGGGCTGGGGTAGAATGTCAGGGACGGCGCCAACATCGGTTGCCACCACTGGGGTGCCACAGGCCAAACTTTCCAGCACTGCGTTGGGGCACCCTTCACGATAGGACGCGAGCACACTGGCATCTGCGGCGGCATAAAAATAGGGGATTAACTCGTACTCTTGGCGCCCGGGAAGAATAAGCCTGCCCTCAACGCCATGCTTGCGAGCTACCTCCAACAGTTGCGCTTTACCCCCTCCCTGCGCTTCGCCTCCGACGATCACCAGGTGGATATCATCTGGAAGTTTACTTAAGGCTTCGATCACTTCGTGGTGCCCTTTGCGGTGCCCGAGATGCGCCACAGTTACGAGCACACGCCCTGAGCTGGGAAGGTTGAGTTTTGCGCGACATTCAAGCTTATCACGAACTTTGAAATGATCCAGGTCTACCCCGTTGGGGATCACGGCTAGACGTTGCGGCTCCACTCCAAGACGGAGCGCTTCTTCACCCATGCGCGATGAGACACTGATCACCGCCTGAGCCCCCTGCAGCGCCTTGGCGCACTGGCGGGTCTGGTTGTTATTCTTTAGACACTCGTACAGTTTGCCGCGCAATGTAATCACATAAGGGAGTTTGGTTTTATGCGCCAACAGCGCTACACCAACGCCATCGGGCCACACAAAATGTGCATCGAGGATATCGGGCTCCCAACTCTGGCGGAGTTCTTCAAGCCAGGAGTGCAACCCACCGGCATAAAAGCGCGCATCATAATTTTTTAAAAATTTCGGAATATAAAAGAAACGGGGACGAAACACAGACAAACCATTCCAGCATTCTGCCTTGCGAAGATCAGGAGCATCAGCCAACAGGGGGAACCAAGGCGCGGGAGAACACACCTTTAAATCGGTATGTTGCGCCAACGCGGTCAGACGCTGGGACACAAAGACCCCCCAAGTTTTATTACCTTTTTGAGGGAAACAATATGAAAATGAAAGTACCTTCATCCTCTTTGTTGCTCGGTTGCAGGAACACATTTTTTCGCACATATTTCTGTGTATATATCCTGATAAACAGCCGTGGTTTTGTGCCAGGTGTGGTGCTCGCGGACCCAACGCATCCCCTGTTGCTGCAGCATTTCACGTTGCGCGCTATTATCGAGCAGAGTCTGTAGACTCGTTGCCAACGCCTCTTCATCCCCAGCCTTGAACAGTACTCCGGTCTCGCCGTGGCGAATAAGCTCTTTATGCCCACCCACATCACTTGCCACCAGCACTTTCCCCATGGCCATCGCCTCCAGGGGCTTGAGTGGGGTAACCAATTCAGTCAGACGCATGGAATAACGGGGGTACGCCAAAATATCGAGCATGGCATATACACCCGGCACCCGCTCATGCGGGATGCGCCCGGGCATGATCACACGATCAGTAAGCCCCAGGGAGGAGATCAGATCGTTTAACTCGCGCTCCATCTCACCACCCCCAACCAGCAACAACACAGTATCGGGCTGATTTTTGGCAATCCGGGCAAAAGCGCGCACCAGCAAATCCAGCCCTTCATAGTGGTAAAATGAGCCGATAAAGCCAATTATTGTCTTGCCCGCGACGCCCCATTGCTGCAGATATTCTTCATCCACGGCGCAGGGCTTAAAATCGTCTGGATTGACCCCGTTGAAGACTGGGGTGATTTTATGCGCCGGGATGCCGCGTTGCACCAAATCGTTCTTCAGACCATCACACAAGATCGCTACATGATCTGCACGCTGGCACACCAGGGTTTCGATCTTGTTAGTCACGCGATAACGCAGAGATCCTTCGTGGGTGGTGCCGTGATCAACCGCAGCATCCTCCCAAAAAGCGCGAATTTCATACACCAGCGGCAGTTTAAGTTTACGCGCCACCCACAACGCGGGAATGGCATTGAGCACCGGAGAGTGGGCATGGAGAATGTCGGGCTTTTCCTGTAGCGCAACCTCATACAGGCGCCGCGTCAAGCGATACATTAACCATGCTTCGCTAGTTACAGGACCCGGAAGGGTGCGCACAGCGCCACAGCGGTAATAGGTAAAACCGTTGATCTCTTCCCTGTCGTTCCAGGCACCATCCCAACTTTCTTCATGCTTTGGGGAAGTGACAACCACAGGTTCGTACCCCATGTTGCGCTGGGCGCGAAACAGGTTCTGACTCCGAAAGGTGTAGCCACTGTGCAACGGCAGACTGTGATCAAGAATATGTAGAATTTTCATAAAAAACCTAAGTGCTGAAGTACTAAGTACTAAGGACTAAGGACTAAGTGCTGAAGTGCTGAAGTGCTGCACCCTATTCCCTCCCAATAACTTCACTCAATCTTTGCAGATGTGAGTTCCAGCTGTGTTCCCGCTCCACATAGGCCCGTGCTTTGCGCCCCATTTCCAGCCGGCGCTGTTCATTGCCAAGCAATTCTATGATTGCTGCAGCCATCCCCTCTTCGGTATCAGCGATGCTCAGCTCCTCACCATCTATTGCGTGGGTTCCGGTTGCTGCTCCTCGGGTTGCGACCACCGGTTTTTCCATTGCCATCGCTTCGAGCACTTTATTCTGGATACCGCGCGCAATAAGAAGAGGAACAACGCACACCGTTGCGGTTGCAAGGTGTTCACGCATATCGGGGACGGTTCCAGTCACCTCTACACCCGCTATTTTCTCCAAGGCGCGAACCGCTGGGGTTGGGTTACGTCCGGCAATGCAGAAAGAGGCCTGAGGCATCTCTTTTTTCACCAACGGAAATATCTTTTCCGCAAACCACACGGCCCCTTCAATATTGGGCCAGTAATCCATCGCACCGGAAAAAACCAGTTTTCCGGCTACGCTGCTAAAATGCTGACTATCTACTTTTGCCGGAGAAAAATAATCGAGATCAACCCCGTTCGAGAGCGCCTCAACATTATCCACCGGCATGTGTTCACCCAGGACCTGTTTTTCTTCTGCACTGACCAGAAAAACCCGCTCAAATTCGCTTACGATACGCTGCTCCAGAGCCCGCACCAGTCGAGCTTCACGTCGATACAGCCAGCGCATGAACCCACTTTTCTTTTCGGCATATTGAAGCCATTTTTCCGAATCGACATCAATAAGATCATCCAGCAAGGTGATCTGCGCAAAGCGCTCGGGCCAATGGCGGGAGCGGAAAACATAGTCCGCCATGGAGGAACAAAAACACAGAATAGCGGTGGGCTTTTGCGTTTCAAGATAAGTGTCAACCGCGCGCTGCAACTTGGTGGCGTAAAAACACTGTTGAGAGAACGAGCGTCCGCTTAGCAGTGATACCCCTGCATACAGACGCATCGCTTTTGCCGTACGCACCAGGTAGTGACATTGATGCACCATCTGCTGCAGAACCGGAATATGCCGGCAATCTTCTGGATCATCAATCAAGCACACAAGGGTGACTCGATAGTGTTGTGCGAGATGATGCAACATATGATAGGTGCGGATTTTATCCCCTTTATCTGGCGGATATGGGATGCGATGGGCAAGAATGAGAATATCTTTTTTCATAACGAAATGTACTTTCTCAACTCGGGTCCGAGGGTATTAGCCACGGATAAGGGTAACTTCTGCCACAAGTTGGTTACACGACTGCGCAAGGGTGATGTTTCTTCCTGCAAACCTTGTTGCTTTGGTGTACAAGCTTCCGGCATTTGGTACCAGTACAGAGGGTACGGAGTTGCGCCCCACTGTTTTTTGAACCGGTATGTGCCCTCTTCGGGGGTTGAGCGTCCAAAGTCAAAACGGGGGTAGGCGTTATCACAGGCAAAAGAGAGAAACGTCCAGTACAGGAGCATATTGGGATTCAGCGAATTAAACATACGCCGCGATGAAGCCCAGGGGATGGTGACCAACTCAGGATGGAGCAAAATAATCCCTGCCGCGGCAATCTCCCCTTGAGGCGTGTAGACCACGCCAACCCGACATTTATCTCCATAGGTCGCCACAACGGCGTCAATCCAGCGCCGGCTGTGAACCGGTGAGCCAAGAGCGTGCATATTTTCACTAAACACCGCATAAAAATCGTCTACCAGTTCGCTCCCCCCAAGACGCGCGCTGAGACCATCTCGCTGCGGCTTATTCACCTGACTTCGCAACTTGGATTTCATTCCGGCAAGCATATCAGCGCTGCTATGCGCTAGATCAAGCAACATGCGGGTTTTATGTGTAAGGTTTATCTGGTGAGGCAGTTGCTCTGAAGTAGAACGCAACTGACAGGGGGCAAGGGTTTCTGCATGTTTGATCAGGGCCGATGCCACATCTGCTCCTCGCGCCAGAGCCCCGCCTGCATCGCAATATGGCAAAGAGATCAAACGGGAACCACGCAGTGGGATGCGAAAATCAATCAACGGCAGGATTCCACAAAGGTCATTGTCATCCTCAGCCAGCAGATAACAGGGCTGAAAACCATATCCCTGTTTGACTGCCTCCTGCCAAGCCCAGAACTGGTAGGGGTTGCCTTCGCTATGGGTAGCTACAAAGGTGTCCCAGCGTTCTCTATCTTCTACTGTCGCGCGGCGTATATGCATCATCAGACCTCTGTCACCCCCAAGCCAGCTCGGATGGTAGAAAATTGAAAATCCTCCAGTAGCCGTTTGAAGCGAGACTCGGTCTTGTGCAGGTTGAGGTAATGTCTGAAATTGCTTTTCCAACCAGCATTTTGCATACGTGGTTGTTCAGGATCAAACTCCCAGGGGTGCAGATAGAACACAAAAGGTTGTCCATCTACCCGATTGATACGCCGTAGCCCCCAGCGCGTGATGGGGTAAGGTAAAAGGCGAAAGTAGCCTCCGCCGGCTATGGGAAGATTTTTCCCAGCGAAGCGCAAAGTTGAAATGGGTACTTCTCGCAGGGTCGGTTGAGTTGAAACACTATCGTTGGGACCCCATACTCCATGTTCATCCTTCACGGCAAATCCGGCAAAACGGGGCCAGTCGGCAATCCCATACAAATCGTGCCGCACTGGGAAAATACTTGAATCGTATAGATAGCCTGCTTCGAGGAGTTCATCAAAGGCCCAGAAGGTGTGGTGCGAGATGGAATAGCTGGGTGCTCTGTAACCCAGCACTTTCTGCCCGGATATTTGTTCGAGCTGGTTTTTGGCACGGCGGATATCGCTACGAAACTGCTCACGCGACATAGTATTTATGCGGCGATGTCCGTGCCCATGACTGGCAAGTTCATGCCCTGCATCCACCAGGCGGCGAATTAACGCAGGACAGTGCTCAGCTACCCAGCTCAGGACAAAGAATGTCGCATGTACCCCACGCTCCTCCAACAGTGCCAATACCTTGTCTGTGTTGGCTTCGAAGCGCCATTCACATTTCTCCCAAGTGGCGGGAGCGCACACCTTCTCAAACGCCGAAACCTGGAAATAGTCTTCCACATCAATGCTGAGCATGTTGATCAACGCCTGGGGTTGGGTGGTGTGTATACTATCCATGGCACGAATCTTTTTGGGCTTCACTCAACACAGAACCAAGGCGCTTTGAAATCCTCTCAAGTTGCACCTCTATACGGCGCATTGTCGCTAATTGAGCCTGCTGAAAACGTTCGTCCCGTTCCTCCATCCGACGTACTACGGCACCATTCTCTCCCCACGTGGCGTGCATAGCTTTCAACCACTCAGCCACGGGCCGGTACTGCTGTCCCATTCCCCGAGGGGAAGTGCCTGTTTCCTGCATAGCTTGCTCTGACGCAGAAGGATACTCCCACGCGATGTCGCCGATGATCTCTTGCAGCATATCTTCGGTTAACTCGTGCCCTTGTTCTGCAAAGACACAGAGCAGTGCAAAGTCGCAGTACTGGTTAATCAGACGTGGAATCCCATCACTGTAGTGGAACAAAAGATCAAAGGCCCCTTCATGCCAAACTATTGCATCCCTATTGCCTGCAGTTTCAAGGCGATGGTAAACGTAGGCTTCAGTCTCGTCGCGCGTGAGGGGTGTAAGTTGACAATGAATCCCTATTCGCTGACGTAATTGGCGTAATCCTGGCTGTGAGATCACCTCCAGTAACTCAGGTTGCCCTACCAGAACAATCTGTACCAGTTTAACCGAGTCTGCTTCGAGATTGGAAAGGAGCCGAATCTCTTCTAAAACGTCCGGAGTAAGGTTTTGTGCCTCATCTATAATTATTACAGCGCGCTTACCCTCTGCAAACAGAACCAGTAAGTAATCATAGAGTTCACGCAACAGGGTGACCTTGTTTTTATTTTCTACCTCAAGGCCAAAATCCTCGTTAATCATAGATAAAACCTGTGCGGCGTCTGCACGGGTGTTGAACACCCGCGCCAGCACAATCTCCTGGTCCAGATTCTGGATAATATCGCGAATTATGGTTGTTTTTCCGGAACCAACCTCCCCTGCAAGAAGGATAAACCCTGCCCGCTCCTGGAGACCGTAAGTTAAATAGTCAATCGCTTTTTTATGCGAATGACTCAGAAACAAAAACTCAGGGTTTGGTACCAATTCAAAAGGCTTTGCGCCTAACCCAAAATAGGCTTTATACATTCACATACCCTGTAAGGTTTTTTGTTTGAGCACCTGTGAAACCTACCAACGTAGGCCCAACTGCACGTAAAAAATATTATTAGTATAGTCTTGGAGTTTAATGTCTGAATCATTCCGGTTGAAGGTATATCCTACCGATATTCTTCCTAAGCGCAGCTCACGATATAAGCTTAACCGGACGCCATAGCGTTGATACTGTTCGGAGTAGTTTAAATAATCCTTGTCGTAATCTGTAAAAGACAGCAGGCTCTCAACTCCAAACTTGTCACTAAGTGGAATTTCGGCACCTAAACTTCCCCCCACAACATCATCCTGTCGTTCCAGCTCCAAGTAGTCATCGCTGCGACTGAAAAGTTCAAACCAGGCGGAAATGCGCTCCTCATATCCGAGAGAAAAAGTGTATTTCTTTTGTTCGCGTGCACCATCATCCACACTTGCATTTATATCTTCCTGATATGCCAAAGCCAAGCTAAGAGTACGCGAGAGCTGGTAATCCATCCGCACCCCAAGCAGGTTGGAATCATAATCATTGCTGAACTCGTAATCCAGCCACGCGCGCCCGACATTCCCAGCAAACACCAGGTGCTCTATCGGCTGCCATTGTAGCCCAAAGTTAAGATCGCGCCGGTCGTACTCTTCTTCACCGGTGTCGTCGTAGAGTGAGCTCGTTGCATCTTTGGGACGATACTGGGTAAAGCCACCGCTGACGCTGGTACTGATATGTGGAGTCAGGGCTTTAGTCAGCGAAGCATTGTAACGATGGTATTCGGCATCATCGCCCTCCTCTTCGTCGTACCACAGATTTTCATATTGATAGTCAAGGCGAAGTTGCATGGTGCTGGAGAGATCGAACAAGGCATAGGGATTGATCTCAAGGCGGTTCCTGTCCGTCAAGTTGGTCAAGTTATTGCCTATCCCCCCCTGATCTGCTTCATCTATAACAACCCGTTCGTACGTATCACTGATTCGCAGAAACACCATGTCACGATAGAGATTAAACGTGGATTCAAGATAGGATCCCTGACTGGGGCGCAGATCATCTTCCTCGCTGTTGCGTAAATATTTTTCGTACTCAAGACCCAAGGTCAAGTTGAGGTTAAACAGACGTGTTTCCCACCCTAGATCAAAATAGGCTCGGGTCAGAGTAATGAAGTCACTCTCGGCATCGTGGCGCAGGTCATAGTTATCGTTATACTCTTGTCGAACAGAAAAACCCGGCGTAACGCGAAACTCTCCCCATGCTACGGAGCACAACAACAACTGCCCTATAAGCAGGGCTATAGTAGATTTTCCAATAGTCATGGCTATTTACTCCGCAGAATCGTTGGAATGCAGAACTTCGCTACCTTTTCTTACTTGTTACTTGTAACCGAAGTAACCGTAGTAGCCAAACTTGTCGCTCTGAGATTGGCGCACCGCATTACACACCACCCCGAGCAAATTGTGGCCTTGGAGCAACCCTAAGGCCTTGGTAAGTTTATCCGTACTTGTGTAGCCCTCCCGCACTACAAAAAGAACCCCTCCAACAATGCTGGCGATAAATTGGGGCTCGGCAAAGGGCAATAAGGGTGTTGTATCTACAATTACGTAACGATCTGGATAGCGATTTTTAATCTCTAAAAGCAGATTTTGCATCCTATTGGAAGAGAACAGCTCTACCGGATTTGGAACCGCGCGCCCTGCGGGGAGAACGGTCAGCTTTCCAATCCCCGTTCTTACTAAGGCTTCCCCTACATCTATTTGATCTAAAACGCAGTCGGTTAATCCAAAGGTTGATTCCATCTCTAGGTATTTCATAACGGTGGGATTGCGGATATCGGCCTCTACAAGCAAAACCGTGTGGTCAAATTCTTGCGCAAGAGTGATGGCCAAGTTAATTGCCGTGATAGACTTACCCTCTCCGCCGACAGCACTGGTGACCATCAAAGACTTGTCAAAACGATCAAGTTGACTGAGTTTCACCAAGGAAGACTTCAATTTACGATACTGCTCAGAAGCCGCTCCATTTGGATCGTGCGCGGTAACCAGAAACGGGTTATTTATCTGCGGAAAAGATTTGGCTACAGGGGTGCCATTGCCACTGTGCATCTCACCACTGTGCATCTGGGTGAACTGCTGCGTTTCGGGCACAGCAGGAATAGCCTCAGGTTCGCATGAACGTTCTGCCAGTTTACGCTTTTTTGTCGCCATTTCTATGGCTTTATCGATTCGGCTCATTGAAGCTCCGTGTCAAAAAACAACTTAAATATTTATAAAAACTAGCTTTATCTTAGTTTTGCTGCCAGCGATCAAATGCTGATATAAACAGAGTGCAAAGTTCTGCGCCCCTTATTTAAGCAGCGAACTTCTCAAGTAAATCGTCCACCAATGACAACCCCAGCACATCGTGCAACATCAGGATGGCGATTAAAAACAAACATAAAAACACATAGGAATAGACAATTGTGTTCCATTTTTTTTGCTTCGCCACATCTGCGTCGCTGAACATCAGGGGGATTTCAGCAAGAACAGTAATCCCTTTGGCACGTAACACGTCCGCACCTTTTACGGTGTCATCGAGTTGATCACGCACAAATGCTACGGCAAAACCAGCAACTATACCGATAAATAACCCCAGAAACATTTTGTACAAACGCTTCGACCCTACCGGCAATGTAGGGAGAATGGCTGGATCGACAATGCGAAACGTCGTTGCCTTGTCGGCTACTTCCATCTGTTTTGACACCTCAGCCATCCCCACACGTTCTTGTAGCGTTTGATAAACATTTTTAACCATATTGCGCTCGCGCTCCATTTCCGCGAGAACTTTTTTGTCCTGGGGAAATTTCTCCAACATCTGCTTATTGTCCGAAATGCGCTGCTGCACTTCGTTTTCCCGCGCTTTCAGAGCGTTAAGGTCTGACTGCGCTGCATTCATGCGCATTTTAAGATCAACAAAAATTGGATCTTCCACCGGATTAAATGCCGCCTGTGCTGGCGCAGGGGTATCGATCTGTGGCTCTGCGTCGCGCCGCTTCTCCAAAGTTTCAATTTGATCACGTATTTTGACTACGGCAGGATATGAGTCGTTGTAAACCATCAACAACTCATCCAAACGGGAGCGCAACCCCTCAATACGCATATCTTCTTCTGACCCAAGCATATAATCGAACATGGCATAAGTATCAGAAGACGCCATGTCTTTCATTGAAGTCAATTGGTCGTTGATTGTTCTTACTGTTGCAATAAGTTCGTTTTTTTTCCCCTGCAACTCCTGCGCTTCAGCTTGATATTGAGCTATGGTCTCAATTATTGAAGTTTCGGTTACACTGGTATAAATTCCTGTTTTCTTACGATATGCATAAATTTCATCTTCAACTTTGGACAACTTCTGCTTATAAAACTTAACCTGCTCAGATAAAAACCTATCCGCACCAAAAGACTCTTCCCGTTTGGAGGAGATATTTTCCTCAACATACGTATTAACCAGAGTGTTAATGAAATCCCTGGCAAAAACTGGATCAGAATGTATCAGCGAAATAAAGAAAAGATCGTTACCTCTCATGTTGATATTGGTCAGTTCCTGACACTGACGTATCAGCCCTTCAAACGCTTCCGACGTTTGCACCTTCACATCCATATCTAACTTTTTAAGCACCCGTGAAATAATATCCCGGCTGAGAACATGGTAGCGCAATACCCGGATGCGATCGTCCATAGATGGGGTTACGGTAAGACCCTTAAGCAAACTATTGACTACGTTTTTTTCTATAAAAACAGTACTTTTTGCCTCATAGCGCTTGGGAATAAAAAAACTGCTAACTACTATAAACAAGCAAACACTAACTGCGACAATTAAAAACCAATAACGCCGATTATAAAGAATCTGCAGATACGCTTTTATCTGACCAAAGGAAGATTCCATCTACAAACATCCACTCCTAAAAAAGTTTATATTGCTAAAAAATACCCTCACGCACTAACACGTAATCTCCACGCTGCATTGGGATATTTTCGCTTACCATCCCATCTTTCATAAGCTCGTTCATATTAAGCTTAATACGCTCACGCTCGGTGCCTTGAATACGCAGAATCAGAACGGCGCTTGTCTTGGCAAACTTTGTAAATCCACCTGATTCTAAAATCACATCCAAAATGGTCAAACCATCGCGGAATACGAGCGCTTGCGGGTTTACTACAGCGCCAACAACGTAAACTTTGTTGAGTTCATTGGTAGGCAAGAAAAGGATATCTTCAGCTTGAAGATCTATATCCGCATCCAGATTTCCCCGGTTAAACAGATCATACATATCAACCTCTAAGTCTTCCCCATTCCGGTTGATAAAAGCACGCTGTAAATCTGCATTTTCAATCGCATCGATGCCACAGAGAAACTTAAACAATGAAGTGCTTCCCGTTATTTGTCTGATCTGAGCAGGAACCCCACCTCCGGAGACATAAACTCTGTTGTTCGTCACCTGATCAACTGTCACGGTCACAATTGGGCTCTTGACGTAATCTCCAAGCACTTTCACCAGGCTTTCACTTAACTTAACAGGTGTCATACCGGCAGCAGCAACGTCACCAACAGCGGGCAAAGTTATTTTACCGTCGGGCCTAACAGTTACAGACACACTTAACTCTGGAGCACCCCATACAGAAACATTTAAACGGTCTCCGGCGCCAACTTCGTAAGCCCCCGCAAAAGTAATTGTGGTCCATATTAAAATGAACACTACAGAACCTAATAATATCCGCCCCATTCTACCTACCTCCTCGCCCCAAGAGCACAACCTTAATTGTCTCTAAAATAATTAGCACATCTAGCGTCAATGAATAATTCTTAAGATAGTACAGGTCATACCTCAATTTCTCTCTTGCATCCTCTTCACAGTCCCCATACGGATAAAACACCTGTGCCCAGCCGGTCAATCCTGGCTTTATGGTATGGCGTGCAAAGTAATAAGAGATGTTTACCGATAATTTATCTACAAATTCAGGACGTTCAGGACGCGGACCCACGAAACTCATGTCACCCACAAGAACATTAAGAAGTTGTGGCAATTCATCAAGTCTACTCTTGCGTAAAAACGCACCAATTTTTGTAACTCTCGGATCATCCTGCGTTGCCCAAACAGCTCCAGTCTCTTTTTCTGCGTCTTCACGCATGGTGCGAAATTTATACACGGAAAAGAGTCGCCCCCATTCCCCCACGCGCACCTGGCGAAAAAATATTGGCCCAGGCGAATCTAAACGCACCAGAATTGCAACGATTAGCCAGAGCGGTAAAGTCAACAACAGCCCCACCATTGAAATAAAAATATCGCACACACGTTTTATGAAGCGTTTGGAAACCGTTATCCGAAAACCATTTGCATAAATAAAACTACTTGGCTGAAAATGCTCCACCAAGAGCTTACGCGTCATTTGCTCATAAAATGTCTGTACATCCATCACTTCAGTGCCATGAAGTTTACAATGGAGCAATTCGCGTAAAGGAAGGCTCCCACGACGTTCTGTGAGAGCGACAACAACGCGATTAGTACATGTGGCATTAACTAGCTTTTCCAGATCGTCGACATAGCCGAGGACCTTGCTATCATCTACGATACATTCTTCTGAGTCAGGCATTACAAACCCCACCAAAACCTGACGCCCTTCCTGGTTTTCTAGCAATTTTTCAACCTTGACCGCTAGAGGTCCACACCCGACCACAAGAATACGCGTTGATAGTGCAGTCGAGCCCATCATTTTTATTAGCAATTGATGTACAAAAAACTGCAGCACAGCGAAAATCAGCAGCGAAACGACTAAAAGTCCACGCCCGATCATTACCGTTGGCACAAGGAATGAGAGGGAAGAAAACATGAAAAAAGCAAGAATAATAGCTACACCTGCGCGGGCGATACTGTCCAAACGCCCAAAGGAGTTTTCCCAGCGGTATATCTCACAGAAATAGCTTGAGAAGATCGTTAGCAAAACAAAAATCAATATGCTAAGTGGGGCTGAAGTGCTTAAACTGGCATCTCCAAAGCAGTCTCCATGGTAAAAAAAGTGCCCTAGCAGCAACGATATAGCTGCCAGTGCCAGATCAACTATTAACAACAAAGATGAGGATTTCTGCATTACCTATCCTTAATCACTAGATTGTTGCGAATTCAACCCATTCAGAAGCTCCTGAGCCTGGCCTGACTCGGGTTTGGCTTTCAACGAAACAACATACTTGAGTTCTTGTATGGCTTCATCTTGCTTGTCGGCACCAATTAAAGCCTGCGCATGGTGCAATCTGACAGGAGCCATATCTGGAAGCAGCTCCGAAGCTTTCTTAAGAACATCAACCGCTTCGGTATAGCGTTCAAGCTTGATCAAAACATACCCGAGAGTATCTAGAATCGCAGGGTTGGAGGGTTCATTGCGAAATGCATTAAAGGCAAGGAGTAGCCCTTCTTCAAGGGCAGCATTGTTTTCTGCGTAAAGATAAGCGAGGTTGTTCATCGCACCGGTATGCGCTTTATTCACCTTTAAAATCTCTCGGTACAGCTGCTGTGCCTCTTTCTTGAAGCCACGTTGATCATGGAGTAATGCAAGAACAAACATAGCCGGTGTGTATTCAGGTGAATCCCGATACAAATCCCGTAAGATCTTTTCAGCCTCCTGCATCCGTTTTTGGGGAAGGTATAGCCCTGCCAAACGGAGGAGGAGTGCCCTAGCATCCTGAACCTGAGAACTCCCCTGAAGGAGGGTTTGCTCAGCTTCTGCGCTCAAGCCTAGTTGCTGTTGAACCGCGGCAAGCAGCAGATAACCACCTGAGTCAGCAGGATTGGCTTTGATCCGCTCTTGGGCTAGATTTGTGGCCTTATCGGGCTCGCCACTCGCCAGCCAAGTGGCTGCAAGCATTACCCCCCCCGCTTCTGGGTCGGCTTTTTCAAGAGCTTCGAATGTGGTTATCGCTTCAGGAAAATTCTTTTGGCCCAGCTTCAGACGTCCCCGCAGATTAAGGATACCTGGATGGCTGGGATGAGCCGTGTATGCTGCTTCCATCACATGGGCGTATTCATCAGCATTGCCTGCTCTGAAGTGATATCCTGCAAGGGCTAAAAAACCTTGGGCTTCGCCTGTAAGTCTAGCTTGGGTGTAAGTTTTTTTAGCTGCGCTTGTGTTTCCGCTGAGTTCCTGGAGGGATGCCAAAGCAATTAAAGCCCTGATGTTGGCAGGGGCAATTTTCAGAATAGCTGCATACTCCTGTTCGGCGCGTTCAGGCTGTTTCTGCAGGAGGTATACATTGGCAAGATTGAAATACGGGGTGAGGTAATCAGCTCTAATTGCCTTGGATTCTTGTAGCGCCTTGATACCTTCTTCCGTCTTCTTCTGTGCCAGGTAGGCTGCGGCCATATAGTTGTACAAAATAGCATCGCGCTCACTACCGTCCAGCGCTGGGGTAAGTAGATCAATCACCCCCTGAAAATTATTCTGTTGCAGATAAAGGGAGGCAAGAAGGAAGCGGGTGCTCAGTGCTTCAGGTGCAACCTCCAAAGCACGCACCAACTCCATCTCGGCTCCAGTACCATCGTTTTGTGAAAGATTCAGCAACCCCTTCTTTACATATGGATCAGCTAAGTGCGGATCAAGGGCAATCGCGCGATCAAAATGTTTGGTCGCGGCATCAAAATCGTCCCTGGCGAGGTAGGCGGTGCCAATAACATTATGCGCAATCGCCAAGTTGTCGTCCGCGAGCAACGCCTGTGAAAGCTGGTAGATAGAATCATCAATCCGGTGTTGTTGTAACAGAGTCATCCCGAGCAAAACACGCGACTGAATATGCCCTGGATCTAGGTCAAGGGCTTTTTGGAATTGATTAAGCGCCAACTCATAGTTTTTGAGACTATACTGGGTCAACCCCAGAAAATAATAGCCGGACAGATCCGGCATTTGTTTCAGCGAATTACGCAGCTCGGTGGCGGCATGTTCAAAATCGGCCTTTATAAAAGATAGGATTCCATTGAGGCGAGCCGTGGCAGGATGATCGGGAAATCGCTGTTTCATGCTTTCAGCAAATTCCTCTGCCTGTTCAAACGATGTCCCCATATCAAAGGAGAGCATCCCGGCGAAATAGTAAGCAGATACGGCAGCAGGATCGATTTGAATAACTTTGCGGTAGGCATTCAGGGCCGAGTCCAGATTGCCGCGCTGGACTTCCACTGTTGCCAACATTTTATAGAGCTCTTTATTGCCAGGTGATATTTTTATCGCACGTTGTAACGTAGAAAGCGCCTCGTCGTTGCGCCCCATGCCAAGGTACAGGCGCGCCAACTCAGCAGAGGCGTCAATATAACTTTCATCAATGGCAATAGCCTCGCCATATAACTCCTCAGCCCTCTGCGTATCGCCCTGATGCTGGTAAACAACACCCAAATAATGCTGCGAACGGGAGCATTTAGCGTTTTCGTTTAGAAATAACTCCACCCAGCCTTTTGCTTCAGCAAGATTGGCCTCAGACAAAGATATCAGTGCAAGGTCAAGCAAAACCTCGGCATTAGCGGGGTTTTGTAAATAAACCTTGTTGAGCTCAGTTTTGGCCTGTCCCAGTTTTCCTGCTTGTAGATACGCCTGCCCCAGCTGGTAGCGCGCCTCAGTATAGTTAGGATCTTTTTCCAAGGCATTTCTGAAATAAATCACAGCCCCGAGAGGGTTATCTTGCTCAAGCAGCTGCTTTCCATCTTGCACAAGATCTACTTTACTCTGTCCCTGGCACGAGATTACACACAAAGTTAAAAAAACGCTGACTGTCAATCTGAACAAAGCATTCATACACCAACAATCCTTCTATTTAGCAAAATATGAATGTAACTAAACCCTGCAACTTAATAGGGAGAATAGAAGAAATTTACGAAAGAAAATTTACTCTTATGAAGAGTACCACGTAAATGAATATGTACAACACCTGCAAAAAACACTTGAAAGATAAAAACGCTGCAATTTAGCACCTTGCCCGACGTTTTGCACTAACTATTACTTACTAATATAAACTAAAGAGAAAAATATGCACCCCGCCTTAACACATTAATTTAAATTTATCATTAGCTTTGCGCTGAAGGGAAAGCGGTGGAGATAAAAATGCGAGGCAGCAAAAATACTCAGCACTGCTGCAATGATTAATAATGGCGTAAATCAAACAACGCCACACAGCTTACATAAAGCTCAACGCTTTACATGCGCTGCAATAAAATTAGTCCGTTAAAAATTCCAACACCATAAAAATGAGAACCGCATATCTCGCAACTATGGTTATCAGAAAATTAAATGAGATTGCTACTTTTCGCCTAGAACCCTGACGGACAGCCAGAACGGCGTGATCTCTATGTGGATGATTTCCAGAAATGGACCGCTGAAGAAGCTGGTGCCCTTTAAAAGAAAAAACGCAAGTTTGGAGTTAGTGGTCGGATTAACGCTTTATGAGCTAGTCATGATGTAAAAAAATCCGACACATAACGATGGGAATCAGCAGCACCGCAAAGAATAAAAGTTTTTTTACTGGCGATTAGCCTTAAAAACTACGGGCGTAACACATTGATATATAACGACAAAATAAAACGTCCCCTTATAGAAATAGCAGCAAATCTCTTGCAGACTGGCGTTGTGGTCTATCATTTGCATCTCTTGCTAGGCACTACCAGTTTTTTATATGCGAAAGCCACCTAAAACATTGAGCTATCTAAAAAAGGAGAAAAACCATGAGAAAATTTATGCTTACTTTGCTAGCCATTCTTTTTATGGCGACATCTGCGCAAGCCTATCTCATCAGTTATGATGATAATGGCACGTCGACATACACCGAGTACAATCGCTTGGAACTGAATGGAATAGGGAAACACAATCCCGACTACAACAGTAAATTCTATGAGATCTACACCTACCAAGATCCAATCACGGGAGATTTTACCGAAACCTTTACCATGCACATTACAAAAGGGACCAACTCCACCCTGGGTCTTGACCATGCTTTCAGCAATTTATACGCAACAGTCAATCTTGGCGGCAACTTTGATGTAGGCACCAATGCGTTGACCTATGATTCAGGCTGGGTGCAACTGTTTAAGGAAGGTGACCATACCGACGATAGTAACACCGATGACAAAAGAGCCGCAGCCTTCGATTCAGCCCTTGATGTTGACGTCGCTACCTTGAGCTTTCACTCAGCATTAGTTAAAAGCTTGGATGGCTCCTTGCTAGGCGGATCTCTTAGCCTAGATATTGATACAAAGTTCATGTTTGACACTGTGAACCCCGACTACTTCGGTTCTTTAGAGCAATATTATACATCAAAAGGTTGGCTACTTAGCGTAGTAGGTGGAAGAATTGTCCAGGATGGCATAAACTCCAGCGCTGATCCTTACGTGATTGCCTGGAACTCAACTTCTGGTTTAGTTGCCGAATTTACCGCTATCCCTGAGCCTAGCACCTACCTGTTGCTCGGTATCGGTTTGGCCGGGTTGGCACTGTTCCGCCGCCGCATGTCATAAGATCAGTAAAGATCCGGGATTAAATCCCTGACGCTAAAAAGGGTGGTTATGTGTATAACCACCCTTTTTATCTTCTTCTGCCTATCTCAAGTATGCTTAATTTTCAAATAGTAGTCTAGAATAGCGGGCAAATAGTCCTTTGGTACCGGCTTAGCTATGGGGACCTGTGCCAGCAGGTGACGGGTGGCTGTATCGTCAAACACCTGTGGGTCGCTAAGGTATTCGAGAAAATGGGGTAAGGTGTTGAGGGCTTTAGCTTCTTTTGGTGCCACAACTTTACTCACACCTCGGATCAACAAGTTAAAAAGCGGTACTGGCAGGTGGATGTTTCGGCGTCCAAATAAACGCCGCCCCCGTGAAAAATAGGGGTTTTTCAACAGGTAGCTTTCGAGTTCTGCAACCTTTAACGCGGAAGAGACACCAGAACATGCGTGGACAATCTTTGCGGCGAGGCTCGACTCTCCCACAGACCAGGCGATAACGTTGGCCACATAGTCGGATGGAACAATATCGAGAACTGCGTCACCCAAGTCGGGCAACAGACCAAAGGTGCGCTTGCCGGAAAGAAACTCACACAGATGGTAAAAAACCTGGAAGTTAATATTTTTTCCGCTCCGCGAATCACCTACAACCATGCTGGGGCGATGGATCGTGATCGGCAGGGTGTCCATTTTCGCGGCAAGATAATTTTCCGTTTCGGCCTTTGCCTGTTCATAGGTGTTGTGAAAGTCGCGCTCCTCTTGCACAAAGACTTCGGTAAGGGGGCGATGAAGCTTGCCGATCACCCCAACGGTGCTGATGTAGTCAATTTTCTTTAATCCAGCCCTGCGCTGCATCTGTTCCCCAAGGGCGACAATCTCCTGTGCCGGTGCCAGAGCGGCTGCACGCGCTTGCTCGAGAGGCAAATTCATCCGCACCACACCGCCACAATGGATAATGGAACGGCAGCTAGCCGCCACCTCTGTGTAGCAGCGCTCAGTCAAGCCTAGGTTTGCATGAGTCATATCACCACGACAGGGGACAAGTCTTGCGCAGGTCTGTGCGTCTTTGAACTCCCAATAGTCAAGCAGTTGGGTAAAGCGTTGCTGGAGGTGGTTTTCATCTTCAGCCCGCAACAGCAGATACACGTTGCCGGCGTAGCGTTGCAATAATACGGGCACAAGTGCCGACCCCACCACGCCAGATGCACCGGTTACAAAAAAACCTTTCATAAACGGACAATGCCTCCTTGTGAATCTTCCAAAAGATTAACCTGCTCCGCGGACAGATCATTAGCAGCAATGCGCTGGTAAGCCGCATCAATGCAGGGGGTGTATTTTTCAAGGATAGCTTTTCGGCGTAATTTCAAATTTGAGGTTAATTCTCCATCTGCGAGGGAAAATGAGTTTCTAAGGATAACGACGACTGCGGGTTGCAAACCAACAGGTAACATCTTTTGCGCTATTGTGTTGACTTTTTCACGCAGAATTTGTGTTTCAACGGCGCTTATATGCTCCCCTTTTCCATGTGCAAGGGTAGCTAGAATGATAGGAACCTTCCTCCCTTCACCAACAACGAGCACGTGCTCAAACGCATCTATTTGCACCAGCGCAGCCTCGAGCTCCACTGGGCTGACTCTTTTTCCGGTGGAGGTTTTAAAGAAATCAGCTTTTCTACCCAGCAAGGTAACAAAGCCGTCGGAATCAATCCTCCCTTCATCGCCAGTTTTAAAATACCCATCAGGGGTAAACTTCTCCGCTCCCCCTCCCCCAATATAGCCCTGGAAAACGCCAGAGCCACTGACGAGAAGTTCCCCATCCTCGGCGACACGCACACTATTGGCAGCAATAACTTTGCCAACAGTTCCAAAGCGATAGGCACTAAGAGTATTACACGCGATAGGAACAACATTTTCACTGATACCATAGGCTTCGAGAACTAGCACCCCCAACGCTTGATACCAATGCAATAACCACAAAGGCATTGGCGCTGATCCGCTTACAACAAAAAGGAGGCGAGTGCCGAAAACGCGCGCGCGCACTTTCCGCAGAATAAGCAGGTCGGCAAGTTTTACCTTCCACGTTGGCATATCTGGTGGATGCTGAAGCGCTGATAAACCTGCGCGCACCTGCAGGCAATGGGCAAACAGTTTCCGTACCAGCCAGGGTTGACGCGCAATTGTCTGCAAGATACCTTCGTGCACCTTTTCATAAAAACGGGGGACACCTATAAGTACGGCGGGATTGATCTGCGGCAGTTGTTGAACAATCTCCATCGGGTTGGATACGTAAAACAGTTTTGCCCCCACAGAGATACCGGCAAAATTCAGCATCCGTTGAAACAGGTTGGACAACGGCAACCAACAAGGCAGGTGCGCCCCTGCCTTAACTTCAGGATAGCGAGAAAGTATGGCTCTACCCGCCAAAATAACCTGCGAATGGGTGTAGACAATACCTTTGGATGTTCCCGTTGTCCCGGAGGTAAAGATGATGGTGGCTGGAGATTCCGCTGAAATCTGCGGCAGGTGGACACCCTCTAACGCAGATGCTTCCGCGCCAGCGATTCGCAACCCGCCAGCCCCACTGTATTCAGCGTGTAATACAAATGACAGCACCGCCCCATGTGGCTCAATGCGCGCGCACAGCGGTGCGGCGTCGACCACAACCCCACTGATCTGGGCCTGACGTATGATATGCGCTATATTGTCTGCGGTATCATGAGGATCGAGACCGACAACAACACCTCCCAATTTGAGAATGGCATAGTGGCACAGATCCCACAGGATGCTTGTCTTAGCCATGATACCGATGCGATCACCCGCGCGACACCCGGCATGATACAGAGAGGCGATCATGTTGGAGAGCAATAGGTCGAACTCGCTCCACGTCAAACCAACCCACTGTTGCTCGTGTTTATACCACAGACAACGTTCTACCCCTGAGCAGGCAATGCGTTTGGCAACAAGGTCACATAAGGTATCGACCTGCTCAATTAGAGGGATGGAGTCAGCATGTGTCATTCGGGGTCATACGCCCCTTTGGGCAGGGTTATTTTCAAATCCTCATCCGTAAGATCCAACCATTTCATGCAGCGCCTAACTTCCCACCCCAGCAAAATTTTCTTCTCAATCATCGTATTGATAAGTGGGCGCAGAATCTGCCAATACATCCGATTGGCTTTCCCTTCACGAATCAGGGCCGAGAATTCAGGCTGATAAGGATTGTAGCCAAAGTGCTTCAGGTCTGAATACATGCTCAACCAATTGATGGGGTAATTGGTCAAAATAGGGTTGGTGTAACGGGTACTGGGGACCAGATTTAACCGCACAACTTCCGCCATCACCTTCTCCTGGCTGTAAGGCCAGGCATGAAATGGCGCCAGATAGCGTGGGAACTGCGTTCCTGGTGGATAAGTGTTGGGGTTGAAAAAGTAGTCCAACTCTTGCTGGGTAAACGCACCAGACACTTTCAGGGCGGGCGGAGTCCAGTCGGTTTTCTGAATCATTTGCGGGGAAAACTCGTACAACATCCGCTCCGGCTCTGGCTGTCCAGGGGAGTATCCGGCTAAAACCAGGGGTATGTTTTTTTCCAGCGCCAGGCGAATAGAATCACCTTCAAATAATGGTGCATACACATAGGAGATGGTGTAAACGGCGCCGCGCGGCTCCTGATGTTGGAAAAGATGACGGAAAAGCTTTTGGTAAAACGCTGGCGAAGGGCTGTATGAGATATGATCGATATCGAGCTTTTTCAAGGTGCTGTGAATGTTTTTCCATGCCAAAGGAGGGATATTGGCATTAGTTGTATACGCCAACACCTTGAGCTTGTACTCAACCTTCAACTTGTAGAGCAGATATATACTGTCCTTGCCGCCGCTGAATGGTACCAGACAATCATATTCACCGATGCCACGGCAATCCTGGAGCGCTTTTTCCAGATCCTCCTCAAAGGCGAGGCGCTCCTGCTCTTTATTCTCCGACATTTTCATGTCGTAATTGTGGCAGAGGTTACATACACCAGTACGGTCAATACTTACCCCTTCAACATTCTCAGGCAATAAACATTTTTTGCAGGATTTCATCGTGAGCTCCTCTAAAGAGATTATGATTCAAGGGTTAAGAGGGTTGCCAGCAGAGCGAGAGTCAAACCTGCCCCTATCCTGGAATGTGCGCGTCGAAAGCAATTGTTATCGTAATGGCAACAATAAAGCGTCAAACTAGATTCACGCTGTCTTCATCCTTTTTTAGCGTAGCGAGGAAGGAACCAATGGTTTATGCATTGGGGCAGAGACAACAGGGGCTGAACTACTTATCCAAATACCATTTAACCGTTAGCTTTATCCCCTCTCCTGCTCGGTACTGTGGTTGATAATTGAGCAAACGCTGGGCTTTGCTGATGTCTGCCAGGGAGTGTCGAATATCTCCAGGGCGAAAATCGCAATACACCTGTGTTGAACTATATGGATGCCCATACCCGTTCACAGCCTTTTTCATATCTTCGAAAAGTTGATTCAGGGTTTTCTGTTCCCCTAGGGCAACATTGTACACTTGATTTTTTGCCTCTTCTGATGCGCATGCTGCGAGCAGATTCGCCTGAACTACATTGTCGATATAACAAAAATCGCGACTGGTTTCGCCATCACCGTTGATACAGGCCGATTCGTTCTGAAGCATAGCAGATATCCAGCGTGGAATTACCGCGGCGTAGGCTCCGTTTGGGTCCTGGCGTGGGCCAAAAACATTAAAATAGCGCAACCCAATTGTGGCAAACCCATAATTCAGGGCAAATACACTGGCATACACTTCATTGGCGTGCTTTGTGACTGCATATGGTGACAACAGATTGCCGGTAGTTTCTTCAACTTTAGGCAAATCGGGGTGGTCTCCATACACAGAACTGGACGAAGCGTAAGTGAAACTATCCACATCCGCATCTTTTGCAGCTAGTAATATATTGAGAAAACCATCTATGTTATTCCGGTTGGTAGCAAGCGGATTTTCGATTGAACGTGGCACAGAACCTAGTGCTGCCTGATGCAGAACATAATCAACTCCAGAGCATAGTTGACGACAAAGCTCAAGATCGCAAACATCTCCCTCGGTAAAAGAAAACCGCTGCCACTGCTGGATGGTCACATTCTCCTGAACTTCATGCAGATTATGCCGATAGCCGGTAGAAAAGTTATCAACTCCGACCACGTGCTGATCTAACTTCAACAGTGCCTCAAGCAGATTAGACCCTATAAAACCTGCACAGCCGCTCACAAGCCACACCTTGGGTGTTTGCCTGAGTCTACTTTTTAGTGTTGCATAAGATAGTGCCATGGAATCATGTCCCAACCAGTAAAGATAAATATTCCAGAGATATCAGACTACTGCAGGTTACAGCGACCAGTAGACAAAGCCCGCTTGTTCCGCTTCCTGGGCGTTGAGACAACTCTTAACATCAATAAGGACAGGAGAGCCAGGGGTACACATCGCTTTGTATTGCTGCAACGAAATAGTTTTATAGGCATCGTGAGACACTGCCAAAACAAGAGCATCCACTACACCCACCTCATCTATAGGAGTAAGCTTAATTCCGTACTCGTGGAGTGCCTGAGCGGGGTCGGCCACGGGATCGCTTACAATCACCTCTATAGCGTACTCCTCCAACTCATGGATCACATCAATGACTCGGGTATTACGGATATCTGGTACGTTTTCCTTAAATGTCAAACCCAAGATCAACACGCGGCACCCTTTAACGGTTTTCCCGGCGCGAATCATGTTTTTGACTGTATTTTCAGCTACATACTTGCCCATACCATCATTAATACGGCGTCCTGCCAAGATAACTTGAGGATTGTAACCAATCTCTTCAGCTTTATGGGTGAGATAGTAAGGGTCAACACCTATACAGTGTCCCCCAACCAACCCTGGGGTAAAGGGGAGAAAATTCCATTTTGTCCCCGCTGCGACAAGTACATCGCGCGTAGGAATATTCAACTTGCCAAAGATAATCGATAATTCGTTCATAAGGGCGATGTTAAGGTCTCGCTGAGTGTTTTCAATAACCTTTGCTGCCTCAGCAACCTGGATAGAGCTGGCACGATGCACACCAGCACTGATAACAATTTCATATACGCCAGCTACAGTGTCCAGGGTGGCCTCATCTTGACCTGAAACAACCTTGACAATTTTATCTACCGTATGGACCTTATCGCCGGGATTTATCCGCTCGGGAGAGTACCCAACAGTAAAATCGGTACCACATTTAAGCCCGGAATTTTTCTCCAACAGGGGGACACAGATATCTTCAGTAACTCCGGGATAAACAGTGGACTCATACACCACTATTGAACCTGGACGTAAAAATTTTCCCACTGTTTCAGATGCAGAGCGAACGGGAGAAAGGTCGGGGTTTTTATTTTTGTCAATAGGAGTAGGGACCGTGACAATAATAAAAGAGGCGTCTTTTAAGGCAGATGGGTCAGCAGTATATTCTATTGAAGTGCTAGCCAGATCTTCGGCAGACACCTCGCGCGTAGCATCATACCCATCTTTTAACTGCTCTATTTTGTGCGTATCGATATCAAAACCAATGACATCGCAGTGCTTTCCAAATGCAACAGCTAGCGGCAACCCCACATACCCCATACCTATTACTGCCACTTTGCTTTCCCTAGCAACTATCGACGATAAAGACACCATAGATTTTGATCCTTTGCTGATTGAAGTAATTACGTTCCCAATAAATTAAGACACAAGAAGTGTGAATTGCCCTAACCCAAGAACAAGAGAAGAAACCATACCCTGACTTATATAGTACAAGAGTGTTCCAAGTAGGGGTTATTGGTCAAAATGTTTTCCAGTTGCAAACAATTGTGTCCATCAGTGCCATAGTAAGAATATGCCCCGATTTCGCGCAATACAAATGCGATTTTTTTTACTTTAGGTCCGTATATACCCCTGAAGCTGCCTATATCTGCCTGCAAGAAACAGCCCAGATTAATCACTTCAACCAAAGCGTGAGGAACCGCTACCGAACTGTGTTTTCTGGAAAACAAATGCCGCCACAAACTGTGAAATATGTGAGAGTTTGCGGTGTAGATATCAGCGGCAAAAAAACGTTCTGGATGCGCTAAAAGCGGAAGCAACCCTCTGTTTTTTATTTGCGCAACAACTTCACCCAGGATTGCCACATCTGCATTCGGCGGGAGCTCGAACAAAAGTAAGTTTGTATCACCAAGAGTCACAGGATGCGTCAGGCGATCAAAAAAGAAATCATCAACATAATATTCCATCCCTGGAACCAGCTTTAAGCAAATATCTTTGCTGTCCAAAGCTACTTGCAAACGGGTAACAGCATCCAGGAGTTGTGCCTTAGAGATATCGTAGAGACCTGTTATGCAATGCGGGGTACAATAAACTTTGGTAAATCCCACCTTTTGTAAAGATCGTGCCATCTCAATAGCGTCTTCCATATTCGGGCTCCCGTCATCAAGACCCGGAAGGATGTGGCAATGGTAGTCAATCATAAAAAGGAGCCTGAAATAATAAGTCCAACCTTGTTTGCCTGGTGTTTTTTATCCCCTTTGGGCAGATATGGATACCAAGTGCAAGAAAAACCGACAAAACCTGTCACCAATTCTTACACTTCATCTTTCTACCTAGCGCTAGACAAGACCCCTTGGGGAGTATGTCTTCAAATCTGCTAAGTATGTATAACTCAAGCCTTAACCTCTCAGCAACTTCTGGTGATGAACACGATTACAAGGGGGTATCAAGTAGAACAGCAGAGCATAAAGTGTTTCAATCCATTAACAAGACACTTACTGCTGCAAGGTATGATCTTTGCAGATACTTAACCCTATAGTACCTCAAGATAAATTATTTAAAAGAGGTAGATGGGAGATAGGTGGGATTTTTTGTTGAAACTGGCCTTCAGAAGGTGATGAGGAAAGGTTTTTATCTAAAGCAAAGAAAATCACCCCTTGGAAGGGAGGCAAATATGCTGATACGTGTGCAGTACACTGGTGGGAAATACGACTATGTAAACCCTGAAACGCTCGATGAGAAAATATCTACAGGTGAGATCGCAAAGTTTTCTCGCTCAACGGGGTGGGCTGTGGTTGGCAAAGATCGGATACGTGCAAGGCACACAGATAGTGGATACTACTTTGGACCGGAGCGGCGTTATCCAGTAAATTAATCCTCACAATGTTCAAAATCATTACCAAAAATGCCATTGACCCGTTTGCAGTACATAGATACCCAAAGCTAAATTGGCTGCAGCATGGCTAACAATACACTGCATAATGCTACGGGTCATGTATAAAACTAGATTAAACAGCGCCCCTGCCAGCATCCCGGCAAGAAAAAGGTGGTGTTCCAGGCCAAATAAAACGGTAACCGCTATGAAGGAGAACCAAGTAAAGCGTCCAAGCGCTACGCGAGTAAAATCTGAATCAATAGCATAGCGAATTAAAAAAGAACGCCAGAAGATCTCCTCCATGAGGGGCACAACCAGCACTGCCCCTCCAAATCTGGCAAGGATCATCATACTCCGAACTGCACTATTCTCATAAACGCCAGGATTGAACCCCGGTATCTCGCCAAAGGTAGCAAAGCCCCAGTCCATCTGGATCCAGAACAGAAATATCACGCCTCCAGCTAAAATACTCAAAAACGTATGCCGCCATTGCAATAAATCTTTAACGCGTATTTCTGTGTAATGTGGCCATAGCCACAGTAACAACACAGCGACTGCAACGGCCCTTAAAGGATATGCATACAGAAGTAAATCTTCGGCAAGGGGGAAAAACCCTGCATTAAATGACCATCTCAAGACCCCTTCTAAGCCTATGAATGCCATAAAAACAGCAAAAGGCAAAACTCGAACCCACGCAGAATTACTCACACCATCTCCATAATTGGCAGCAACTTTCACCTGATTTCTCTAGACCCACCTGCTTAGTTACCTCATCCACGCCAGCGTGCAACTGCTGGGGTGGCATAGCAAGCTGAACTTGCACAATTTTGCTGCGGAAAGGAATTACAACCGAATCAATAACCCACCGATGTACTGTGGTTTCAGGTTTTCTGGTTTAAGGGCATAGAATTCATGCTCCCACAAGTCGAAGCAAAACTCCACAAAAGCACCACTATCAGGAGCAAGAGAGACAAGCCACTCTTTAGTTTGGTGCCGCAGAGCGTCAAAGTTGGCCTCAGCGTGAAGCGCCTGATGCAAAGTTTCAAGTTCTGCTGCGGGTATCGGCTCGGGGGTAGGATCATGTTCAAGAATTTTATTCGCAATTGCAGTCAAAAACAGCTCCGACAGAGTAACTTCGCTCGCCTGGGGGGGGATACATCCTTCAAGTTCCAATTCTTCTGGAGCAGGGATATTGAATATGCCAGCGCTACCAAACAATGGTAGCAGCGCTTCAACTGTTTCTAGTTCAACACTCACTGCCTTCACCTCGCTGTAATTGCGAAATGGGCGCTCATCCGCACGTGTTGTTGTTTCTACGCCGGAGTAAAAGCGCGGCTTAGGTTGATTAAGGGCTGAAACAAGGGCGGCGTCTGGGCCATCTAAATATGGTCCCGCCGGGGACTTCAAAACAATGCGCGCGCGGCGTTTAAGGGCAATGGTGAGACTAAAGCCCAAACGATACAAAGACTGAAAATATACCTGCTCGAAGAGTTCTGTGGCACGCTCTACATCGCTTCCAGCTAGATATCCGAGGGCTATATTGAGGTAGTTGTACACATCTTCGAGGGACTCTTGTACCTCTGTAACATCGCCGATATCCACCTGATCCGCGCTCATGGCACGGTTGAGGAGATAAGTAAGCTCCTGCCACAGGGCGTCGTTCAAGCTATTGCTCATCACATCCGCAAGCAGGTCACGCGGGCGCGCTACAGTCATAACGAAACCTGGCAGCGATACACCACTGTATTCCGGAGTAAAGGTTGCCTGACTTTTAAGATACGCTGCCGGATCAAAATGCTCAGGATCGAGCCACGCCCGAATTTTGAGCGCCTCGTGGGTTTCGATAAAACCAAAATCTGACAGACGTGCGATTCGATCCTGAAACACTGCCTCTTCGAATGTGATATCGGTCTCATGGCGCACAGCTTCCATCAGCTGTAGATACACACTTTGGCGCTCGCTGAATAAAAGTTCCAGCAACCCTTCCAGCCATTTAGCCTGTTCGGTGTCGCGGAATTCACACTCATAGAGCTGATCTCGGCGTAACCGCGGCTCCTCCAGTTCATCATCGTCGAGAGCTTCTAGACCACGCACGATACGTAACTGTTTTTTAACCAACAACACCAGCATGTCAAAATCTAACTCATCGACAAGGCGCAGGGTATCGTCATTATCCATCTGGTGCAGGTGTTGAAGCCAGAACAGCGCTTCATCGGCGTCCATACTGTCACCGCGCCAGCAATCCATATCTACACACAGAGTAACCTGAACCCCGCTTGCCATACTCAAGAGTTCAGACACGTCCGCGGGCCCCAACTCCTTAACCAGCAAAAACAAATCCTGCGCCGGCATGGCCTGTACTAACGCACGACTCTCGGGACTTTCAAGGATCGCTTTGTATTTTGCCCTACCACTTAAGGTGCGCAACTTATCGAGTTCCGTTTTGAGCGCAACGGAGCTTTTACTGGGCTTAACCAAACGTAAATGTTTTTTACCTGATCTGTCCTGTGCTGACATAGATTGTTCCTGCCCTTCTATTCTTTCAATATAAAATGGGTGTAAATGCTACCCATGCGGGTATTTTCGGCATTAGTAAAGATGAACAAACATCGATCCATTACCCTCTAAGTTTAGATGGAAGTGTGGGTGGGTGCAAGGGAAGAGATATAAGGAAGGGACGTACGCAGGAGGGAACAATATCAGGGTGATTTTTTTGCTACAGGAAATACGAGATGCTCAAGCATCAGGCACAGTGCAACCCCTACGACAAAGCCATTGCCAAGCATTGGACGCAGTGTAGCGGGAATGGTATTAACAACTTCCGCAGGGAGATAGGCAACACTGGTGCCCACCAGGAGCGCCAGCCCGACACTCAACCCGTGTTCATAGCGCACCGTGGCACTTTGCTGGCACACCACTAAGAGTCCGGTAGCTACCTGGGCGCACAGCACATACAGAAGCACGGTACCGATAACCACCGGTGGCACAGCGCTGAAAGCTGCGGTAAGGCGCGGCGAAAAACCACACAACACCATGCCAATCCCCGCAGGGATAAGGGTCCAACGGGATGCGCAGCGGGATGCCGCTATAACCCCCGGACTCATGGAGTAGTTGACCGGACCCAAAACCCCCACAAACGCCGATGCCATATTCGCAAGGGCAGTCACGCTCAACCCACGCTGCATACGTGCCGACATCTGCGGGGGTTTGAGCATCTGATCCAGCGCCTGAATGGAGCCAATATCGTTGATAGCCAGCACCATGTAACACACCAAAAATGCAACAACAACTCCGGGGTCAAACACAAACTCAAACCCGAGCTGCTGCAGCGGCACAGAAAACAAAGGCGCTGACTGACTAAGCTCGGCTGGGGTGAGAAACCTCCATACCAGAGTGCCCCCCAGCATGGCCCAAATCACCAGGGTGCTTTTCCACATCCCACGCAACACCGGCTGCAGGGCAAACAAAATTAACAACATCCCCAGACTAAAGCCTAGACGCAGTGGTATTTCTCCAGGAGTGGCTGTAGAAAGGATTAAATTACGAATAGTAGGAAGTAAAGTGAAAGCAATGAGGAGGAGCACCACCGCCACCACTTGTGGATTAAACAGGCGTTGCAGAGGTTTAAACAAGCCGGTAACGCTGACGCCCAACATCACCAGCGCTCCAATCAACATCGCGGTAGGAACCGCCCCTGGTGTCGCGGTAGAGCTGGCTAAAGTGCCAACAAGTAACACTGCGGCGGGTCCAACAATAAGAGGCAACTTATGCCCCCATAAAACCTGCGCCAACTGGGTCGCACCGGTTATAAGCAACATCATCTGCAGGTAGGTTACCCCATCCGCATCTGTCTGCAGGGCAGTCATCACCTGCGCCAGAATCACCAAGGTAGGAACACTTATGGCAAGCCATTGCAGACCGTAAAGGAGAAGTTGTAGCAACGGAGGACGTTGGTCGAGACTGTAGTGCATTCTCATACAGAGGCTCCGATCATCAACTATGGATGGTAATGGTCACGCCCGAAGGGCAATTTCGCGCAGAGAAGCAGTAAGTGCACCCAACTGCGCCACATGTTCTAGATGTTCCACCAATACCTCTTCTAGGACGGTATTGGTGGTAAGAGGATTTGCCAACACCACGCGGAACACGTTTATTCTTTGCCCCTTATAGCGTGCCGGAGTTAAGCTGGTGCGGGAGACAAAGGTTTTACCAGCTGCGCGTTGTGCCTTTTGCACCGCTACCACGATATCGTCAAGACAGCGATTGAGCTCCATCACCACTTCGGCACGGGCAGTCGCCATTTTCTGCTGTAACCAGGCAGGATTGTAGCGATAGGTGAGAATATTGAGCTCTGGTGCAGTGATAAGTTCAAAATCTGGATGGGCGATTATCATGTCGGCAAAGTGCTGTGCACGTTCAATCCCCTGATCAATAAGGAGTTCATAACCGCGACGTCCGATTATATGCAGCCCAGCATGTACCAGCATCGCCTTGCCCGGGCGCGATCCTTCGAGGGTATGAGTGCCGAGATCTTTAGAGCCAGGGCGCAGAATATACGCGGCATGGTGTTCAATAGCATCGACCGCCTGCGGATCTTTAAAAAACACCATCCCAACCCCCATGGGCACATACAATTGTTTATGGGCATCAATGGTAACGGAATCGGCGCGTTCAATACCGCGTAAGCGCCAGCGGTTGTTATCAGAAAATAGTGTAGGGCCACCCCAAGCAGCATCCACGTGGAAGTGGCACCCAATCTCCTGTGCCAGATCTGCCATCTCCTCTAGAGGATCAACGGTGCCGGTTTCGGTGGTGCCGGCAATCCCTACTAGCGCAAGTATCCGCTTGTTTTCACTCTCTACGCGGGCACGGGTATTGCGTAGACTGCGCATATCAACGCGATTGTTATCATCAGTGTCCAATAAAATGAGGTTATCGCGCCCAATTCCCAGCACATCTGCGGCCTTCGCAAGAGAGTAATGCGCCCTTCTCGACACTAAAATTACAAGCCCTTCACACTTGAGATGCTGTAGCGCTTTAAACATCCCTTCATTGGCAATACCACGGAACTCACCTGCTGGGGCACACAGCTTATTGCGTGCAAGCCACAGCGCAGTGATATTAGCAATGGTGCCACCGGAACAAAACACCCCAAGCGCGCTGCGGCTATCATGAATAAAACGTGTGTAGAACTGGTCTTCACAACCGTATATAAGACGGTGAAGTATCGCCAACACCTGACGTTCAAGCGGAGTAAATGCCTTCGAAGTTTCTACCTTGACCGTGTTCTGATTAAGAGCAGTCAGAATTCGCGCTAGCGGCAGCATGAAGTACGGCATAGCCGAGGTCATATGCCCAATAAACCCTGGGGAGGCAGTATGTACCGACTGTGCCACCAGAGTATTTTTTAAAAAAGAGGCATAATCCGAAACAAAAGTGGGCTGTTCCGGCACTTGGAAATCGGAGAAGTCTTTTTCGATCTCCTCAAGTGTAGCACCACTAGCCACTACGTGTTTTTGCAAAAACCCGGCAAGATCATGGGTGATATCTTGATCAACTTTGCCCAAGGTGGATGATGGGGCTTCGGGAATAGTAAAAATGCGGTAGAGATTTTGTAGATTTGCCTGAGCCTGTTCAGTCATCGCAGTCACCAGTTACGCTGCAAACCCGACGTGGTGCCAGGCAGCATCAGATTATAGATTCATGTGCATTGCAAAACCATGTTTCCCTGAACACAAAAGAGATTTCTTGGACATCCTATGCGCAGAGCATTTGTATACAACTCATGTATGTATGTCAAATTCAAAACAGCTTTTAACCTAGTACAGTCTGCACCACACCAACGCGTTTACACTGTGCATGACGGCCTTTACAATATGAGCAGAACCACTTATGCAATTAAAAACCAAAACCCGCATGCCAGACAGCCCTAATCATACACCTTGATATAGTTTATCCTTGCTAACACCCACTAGCAATGTTAAATTATGTGCATTATTTAACCCTAACCAAAAGGAGGAAACAATGTCACGTAAGCTTTTCCGCACAATTTTAGTATTGCTTTTTGCCATAGCGCTCTGCGCTCCCACTACGCTGCTAGCGGCATTAAACATTAATATCAATAGTGCCACCGTGGAACAACTCCAGCAAATCAACGGGATTGGTCCAAAAACGGCTGAGAAAATAGTTGAATACCGTAATACACATGGAAAATTTTCTAGCTTGGATGAACTCCGCAACATCAGAGGGATCGGGGACAAATCTTTAGAAAAGATGGCAAATAGTATTACCATAGAATAGATCTCCTGCTAGAGCGTTATACCAAGAAATAACAAAGGCCCGCTGTATAGAACAGCGGGCCTTTGTTTTGTACTATGGCGCAGTGAATGCCGGATATGGTCTGGTTCTATTTGGTGCGACTGACTACATAGTCTGCCACAGTTTCCAGCGCATCCAGCGCCTCACACGGTTCAAAAACATGCAGACAGCTTTTGGCGCGCTCAACCAAAGCGGTTGCGCGGGTACGGGTATATTCAATGCCATCATAGCGATTTATTAGATCCACCACGCGCTCGAGCGCATCAGGGCTAACCTCCTCGGCTTCGATAATCTCTGCGACCATATCCCGTTCGGCAGGAGTGCAGTGGCGCAGGGTCTCGATCAAAGGAAGAGTCATCTTCCCCTCTTCTAGATCATGTCCGCACGCTTTGCCAAATTCTGCCTCATCCGCGACATAGTCAAGGGCATCGTCCATAAACTGAAACGCTATCCCCAAATCAAGCCCAAAGTCGTGCAAAGCCTGCTCTTGCGCAGGGCTAACTTCTCCCAGAATCCCACCGCACTTGCACGCTGCTGCAATAAGAACCGCAGTTTTTTCCCGCACCACTTTAATGTATTTTTCTTCGCTCAAGTCGATGTCGCAAGTGCTTATCAATTGCAACACTTCCCCTTCAGCCATTTGGGTAGTTGCATCGGAGAGAGCTTGCAGAATTGGCAGACTCCCTGCACGCACCATAATGGAAAAAGACTTCGCAAACAAAAAGTCTCCCACCAGTACTGATGCCTCATTGCCCCACACCCGATTCGCAGATTCAGCACCGCGCCGAATTTCTGCGGCATCAACCACGTCGTCATGGAGCAGGGTTGCGGTATGGATAAACTCAACCACACTCGCCACTCCAATATGCTTATCCCCTTTGTACCCGGAAAGCATGGCGGTGAGTAAAACCAACATCGGACGCATCCGTTTCCCCCCACTGGAGAGAACATATTCGCCAACTTTACGGATCAAGGGAACCTCAGAGCTAAGGTCGTGCTTAAACTGGTTCACAACCTCTTGCATTTGAGGTTCAAGCATTTTTACAACTTTTTCCATACAGTTCCTCGCCTGTAATTCAATTTATCGCAACTTATGACTTAGCTTTATTCCAAGGCGGAATCCTCTTGCCTAACTTCGACAAAATCCTTCACATCCGGATCCCAGTAATAATGCTCTGCCATCCATAATTTTTCAAGTTTTTCCATCCCCAACGAAAGCGTTTCTGCTGATTCTGCCAAATAAGACGCGTCGAGCATCTCGTCATCGTCAATGCGATTATCGGCATTCAGATCCGCCCAGTGCACATACTCTATCACCAACTGGTTTGCACCTACCATAGCGGTTCTGCCGTGCTCAGGTATTTCAGAGCGTAGCACCAGCTCGCCACTAAATTTTTGCAAGCTATGTAGCGGGGCATGTTCTGCAACCATGGTTAAATAGTGGATAGATACGGGTTCCTGACCCACTTCCAGAATCCAGCGCATCAAACCGGAGGCAGGGTCGAAGCTATCCGGTTCCGGAAGCGCTGCAACTAACTCCCAGCCAGCAGGGATCTGCTCCCGCACCACTATCCGCGCCGCCGAGCCAGTGAAGGTAAGCTTAACCGGCACCTCTGTTCCAGGAGCAGCATAACTAGGCAGAAGACGCTCTGCCCGCACATCTGGACTTGGAGTGGAGAGTAGTCGCCACACCAACATTAGTGCCATCGCCACCACAATAATCGCCATGCCGAACAACACTAACTTTATTTTACTTAAGTGCTTTTGTTGTACAGGTTCGGGAGTCTGAGCAATATCCTCATCTGCCGACTGCTGCACAATTGCATCCACTTCTACTTCCAGCGCTTCGGCGAGACGCTGTGCATTAGCCGTCTTGATACTTGGGTAACGGTTATTCTCCCAGCGCGAGATTGTGTCAGAGGTAACCCCGACAACCTTTGCGACATAGAGCTGGGTCAGCCCCTGTTCTTCGCGCAGACGGCGGATCACCTCTCCATCAATCTTAAGGTTAGGATCTTGGGGGAAAGTTTTTTCGGAGTTGTCCATCAATTTCCAAGTACCGAGATATTGGTTTTTCTACAATCCGGCTCTGTGTAATTTGCCTCTCTGCTAGTCTTTGGAGACCAAGACAATGTAGAGGGACAAAAGGGAGAAACTTTAACGCTATATCCGCCACGGAACCTAGCAGAAAGGAATAAAAAAGGCAACAAATGCTACAGATTGTAACTTACATAACAACAGCCAAATATCTGAAATCACTCAATCAAGACTCGACATCGGGTCACATGCCGATATATGTCGAATGCATTAGGGTAGAGATTTGGGTATAAGTTAACCACCGACATGACTGGAGGCAATTGGTGCTTTCCAGAGTTACATAGCTGCACGTGGAACAAAGAAGAAGAGAGTAAATCTTTAACTTACAAACCAAACACAAAGGAGGTCAACTATGAAAACACTGCTGTTAAGTGTCCTAGTACTGTTTGCCGGGGTAACGTTTGCCAGCGCGGCAGACGTATACACCTACGAAGGGATGGGAACCGTAACCTTCAACCACAAGGGACACTTTTCGTTGGGATGTGCCAGCTGCCATGAAGGTAAGCCAGAGCGCATCGTAATCGAAAACAAGGAACAAGGTCACGCTAACTGCCTTGACTGTCATAAAGAGCAAGGTGGCAACGCTCCGACAAAATGTAACGAGTGTCATATCAGGTAGCCATAGTGGCTTTCTTGATAAAGATCCATCCCGCCAATACCGCATTTGTTGCAGCGCAAACCCCGACTACCGTTTACGGTAGTCGGGGTTTGCTTTTTGTGCAAAACTAGGCTATTTGAACGTGTATGGACACATGGATTCAACACACTCTACCGTTGCTGTCTACAGGAGTTGCATATTACCTCATTCTCTGTGCTGTAGCTATGGCTGAGGGGGTGCCTGTGGTGGGACTATTTGTGCCTGGCAGTGTCTTCTGTATTAGTGCTGGTGCTCTTGCGTTTCACGGTCACGGCGAGATGGTATATGTTTGCTGCGCTGCCACAGTTGGTGCCATCGCTGGCGATTGCATAAGCTATGTATGTGGTGCGCGCTCGGCATCTTGGGTAGTGGCTCGAGTGCATAGAGGGCGCTTGCTACGCTTTTTACGTCGTGCACAACTATTCTTTGCCAAACACGGGGGAAAAAGTCTTCTTCTGGCGCGCTTTATGGGGCCAGTGCGGGGTTTTGTTCCGTTTGTAGCTGGGGGAGCACGGATGCGCCCTGGACCCTTTTGCCTCTACACGTTTAGTGGTGGTATACTTTGGGGCACCATCTACCCAGGGGTTGGCTATCTGGGAATAAAAACTCTAGCACCTATAAATATTTCAACGTCGAACATTTTCGTTATCGGCTTATCTCTGGCCCTGATTGTTCTCATCTACATTAAGGTAAAGTATCCTGAATTATGAAAACACCTAACAGCTCCACTACTGCCCCCGCCGTGGACACACCAGCAACTGATCTCTTCCCACGCGTACGCATGCCTGCCGAATGGGAAGCGCAAGACGCTGTCTTACTTGCTTGGCCTGATCCACGCAGCGACTGGGCTCCAATTTTAGCTGAAATTGAAGCAGTAATGGTGGAGATCATCCGCCACATATGCGCATTTGAACAAGTTGTCATAGCCGCCCCAAACCCGCAACGCCCCTTAGCTGTGCTTAAGCAGCATGGTGTCGAGCGAAAAAACATCCATATCTACCCAGCAAACAACAACGATACTTGGGCGCGCGACTTTGGCCCTATCGGAGTAGAGCTTGATGGTACCCAGATGTTGTACGACTTTGGCTTTAACGGCTGGGGGCTGAAATACCCCGCCAATTTTGACAACCAAATCAGCAGGTGCCTTGCCACGCAAGGCGCATGGCAGGTACCCCTTCACACTCAGGATCTAATCCTGGAAGGTGGTAGTATTGAATCCGATGGCGCAGGAACCATCCTTACCACAACTGCGTGTCTTTTGAGTCCCAATCGAAACCCTCACCTGGACAAGCCCGGTATTGAACAACGTCTGCGCGAAACCTTAGGGGCGCAACGGGTGCTGTGGCTAGACCACGGCTCCCTGGCTGGAGATGACACTGACGGACATATCGACACCCTTGCGCGTCTGTGTCCGAATAATACCATCGTGTATGTACACTGTGACATCCCAGAAGATGAGCACTTTGCCCCTTTACAGGCGATGGAAGCGGAACTAAAGCAACTCAAAACCAATACCGGGGGACAGTACCTCCTCCTGCCCCTCCCTTGGCCACAACCGAAGTTCAGCAAAGAGCAGGAACGCCTCCCGGCTACCTACGCAAACTACTTGGTTATCAATGGCGCTGTTCTGGTTCCCACCTATGCGGACCCTGCGGATCATGTGGCACTTGAAGTTGTAGCCCAAGCTTATCCGAAACGTAAAATTATCGGGATTGACTGTAGCCATGTCATACTCCAACATGGATCTCTTCACTGCCTTACCATGCAGTTACCCAAAGGAACCCTAGCATGAAGCATATGAAACTCGCATTGATTCAGCAGCGTTGCAGCGCAAACAAACAAGAAAACCTACAGCATACTTGCGCTCAGATCAAAGAAGCCGCACGCAATGGTGCCACGGTGGTGGCGCTGATAGAACTGCACAGCGGTATATACTTTTGTCAGTATCAGGACACTGCGTATTTTGACTTGGCTGAGCCTATCCCCGGCCCCAGCACCGAGGCTCTAGCGCAGGCAGCGCGGGACAACCAGGTGGTAGTGGTAGCGTCTTTGTTTGAAAAACGCGCCCCGGGGCTGTATCACAACACCGCAGTGGTGTTTGAAACCGACGGCAGCATTGCGGGGATCTACCGTAAGATGCATATCCCCGATGATCCCGGCTACAATGAAAAGTTTTATTTCACCCCTGGCGACTTAGGCTTTAATCCTATCAAAACCAGCGCTGGAGTACTGGGAGTATTGGTGTGCTGGGATCAATGGTATCCAGAGGCGGCACGCCTGATGGCCCTTGCGGGAGCGGAAGTGCTCATCTACCCCACTGCCATCGGCTGGGACCCCAACGACAACCCTGCAGAACAACAACGACAACTTGAAGCCTGGCTCACCATTCAACGCAGCCACGCCATTGCCAATGGCATTCATGTGGCAGCACCAAACCGCATCGGGTTTGAACCTGACCCAAGTGGACGCACTCAAGGCGCGCACTTCTGGGGCAACAGCTTCATCGCCGGTCCTCAAGGGGAAATCCTCGCACATGCGAGTGCAGACAGCGCTGAGATCATAATGGCCGATATCGATCTGCAACGGGTCGAAGCCACACGGCGCATCTGGCCGTTCCTGCGTGATCGCCGCATAGACGCATATGCAGATTTGAATAAGCGTTTTCGTCTCTAAAACATGCACGCGGAATTCTGCTCTAGCTCAATCTCAAGCCGCAGAGACTGATCTTTAATTACGCATCCAAAGAGATCATCATATTTAGGCGCCATCTGTTCCCATGCATAGGCGGCTACATGATGGCGTATTTCACTCGCAGACGCCACAGGATGTGAGTTACACACACGTGCAAGGCGACGCACTAAATCGTCAAAATCTGTGTAGAAACACTGCGCGTGCAGCTCTTCCGGCACATGTTCAGGATATGCCAGGCGGTGCGGCAGGAGTGGATAACAGCCGCAATACAACGCCTCAACCACACTTATACCGAAGAAATCATGCACTGAGGTCACCGGAAGGATATCTGCGCGCCACAACCATGCACCATACTCAGCGTAGTTTTCTACGTAACCCCAGTGCACGATGTGCGCGTCTAAACGCTTCCGCGCTTCGGCAAATATGGGGGGCTGGCGCCGATACACTTCCCCCAGCACCGCCAAGTTAAATTCCACCCCCTGCTCCTGCAAGGCAAACAAGGCCCGAAAAAACTCTGCCGGGTTTTTGTCATACTCCCAGCGATGATTCCATAAAATAAGTGGGATCTTCGATCTGACCGGAGCGCTAACATCGGTATCCGCTCCCTTGCCACGCTGACTATCCAGCGCCGCAAGGTCGAGTCCCAAGGGGAGTGTAACGCTTTTTTGCGCGATCGCTTCAACTAGATCAACCCCGGTATAATCAGGAAAACTGCGCAAAAAAGGTGGAAGTTGCGCCAGAAAGTCACGTTGGTGGTATGCAGAATTGAAATACACCCTATCCGCTGCAAGTGCGGTGGTAAAGTTGATGAAGCAGTAGTGCGCGTCGCGCTGGAGTGCCGGATCGGCATCATCTGGAGACCATGGATAGCTGAGTTGGTTTTCGTGAAAGTAAACCACGCAGGGGATATGTGCTGTAACTGGGCGGGTAAGCGCCAGAAATGTGGTTAAGTCGAGCATATCTGTAGCGAGAATAAGATCAGGCCGAAAGCCGCTGGCAAGGAACTGGCGTGCCAGAGTTACCGCCCCACCGTGCATGCGCCACTTCCAATGCTTTCCCTCGAGGTTGAAAATTTCCACCTTATGCTGGCTGTGCGCTGCATACCCCTGCGCCCACGCGGCATGCGAACCGGTCATAAAGGGTTCCAGCAGAGCAATATTCACCGTGTACCTCGCTTAAAGATTAAGGGCTGAACGCAAACAACAGGCATAAAAAAAGGTCGCTTCAGAAGAAGCGACCTTTTTTCAACTTACATGCTATGGCTTAGATGTCGCAGCGTTTGTACACAGCGTCAAATTCGCCCAGCTCATCCAACTGAAGATAGTCGTACACCTCATCTTCGTACGGCGCTACCTTCTCCTTGTAAACGGCAAGGTACTCTGCTGGGGTAGGCAATTCGCCCTTAAGGGCTGTTACCGCGCCGAGTTCAGCAGAACCGAGGTACACCTGGGCACCGCTGCCGATGCGGTCCTCAAAGTTACGTGTTGAGGTGGAGTACATATTAACTCCATCAGGAACACGCGCCTGGTTACCCATGCACAGGGAACACCCCGGGGTTTCAATCCGCGCACCAACCTGATTAAAGATTGCGAAGTATGCTTCATCCTTGAGCTTCGCCTGATCCATACGGGTCGGAGGACAGATCCAGATGCGATTTTCAGGATTGAACTTGTTTCCTTCCCAGATCTTAGCCGCAGCGCGGAAATGACCGATGTTGGTCATACAAGAGCCAATAAAGATATCCTGGATTTTTGTGCCCTGTACTTCCGAAAGAAGTTTTACATCATCCGGATCATTAGGGCACGCAAGAATAGGCTCTTTGATATCGGAAAGATCAATCTCAAGAACCTCAGCATATTCGGCATTGCTGTCAGCGCGCAGCAGCTTCGGATCTTTGAGCCATTCTTTGACGGCATCAATGCGCTTGCGCAGAGTATCTGCATGCTGGTATCCGTCCTTAATCATGCTCTCCATCAAAGCAATGTTGGAACGCAGGTACTTGCATACTGATTCTTCTGAAAGCTGGATACAGCCAGCAGCCGCACTGCGCTCCGCTGCAGCGTCAGTGAGCTCAAATGCCTGTTCAACGGAGAGGTCCGGCAGACCTTCCATTTCAAGGATGCGACCATTAAAGGCGTTAACCTTGTTTTTCTTCGGAACAGTGAGCAGTCCCTTCTTAATTGCATAGTAAGGGATGGCGTTAACCACGTCACGCAAGGTAATACCTTCGTTGAGCTTGCCTTTGAAACGTACCAGCACAGATTCTGGCATATCCAGCGGCATGAATCCCAGTGCGCCTGCGAACGCAATCAGACCGGAGCCGGCAGGGAAGCTGATCCCGATGGGGAAGCGGGTATGGGAGTCACCCCCAGTTCCTACAGTGTCGGGAATCAGGAGGCGGTTGAGCCAGCTGTGAATAACCCCATCACCTGGGCGCAGTGCCACACCTTCACGCTCGGAGATAAACTTCGGCAGGGTATTGTGCATTTTAACGTCAGAAGCCTTCGGATATGCTGCAGTATGACAGAAGGACTGCATGAACATCGGCGCTTGGAACTTCAGACATGCGAGTTCTTTAATTTCATCTGCTGTCATGGGGCCGGTAGTGTCCTGCGAACCTACCGTAGTCATCTTGGGCTCACACGCAGAATTGGGCAATACACCTTCTACACCGCACGCACGCCCAACCATTTTCTGTGCCAAGCTATAGCCCTGCCCTGCCTTCGGCTTAGGGTTGTTGGGCTCAATGAATATGCTGGGTGCAGCCTTGCCTAGCGCATTGCATGCACGCTCGGTAAGCTTACGCCCAATGATCAGTGGGGTACGTCCGCCCGCACGGTACTCATCGCGTACCGTAAGGGGAGAAATATCAAAGGATGTAAGCTCTTTACCACTCTCGTCGGTAACCTTGCCAGCTTTGGTGTCGATGGTGATCACATCACCGTGGTTAAGCTTTGTAACATCCATACGCAGCGGCAATGCACCTGAATCCTGCGCGGTATTGAAGAAAATCGGAGCAATAACTCCACCGATGATAACACCAGCGCGGCGCTTGTTGGGCACTGCAGGGATATCTTCACCGATGTGCCACAGCACGGAGTTACATGCAGACTTACGTGAGGAACCAGTACCTACAACATCGCCTACAAAGGCAACCTTGTTCCCCTCTTCGCGCCATTTGGCAATCTCTTCGATCCCACCTGGAAAACGGGTTTTCCCCATGGCCAGAGCATGCAGAGGAATGTCGGGACGGCTCCAGGCATCGCCAGCAGGGGAGAAATCGTCAGTATTGATCTCACCGTCAACCTTGAATACCTTGACCTTAATGGTCTCGGGGAATTCAGGCTTAGAAGTAAACCATTCAGCCGCACTCCAAGACTCAACCACTCGCTTCGCGGCATCATTGCTCTTAGAGAGTTCAAACACATCGTCAAATGCATCGTAGACCATAACCATGGCAGAAAGTGCCTTGGTAGCTTCGTCTTTAAGCTCACTATCTTTGAGTGCGTCGATAAGATGCTGAACATTGTAACCGCCCATCATGGTGCCGAGAATTCTAACCGCTTCAACACGACTGATAAGGGGAGATTTTGCAGTTTTGTTAAGAATCTTACCGAGGAATTCAGCCTTTATTTCGGCCGAAGGGTCAACACCCGGAGAGATGCGTTGGGTGAAGAGATTCAGGAGAAAATCCTCTTTGCCCGCAGGGGGGGCCTGCAGCAGGTTACACAATGACTTAGTCTGTTCTGGATTGAGAGGCAGCGCAGGTATTCCCTGTGCCTTCCGCTCTTCTTCATGTTGCAGATATGCTTCGACCATCAGTTTGTTCCTCCTTCATGGGTTACGGTCTGAACAAAACGACACCAGCTTCAAGCTTGGATGCTTGCGTTCTATCATGAAACAGATACAACGCTACACATGCACCTCTTGCGAAGCCGAGTCTACATTAAAGCTCTATAAAAATACCGCACATAATCGGTACACTGTATACAATTTAAGCGTTAATTGTCAACCCAGAACTGCGTTTGTTTTCTGTGCATACCGTACGTTGAAAAATCATTTAAAAACAGGCATCTGAACCCCAATTATGCCCTGTTTTTAAGCTCTAGTTCCTCCCAGCGGGCATAGCTGTGCTCGAGGTTCTGCTCTAGGGTGTTAAACTCCTCTCCGGCTGCGGCTATCTCGCTACCAGCAGCACTTGCAGCATTACTTAAAAACTGGGTAAGGCGCTCTTTTTCCTGTTCCAGCACTTCAATCTTCTCCTCGAGCGCAGCCAGCTCCCGTTTTTCTTTATAGCTTAGACCTTTTTTAGCCCGTGAAGGCGGGGTCCCAGCATCCCCTTCGGTGACACTGCTTGAATCTTTGGTTTTTTTCTCCCGCTGCGTACTGGCCTCTACTGCTTGAGCGAGGTTTTTTTGCGCACGCATGTCGCTAAAATTGCCTGTATACTCAATTATCCGCTTATCTTCAAAGCTTAAAATAGAGGTGGTAACCCGATCGAGCAAATAGCGATCGTGCGTAACCAGCAATACGCATCCGGCATAGTCGATCAGGGCTTGCTCCAGTATTTGAAGGGTGGGAATATCCAGATCATTGGTGGGTTCGTCCAGAATAAGCAGGTTAGCCCCCTGTAGCATGAGCAGCGCGAGCAAAAGGCGTGCCCGTTCTCCACCGGAGAGCACTGACACCAGCTTCCGCTGTTCAAGCGGGGCGAAGAGAAACTCCTCTAGATATCCGGTTTTATGCCTCTTCTTACCGTTAACTTCTACCCACTCTCCAGGACCAAGCACCTCGGACACTTTAAGCTCAGGATCAAGACCGCTGCGCTGTTGATCGATGTAGCCGATCTGAGTTTTGCGCCCGAGCACAATTTCACCTTTTGCAGGCTGAAGCTGTCCCATTATGGTTTTAAGCAGGGTTGATTTGCCACACCCATTGGGGCCGAGAATCCCGACGCGCTCCCCCTCACGCATAATAAAGGATACATCTTGGGCCAGGAGCTGCTCTTCCACCGTAAGAGTCAAGTGCTTGAGTTCCAAAATTGTGCCCCCAACTCTGGAGTCGGGGGTAAACTCGAGGCTAAGGTCACGTTTCTGGGTATTATCCACCTTGCCTTGAAGTTGTTTCACTCGCCCTTTGCGCGCCTTCTGCTTCGTAGTTCTAGCTTTTGCCCCGCGCTTAAGCCATGCCTCTTCCCGGCGCAAAACGTTGAGAATCCGACTCTGTTGCGCGGAATTCTGCTCCATCTGAATCTGCTTTTGCACCAAATACTGGGTATAGTTGCCCTCATAGGTTTGGATCCTTCCCTCTTCAACCTCAAACATCCGCCCCACTATGCGATCGAGAAAGTAGCGGTCGTGGGTAACCAAAATCAGAGCACCGGGGTATTCGATCAGTTCCTCCTCCAGCCACTGTACTGTTTGCGCATCTAAGTGGTTGGTGGGCTCATCCAAAAGGAGTAGATCTGGGCGTGCTAATAGCACCCGCGCAAGGGCAACCCGTTTTTGCTGCCCGCCGGAAAGGTCCTGCGCGCACACATCCAGCGCATCAATACCAAGGCGGTGGCATAAGCTACTGATGCGGTGCTCAACATCCCAGCCTCCATGCAAATCAAACCAGCTTTGCAGCTCCTGCTGCTCTTGCAACAGAATCTCAATCTCTGCTGCATCTGCATGCTCGAGCTCTGCACTTATGTGGGCAAAACGTGCTTGACGTGTATACACATGTGCAAGGGATTGGCGCAATAACTCCTGCACACTGAGGCTGCAGTCAAAGTCTGCTTCCTGAGCCAGATACTCCACTTGCGCCCCTTTGGCGTAGTTGATATATCCTCCATCGGCGTCCTCCAGCCCAGCAATTATCTTCAGCAGGGTAGACTTGCCACACCCATTGCGCCCAATAAGACCAACTTTTTGTTTCTCACCCACGGTAAAACTGATGTCACGGAGTAACTCCAGCGCGGCGTAATGTTTTTGGATGGAAAATATATCTACAACGTTCACAAACAGGTCTCCTTGCTAATCATAGCTTATGTACCTGGCAAGCAGGTTGCAGGATAAAGAGATGCACAAAGAGAGATGCGCAAAGGTTCGGGTCTGCCCTTTTCACCCATATAATTCCCACCCTAGTGTGACCCAGCTATTGACCTTTGTATAAAAGTCACACTAGAATCATCAGCAACTATTGTTGGGAGATGTTCTAGGCGCTACACGACCCTTGCAGATAGCGTAGAATTTAACTCTGCACTCACTGTTAGCATCTTTTTTATAGTTATAAATACAGGCACTCCACCCGAACCAGCACTGGATTATGCATGCCAAACCGTGGAAACACAAGCATCGGGCAGAAAATAACCGCCTTGGCTATGGCCACCAGTACTGCCGTTCTGCTCCTATTTCTGATCAGTGCTGCATTGATCCAAAGTGCCCATTATCGCACCAATATTAACGACAACCTCCTTACATTGGCACACATCATCGGCCTCAGCAGCAAACAGGCTCTCACCTTTAATCAAAAGTGGGAAGCCCAGAAAATCATCGAGACTCTGGCAGCGGAACCCTCCATTGAAGTTGCGTCGGTGTTTAACCGCAACAACGAGCTGGTTGCCCACTATTTTAACCGCGAGCAGTCGAACTTTGCTAAGGAACTTCAAAATCCTGGATTTCAGCGCGACCTGTTGTTACGCGCCAGCAGCAACCGCGAAGAAATATCGGCTCAAACCTTCTCACATATCACCGTATATGTGCCCGTTTTTTATGCAGAAGAATATTTGGGCACCATTTATATCCAGACCAACAACAATGCCCTAATCTACAATCTGCTGTGGTTTCTCCTCGCAGCAATGCTGATTTTCGGAACCGCCTTGCTGATCGCATTCCTGCTCGCAACACGCCTGCAGAGGCAGATAACCGCTCCGCTTCACAGCTTAACACGGCATATGAGTGAAATTATTCAGAAGGGAGAATACCCTTCCCATCCACACATTTCTACCACGCAGATATATGAAATAAACGCCCTTATCGGTAACTTCACTGCAATGTTGCGCCAGATCTATAAACACGAACAGGCACTACAAAACTACAATGAAGACTTGGAACAACAGGTTACTGAACGTACCCACGCACTACAGGAGAGCAACCTCAAGCTAGAACATACCGTAATAGAACTAAACCACGCCAAAGATGAGGCAATAAGCGCAAGTGAAGCCAAGTCGCGTTTTCTTGCCAACATCAGCCATGAGATTCGCACTCCGATGATAGGGGTTCTCGGAATGGCCGAGCTCCTGCTGAAATACCCCCTCCCTGCAGATCAAATGGAGCTGGCCAAAACTATTTATACTTCCGGAGATGCGCTTCTGGCTTTGCTGAATGATTTACTCGACACCTCAAAAATCGAGGCCGGAAAACTTGAGCTGGAGCTCGCCCCCTGCTCTCTCGCTGATACTGTAGATACTGCGGTTGAAGTGCTGGCAGAAAAGGCATTTGGCAAGGGGTTAGATCTTACGGTGGTAATTGATTCCGCTATTCCGCAAGAGGTATACGCAGATGGAGCGCGCCTGCGCCAGATCGTGCTGAACCTCGTGTCCAATGCTATCAAATTCACGCCCTCCGGGACGATCGTAGTAGCTCTATATCTTGTAAAGCGTACGGAGTCCGCCTGCACTGTGCGTCTCGAAGTGCGCGACACCGGCATAGGGATCAACCCAGAGATAAGGGCGCGCATATTTGACCCCTTCACTCAGGCAGATAGCTCCACCTCGCGTCAATATGGAGGTACTGGACTGGGGTTGGCCATCACAAAACAACTATGTGCCCTCATGGAGGGAAGGATCAGCATATCCACAAACACACCGCACGGCACAGTTTTCTCTGTGGAAACCCCCTTTGACACTCCTCCATCTACACCAACAATTGGCACACAATGGTTAAAGCAAGATGAAGAGATCAAACGCTTTGAATTCATTGGCATTATCAGCCCCAACAAAGCCTTAGTTGAAGCACTGGAACATCACTTCACCCCACTGCACAAAAAAGTGGCGGTGTTTGAAACTGCGGAGTTAGCACAAGCGAGCATCCACGCGCTTATCCAAACACATCCACCAGGGTCTGAAAATGGAGCACTGATAATTCTGGATAGCGCACTCCCAACAGACTGCTTAAGGCTAGCGCAGGAGATTAGAGCACGCTATGCCACCCATAATTCAGAGGATATCTCCCTGATCCTTGCATATGTTGCCCCCCCCGAGTGGATCTTGCGCGAAAAAAATGAAAGCAATTCGGCTGCAGACCTGTTTATCCCCAAGCCCCTGAAGGGCAAAAGCCTGAGCACCCAAATCAAGCGCGTAGCTGACCTATCGCACAGTTCATCGCGCCGCCCTCTTCCACCCTCCGTAAAGTCTCCCATGCAGTCTCTCGCACAGGCACCTGCACAACTGGGCGCAGAGAACCCACAAGCTGATGCAACACAATGTGTGGAACAAAGCACCTCCCCGATACAGAGCGAAACAGAAAATATCTACACAAAGGAGAACGCAGACTCAGATCCGGTGGCGGTGCGCGCACATATTCTCGTCGCAGAAGACCAATACGCCAACCAGCGCTTGGTGCAACTCCTTCTTGAACAGGCGGGCTATTCGTTAACCACTGTGGACAATGGGCATGCTGTATTGAATATAACCGAGGAACACAGCTTTGATTTGATTCTGATGGACTGTCAGATGCCAATGATGGACGGATATGAAGCTACCCAGGAGTTGCGCCGCCGTAACATCAGCATCCCAATCGTAGCTCTTACGGCACACGCAGGAAACGAAGATATCCAGCGCTGCACGGAAGCGGGGATGGATGACTATCTGTGTAAACCTTTTAAAAGCTGGCAGTTGCTAGAAATAGTGCAAAAAAATCTATCCCAAAACCAGGGGGAAAACCAGGTATGAGCACCCCAGACGTAGATGGAAAAATGGGACGCATATTGGGAGGCAAAGCGCTCGGCGCCATAACTCTTTACATTGTTGCTATCAGCGCCTTACTTATCTCTATTTACACTTTCAAAGAGGAGAGGGCGCAAATCGAGGCAATAAAGGTAAACTACTCATCCTCCTCATTGGAGATAACAGGTAAACATCTAAATTCTGACATCCGTGCTACCGCGCTGTACAACGAGTCTCCTTACAGTAACGTGGTAGCAGAAAAATTTATGTGGGAGCGGGTTCTCGACGTCAAAATAAAAGGTTCTATCGCATGGGCGCTATGCCGTAACGTCGGCTTGATTGCACTAGATATCAGCAACCCGCACCAGCCGCAAATTGTACGCACCCTGCACATCAATAAATTTCTATGGCACCTGAATATAAAGGGCAACACCGCCTATATTGCGTGCGGCAAGGATGGAGTAGTGGTGTGCGACGTCACCTCCCCTGTCAGCGCAAAAATACTTTCCATCCACAAATCTCCCCACCCTTCCACCGACGTAACTGCTGCGCACAACCACATCTACGTCAGCAACGGCAAGTACGGCATCAGTATTGTTGATTCTATAACAAAAAAAACTATTGGGCGACTCAATCAACCCGGGCTAGCTTTGCGTCTACACGCAACCCAAGGCAGGCTATTTGTCCTCAGCACACACGACGAACTTGGCTTTTTGCATATATATGCTATACAAGAAAATCCGGCACAGCCCAAATTACTGCAGCAGATCCAATTTCCGGGTGTGCCGCGCGACTATGTCTTTAAGGACCATAAACTATATTTAGCCAACGGGCGCGGCGGTGTAGGGGTAGTGGATCTGCCGGAAAAAGGGGAAGCAACATTTGCACAAGCGCTGGAACCCTCATTGCGTAGCCACAGACTGGCTCTGCGTGGAGAACAACTCATCATATTCAGCATAACAGGAGAGATGGTCCTCTATTCCATTGAAAAGGATGGCGCAAAACTTAACCACACCGCAGATCTCCGCAGCCGCGTATTTGGGGCAGATATATTCGGACACTACACCATTCTCGCCACTAATACAGATGGGATAAAAATCGTCGACCTGAGCGCGCCTCCCAAGCCCCACCCCACACCCCTTGTCGCCCAGTTACCCTTGGGCGCTGAGTCTATTAACTGGCATATATCTGAGTCTGGCATCTCTATCCGGGACGGTAAAACACTCTATTTTCTAAAGTCCATGCCAGATAAAAGCATAAAGCAAACTGGGACGTCCACCTACCCTACGGCGCAGCTTTCTAAAGCCCACACCGCCTACAATTCCAGAATTTACGCCCCCATCAAAAACTCTGGCTTACATGTAACCAAAATAACATCTGATGGCTCTCTCGAAGCTGGAAAAACCGTTCCACTCCCGCTGCAAGGGAAAATTAGCGTATATGTCACTGTAGGGCATAATGACAAGCTGTACCTGTGCACCAGAAAAGGGCTGAAGGTGTTCGACATCAGCAATCCAGATCACCCAGTATATAAACCAGAGGAGGATATTGCCGGGGATATACGCAACATCACATTTGGAGGGGGGTTTGCATACATTTCAAGCCATGGCGAGGGGATCAAAATATATCCCATTAAGCGCAACAATAAACTGGACCCGGCTAAAACCATTGACCTACCCCAACATCTGATACCAGGGGGAAGGGTCTTTGATCTAGCCTATACCGATGGGTTTTTATTTGCCGCTTGCGGCTATCAGGGGCTGTTGAGTGTAGATGTACGCAAACCACATCAGCCGATAATTATCGATTCCATTGAAATACCGGGCTATTGCAATAAGGTGGAATTAAATCAAGGGATTTTAGGTATTAAATCGCTAAATTCCGTCTACCTGCTAGATATACAAAATCCAGAGCAGATACACATGCTAGGACAGACAGATAATGTAAAAGATTTTTATGTAGGAGACAGTGAGATGTTGTATCTACAACAGAAAGGTATTCTCCAAACTCCACTTCCGAGGGCGCTATCGCTTACGCAAAAATCCAGCACCAAACTTATCTTTCAGTTGCCTGCGGATATCCCCGCAGGGAGCTATAACATATTTCTTAACCGCAATAACAAACGCAGCCAACTCATAGGGATGTTGACAAATACACCAAGCGGAGCTGCTGCATCTGGATGGGAATTCACCCCAACCCCGCCCATTTAAGCGCCCTGAATTTGCATGGAGAGGAATTAAAAAGTGTAATCCACTCCCACCCATAGTTGGCGCCCCATTTCATACTCCCCGGTATTCCCAGTATATAGCTTGCGATTAAACACATTGTACACCTCGGCACTTAGAGCCATCTTTCCTGCATGAGCAAAATCGTACTCCCAGGCAAGCTTCCAGTCAAAAGTGGTGGAACTGGGGTATGAAGTTTTTTTATAGACAAAAAGTGATTCGTCCAAGAAACAGCGCTCAGAGGTTCTGTCTATCCCCGCATAACCGCTACGGAAACTTGTAACATTGGTGAAAGAAAAACCCTGAGGTAATTTCACATTATAGACAAAGTTAGCTCTCCACTCGCGGTTGTAGTCAGAGCGGGGCAAACTAAGCTTTGAAACTATTTTGCCGTCATGGCACACCTCTTCATTAAGGTCATCCTTCTCTAGCGTTGTGTTGTAGTCTTCGTTGCTTGAATAACTGTCTTGCCAAGTAACATTAAGGTGTAAATAGTGCTTCAGCCAATGCCGTTCCCAAGAAGCAGTTAACTCTTTGTGCTCGCTTTCACCATTATTGTTCAACTCATAAAACTTGTCATCCTCTGTATCAATTCTGGACCTGGCAAACTGATCTTCACCATTACGCTCTATGTACACGACAGTTAAAATTCCACCGAACAACTCCTGCTCCAACCCAACTGACCATTCGTCAACATAAGGGGTGTCAAGTTGCGTAAAATGTTCACCCAGTGCTTTTCTAGTTTCGTCTTTCCACACACTTGGCGTGCCATCTTCACCCACGGAGCGGGTATATGTCTGGCGCTTTTTCCGCTCTTCATATAAAGCATAGGTAAGGAATGTTTTGCCGTAATAGCGGTTGACCCCAGCACTGAGGACAGTTGAGCCGTCAGCAAAAATATCGTATAGAATTAAACTGCGGGCGGCGTAATCCGTGTTTTTCATTAGGTCATTATACCCCACATGCAGACCTGGTCTGACGGTTACCCTCCCAAGCGTAATGCTGTCTTCCACATACAGTTCTATAGAAGATATTTCAGCTGAAGCTCGGTCTTGCTCTGAGACAACGTTGCGCAGTGCCACTTGCTGCCCAGGGATACAAAAAGGATCGCTGGCAGCACAAACGACATTTTCGCTCGGCTCCCATGTTGTTGAGTTCATATCAGCGTAACGCTTATACTCAGCTACGGAGCGCTCCCAGGACAAACCACTTGCTATAGAGTTTTTTATCCCAAAGAACTCAAAGGGTTCGAACGAAAGGTGGTTGGAGAAGGTATAGCTTTCCTGTGTGGTGTCAACGTCACCGTATCCACCTTCAAAACTGTATCTTTTATTATACCCAACCCCCCAGTCTGTCGCCTCCACATTGTTGCTCCAGGTATAATAGTTGTCTGGAGCGCGGCGGTTGTTTTCACTTTCACGCCAGCCAAGGATTGACTCAAGCGCACCCCAATTAAATTGCCGTTTAAGCGAAGTGTTGAAACTGATCCCTCCACCTTCAAGGGTATATTTACTGTTGCGGGTGCCTCTAAGAAAGTATTGCCCTGCGTACGGGTTCCACAGAAAGGTGGCACTCACTTCAGTTTCGCTATCGGGCTCAAACAGATATTTAACCAGCAGGTTTTCTGACTTTCTGTGTTGGTTTTCTGTAGTTCCCAATAAAAGCAAGGGTATTTTGGAATATGCCTGTGAATACGCAAGCAATATTCCCATCTTTTCTCCCATGGGGATATCTAAACTGACGTTACTATAATGTTTACGAAAATCTGGCTGCCGAGATGGTGTGTCAGAATTGTTAAAGTCTTCCCGATCTTCCCGTTCTACATGAAATGAGGTCCACTCGGAGCGTGTAGTTTTGTAGCTTAACTTCCCCTTGAACTCCTTGGCTGGGTTACGTGTCTGCATCTCTACCACACCACCACTGAAGTCACTGTAGCGTGCAGAGATATTGCTGCGGTGTACCGTAATGGATTCAAGCAGAGAGCTATCTATAAACAGCTCTTGGGAATGACCCATTATGTTTGAAACACCATTGGGTAAGCTTTCGGTTGGGTTAAGGAGGCTATTGTTCCCCAGACCATCGAGCAAAAAACTATTCTCATACACGCGCCCGCCTGAGATGGATATCTCTGCAGGGAGGATTTCACCCCCGGTCAGGGATGAACGTTCGCTCTCGCCGTATTGGATGCCGGGTAGCACACGGAGCAGATCTGTAACACTACCATCTGCGTGGGGAAGCATATCTATAGCGTTACGCTCCAGGATAGAAGTGCCGAAGGCGGTGATGGCTGAGCTCTCACGCACGATAGTATCGGGCAGAGCGTGGGTGAGGTCGGACTGCGGTGGGGGGTCCACCTGTGCATACCCGGAGGAAGAACAGAGTACAACAAACACAGCACTTAACACCCAAGTTATGCCTAAGTGCAAAATTCACCTCACGAGTTGAAGGTTAACGTTGGATTTCACCTTTTACTCTCATGAAGCCTATATATAAACAACAAAATTTATTCACATTTAGGAGCCCTACTCTAACCACATCTCAATTAAGTAGAGCACATCCTGCCTAACTGGGAGTGGGTTCAATACGAATCCACTGCACAGCTACGAGCGAAATCAGACTCATGCCTGCGCCAGCCAGAAACGGGATGCGGTAGTCAATCATCCACAGCGCGCCCCCCAGGACGGGCAGCACTACAGCCGCAAGGTGATTTATAGTAAAAGAGACCGCCATACTGGGCGCGATATCTTCAGGATCGGCAATCTTTTGAAAATAAGTGCGGATCGCAATGGCAAAATTGAAGAAGATATGGTCGGCTATATACAAAAACATTATTAGCGCAAGCGAATCTGCCCAGGCATACCCAACAAAAACCACTATCAGGCTGGCATACTCCAATGTAAGTACCTTGCGCTCACCATAGCGTACAATAGCGCGCCCAATTACGGGACTGAGAAAATAATTAACCAGATTGTTAACTATAAACAGTGCCGCCACCTGCACCACACTGCAGTCAAACTCCTTCACCATCAGAAACACCGCAAAGGCGATAAATATCTGGCGCCGCGCCCCTGACATGCAGGTAAGAAAGTAAAACAAGGCGTACTTGCGTCGCACCACCATATCCCGGCGCTGTGGAGGCAGGTGTTGATCGATGGGGCGTTGGGTGAAGCCCCAAGCGCCCAGAAGCAGGACAAAAACACCGATAACAACAAAGATGGTTTTGTATTCAAACAGAAAGCCAAGACAGAATACGGCTCCTCCCGCGGCAATATTTACCGCAGCGGAGAGGCTGCGTAGCTTCCCAAATACCAAGGGAGCGCGGCGTTTATCGAAGTACTGCAGGGTGAGGGACTGATTGGTGGTTTCAAAATAGTGAAACCCAAAACTAAGCACTAGGGTGGAAATGATCAGCCCGGAAAAGGTGGGCATAAATCCGGTCATAATGCTTCCCGCGCCGACAATTATGATAGACAGCGCGCAGAGGTGGTGCTCGCGCAAAATCAGGAGCACGTATACAACCAAAAATGCAAGCAACCCTGGGATTTCGCGCACCGAGCCGATCACCCCAATCTGCTGTCCGTTAAGACCAGCAACATCTACCGCAAAGTTGTTAAAGAGTATCATCCAACTTTGCAGCCCCGCCGCAGATGCAATGGTAAGCATCATCAGAAACCTTAGCATCCGCGGTTGGCCCAGATCTCCTTGTATCATATGGATACCTCAACGTTACCCCTTGTCTGGCAGGATAACTATTTAGCAGGGGCGAATTTTAGCGGCACCAGACCGCTTCCACCAACGATACGCCCACGCATAATTTCTCCAGCAGGATTTAACCACACCTCCAGCCTGGATGCGCCCAACGTCAGAGGATTGCGGGAAAAATCGAGGCGTACCCGCGTTTGCGCAGGGTGTAGATTCGCGCCAGAGTTAAAGGAGGCACGCACCTGAATATTGCCCTCTGGATCAAGGAGGGTGTATGCGCGCTGTTCCTCTTGCGCGTGGTGCCCGTGCGCATCTACACCTATGCGTACAACAAGGGTGAGAAGATCAGACACCACATCCGCCCCCCCTTCGAGGGTGGTGCGCTGTTGCTGCTCTCCACCCCAAAAGCGGTGTGCTACAAAGGTGCCCTGCTCTTCGTCCCTTCTCCACTCCCAGCCGTAGCGGCTACGCTTCCCCGCGCGACCTATCTCAACCTCCTGGCGATGGTGTACTCCGGTAACTCCAGCGGGAGAATCTAACATTATAATAGAAGTATACTTCTGTTCACGCGCACCACTCAACGTACCTACCACACCGGAAAACGCCACATGTACAGATGCCTTTACCATGCGCGGGTCGTTAGCGTGGGGATTCAGCTCGAGCTCAATCGTGCCTGCAGCAGGCACAAAAAGACACGAAAGCTGATAGGTGCGGCGCTGGGGAAACTCGAGGGGATACGCAGCTGGTGCCCCCAACACCAGGGTAAGAAACACCGCAACAGGGGATAAAAATATCGGTCGAAAACGCAGCTGCGTTCGCAGTGCCAGGATATTTTTCTGCAGGGTTACTTCCAATACAACAGCGCCAGGATAAACAACAGGTATCCAGCCACAAGGAGGACCCCCTTGCCCCGCCCCAGCACGTACTTGTGGAGACAAAGAGGAAGAACCGCGACACTGAACAACATCACCACAGGGAGTTCAAAAGTCAACACCGAGGCCTCGACTGCAATCGGAGTGAATAGCGACGTAACTCCGAGGACAAACAAAATGTTGAAAATGTTGCTCCCTACAACGTTGCCAATGCCAATATCCATCTCCCCTTTTGCCACACTCATGAGTGAGGCGGCCAGTTCGGGCAGGCTCGTGCCAAGGGCGACAATAGTGGTGCCGATAAAGAGTTCTGACAATCCGATTGTGCGTGCCATAAACACTGCTGAACCCACCATCCAGTGGGCTCCAAAGCCAAGACCCACTATTCCAACGAGGATATAGCTCCAGTCGCGGCGGCGCATTTGTTTCTGACGCGCAATGGTCTTTTCCGGTAACGGCAAATCGGACCCGCCTAAGCGCGCAGTTTTAATGCAGTAGTAGATAAAAAACACCAGCAAAGAGAGGAGCACCGCAGCATCGATACGTGTAAGAACACGATCAAGGCAGAGAATCCACAACACCATGGTTGCAAGGAGCATAAAGGGGAGTTCGCGCTTCAACAGGCTGCGGCGCACAGTTAAAGGGACCACTATGGCCGAAACTCCAAGAATCAGAGCGATATTGGAGATATTGGAACCGAGGATGTTTCCTACAGCAATATCTGCGGAGCCCTTCCCCATGGCGAGTAAGGATACCAGCAGTTCCGGCATACTGGTGGCAAAGGAGACTACTGTCATACCGATAATTAAAGGACGGATACCAAATGAAAGGGCAAGGCTGGAACTGCCATTCACCAAGCATTCTGCTCCATAGTAAAGCAACAACAAACCAGCACAAAACAGCACAATAGCAAGGAACATATATATATCTTTCTCAGGCTCTTTCTCAGGAAAATATTCACCCCCAACGCACCCAAAAGGCACAGCGCTGAGACCGCAGGCATCTGGGCATATGGCGTCGACACATAGAGGCGGCGCCATAGAGGCAACACACAGTGCAGCGTAGCGGGCGAACTTTACGCCACGCACGAGCAAAAAGCAATGTCACACTCCTCTCAGAAGACTGGCCTACGGAGCATCACCCAAGAAATGCAAACTGTGGCGCTGCGCGGAACATGGAGGCAAAAAGCCTTTGAATATCTATTCGTATATAGTAATATTTACGCCACAACCAATGAGAATAACAGTGGCATCACACTCAACCACAGCAAAAGCTGAAGAAGGAACCATATTCCATGAACCCCATATTGTTTGACAAAGATCAGGATTATACCCGCGAAGCAGAAATTCTAAAAGTGCTGGGACATCCCATCCGCCTTAAGATCATTGCTGGGTTGAGCTCACAGAGCTGTAACGTAAAAAAAATATGGGAATGCCTCGGGCTCCCGCAGGCTACAGTTTCCCAGCATTTAGCCCTATTGAAGAACAAGGGGATTATAGAAGGGCGCCGTGACGGAGTAGAGGTTTACTATAGTGTTGTTTCCGAGCGCGCACGCCAGATTGTGAACTGCCTCTTCGATATGTCAGGATGTAAATAAAGGGCGCGGCAAAAAACGCAGTTGCCCCCCACGAGGGTGGCGTTCTATATCCACCTGCACGCCGTAGGCGGTTTCGATACGCTCGACACTCAATACCTCTTCTGGGGGGCCAAACCCAAGTTGCATCCCCCCTGCATCGAGGAGCAATATCATGTGTGAGATCTCTGCGGCACTGTTCAAATCGTGAGAAACCTGCACAATAGTTTTCCCCTGCTGGCACAGATTCCGAAGCAATAGACAAGTATCCCGCTTGTGCCCCATATCCAGCTGGCTGGTAGCTTCATCCAGCATCATCACCGGCGCCTGCTGCGCCAACGCCCGTGCGAGCATCACCCGCTGCAACTCCCCCCCACTTAATTCTGCCGAACAGCGCCGCGCCAAATGGCTGCTGTCAGTAGCGGCTAAGGCCTGATCCACGATAGTCCAATCCCTGTGCGAGGGCCCTGCCAGTCCGCGCTGGTAGATGTAGCGCCCCATAGCAACCATCTCCCGCACTTGGAAACCGAACGGCTGCTGCAGCTGCTGCGGCACCACCGCAACCTTGGCGGCCATTTCACGCCGCGGCAACAGATGCGCTTCCGCACCACCCCAGCACACCTGTCCTGTTGTGGGTTTCAAGCGCCCCCGCAACAAACGCAACAGGGTCGATTTCCCAGAACCGTTCGGTCCCATGATAGATACAAGCGTACCGGGCTCAACTGTGAAATTGATGTGGTGCAAAACACCCTTGTCAGGATAGGAAAAATCCAACTTACGCACTTGAAGCATCAGCGCCCCCGTAAGCGCAGAAGATAGAGGAAAAATGGCGCCCCTACCAACGCAGTTATCACCCCGATCGGCACCTCCGCCGGAGCCAAAAGGGTACGCGCCAGCGCATCTGCCGCAACTAGGAATCCAGCTCCAGCTATTGCCGCCGCCGGAATAAGGCGTGCGTGTCCAGCGCCCCAGAGCAAACGCGCGGCATGGGGCACCACCAAACCGACAAACCCCACCAAACCTGCTAGCGCCACGGCAATGGCTACCAGCAATCCGCCCCCTGCAAGGAGGAGCAAACGCTCGCGCCCAATATCCACCCCTAAATCTGCGGCAACATCTTCCCCTTGGGTAAACACATCCAGCAGGCTCGCCCTGCCCCACAACAGCAGCACAACCCCTACACACGCTGCCGTCGCATACGGGAGCCAACCCGCCTCGGTGCGGGACAGATTGCCCGCAAGCCAGAACAACGCACTGCGCATAGGATCCGAGGGGGAATAGAGGAGCAGAAACATCAGCACCGCCGTGCACAAGCTCCCCACCATCACTCCGGCAAGGATCAAGGTATGGGTCGCGGCCTGGTGCGCACGTGCCACCAGGTATACCAGGAACAACGCAAGGAGAGCGCCGCTAAAAGCAAAAACTGGAACCGCATAACTCTGGATCGAAAAAAAAGTAAGGGCAAGCACTGCCCCCAGCGCGGCGCCACCGGAAACTCCGAGCAGATATGGATCAGCAAGAGGGTTGCGCAGCACCGCCTGAAACACCGTGCCAGATACCGCCAGCGCCATCCCCACCAGCGCCGCAAGCGCTACGCGTGGAAGACGCAACTGCCATACCACGGTAGATTTAAGCCCTGCATCCTGTGGGTGGAGGAGGATTTCAACCAGTTCAGACGTAGATAACGCCACGCTGCCATACTTCAGCCCCGCCACCACTGCAATTACAAAAAACAGCAGACATAAGGGCAACCACAGATATGTACGTCTAATTTTCCTCTGCATCACCCTGTTCTTCTGTGTTTATGGCTCTAGTGGTAGCTCTTGCATTCAGGATAGCTGCGCGCAAGGCATTAAGCCCCTTAAGTACGCGCGGCCCCGGGCGTTGCAACCAATCGGCGGGGACGGGTATCACCGTGCCATGTTGCACCGCGCGCAACTGAGGAAAGCGCAGAAAAAAATTCTCTGGTGCGGAAGTTCCAGGATGAGGGGAAACAATGATGATGTCTGGATCCTGCGCCAATACTGTTTCCATATTCCACATGGGGTAACGATTGCCTTGCTGTGCCACATTGATTCCGCCAGCACATGCAAGTAACTCGCCGGGGAGAGTGTCAGCGCCTGCAACCACAAGAGGTTCCACCATAATGGTGAGCATCGCCCGCGGTAAATCGCTAGCCGCCTCTTGCTCCACCTCAGCGCGCAACTGCGCCACCCTGCTTTCTAATTGGTGTGCAAGGGTTTCCCCCGCTTCTGCGTACCCTAACACCAGACCAAGATTACGCAGCATGGTAACCGTTGCAGCAATAGAGCGTGGATACACGGTATATACCGGCAACCCCAACTTCAGTAGGATATCCAGCGTTGCAGGGGTTGCCATATCTGCCGCAATTATCACCAGGTCGGGCTCGAGCATAGCTATCGCCTCAATGCTCGGGTTATTGTATGCCCCCACTCTGGGCTTGCTCTGCGCTGCGGGAGGATAGGTACAGAAATCGGTCACCCCCACCAGTTGTGTGTGCGCTCCGAGGGCGTAGATGGTCTCAGTCACACTCGGCACCAGCGACACTACCCGCTGCGGCACTTGGGGCAGCTCCACTCTGCGCTCCAGCGCATCGATATAGGTTGCACACGTCCCAGGGGTATTGATCCCCGGCACCCAGGTCAAGATACAACTGGTAAGTATACATATCAGCCACAGGTGCCGGGAGATATTCATAGCGTAATCCTAAAAGGTGAATTTCGCGCCAACATAGAACGACTGCCCCGGGGTAGCATAACTCCAGGCTTCTTCATAGTGCTCATCCAGCAGATTATCCACCCGCGCGTAGATGCGCAACATATCGGTGATATCATAGTGCGCTGCCACGTTGACGAGGAAGTAGTCATCCAGCACTTCAACCGCAGCCCCATTAATGTCTTGAGCGGCGGCAATGGCTTGCCGCTCATCCACCCAATACGCATCCACATTGAGCCCTACGGCTCTCCATGGGGTGTAGTTCAGACCTACATGCACCTGATTGAGAGGACGACGTTCCATGCGCGAGCCATCCACATCCTCGGTATCTGTGTAGGTGTAGTCGAGGCGAATGTTAAAGCTATCGACTGGGTACAGGGCTAGGAAAACTTCAACCCCGCTGGTGTTGCTCTTTCCATCCATCTGCGCATAGCCACCGGGCCATGCTTGTCCCGGAATCACCCTGGTGCTGTCCCAGTCAATCCGATCTTCAAATTCCATCCAGAAATAGGTAACCCCCACTTCCACCTTGGCATCAAACAGGGGTTGCTCCACCCCAAACTCCCACGCGGTACTCTGTTCCGGATCCAGGCGTGTATCACCGTACTGCGAATACAGTTCATACAGTGAAGGGGCGCGAAACCCCGTCGCATACACGCCGCGCAAAAGGGTTCCGGTGCGGGGGAAAGTATACGCCGGAGCTATCCGCCAGGTGGTTTTCCCTCCGAACTCCTCATGCTCATCATAACGCACTCCACTTACCACGTCGAAACCAGCGTAAATGAACTGGTGCTGCGCCCAGTAACTTACCGTGCGGGCATCTTCCTTGGCGTCAAAGGAGGAGTCAGATTTTTCATTCAGGTAATCTACCCCGAAATTCACCCCATGCGGGGAACCAAGCTTCAAGTTTCCCTGCCAACTCCACTCATCGGTTGTGCCGGTGTAGTCATATGCATGGAAACCATCTTGAGCATAACTCTCACGCTTCTGACGCGCGTATTTGTAGTCGAGCACCGATTCAAAACGCTCTTCAAACAACTGATTGCGCAACTCAACTTTACCCAAAAAGCGTTCACTTTCCTGGCGTCCCTTTTTAGTTTCATGGGGTGCAGCTTTGGGTGCCCAGGTAACAGGATCAGTGGTAAACCGATCCCCAGCGTAACCAGGCCCCCATTCATCTTCATCCATAACCGCTTCGGTGTAACGAGCCACAGCAGTCAGGGTGGTGTTCGCACTTATATCGATATCAACCTTGCCACTGGCATTAGTGTTGCGCCACCCGTCATCTTCTGAAGTATTGCCTGCATGCGGAATTCTGTTGTTATCTGCATTGGCGAGAGAGTAGCCATCGGTTTCCAGATGTGACACCGCGAGGGAGAATCCCCCTTTAGAGCCGCTGCCACTCACTCCAGCATACCCTTTAGTGGTGCTGTAGGTACCAGCTTCGCCCCCCACATATCCCCCCACATCTCCAGCGCCAGAGCGGGTGATTATGTTGATTACTCCGGCGGTAGCATTACTGCCGTACAGCACACTCATCGGGCCCCGGATAACCTCAATGCGCTCGACATTATCCAGACTGATGTTGGCTAGGTCCGCCCCGCGGTTGGGGTCCGCAGGGTCATTAACCTCGATACCATCAATCAACAACAGGGTGTTTTTAGTATCTGCCCCGCGCATAAACACGCGGCTACTTGCTCCCATCCCTCCGGTACTGGAAAACTGAAGTCCGGGGACCGTTCTGAGCGCCTGTGCCAAACTGTGAAACTGGCGCGCTTCGATATCCGCCGCGGTTATTACACTCAATGAGGTTCCCCCCACCTGATCCAACCCCGCTTCTGTGCGGGTTGCGGTTACCACCACCTCTGCAATGTTCTGTGTGGGGGTCTCAGTCTGCGCCCACAGGGGGTGTGCCAATGCCAACAAGCCGAGGATCATCCCAGCTACCAAGGTGTGTTTCATATACTGCCTCCAGGTTTATTGCCCGGGGCATAAAAAAGCCCCGAACCGATGCAAAAAAAATCGATTCGGGGTCATCCCTGATTCCCACGAAATCATCAGCTACTTCGCCACGAAGCAGACAAACTTCATATTCAGGCAGGTCTTCTGACTTCCGGATCATCCATTGAACACCCCTTCCCGCTTCCGATTATGGTAGCAGTGGTTTGATGTGTCCGTTGTCCCCGGTTACAGCGGCGGGCCCGTTCCTGATTTGCACAGGATTCCCATATTATGCTCCATGCTCCGGAGCACCTGAATACTATGTGTTTTTCATCTGAAAAAAGATTTTTCATGACGAAAGATATTGCGCCTGCACTTTAATCAAGCTTGATGAAGGTGTCAAGGCGCCATATTCGTCCCTCTTTCAACCTTAGCTGGAAAGCACACGCAATAAATGGGGGATGAGTTGTTTCTTACGTGACAACACCCCTTTAAGTTCATACAGATTTGCCTCGCGCTGCGGATACCCCATAGAAAACGCCATCCCCTCTTCTGCTGCGACTAGCAACATACTGTCGCCGGCGACAATGTCGGTCACCAGCAGGCCGGTGATCGCCAGATTTCGGTGTTTGCGTACCTGTTCCAGTTCGGTTGCAAGCGCTTTACGCTGATCCATAAATTCGTGAAAGCTCACTACCTCTACCTGCCCAATGCCAAACTCGTATGATCCGGCCTGAAACACCTTGAAATCGGAGGTGATCACATCAGTGAGGGTGTCATACGCACTTATGGCACTGCTGGAGGAGAAAATACGCTGCCCGAACTCGTACGGATCCAGCCCTGAATGCTGCCCGAGCCAGAAGGCTATCTGACGATCAACATCTGTAGTTGTGGGCGATTTTAGCACAATGGTATCGGAGAGCAGCCCTGCGAGCATCAGTCCGGCAATGGCAGGCTCGGGATCAATCCCCGCCTCCTGATACAGGGTTGCCACCAGGGTGCAGGTACTCCCCAATGGTTTATTAATAAACTGAATCGGCTTGTCGGTCTGCAGATTACCCAGACGGTGGTGATCCACGATCTCGATAATCTCCACCTTATCTGCCCCGGCTACGGCCTGTGAGAGTTCATTATGATCCACCAGAATCAGCTTGCGCCTGCTCGGAGTAAACAGATTACTCTTTGTCGCAACTGCCAGCAGCTCCTCATGGTCATTTAGCACCAGCACTCCCGGCACCGGGCTGTGTATCAGGCTCATCTTCAGTTGCTCAAGGCGATCATCTTCGTGCAAGGTTACATAGTCAGTCTGAACCAGATTTCCTACCGGGGTAGCCAGACGTGTAAGCCACGCGCTCGTAGAGGTATCGAAGGCGGTGGAGAGGATGGTCACCTCATTCTGGCGTGCGATTTCGCATATATCTTCAGGGATGGGAAGATCCCCTACAACAATTAGCACCCTCACCTTGCGTTCAACCACATGGCGCAGTACTTCGTAGCGGTCCCCGACAATCAGCACAACCTTGCGCATGTCGTGATCCTGAATCTTCTCTTTGAACGACTCTTCAGCCATGGCTGCAACAAACAGGTTGAGATCTTCAAGAGAATCCGCATCAAACTCGGTAACAAAGCGCGCCTTAAGGCACTGGCAGATGGAGCGCGGTGACGCATTTATGCGGCGCAGATCCTTCACTTGGCTCGGCACTAAAAAACGTTCCGCCAGCTTTTTAAGATACAACAACCCCAGCGGCTTTTTATTTTCATCTAATACGGGTAAAATGCGAATATTATGTAGATGAAACAGCTCCATCGCACGAGAGAGAGGCTCTCGAAAGTCGATGGAAACAGGAACCTGGCGTGAAATGACATCCCCAATGCGCGGCGATATATCCAGAATCAACTCCGGCTGTGGCACCGCTAATTCATCAAGGATAAACTGGGTCTGGCGGTTGATATTTCCAGCACGGGCGGGACGCACATTACTCAAGCCCTGGAGTTTACGCAAACGCGCATAGGCTATGGCACTACAAATGGAATCGCTATCGGGGTTGGTATGACCAACAACATAGATCTCTTCCTGGGGCATTGTTATCTCCTCAAACAATGGTAAAAATAGTGGCGTACAGCCAAATTAAATTATGCAGTTTCTGTGTGACGGATTGTTAACATATTTACCACACACAAGTATACACTAAGGGAGACCACAATAGAATTCAGAGACTAAGGGGGAAAAAACCTATTGCTAACCCAAGGTCACTGCTACACGCCAGCAACATATGTAATTTTCTACTCAAGGGTACCTAGAACATGAATTTAACCATTCAGTCTACCGGCACAGACCTCCTTCACATCCGCGCCTCCGCCCCACTCGTGCACAACATCACCAACTTTGTGGTGATGAACAATACCGCCAATGCGCTGCTGGCGCTTGGAGCTTCGCCAGTAATGGCGCATGCGCGCGAAGAGGTGGAGGAGATGACCAGGATGGCAGCGGCGCTGGTTATCAATATCGGCACTTTGAGCCAGACTTGGGTGGAATCCATGGAACTGGCACTGGCCACGGCAAAATCAAACAACATCCCCATAGTGTTTGATCCGGTGGGAGCGGGTGCGACCACCTTCAGAACTCAAACATGCCTGCATTTACTGCACCACACCAACCCAAGCGTTATTCGCGGCAATGCGTCAGAGATAATGGCGTTAGACGGCGCGCAGGGAAAAACCAAGGGAGTGGATAGCAGTGCGCCGGAGATGGAAGCGAAAGATGCGGCTAACAGGCTAGCACACAGATACAACTGCGTGGTATGTGTCAGCGGTGCCATCGACCTCATCACTGATGGCAACAACCACGCTCAAGTTTTTAATGGAGACCCCATGATGCCAAAAGTCACGGGGCTTGGGTGTACGGCAAGTGCACTGGTCGGGGCGTTCTGCGGCGTAAACACTCACTATTTCAATGCGACAACACATGCAATGGCAGTGATGGGGATCTGCGGTGAAATCGCCGCGCAGCAAGCTAAGGGGCCAGGCACCTTGCAGTTGCATCTCATCGATTCCTTGTATAATCTTAACTACAATCACATAGCAAACTACGCCAAGGTTAAGTGCTCAACAAAAAATAGCTGCTAAGTACAGATTTTTTAAATCTTTTTATGGAGGCCTTACATGGATTTAAGCATCAACTTTGAAACCCTTATACCGCAGGTTCAGGAATGGATCGCGTTTTATGGTCTACGCATTATTGCGGCTATTGCGATTTTTGTCATTGGCCGTTGGGTCGCGAAAGGGCTACGTAACACCCTGAAGCGTGTGATGACCAAAAACAAGGTTGATCGCACCCTAGTATCTTTTTCGTGCAGCATCATCTACACCGTATTACTGGCGTTTGTGGTAATAGCGGCACTAAACCAACTCGGCATTCAAACCACCAGCCTTGTAGCAATCTTAGGTGCTGCCGGTTTGGCTGTTGGTTTGGCGTTACAGGGTTCCCTATCCAACTTTGCGGCCGGAATACTAATGATCATCTTCCGCCCTTTCAAGGCTGGCGACTATATTGAAGGGGGTGGCGTTGCTGGCACGGTGGAAGAGGTACAAGTTTTTACCACCTTTCTCACCACCCCGGATAACAAGGCGATCATTGTTCCCAATAGCAAAATCATGGGGGACAACATTATCAACTACTCAGCTAAAGAAACCCGGCGCATTGAGCTTATCGTCGGGGTTAGTTACGCCGATGATCTGGATCGGGTGCGGGTAGTTTTAAAACAGGTGATGGAGGCAGAAACACGAATCCTTGCGGAGCCAGCGCCCATGATTGTGGTCAAAGAGCTTGCGGAGAGTAGCGTCAACTTCTCCATCCGTCCATGGGTTAAGACGGGTGACTACTGGAGGGTTTATTTCGCTCTGGTTGAAAATATCAAGAAGAGTTTCGACCGTGAAGGGATCTCTATTCCGTTTCCGCAACAGGATGTGCATCTATACCAGAAACAGGCATAAAGAAGTGCCAAGCGTAGCGTTTTTAAACCCTTAATATAACCATGGACGCAACTACCGGAGGTACTGCTTTGTATATACTTGGAGTAAATGGCAGCCCACGTCAGGGCGGAAACACAGAACTGCTGCTCAAGGTGTGTCTGAAGGAATTGGAACACGCCGGATGGACCACAGAGTTGGTACAGGTAGGAGGCACCGAGATTCGCGGTTGCACCGCATGCCAGAAGTGTTTTTCGAGCAAAAATAACAGGTGTGTAATTGAGAGTGATAACTTCAACACTATCTATGCCAAGATGCTGAAGGCCGATGCCATGGTTCTTGGCTCCCCCACCTACTTTGCCGCAGTCTCTGCCGATCTGAAGGCGTTGATAGAGCGTGCCGGATTTGTGGCCGTAGCCAACAACAACGCCTTTGCCGGAAAGATAGGGGCGGCGGTGGTGGCGGTACGCCGTGGCGGTGCCATCCATGTATACGACAGCATCAATCACATGTTTCAGATGTCGCGCATGATAGTGCCTGGCTCTACTTACTGGAATATGGGGATCGGTCTGAGCAAAGGGGATGTGCGCAATGATGATGAGGGGCTGGACAACATGCGCCACCTAGGACGCTGCATCGACTGGTTGGGGCGCGCTATTCTCCCCACCATGGAGAGCTATCCGCAGGGTTAAGCCGAAAGTAGCCCTAAGTACGTAGAAACACTACCAGAGCCCCGTCGCCGCCGTACTGTTTCGGGGCTCTGCCCCATTCTGCCACCCATGCTTTGGCGTGGGTGCGCAGATAGGCTTCAATATCACTACGCAACACCGATTCGCCCCCTTTGGAGCCAAGCCCACGTCCGGTGATTATCAACACCGTTTTCATCCCCTGGCGTTGGCGACTTTCCAAAAATGTACGTACCTTTGTGCGCGCCTCCTCCCGATAGCACCCATGCAGATCAAGGCTCGCCTCTGGGCGAAGCCGCCCTTTGCGTAACTGACGCATCCGCCGGGCACTCGCGTGTTCCTGCGGCTCCGCATCAGTTTCTGGATAGCTGTCATTGAATACCGCATCCATCTGCCCCAAATGGTGCAAGAACAACTCCTCTTCACTTAACTCATCGGCGTGAAAACTGCTCTCCCGCATAGGCGTTTTTTCAGCAGCATCCTTCTGACAATGGGGAACATCCTCGGTTAAATACTCCCCTCTGTCCTCTAGCGGCTCCACCCCGATACCACCCATAGCTGCTGCGAAATCGATATCGCTATCGCGCCCAGACTCCCTTGTTGGAGATACCAAGTTGTCCTTGGGTACAGGTTGCTTCACTGGTGGCTCTGTCTGCGCGGATGTATCAACACAAAACCCCTTCATAGTGTTGAAGGGGTTCGTTTTAAATGTATCTTGCGACGCACACGCTGCAGATTTTTTGCCACGTCTTTTTGCTGCCATCGCCGTACTCCTGCCCATATATTACATACATTACATACGCGGAATTTTGCGCCGCCCCTGAATGGCTCTGGTTTGTTTTTTTACCATGGCCCCAGGTTTTTCCAGATGGAATTGATACCAGAAATCTCCATAGCCTTCCATCTTCATCCGTTTATTGTTTTCTACCGCCGCAATGGAAGCTACTAAACGCTCATCGCCCTTGGTCTTTTTAACCCCTTTTTCCAGCACTTCAACAGCTCTTTTTTTCTCCCCAATTTTATCTAGACAGAAAGCGTACAGGTTCCAGATAAAGGGCTCTTTACGATTAGCCGCCAGCGCTTTTTCAAAAGCATTAGTCATCTTAGCGGGCTTATTGCGTTTCATGTAACTTACTGCGAGCATACACAGCGCTACCCAATGCTTAGCAAACGATTTTTCCAGATACGGTAGCGCTTGGGCAAACTCTCGGCGTATATACAGCACCGTACCTATTTGGGCATTAAGCTGACCCTTCACATAAAATTGCCACTTGGCATATTTGAAACCGCTCTTCAGGGTAGCAACAGCTTTTTCACCGCGGTTGTTCTGCATATCTTTCTGCGCTGCTTCGACCAGCGCAGTTACTTTTTTCATGGTGTTGCGTGACATGAGGAAATATATGAGCATAAACAGCGCTACTGAAACCAGACTGCAATAGAGCATATCCCAGCCATACACAACGCGTAACGGCACCGCCGCTAATGTGGCAAACGCAAATGAGATAAAAAAGTTAAGCATGGAAAATTCTCACCTTTCCTGACAGAGCAGAAGTGCCGGCAATCCGGCGCAAATGTTTTTATAGCATTTATGGCAACTGTGTAAATATATATAAAGTAATGCAGAATTTTTGGGATAGAATCGCGCGTACGCTAACTGGCAAACTAAGAAACGCGTGAGTTTATCAACGTGATTGTAAAAAGTCAAAACTTACAGCGCCGCGTGGTCCCGAGCTAAGAACTGCCTGAGGCCAACTTTAAGGTCAACTTGTCTCCCGGACGGAGGATGTGATTTTCAGCCAAGTTATTCCACTGGCGGATATCACCGGTATTAACTGAATACTGGCGCCCTATCCCCCACAGCGTGTCTCCTTTACGTACTTTATGCACAATCTGACGCACAGGGGTATGGTTCTTACGGGAATGTGCGGGTGGAGCCGATACCAACAACTTCTGCCCCGGCTGAATCAAATCACTCCATCCAAGGCGATTCCACACGCGCAATTGTTTTTCCGATACATTGTTGTTCCGTGCGATGGTCCACAGACTATCTCCACTACGTACCGTATAGTTGCGCCTAGAAGTGCGCATATAGTCATCCTCAAGCTCAGCTACGGGGGTAGAGGTGTATTCGTGATGCAAAGGGAGAATAAGGTTTTGTCCAATCTGCAATCGACGTGGATCGCTGATTTTATTCAGGGTGATTATGTCATCAACCTGGATGTGGTAGCGGCGTGCCAGCAAAGCCAAACTTTCCCCAGCCTTGAGCTCATGCCGCCGATAGCGATTTCTTTGTGTTGCAGGGACCTGAGCGTAGCGCTCGGCAAACCCCTGCCCCGTTCCAGGCGGAACCCGCAAAGTGTAGTTTTGCACTCCAGGTGGAGTACACCAGCGCTTTAATTCTGGGTTCAAAATTTTCAGGGTCGCGTAACTTACTCCGGTTATCTCCTCTACAACTTCCAAGTCGGTAGGGTCAGGCACAACCACCGTGTCAAACTCAAGCGCTTGAGCATACTTAAGGTTCTTGAAGCCGTATTGTTCTGGCTCCTTGGAGATGATAATTGTTGCAAGAAGCTTAGGGATGTAGCGCTTGGTTTCAGCACGCAGATAGTTACCCTGCGCCAGACGCCAGAAGTCGCGTGAATTGTGCCGTTTGATGGCATTCAAAATTTTACCAGGACCAGCATTATAGGCGGCCACCGCAAGATACCAGTCATCAAAACGGGTGTAGAGATCGCTAAGATACTGCGCTGCTGCACGGGTAGCTTTTTCTACATCCCGTCGTTCGTCACGCCACCAGGTATTTTCCAACCCGTACATCTGCCCGGTAGACTCAATAAACTGCCAGTACCCAACAGCGTTGGCCCAACTGTGCGCATTGCTATTGAAACCAGATTCAACGAGTGCGAGCAAGACTAGATCCTGAGGCAAACCTGCTTCGGCAAAGGTGCGCTGCATCAAAGGGAGATAGCGTCCGGAACGCTCGAGCCACAGCTGGAGTGAACGTTGCCCTGATCCGGTAGTGTAGTAGTCGATTAGTTCTTCTACTTGCGCATTTCTAACTATGGGGAAATCGTAGCTCGGGGCACAATCTTCCTGCACACTCTGCTCTGCACGGTTATCAGCGCAGCGGATGGGGGCTCCATCAAGACCAACTTCCACCGCCCCGAGGTTAGCTTCTCCATCTCCACTTTCACCCTCAAACGACGCCTTAGCATCAAGCGCTGCTCCAACAGTACGTTCAACATTGCTCAGCGCAGCTGGTGCACCGGTTACATCTACGTTACGTTCCAGCCTCGAAGAGGTACACCCAATCACACCAAGGCAAGTCAATACAATCACGCAATTTTTTACTATATTTATCCAATATTTATACATAATATATCCAGTACAATATTAACTTCTAAAGGCGCGTTCAGACACCAGGAACGCTGTGGGCAGAGCCATGATTAGATGGCGTATCTGATACGCTCCGGCGCAACACATCCGCCAAGTGTGGGGTCAGACTATAGAAAATCGTCCGCACAGTCAATATTATCAAACACCTTTTCATCGGGCCAGAAACGCCTCTGCAATGCCTCCATCAGCGGTTTAAACGTGGTACGATCCTGAGCGCATACAGGGATGGCGTCATAGCGTCGACACAGTTCTTCACATTCTGCCGCAGCAATGCGATCAATTTTGTTAAAAATCCGCAGCCTGGGGGTATGTGCAAGTTGGAGCTCTTCGAGGATTTGATCCACAGCATTGAGGTGATCTTCAAAACACGGATCGGAGATATCCACCACCTGCAACAGCAAATCAGCATCCTCAAGCTCTTCAAGGGTTGCCTTAAATGCTCCCATCAAACTTGGAGGTAAGTCGCGAATAAAGCCCACAGTGTCAGTGATGATCACTTCACGTTCCTGCGGAAAACGTAAGCGCCTAGTAGAGGTGTCAAGAGTGGCGAAGAGCTTGTCTTCGGCGAACACATCACTCTGGGTCAGGGCGTTTAATAGTGTCGATTTGCCCGCATTAGTATACCCAACAATAGAGACAATGGGGACATTAGAGCGATTACGGCGCTGGCGCCGCTGCAGACGGCTGCGCGCCATCTTTTTCAGCCGTTTTTCCAGGTGGCTGATCCGCTCGCGAATGCGGCGCCGGTCGATCTCCAACTTGGTCTCGCCGGGTCCACGCCCACCAATCCCTCCCATCAAGCGGGAAAGCTCCGTCCCTTTTCCACTTAGACGCGGAAGGATATATTTGAGCTGAGCTAGCTCTACCTGCACCTTACCGTCGAGGGTGTGCGCTCGGCTCGCAAAGATATCTAAGACCAACTGAGAACGGTCTATGGTTTTCAACTCGGTAAGGGCAGAGATGGAACGCACCTGGGTCGGGGTGAGGTCTTGATCAAAAATCAGCATAGTAGCGCGTTGTTGTAACGCACTGATCATCACGTCTTTGATTTTCCCCTCTCCCATGAGATAGCGGGGGTTGAAACGGTTGGGGCGCTGCACCACACTGCCAAGCACAACTACCCCTGCAGTGCGCGCAAGTTCCCGCAACTCAGTGAGGGAGTCCTCGATAGCACTCTTGGGCTTTTTACTCACTGAAATAAGCAGTGCGCGCTCACGTGAATCTGAAAGGTCCACGGTCGCTGCGGCGCTGCGCTCCAGCTCGGCTTCCAGTGCACGTAGAAACTCTTTAATATCCAGATCAAGGGTGTGGAAATGCGTGAGCTGGTGTTGTTCAACCTGACGTTGTTGCGGGTTAGGTGGAAGCAGGTGCGCATAGTAAAGCCCCAGCGGCGCGCCATCTTCATCCACCCCTATCGCGGCCATCAAGTCCAGACGCAACAGGGACAGGTCAGCTATATCGTCCTGCGACAGGGGTTCGTTGTTCAGATGGGTATGGATGCAACGCAAGCCTCGCAGACCACTACGCCCCAGCGCATAATCACTAATATCTGGAATCACAATCTCGCGCTCATTGCCCAGAATCACATGATGAATGGTACCGTCGCGGTCTACGAGAATGCCGATCTGACGCCGGAGGTCACGCGAGAGAGCACACATAAAACTGGCAAGTTCGGTGGAGATCATCTCTTGCGGAGGGATACGCCGCCGCTGAATACGTTCGAGAGCTTTTACCTGCGACGCTTTCAGTCCACTTGTGTTTCCGTGAAGCATATTACATCCCCCTTAAACGCAAAAAGGGGCACATAGGCCCCTTTTTACTCTCTAAATCAATATATGGAACAATACAATATTCTCAAGCGCTAACCACCGTATTAAACCCTGCATCTACGTAGTGTACCTCACCGGTAACCCCACTGGCCAGATCAGAGAGAAAATAGGTGGCGCTTTTGCCCACCTCGAGTTGGGTTACGGTACGTCGCAGCGGAGAATAGTCATCCATCAGCTTAATTTTTGCGCGGAAGTTCGCAACCCCAGAAGCCGCCAGAGTACGAATCGGCCCGGCAGAAATGGCATTGACCCGAATCTGCTTCTCACCCAGCTCGGCTGCGAGGTAGCGCACCGAAGCTTCAAGCGCGGCCTTTGCCACCCCCATCACATTATAGTTAGGGACTGCACGCTGCGCTCCAAGATAGGTCAGGGTTACGATACTCCCCCCTGCGCTCATCAGGGGCACGGCACAACGGGTAACCGCAACCAGCGAGTACGCACTAATGTCCATAGCAAGTTTGAAGCCGTCACGGCTGGTCTGGCTGTACGGATGCTTCAAATCTTCACGGTCGGCAAATGCAACCGCATGTACAACAAAATCGATGCTACCCCACTCTTTGCGCAGCTCTTCAAAGACTGCTTCAATCTCCTCGTCTTTGCTTACATCACAAGGGAGGATAATATTGGAGTCAAGTCTTTGCGCCAAAGGGCGCACCCGCTTTTCAAGCGATTCGTTTAAGTATGTAAACGCCATTTCGGCGCCTTGTTCTTTCAACTGCTGGGCAATCCCCCAGGCGATACTCATCTCATTTGCTACGCCAAAAATAATGCCACGCTTACCGCTCATCAATCCCATAGATTTTACATTCTCCGTGCTGTTTTTATAAACTGGTTTTAAAAATTGGAAGATGGTTATCTAGCAGATAAAAGGAATAAAATCAAGCCCGCACTGCTCACGCCACCCAATAAACAGACCTACTCTAGCTCAGTTTAAAAATGGTTCCAACATCTGCTCTATACGCTCCAGCGAGCGCGAGCCGCGCACAACCTGCCCATCTGGCAAAACCATTGTTGGAGTGGAACGCAATTGCCACTTGCGTGCAAAACTGATTACTGCATCTACATCTGTATGGGCACAGGGCTCTAACTCTTTTAGAATATCGCTTTCCCCACGTGTTGCGTACGCTGTACGCAGCATAGCGGCAGAATTACTGCACCCAAGCGCCGCAGCCAACTCTTTCTCCATCATTACCGGAAGCAGATGCACCACCACCTGAACTTGCTGGTTTTGCGCTACCAAAGTTTCAAGGTTTTGGTGTAAGGTTTCGCAGTAAACACAGCGTACATCACTGAAAACATATACACGTACCTGCGCTTCAGGGTTGCCGAGGATTATCCCTCCACCTGGTGGGATTTCACTCACATCCACCTTATGGCTTATATCCGCCCCGTCCCGAATGCGGATGATATTGCCAGTAATGAGGTACTGCTTAGAAAAATCGACATATACATTGAAGTTCTGTCCCTGCGCTTCCCCTTCAACGCGCCACAAGCCTCCCACTTCGGAAAAGTCAACCTTATTGACCTTGTCAGCTCCAGCTGGAAGAAGCTTCAGCGCTTCATCCGCACTGAGGGAGTGACAATCTTGACATTCGCCCGCGCCACACCCACCCGCGCCAAAGGACAGAGTGGTTCCAGGCAGAATTAAGCCCAAAAAAAATAGCAGCATAAATACTTGCGCCACCAAACCGATCCGCAGATTGCGTGCGAGGTTCATTTGCCGCATAGTACCTTTGTTCAAGTACATATTTGTTCCTCCTAGAGCAAAAAACAGATGGCAGCAGTCGATGCCATATCAATAAGCCCCCACCATAATTCCACACCATAGGCATAAAAAAATGACCGTTATCCAACCCAGCAAAATAAATCCCCATCCGCCGCAGGGCATCAGTATAGCCTGATACTAGGGAAGATAACAGCAGCTAAGATCTAGAAGGTGGAAAATAGGCTGTATTCGAGTATTTATTAGTACAGATGTAGTTTGAGTGGAGCGACAAGCCTATGTATTGCAACCATGGATTACGCTACTTCACAGGCCCTCAATCTGCGCCTGATTACGGCTTGCTTACTATATCCACCCTTGCACTTCTCTGAATATGCGCTATCTTCCCCCTTTATTGACATCTCGCACCCTGCATCTTTAATTTATCAACCCCGCACAAAACCACAGGATTTTATTCTTATGCCTGAACACATTGCTATCCCAGCTGGATTCACCTTGGTTCAAACCAGTATGCTCGACGAAATCAACGCCAAAATGTACCAATTCAAACACGCACGGACAGGGGCACGCTTTGTCCACCTTGAGTGTGATGACAGCAACAATATGTTTGCGGTGGCGTTCAAAACTCCGCCGGAAGACTCAAGCGGCATTGCACATATTCTGGAGCACACCGCACTGTGCGGTTCAAAAAACTACCCGGTGCGCGACCCATTTTTCAGCATGCTAAAACGCAGCCTTAACAGCTTTATGAATGCGTTCACCTCAAGCGACTGGACCTGCTACCCCTTTTCGAGCCAGAACCACAAGGATTTCTCCAACCTTTTAGGGATCTATCTTGACGCGGCGTTTTTCCCCCTGCTGCGCCAGCAAGATTTTGCCCAGGAAGGACATCGGCTCGAATTCAGCGAGATGAACAACCCAGAGAGTACCTTAGAATTTAAAGGGGTGGTATACAACGAAATGAAAGGAGCCATGGCAGACCCTGCCAGCCTGCTGGGACGCCGCACCACCAGACATCTGTACCCAACCACCTGCTACCAGCACAATTCTGGCGGGGAACCGCAGGATATTCCTAATCTCACCTGGGAAGATCTGAAGGCGTTTCACGCGCGCTATTACCATCCAAGCAATGCATGCTTTTTTACCTACGGTAATTTCCCCGTGGAAGAGCACCTGGAGCGTATCGAGTCTCAGGTTTTGCAGCACTTTGATGCGCTTGAGGTCAACAGTGAAGTACCACCGGAACCCGTACGTAATCAGGCGGTATTTGCGGAGGAGACCTTCCCACTTGATCCGGGTGAAGAAATCAGCGAAAAAACCATGCTCCATATGGCGTGGCTCACCAACGACATCTCCGACAGCTATACCCGTCTATGCATGACTCTGCTATCGCAACTATTGTTGGGCAATCCAGGGGCACCACTGTACAAGGCGCTGCTAGATTCTGCCCTTGGGAAAAACCTCACCCCTGGATGTGGCTACCACGATGACTACCGCACCACTTGTTTTGCCGTTGGGCTTCAGGGCACGGAGCCAGAGCGAGCGAAAGCGGTCGAGGCCTGCATCCTCGAAAACCTGCACACCATTGCTACAGCCGGCTTCAGCCAGGAGCGGATTGAAGCCGCTATCCACCGCATGGAACTGGCAAATCGGGAAGTAAGTGGGGGGTCATACCCCTACCCCATCACCCTGTTGCTGCGCATTCTCGGGCCTTGGCTCCACTGCGACGATCCTGCTTCAGCGCTAAAATTCGACGCCCATTTTGAACGTCTACGCGCTGATGTTGCCAAGGGGGGCTTTTTTGAAGGGTTGATCCAGAGCTGGCTTCTCGACAACCAGCACCGGGTAACTCTGTGTCTGCGCCCGGATCAAGAGCAGGGTACACGCGAACAGGAGCAGGAACGCAAACGTCTGGAGGCCATAAAAGCCTCCCTTACTCCAGCGCAACAACAGGCTTTAATTGAACAGGCACAGCAACTACAACAGAACCAGGAACAGATCGAAGACCTCTCATGTCTGCCCGATCTGGAGATGGAAGATATCGATCCAGTTGAGCCGCGCGTAGAGGCTGAAATCAGCCGAATAGATGGATTAACGGTGCACCGCTTTGCTCAACCCACCAATGGTCTGAGCTATGTCAATAGCTACTTTCCATGCGCACATATCGAAAAAGAACTGATCCCTTATGTGCCATTATTCTGCAGCATGCTCACCCAGGTGGGGACGGATAAGTACGACTACGTAGAGATGGCGCAACGCATGGAAGCCAACACCGGGGGGATTTCGTGTTCTGCCAGTGTGATGAACGACATCCACACCCTTGATCGCGCCAATGTCTGGATCAGCCTGAAAGGGAAGGCGCTCGATCGAAACGTGGCACCGTTGTGCGAAATTATGGCAGAACTGTCCACCTGCGCTGATTTCAGTGACACCGAACGTCTGGCCACAGTTATTGGGCAACTCAAAAGCTCGCTGGAAAACTCCATCCCCGCTTCTGGCCACAGTTTTGCCGCTCAGGCCGGAGCAGCATGTCTGACCCCAGCCGCGCAGCGCCGTGAACTCTGGAGCGGATTGGCGCAACTCCAACATATCAAACAGCTAGCTGCTCTTCCGCAGGAAGAACTCACCCACACGGCCCAAATGCTGACGCAGCTGCAGCAGCAACTGTTCGAGCGCAGCAACATGCGTGTTGCCCTTACCGCAGAACAGGATCAACTCGACTCCGCCTTCAGCGCACTCACATCTTTCATACAAGCGCTGCCAGAAGGCAACGTGCGTGCCAACGCTGCGCTCGAGAAGGTTACCCCCAAGGCTGCACAACTGGGCTGGGCTACATCGATACCGGTATCCTATGTAACGCGCTGTTTCCGTACCATCCCCTACACTCATGCGGACGCCGCTGCGCTGAATGTTCTAGCTACGCTGCTGCGCGCAAACTTCCTCCATCGTGAAATCCGCGAAAAGGGGGGTGCATATGGAGGAATGGCGTCAAACAGCAGCGACGGAGGAATCTTCTGTATGCTCTCCTATCGCGACCCCCATCTGGAGCGCACCTTAGAGGTGTATACCCAAGCGCTGGAGTGGGTTGAGAGTGGAGCCTTCGGTGCGCAGGAGATCAAGGAGGCGGTATTATCCGTATTCAGCAGCTACGATCGCCCCAAAGCTCCTTCAGGGCGTGCGGCCACAGAATTCGCATGTCATCTGCAGGGACTAACATACCCCATGCGGCAGCAGTTCCGCGACAATCTACTCAATGTCACCCACGCAGATCTGCTTCGAGTCGCACGCACATATTTGAGCAGTCCGCAGAGTGTTCAAGCTATCTCCATCATCTCTAGCGAAAAAAAACTGCGCAACAGTCTGCAGACACTGCCAGAGCTGCAGATAGAGCGGATCTAATCTCAGCTTGATTTTTCACTCACCCAAAAGCCCCTCCAGCGCATAAACATATGTGCTGGAGGGGCTTTTGGGTTAACGATATTTAAAGAGTAAATATCTGTATTATACTCACAGACTTTTTTCGTTTAGTATGTTGGTCTCACCCGAGGTGCTTTCGTGCACTTCAACCTTACCACGCCAGGCTTCAACCACCTTCTCATCGATGGAGCGCACATGCAGGTCCTGCTGTGGGAATGGAATCTCCACCCCTTCCTCAGCAAAGCGCTTGTATACTGCAATCCCGATATCGCTGAAGATACTAAGGCAATAGTCAAGATTGTTAAGCCACACCCGCAATTTGAAATCGAGAGAGCTGTTGCCAAAACCGACAAACAACGCCGATGGAGCGGGGTTTTTCGCTGCATTTGGATGTTTGGCCGCTTCTTGTTCTAGGATTTTCAGAACTAGCTCCATGTCTGTGCCATACGCTGTCCCCACATTCATCACCACCCGATACTGAGCATTCGAATGGGTTAGATTGGTGACCTTCTGTGAAATCAGGTCGCTATTGGGGACAATGAGCTCAGCTTTGTTGAAGGTCTCCACTACGGTAGAGCGTAGACCAATATTGCGCACCACGGCCCACTCGCCATCCATAATAATAGTGTCACCTTTGCGGATGGGGCGCTCAAACAGCAGGATTATGCCACTGATAAAATTGTTGACTATATTTTGCAGACCAAAGCCGATCCCGATACTCAGGGCACCGGCAATCACGGCAAAGTTCTGCATCCCAATTCCAGCAGCGCTAAAGCATAACATCACCCCGCAGAAGATAAGGAAATAGTGGATAAGGGTATTGATCGAATCGCGCACACCGGAATCTACATAGCGTGGGCCGATCTTTCCGGCATCGAACATGGAACGGATAAACCATGAGAACACAACGGTGCAGTACATAATAACGCCGACATTGACCAACGTTGCGATGTCGATCCGCAGACCACTTATTTCAACCCCGGCGGAGGCAACCTTGTCCCAGACTGTAGCAATACTGCTACTGCCGCTCCAGATCTGCCCCAGCGCCAGAATAGCGTTAACAATCAACACTATTTTTACAATTGCGTTTACCTGGTTTTTAATCGTAGCCCCAAAAGTGCGGAAAAAATACAGACGTTGTGTCTTGCGATGGTTTACCGCAAAACTAACTCCGCCTTGGGTGAGTTTGATCACCATCATAGTTACCAGAGCAAGAAATACAGTCTTAAAGCTCGCATCTACTAGGCGCGCGGCCAGATTGCTATACCCTCCCACCTGCGCTAGAAGTGAAACCGCAGAGATCACAATTCCAACCCACACGGCAGCAATGATGCTCCAGTGTTCTTTCTCCTTGTGCGCTATAGCGCGATATGAAATCAACAACAGCAGCAACATCAAAGAGAGGACGACAATGAACATGCGCATCAGCGGCAAAGGAAGATTTATAACCTGCATGAACTGGGCGACCAGATATGCACCACCAAGTAGCCATACCATGTTGCGGTGACGCTTTTTCTTAATGATACCTGTAACCAACACACAGACACTTAAAACCATCAGCAGTGCAAGATAAAAACGGAGCATCAAACTTGGAGCCTCATACAGCGTACCAACGGCAACAATGGCAATAAAAATGCCACTTGCCCACGGATGCGCCATAAGAAAGCCCCACTGTTTATCTTCGTGCTGGGCCTTGGCGTAGTGCTTGATAGTGTACACCGCTGAGAGCATCACTAGTGCCTGCAGCAGAATTATCCACCAAGCGTCGGCAACCTCTTGGAAAACCAGCCAGTCAACACTATCGATTTCAGCGAGTATTTTGTGGGGTATTTCTGGATTAAACTGCTGATAATACGCTGGATTGAAAAACGATGGTGCAATTTTGTTAAATATGGTGGAACGTAGGTTTTGTAGTTCGGTTTCCACCTTTTTTTCGTAGACATTGTTGGCTTCAAGCAGGTCTACGAACTGCTTTTGAAGCTCTATATAGTCGTTGTTGAGAGAAACTATTTTTTCGCGCAGAAGTTTGTTTTCTTCAAAGATCTGATTAAACTCCCCCGCAGGGAATTCAGACTCCTGTTTGTTTAACTGTTCGCGCCAATCTTCCCAGTACGTATAGCGCTCACGCCAGTAGTTGCGCATCTTATCAAATTCTGAAATCTGGGATGAGATGCGCGCCATATCATCCTGAAGATTTTTTTGGTGTGCCTGGAGCAAGCGGGCAAAACGGAGTAGACGTTCAAAACTCTGGTTCTGCAGATCTCCTATCTCCTGCATTCTGGCGCTGAGTTCAATCTGTTTAATTTTTCTTTCGTTCAGTATGCTCTGCCATCCACCAAGATCGGCAACACTTTTCAGGATTTCCTGTGCTGCGTCCATCTCCTGGCGCACGATGATGGCCCTAGAGACAACCTCAGCAGCACTTGGAAAAAGAGGTTTTGACTCTGGGGCTGGTTTGGTAGTGGGTTCTGCGCCACCCTGAACTTCAGCCCTGACACTGCTCGGAGGCAATGCGCACATAACGCAGACGAAGATTACGCACACCTGCAACATCAAACGTGTAATCATGGAATGCATCTATTTCCTCGCTTTGTTTTTACTCTACAGACTGTTTTTTTTAACGTCCCAGCACATCTATCTCAACTTCGTCGTCACGTAAATATGAGGTATATTCATCAATGGTCTCCTCCGCGCCCTCTTCTGCATAAATACGCGCCAGATGCAACAACGCATCACCTTCGTACGCGAGGGGGAGATTGAGACGCCCGATCACAACGCCGCTGAACGGAGCAAGCACCTGAGAAGACTCCTCACCTAGGGGTGCGCTCAGAGTTCCCATGCTATCACCTTTTTCCACAATGGCCCCTAGACTAACGCTGCTGGAAAATATTCCACTCATGGGGGCACGCACCCAACTGCTCTTGTGCGCCACAATGGGCTCGAAGCGTGCGCTTTGACGCCGCAAAGGGAGCATGCCGGTGTGGTGCATCAAACGCCACAAGCCTCGCAAACCGGTGCGGATAGCGGATTCATTAAAGTACAACGCCTCTCCCCCTTCATACACCAGCACTGGCTTTCCCAGTGAAGATACCGCTGCGCGCAGAGAACCCTCGCGCAGGGAGGAATCAATAATAAGTGGCGCACCGAAAGCCATGGCTAATTCCCGCGTGCGTTTATGCTCCAGATTTGCACGTACCTGAGCCAGATTGGTGCGGTAATTGGATCCGGTGTGCAGATCTACCCCAAAATCACACCTGCTCGCCACATCGTGCATAAAGCGGTACGCTAGGCGTCCGGCCAGAGAGCCTTTGGGGGAGCCGGGAAATGCCCGATTAAGATCGCGGCGATCGGGCATGTAGCGCGAACGGTGGATAAATCCGTACGGATTCAGCAACGGAATCGCGAGTAAGGTGCCCCGCAGTTTGGCAAGATTCTTATGTGCGAGCAGACGGCGGATAATCTCCACTCCGTTGATCTCATCTCCATGGACGGCAGCACTCACAAACATCACTGGACCCGCACGACGTCCGTTAACCACCTGCACCGGCAAGGTCATATCGTTGTGGGTATAGAGGCGCGCGATATTTAGATCCACACTTGCACGCGCACCTGGTGCAACGGTTATCCCACCAAACTCAAAGGGCTTATTTTTCTGCATCTATCCCTTCCCCCGCGTTTTGGTTCTGCCAGGGCGGGCCTGGCGACTCACGTAGTTGATTATGGCACTTGCCAGATTTTTCTGGGTTGCGCTTTCAATCCCCTCCAGCCCGGGCGATGAATTGACTTCCATAACAACAGGACCATGGTTGGAGCGCAACAGATCAACTCCTGCGACATTGAGTCCCATAATCTTGGCGGCGCGCACTGCAGTAGAGCGCTCTTCTGGAGTCAGCTTCACCAAACTAGCGCTTCCTCCCCGATGTAGATTGGAACGAAACTCACCCTCTTTACCTTGGCGCTTCATCGCGGCTACAACTTTATCCCCAAGAACAAAACAGCGCAGATCAGCGCCTTTGGCTTCACGGATAAACTCTTGCACCAGAATTTGCTCTTTCAGACCGCGGAACGCTTCAATAACGCTTCCCGCGGCCTGCTCGGTTTCTGCGAGAACTACCCCAATCCCTTGGGTCCCTTCAAGAAGCTTCACCACCAGAGGCGCGCCTCCAACCAGCTTGATAAGATCTTGGGTGTGCTGGGTGGAATGGGCGAACCCAGTTACCGGCAACCCGATACCACGGCGCGCAAGAAGTTGCAGGCTGCGCAGCTTGTCGCGTGAGCGACTGATGGCGACCGATTCATTGACGCTGTATACCCCCATCATCTCAAACTGACGCACAACGGCAGTGCCATAAAAGGTTATGGAAGCCCCAATACGGGGAATGATGGCATCAAAGCCTTCGAGTTCATGCCCACGATAGTGGATAGTAGGACGCTGGGTTGCGATAGTCATATAGCACCGCAGGGGATCGATTACATGCATTTCGTGCCCGAGTTCCTCGCCTGCCTCCACTAACCTCCGAGTAGAATACAAATCTGGATTGCGCGATAAAACTCCTATTTTCATGGGGGAATACCTCCCTGCTTTACAGCTTTTACACCCTGAATTAATGATCAAATCAACTGTTTACCCGCAGCAACTTCAATGCTGCGATCTTGCAACAATTAGCCAATGTTTTAAACGTGCAACATTCTTTGCACTTAACGCTCCTCAGCGTAGAGAAAGATTCTGTACCAGAGCGTGATTTTTCCCTTGCAGGTACGAGTGGTGCGGAATCACTGCCATGCCGCGAATCGCAGTACGCCCGAGCAACATGCGAAACTTCATATTGTCGCGATTGGTAAGGGTAATCTCCACGCGCCAGGTTCTGGCGCCTAACATCACTTCAGTTTCAACCACATAGCGCATCTCACGGTGTCCACCAGAATCGGTAATCTGCCGCTCATCCTTTACCGGCAAGGTGCATACAACTTCAGTTTTTATGTCGCGCTGACGCGGATGAATACCGAAACGCACCATCCTTACCCCTGTAGATGTGGTAAAGGGTTCGATGAAAAATGCGTGCAGCGCCGAAGTCCTAGCTCCGGTATCAACCTTGGCTTTAATCCGCTCAATCCCGAGTTCGGGCAAACTGATCCATTCGCGCCACCCCAGACACATCAACGCAGGGCTGGTAGCGGCAGGCGCTGTACGGGTAGAGTTTTCCATATACGACATTCATCCACTGGGGTTAGATACAGATGCAGTGCAAGTGGCACTTTGCGCCCCTGCAGTGAATCGCAGGCAATAGAGTACAAAAAAGCCCCTGCTATGCGCCAATAACAAAATGCACATAGACACGGACCTGCTTATTTAGGCCTACGGCGGAGTTGCCGTTGGCGGTGCGCTAAACCATTTAATTTCGTGCAGAACTAGGCGTTTTTCCTCGCGCCACCCTTTCTACTCTTAACAGAAGAGTGGGGGAGCGCTTCGATGATTGCGCAGGGTATACTCTTCTTTGCCGCGTTCGACAATATAAATAAATAGGCATCACCGCTATTTTCCCACTATGGGTTGGCAAACATGTGTACGTTGCAAAGTCAAACCGCACAGCTGCACGGTCTCAAGCTTACCTATCGACGGTTATATTACAGACCAAGCATGCGTCCACAGAAAGCTTTTCGAGTACGCGACCGAAGAGAACGCCCTCTCTTCGAGCTCGTGCTTAAAAAAGCGTTTTGAATTACTTAATCATCTAACGACAAAACATTTGAGGTAAAAGCAGATAAATTGACAAACACACCCCTGATTGATATAGAGTCAGTTATCTATTTGTCCTTAAAAACAGACTAAAACCTTTCTAATTACACGAGTACATAACTAACATGGAACTACTCTATTCCAAAGAGCATATTGCTGCCGAAGTGATGCGTATAGGGGCAGATATCAGCCGTGACTACGTGGGGCACGATATTGTTGCCGTAGTCGTTCTAAAGGGGGCTTTCATGTTTGCCGCAGACCTAGTTCGCAACATCAGCGTCCCGGTCACCCTCGAATTTATGCAGGTTGCCAGCTACCACAATGGCACTCGTTCCAACCGCGACGTTGAAATAATCCTCGATCTGCATGGCGATATCTCTGGGAAACATGTTATTATCATTGAAGATATTCTAGACAGCGGCCATACCCTTGCGTGCCTGCGCCACGTTTTAAGTGAGCGCAACCCAGCTTCGCTGCGCATTTGCACTCTGTTGGACAAAAAAGAGCGCCGCGAAACCGACATAGAAGCTGACTATGTGGGGATGGAAGTTGAAGATAAATTTGTTGTAGGATATGGCCTTGACCATGGCGGCAAATTCCGCCACCTGGGGCAGATATACACCATTTAAAACATTTACTATGGGATCTCCATCCCAGCCTTTAACCACAAAAATTTGCGCCATACAATAACAGACAAACCCTGTCCCCCAGTCGGAGGCTGCTACCACATATGATAATCCAGTGCGAGCAATGCGAAACCACATATCAATTTGATTCTGCCCAACTCCAAAATGGTGAAGCGCAAGTGCGCTGCATCCGCTGTGGCAACGTCTTCAGGATAGATGCCCAATCGGACATGGAGGAGCCCCGCATAGAGGAATCTTTTGCACAGCCTGTAGACTTATCCACCCCTGAAGCGCAAAGTTTAAGTAGCACTTCTGTGCCTCTAGCCGAATCTGCTTTTACCGAATTCTCCGCTGATACCTCCGCTCAAGAGAGTACGTTTGCCTTAGATACACCCGTTGAGGAAACTCAAGAAGAGGACGACTTCTGGACTAGCACAAAAGAATTCAGCCTGGACTCTTCGGCAGAAGCAGAGCCTCCTACGGAGCAAGACTCCTACCTCGCAGGATCTGCGCAGACACTGGACAGCGATTCCAACGAGTTTATCTTTGCCCCCCTTGACGAAACTCCCCGTGACGAAACTCCAGAAACTCCAGCTATGCCTGATGCCGCGGAAGATACTCCCGTGGACAGCGTTGTTCTTGCGCCACAACCAGACCCGGTCGACACTACTCCTGAGGAGAGAACAACAAAGCCTAAAAAGAGAGGCTCGAAGCTACTCCTGGCTCTGCTTCTCATCCTCTTTATAGGGGCGGGAGTCTTTGCGTACTATTTTGTGACGTATGGAGTTACCTCCGCACCTCAACTGATCAGCAAGGTTGAACAGCAAGTGAATCAATGGCTAAACCCACAACCAAAACCTGCAGGTCCCTCTATAAGCATTCAGAGCGGAGACAATTTCTACATCAATAACGATCACCTCGGATCCTTGTTTGTAGTTACGGGCAAAGTTACCAATATCAGTGCTCAACCGCAGGGAGAAATTGCGGTTATTGCGACATTGCATGCCTCTGACGGCACCGTACTCAGGAGCATCAAAGTCTTTTGCGGCAACCCTATAAGCAGAGACGAGCTCCGTTCCGGAACCTTAGAGCAGTTGCAGGGGTGGATGTCTAACAAACTTGGTGCTGGACTTTCCAATGTTTCTGTTCAGCCCGGAGAATCAATCCCATTCTACGCGGTATTTAATGACCTACCGGAAAACTTTGCTGAATTTGGCATCAGTGAAGCCGCCACCACCTCAGTCAATTAATAATTCAGAGGGCGTAGTCTAAAAGCAAGCTACGCCCTCCCCCCTCTCTGTTTCCTCTTTACTTTATTTATAAACATATCCCCTTGTATAATTACACGCTCCTTAGCCAACCAGCTGTTTTTTTAGCGATATTAACTCCAGAACCAAATAATACACTGATTGTTTAGCCATGCTAAAAGCAAACAAAAAACTTGCACATCGAGTCTTCTTTGGCTATTCTCTGTGGTTGAAATTCTATTTTTTCTTCTTAAAACAAATAGTTAACGATATGAGTAAAAATAGTGCTACTTTTAAAACACTATTTTTCTTCCTGCTTTTTTCTTTCTCAAGAAGGAGTACTGGCTATGAAGATACTGGCCTTAAACTGCGGCAGCTCGTCAGTAAAATACCAGCTTTTCAACTGGGACGAGCGCTGCGTCATTGCTAAGGGGATGGTGGAACGCGTGACCATCGGTAACTCGTTTATATCCCATGAAGTGCCAGGCAAAAAAACATACAAAGAAGAATACGAATGTCCAGATCATAGAACCGCAATAAACTTGATTATCTCTACCCTGATGCACCCTGAACATGGAGTAGTGAAAAGTATGGATGAAATCTCTGCCGTAGGCCACCGCGTGGTGCACGGGGGAGAAAAATTTACCCGCTCAGTCGCCATCGACAAAGATGTCCTCGATGCAATCAGGAGCGTGCAGGATCTCGCTCCCCTGCACAATCCACCCAACATTTCTGGAATTAAAGCGGCACAATCTGTACTTCCCGATGTGCCCCACATCGCCATTTTTGACACCGCGTTCCATCAGACCATGCCCGACTACGCCTATACCTATCCTCTCCCCTACCAGTGGTACCAAGATTACGGCGTACGGCGTTACGGCTTCCACGGCACCAGCCATCTGTACGTATCCAAGCGTGCGGCGATAAAGCTGGGGAAGCCGCTGACCGAAAGTAAAATCATCACTCTCCACATCGGCAACGGTGTATCGCACAGCGCAATTAAGAACGGCGCTTCGATAGACACTTCTATGGGTCTTACCCCTCTTGAAGGGGCGATGATGGGCACTAGGTGCGGAGACATCGATCCTGCAATCCCCCCATTTATCATGGACAATCAGGGACTCAACCCCCTTGAGATGGACTCTCTGCTTAACCAAAAATCTGGCATCCTTGGTATTACCGGACGCTACACTGACCGCCGCGATGTTATTAAAAATGCAGAAAAAGGTGACTATCGCTGCCAACTTGCACTGGACATAGAATCGTATCGAATTAAAAAATACATCGGCGCTTACGCTGCGGCACTGGGTGGGCTTGACGCAATTGTCTTCACTGCCGGCGTAGGAGAAAATGCCGGCATCATCAGAGAAAAAGCTCTCGAAGGGCTGGAGTTTTTAGGCATTGAGCTCGATCACGAGAAAAACCTTAAGACCTTCAGCAAGGACGGGGAAACCGAAATAACCACCCCAGACTCAACAGTGAAGGTATTTGTAATCCCGACCAACGAAGAACTGGTGTTTGTTGAGGATGTAGTAGCTATCATGAACGAAACCTACACCAATCACCTGGAGTTCCAGTACTCGTTTACCGACCCTGATTACAAACCATAAAAACCAGCATAAAGTTCAGAAAACAAGGGTAGAAAACCAAAAGGCCCGATACTCAAGCAATGAGTATCGGGCCTTTTGGTTTTTGGTACTAAGGGCTGAGTTTATCCCTGTGCCTGCACCGCAGTAATAGCAGCAACACTGATGATGTCATCAACACTGCACCCACGTGATAGATCGTTTACCGGCTTTGCCAGCCCCTGGATAATGGGGCCAACAGCTTCAGCACCAGCGACGCGCTCAACCAGCTTGTACGCGATATTTCCCGCATCGAGATCTGGGAATATCAGGGTATTAGCCTGCCCTGCGACCTTCGACTCCGGTGCTTTCTTGGCTCCAACATTGGGCAACAGCGCCGCATCGGCTTGGAGTTCACCGTCAATCTGCAGTTCAGGTTGAAGTTTCTGTGCAATACTCAGCGCCTCAAGCACCTTGTCAGCATCAGGGTGTTTCGCACTCCCCTTAGTAGAGAACGAAAGCATTCCGACCTTTGGCTCTACGCCGAGAAAGCTTCGACAGCTCCCTGCGGTGGCGATAGCAATCTCAGCCAGCGCCTGCGCGTCGGGATTGGGGTTGACCGCGCAGTCAGCAAACAGCAAAATGCCGTTCTCGCCAAAGTCAGCATTCTTAGTCACCATCAAAAACACTGAGGAAACCGTCTGCATCCCTGCGGCAGTGCCAATCACCTGAAATGCAGCACGCAGCACATCCCCAGTGGTGTTGGACGCCCCAGCAACGGCACCCCCAGCATCCCCTTTATGCACCATCATCGAGGCAAAAAACAGGTTGTCCTCCGCAGTGAGCATTTTACGCGCTTCATCTGCAGTAAGCCCCTTTTTCTCACGCAGCTTTACCAGTTCATCTACATAAGCATTGAGGTTCTTATCCTGTGCGGGGTCAAGCAGGGTCACCCCTTCAAGGCTTAGCCCTAATTTAGCAGCTCTAGCCTGGAGTGTATCTACCTTGCCCAGCAGAATAATATCGGCAAGACCATCGGCGATAATTTTTCCCGCCGCTTCAAGCATACGGTCATCGTACCCTTCTGGCAAAACAACGGTCTGTTTACTTGCACGCGCTTTGTTTTTGATTTGATCAACTAGGTGCATGGCTTCTCCTCGTATAAAACATGGTTTGATTTACACTTGCATACAGGTCTTATACCTGAACAATGCTCCTAGCGTCAAGCGCGATGTAGCTTAGCACACAGCCTATGTTTTCCGGTTGTAGTTATCCTGCAGACGGACAATATCATCTTCACCCAGATAGCTGCCTGATTGCACCTCTATAAGTTCCAGTGTTATCAGTCCCGGATTTTCCAGCCGGTGAATCTCCCCTACCGGGATATAGGTGGATTGATTTTCTGTGATGAGGCTTACACTGTCTCCACGGGTAACCTTTGCAGTCCCGGAAACTACTACCCAGTGCTCGGCACGATGGTGGTGTTGTTGCAAAGAGATGCTTGCTCCGGGCTTCAGGGCAATGTGCTTAACCTGATAACGTTGCCCCTGTCCCATGCAATCGTAATACCCCCACGGGCGGTAAACGCGACGGTGCTGTTTGGACTCAGCGCGCCCTTGCTTTTCCAGGTGTGCTACAATTTCACGCACTTTTTGCACCTGGTCGCGCTGCGCCACCAAAACTGCATCCGCAGTTTCTACCACGATCATATCCTCAAGCCCCACTGCAGCTATCAGGCGCCCTTCAGAACGCAGCATAGAGTTATGTGTATCTATCGCAATCACATCGCCGCTGCTCACATTCCCCGCCGCATCTGCAGGGCCCAACTCCCCCAGCGCAGACCAAGAGCCGATATCACTCCAACCCGCACTCAAAGGTACTACTGCCCCGAGTGCGGTATGCTCCATTATCGCATGGTCTATAGAGATCGAAGGATTGGCGCTGAACAACGCTGCATTGGGGCGGATAAAATCAAGATCACGCTCTGCTCCTGCCATTGCCTGTTCGCACCAAGAGAGGATCTGCGGTGCTAGATTGCGCAACTCGGCAAGAAAAACTCCAGCACGAAACATGAATATACCCGCATTCCACAGATGGGAGCCCTGCTCTATGAAACGCTGCGCCACTTCCGCCGTAGGCTTCTCGCTAAACCCCTTGATGCAAAACACCTCACCCTCGGCATAATCCTCCCCACGCAGCACATCACCCTGCTCAATATAGCCGTAGCCAGTTTCGGGGCGATGTGGAGTGATGCCGAATGTCACCAGTTTCCCCGCTTTTGCAGCAGGCAGTGCCTGCATAATGGCAGTCTGAAATGCTGAGGCATCCGCAATGTAGTGATCTGCAGGTAACACCAACATCAGCGGATCATCATCCTGCAACAAGCTTGCATCTGCACTATTGCATTCGAGATGGCGTGTCCGCTCCAGACACTGCAACGCCGCCAGAGCTACAGCCGGCGCAGTGTTACGCCCCTCCGGCTCCAGCACGATAGTAGCGTCATCAAGCCCTAAGGCGCGCAACTGCTCTGCCACTAAAAAACGGTGCTCTTCGTTGCAGATCACACTCGGCGGTGCCACGCTCAACCCCTCAAGGCGGATCAGGGTCTCCTGCAACATGGTGTGTTCAGAGATCAGGGATAAAAACTGCTTAGGGTACATTTGGCGCGATACCGGCCATAAGCGTGTGCCGGAACCGCCACATAAAACCACAGGTATGAGCATCAATTCTCCTCTAACAAAGCGTAGTTATTCAGATGTAGTGGTCGGCCATGGCTTATGGTTCCCATGGAAAAAGTGGCGCAAGTTGTTTCTGTATACCTACACAAACAAGATTTAATCTGCGGCAGACTTAGGGTCCACAAACTTGCTCGTACTGTAGACCCGCCCGTTGGATAAAATTCTCCATTCCCCTCCATAGGGATCAGAGGGGAGTTCCTGCAGATAGCCGTGGTGCACCAACACTTCCAACGCTGCAGGGTCGGACTCAAACTCGCTGCGGTAGCGCTGCAGTGCCTCTTCAATCTGCACTGCACACTCAAGTGCAAGCAAACGTTTTTGCATGCGTCTCTTCAAGTGATCGCTGTTGGATTGTGCCAACATTTGCTGCAGGAACAGCAGTGCCGTCTGGGATTTGCCGCCGTAATACGCTAAGCGTGCGGCGAGGGTTTTTAAAAACGCCGGACTCCCAGGAATCTTGGCAGCCTGCATCATATATTCACTCCCGTTGGCATAGTCATTGAGAAAATAGAAGTGATTAAATCCTACATAGTACGGAAGCTGCCAATCCCAGTCGCGGTATGCCATCCCCTTGATCAGCAGAGCGTTAGCCGCATCAAAACGCTGCGCGTCCCAGGTCAGCAACCCTTCGCCTAGCACATATGGATCGAGAAAATAGGGATCCAGATCGGTCACCACATCGAGGCTGTAAGCGAAAAAGTCCCAGTCCTCTGCACTCATGCGCTCTTGTTTTACAGACCGATCGCCGTAAAAGGTGATAGCACGCAGAAACTCATAGTCGCTCAATAGACCCTGATAGCCTAGCGCCAACACGCGACTAAACGCAGCTGGCATGGTATAGCCAGGCAAAGCACTACGGCGCACTTCAGCGCGCTGTTCCCAACTCGCGCTATGTAGTAGCAGATATAGCGGCACCAACACCAATAGCAGCAACACATTTATGCCAAATCGACGCCAGCACATCAGTTAAACTCCCGCCGCCGGAAGATCAGAGTGGCAAGCCAGAGTAAGATCAGGATATACCCCAAGCCATATCCCGCACTAACAAACAACCGCACCGACTCCAGCGCGAGACCGTGTGCCGCTTCGGTCTTCAGATCAAAGGCAGAAAAGTTGGGCACCAACCACGCCACCACCTCCAGAACCGTGCGCAAGGCTTCCGACGCCACCACCTCCCCTGCAGCCGCCTGCGACTTCAAATAAAACAACACCTCTTCAATACTGATCCCCACCATGTAAGTGGCAACAGAAAAAATCAGGGTGATAAAGGATGAAGTCGTAATCGCACTGAAAAACACCACTATGGCGCACAGCAACGCCAGTTGCAGGGTTACAAAGGCCACGGCCCAGAAGTACACACTCCAGGTAAAGCCGCCGAAATATGCCGGATACATGGCATGGACCCCTGCCACAGTTGCGGTGGAAAACACCAGCAACAAAGCCAGCGTGCACACCACCAGGAGCACCAGCCCCAGGTATTTGCCGCAGATATACTCTCCACGTGAAAATGGCTTCGACAGCACCAGATGAATGGTTTTTTTGTCGATATCTTTCGCCATTAGATTTATACCAATAAAAAACACCAGCAACAGCCCTGCAAACGAGAGTGCCGCCAAATTCATATCCACCGTAACTTTGCCCAGATCGCGCATGAAAAATCCGGCCACCGCCACATTAAGCCCCAGCACAAACAAGGCGAAGAGGAGTATCCCGAACAGGGAGCGATCACGAATCCCCTCCTTGCACGTTACCAGTGCCAGCGCACCTACCCGCTTCAGCATCAGCTTTCACCTCCCACTGCGGCAACAAACTCATCTTCAAGACTGCGCTCCTTGCTCCGAAAAGCGCGCAGGTCATCAGCCTCAAATTCTCGCACTAGAGATCCATGGTGCAGAATTGCAATCCTATCGCACAGGCGCTCGGTATCACTTAGAATATGCGAACAAAAAAATACCGTTTTCCCCTGCTGCTTCAGCTCCAGAATCAATTCACACACCATCTTCCGCCCGAGCGGATCTAGCCCACTCATGGGTTCGTCCAGAATCACCAGTTGCGGATCGTGCAACAGAGCAAAACACAATCCAGCACGCTGCCGCATCCCCTTGGAAAAAGTGCGAAGACGCCGTTTCAGCGCATGAGCAATCCCAGTCTGGCGGGTTAAGGTGTCTATCCGGGCTTCGATCTTTTCTGCAGGCATCCCACATGCGTGTCCTGCAAAACGGAGCAGCTCACGCAAGCTCAAATGCTCATACAGATAGGGATTTTCCGGCAGATAGCCAATCTGCTGAAGAAACTCTCCATCTGTAATCGGCTGCGCATCAATGCGGACCTCGCCACTATCGGGGCGGATGAGGTTTAGCAACATACGGATAGCGGTGCTTTTACCCGCACCATTAGGGCCAACTAGACCGTATACAGTTCCCGTCGGAACCTTCAAACTCAGCCCATTCACCGCCTGTACCGGCTTTTTAAATAGACCCGGTTTGTATTTTTTATACAGTGAATCGATCACAATTTCTGCCACGCACACTCTCCATTACACAGGTAAAATTAACTTCTGGCACCAACCCTCAGAGTCAGCGCTCATAATATAGCAATTACCAACTTTAACCACAATTTAAGAAAAAACTGGTTACATGCTGAGCAGAGCGGGCATAGATATCCCCCAGATATTCCCGCAGACACCCCTCTATTGATCGCACTGTTTCTGAAGTCAATAGGCATTTTAGTCAACCCCGTTTCTTGACCTTTTGGCACGTCTGGCATACTCTGGCGCAACCTTTTTGTGCACGGGTGTAAACAAGTGTTTTATTTTCTCTCTTGGTGTATACGCCACTTCAACTTCAGACAGCGAACCATATGGCGCAGGATCTTCTACAATTCGCCCTCGCAGGCCTTACCAATGGAGCGATCTACGCCCTTATAGCTCTCGGCTTCAGCGTAGTGCATAACGCCATGGGGATTGTCAACTTTACCCAGGTTGATTTTGTTTCCCTCGGCGGCATGCTCATGTTTACCGCTCTGGTCACCTTCGGAATCCCGACGTTGCCCGGAGCAGTTCTAGCTGTGACCGGAGTGGCACTAATTGCCATGCTGGTGGAACGCTTTGGTCTGCGCCCTGCGCGCTCACACAACGAGTTGGTGCTGATCTTCCTCACCATTGGAATATCCATTATCCTGCGCGGTGGGATGAAACTTATCTGGGGCACCAACCGGATGGCGGTTCCCCCTTTAAGCGGTGAAACCCCTGTCAATCTGTTTGGTGCCACTATTTTACCCCAAGCGATATGGATTTTAGGACTTACGCTGGGGGCAATTACGCTCCTGCACTGGTTCTTCCACCGCACCCCTATGGGACTCGCAATGCGCGCAGCGGCCTCCAATCCTACCGCCGCTGCAGTAGTGGGGATTGCGCCAGAACGTATTCGGCTAATGAGCTTTGCTATCGCTGGTGCCCTGGGTGGGCTGGCAGGGGTGTTGGTCACCCCTATCACCACTTTAAGCTACGATGTTGGTGTTCTTCTGGGGCTTAAAGGGTTTGCCGCCGCCATCCTTGGCGGGTTTGGCTCCTTCCCGGGTGCGATTATAGGCGGTGTCGCTTTGGGACTGCTTGAATCTCTCTCAGCAGGATACATTTCGAGCGCGTACAAAGATGTCGTGGCCTTTGTGGTTCTGCTGTTGATACTGTTTGTGCGCCCAAAGGGGCTATTGGGGAAATGAGCGCCAGGGGCGTCACGGCGTGCCAGTCACGGCGTGCCATATTTATATAAAACGAATTTCTACTACGTAAAACAACAACGGGATGAGCATGGACGAACACAACAATATTGAACTATTAATGGGCAACGAAGCCATAGCATACGGTCTGATGGAGGCGGGGTGTCAAGTGATAGCCGCGTACCCCGGAACCCCCTCTACCGAAATCCTCCAGACGATAGCTGAGCGCTATAGCGCAGCACGCGAACCCCTGCATGTGGAATGGTCCATCAACGAGAAAATTGCGTTTGAAGTTGCCTTAGCGGCGAGCTATACCGGCAAGCGCAGCGCCGCGATTATGAAACAAGTGGGGCTGAATGTTGCCGCCGACCCCTTTATGCGCACCGCCTATCTGGGGATAAAGGGGGGGATGCTCGCCATTGTCGCCGACGATCCGGGGCCACATAGTTCGCAGAACGAGCAAGATACCCGGCTGTTCTGTCTCCAGGGGCGCGTACCGGTATTTGACCCTGCGAGCCCGGCAGAAGCCAAAGAGCTTATCCCCCTGGCGCTGGAACTGGGGGAGAAGTATGAGATGCTTACGGTACTACGACCTGCGACGCGCATCTGCCATTCGCGCCAAAGCATTAGGCGCAACGAGATAACCACTCTGGCACGGCGCGCCGATTTCGAACGCGATCCAGCGCGCTGGGCCGCAACCCCGGCGTTTCTCCCCGCGCTGCACCGCAAGCTCAACACCAAACTCGAAGCCTTTGCAACCGAAGCTGCAATTCAGGCGCGCAAAATTGATGGCGACGGACGCTACCCGCGTAGCGCTATTGTGGCATCTGGGATTGTGTACAGTCATCTGGTGGATCTACTTGAAGAGCTGGATCTAAGTGGTAGCATCGATCTGTTCCAAGTGGTGGTGCCTTACCCGCTCAATCCCGCGTGGATTGCCCACCTAAAGCGCGATTACACCCGTGTTATGGTGGCAGAAGAGACATATCCGGTCATTGAGATGCAACTGTGCCACCCCGGTGCGTTCGGCAAACTCAGTGGCGATATTGTCAAAGAGGGGGAACTGACCCCGGATCTGCTCTACGTAGCCCTGAGCCGTTTCCTCGATCTTCCCGCTCCTGCAGCCGTGCCGGAAGAAAATCGGGGGCAACGCCCCTCCCTATGTCCGGGATGTGGACATCGGAGCGCATTCTACAGCATCAAAAAAGTGTTCCCAAAGGGGATTTTCCCGTCCGATATCGGCTGTTACACCTTGGGAATCAACCTCAACGCAGTGGATACCGTCCACTGCATGGGTGC
>Ga0265295_1000280_pt1 | contig 105936 bp, 97 predicted proteins | sample Munlansysbiofilm_FD_192503 | JGI IMG/M metagenome (GOLD analysis project Ga0265295, IMG submission 192503) | Leachate microbial communities from a municipal landfill in Southern Ontario, Canada - Methane capture system biofilm | ecosystem: Engineered > Solid waste > Landfill > Unclassified ...
GTGCACAGAAGTATTAAGCATAGCCGAGAATGGTGTAGATGCATTCTGACACTTCGTTGTCAGGAGCTGCCTGCACTTCAGGCATCACTTCCAATAAGTTGGTGCAATCGTCTTCTGAAAATGACACTTATCTTGGCCGGGTCATTTTTGACCGCTCTAAATGACCTTGAGATCCTGCATAGTCGAAAACATCTATGGCGGCCGTCATAGACGATCATGTCTATGCAGGTCCTCATAGTCATTCCCGGCTATGGTCGACCAACAACCCACTCCGAACGATACCATTTGCAGCTGCTCGATGCGATGGCCACAACGGGTTTTGATACCAGTTTTGCCTGGCCAGGTTGAGGACCTGGTGCTTGATTGATACCAATGCCGCCTTGCTGCCGAGGTAGCCACTCATGATTGCTTTTTCTTTTCCGCCTTCTCGAAGTCCGGCGTGCCGTCTTCTTTGACATCAAAGGAAGCCTTGCATCCTGCCTTGAAGCCCGAGCAGCCGAAAAAGTCATAAGGCTTGCCCGCCTTGCTGGTCCCTGTGCGCCGGATCAGCGGCTTGCCACATTTCGGACAATCAAAACCACTCGGCTCCAGAGCCTTTTTTTCCTGGCGGTCGCCAGGCACCCCGCCGGCATCGGCGAAGGTAGCCGGGCAATCCGGATAACCCGAGCACGACCAAAAGTTGTACCCTTTTTTGTCCTTGGAGGCGGCTTTGACCATGTGCCGGAGCGGCTTGCCGCAATCCGGGCATTTCGGCGAGGTCTTAACCACAAATTGCCCCAACTCTTGATCAAGCTGGGAATGGGCGGCGGAGACGACAGCCAGATATTGAACCTGGCCTTCCGCGATCCGGTCCAGGTCCTCCTCCATCTGGCGCGTGAACTCATAATCGAGGAATGCGAAGTAATCGACGAGGGAATCCACAACCTTCTCACCCTTGGCCGTGGGCACCAGTTGACGCTTCTCCAGTTGGAGGTATCCTCGGCCGGTGATGTTGTCCAAGATGGCCGCATAAGTGGATGGCCGGCCTATGCCGCGATGCTCCAGCTCCTTGATCAGCGCGGCCTCGGTGTATCGTGCCGGCGGCTTGGTTTTCTTGGTCAACACCGTGGCTGCCTGCGGCGAGAGTTGGCGGCCAGGTTCCACCTGCGGCACCTGGTTTTCAGGCTCCTCGTCGTCCTCGTCGGTCTCGTCCTTGGCCGTCAACGCCTTCCAGCCAGGCTCGATCAAAGCTCGACCCCTTGCCTCGAAGACGACGGCCTGTTTACCGTCCACGGTGCCCGTCAGCGTCACCACGCGCACGGCAAACACCGCGTCCGACAACTGGCTGGCAATGGCCCGCAACCGAATCATCCGGTACAACGCCTTTTCTTCCTCCGTCTCCCCTGCCTCCTCTACCTCGATATGCGTCGGCCGGATCGCCTCATGAGCTTCCTGCGCCCCAGCCTTGCTTTTCCAGGCCCTCGGTTTGGCCGGGAGCGGATAGTCATGCTGACCAGCCCAGCTCCGGATCGCTGCTACAGCCTCCTCCGAGAGGTTCGGCGAGTCGGTGCGCATATAAGTAATATGGCCGGCCTCATAAAGCTTTTGCGCCAGCTCCATTGTCCGCTTCGGGTTGATCTTCAAGGCGGCGCTGGCCGCCTGCTGCAAGGTCGACGTGACAAACGGTGCAGGCGGCGCAGCCTTGCTTTCGGATTCCTGGCAATCCGACACCTCCAGGGCACTGACGGCGGCAACCTGGTCGGCAATAGCCTTGTCGAGGATGTATTCCTCTCCCTCGGCCAGCCAACCGCGTTTTGGCAACCAGGCTGCTTTCCAGCCGTCTGTGATATGCTCGGCCGCTTCAAACGTCAGTTCTACGCCGTAATGCACCGTGACGCGGAAATTGCGGATGGCGCGTTCACGATCCACGACCAAGCGCACCGCCGGTGACTGTACACGGCCGGCCGAGAAGCGTTCTCCAACCTGCCGGGACAGCACCGGCGAAACCATGTACCCGACCAGGCGGTCCAGAACCCGGCGGCCTTCCTGCGCGGCCACCAGGTCACGGTCGACGCTCCGGGCGTTGCCCAGGGCGGCTTTGACCGCCGTGTCGGTGATCTCGGTATAAGTGATCCGCTTTGCTCCTTTGAGGCGCAGGGCATCTTCAAGATGCCAGGCGATTGCCTCACCTTCCCGGTCCGGATCGGTCGCCAGATAGACGGCTTCGGCATCCTTGGCCGCAGATGCCAATTTTGCCAAAACATCTTTGCCGCGATCCGTCGGGACATAATGCGGCCGGAAATCAGGCGGCTCGACGCCTATTTCCTTTTCCGGCAAGTCGCGGACGTGACCCACGCTTGCCATGACCCGGAACGATGCCCCAAGAAATGATTGAATTTTTTTTATCTTGCCGGGTGATTCCACTATTACGAGGTTCATTTATTTTCTCCTTAATGGTTGACAATTTGTAGCGTATGCGCTACAAATATCGATATGGAATACGAAATAGAAAAGACGCAAATCTTTGACGAGTGGCTGCAAAACCTTCGGGACCGGCAGGCCGTATTGGCAATAGCCAACAGGCTTACCCGCGTGGCCGCCGGCAACTTTGGCGACCATCGAAGTCTTGAAAAAGGCGTGTCTGAATTGCGATTTTTTATTGGCCCCGGATACCGGATTTACTACGCAATCCGGCAAGCGAGAATTGTACTGCTGCTTGGTGGCGGTGACAAAACCAGCCAGAAGGCGGACCTTCGGCGGGCGATTGCCACGTTGCGGAACTTGGAGGAATGAAAAATGACGACTGAAACGACAGCCTGGAATCCTTTTGACTACTTTGAGAGCCAGGAAGAAATTAACCAATACCTCGCCGATGCTTTTCTTGACGACGACCCCCGCGTTTTCCTTGTTGCCTTGGGATTTCTGGCAAAAAAAAGAGGAATGGCGGAGGTGGCGAAACGCGCCGGAGTCAATCGGGAAAACCTGTACCGCTCCCTTTCCGGCCAGGGCAACCCCGAATATGCGACGGTGGCAAAGGTCATTCGGGCCTTGGGAATCAAAATGATCCCTGGAAAAGCGACCGCATAGGGTCTTTTCCATCTTTCACTCTCCATCCAGCTTATAGTTGACCCACCCAGCAACGGAGCCGGTGGCGTCGAGACAAAGCAGCATGCGCTTGGCTTGCTGGCATTTGCTCCGAGCGCCGGCATAAGCCCGCTTGCCCTCGGCGTCCTGCTGCCGGGCGATGGTCTCTTTCATCCGCCTTTCAAAATAGGCGATCCGCTTTAACAAACATTCCCGCGTCATGATTTCCGCAACCGCTGTACGAAGGGACTGTCCTTCTTTTCCTCTCGGGCGACCTGGCCGCCGGCGCGGCGCTCGACCACCAATGACGAGGTGGTACGGGTCAGGATGACCGGCGCGGCCGGCGATGGCACTGCAACAGACGGAGCTGGTTTCTTCTTTACCGCCTCGGCTCGGGTAACCGGACCCCGGGCCAGAGCGGCCTTAACCAGCTCGGCATATTTTCGGCCTCTGGCCGGATCAGGCGAGTGGTACGCGGCAATCGCGTCCCAGGTACGGCCGAGGCGCTGCATTTCCTGCTTCAAAATCCAGGAGCCCAAATAAATATTGGCCTCCGGGTCAAAGGCTGCTTCGAGCGGAATGCCATATCTCCGCAGCCATTGACTGTTGACCTGCATAACGCCGGAGTCGAACGACTGGCCGGCGGCGGCCGCAGCTCTGGCAGTTCGCAGGGCTTTTTCCTTGGAGTCAAAGATATAGCTCCGGCCCTCGATGTTGAGCGCCCAGGGCGACCCGCCGGATTCGACGTGCGCAATGGCTCGCGTCACGTCGGCGGGTACATCCACGGCCGCTGCCGCCGCGTCAAACATTGGCGCGAGTGGGGGCGACGGCCGCCCCCACGCCGGCCAAAGAATCAGGGTGGCCACCAGAGCTGCGGCCATGCGGTTCATCGTTCAGCCCCCTGATTATGGCTTCCCTGCACGCGAAGGGGCCAGACTACCTGCTTTTCCACGGCATTGATGCCGCGCGATTTATGGAGGTCGTTGAAATCCGTGAGTTTGTTCGCACGTTCCTCACGGGAAAAGTTTGGCATGGTGAGTTTGCCGCCAACTGCTTGGGCCGCTTCCCTGGCTTTTTCTAGGCCCACGTTGTTGTTCAGATGATGGTCGTCGTCGGCGCAGATCGTGATTTCGGCTTGAGGATGACGTGCCCGCAACTGCTCCGCCACCGCCACAAGATTGTGTGCGTTGAACGCCACTGCTACTGGCTTGCCGGTAGCCATGTGCAGGCTGGCGGCCGTGGCATAGCCCTCGGCCACCAGGATGGAGCCGGCATATTCGCCTTGCAGAAACTCTTTCACAGGCGCTGTTTTGAGCAGCATATCCTCCGGCAAGATGAGGAAGGCCGCACCGTTCTGCGGGCAATCCTTCTCCATCCGCTTGCGACTGTCCGGCATGATGTGTTGGACAGTCTGGATGCGGCCGGTTTTCAAGTCGTATCCCGGCACCAACAGATTGCCGTTGTGATCCTGCTTGACGCCGGCAAAAGCCCCTATTCCCTTGTTCGCGAGATAGGGATTATTCGCTGGCGCGGGCACAGCATTGATCCACTTGGCATATGCTCGTTTCATACCGCGCTCTTGCGCCTGCTGTCGTTCTTCGTTGCGTTCGGCCACGCGCTGTTGCGCCGTTTCGCGCAGAGATTCTTTTTCTGCGCCGGTTAATGTGTGCCCGGTGAAATACCATTTCATTGTATGTTCACCGGTTTTGAAGTTCCGGAGCCAACCGGCCGGCCGGCCGTCTCCATAACCGCAATACGCTCCGTCTTTCGCACCTGGCTTTCCACCCTCGACTGGCACCCGGTGTACCTCTCCATCTATGATTGGCGGGCCGTCGAGGATCAAGCCGGCTTCCTGGAGCCGCTGGGCAAACTCCTCGGCTGGGAGCGCTGAGCCGAAAGGTTTCACATTGACAGGCGAAACGGACATCGGTGGCGGCAAGGGCTCTTTGGAAGGCAGCCAGGCTTGCAGTGGGGCAAGGTCCGTCCCTTCGGGCGCGTACCAGCGTTTTTCCTCACGGTCCCACTTCGCGCCGGCGGCTTTGGCCGTGTCCTTCTCTTTGTAGGGCACGTTCAGGATAGTTTTTTCCTGGGCAATCTCTGGGGCATCAAGCGTCCCTTGCCTCTGCTCGCCGTCAAAAACCAGCACATTGCGAGACGAAAAATGGGGAGCCAATTTGTCCAAAATTTGGCGTCTCTCTTCCGGTGAAGCCGGTTCAGCTTCAAGCGCTTCCATTTTTGCCGGTGCCAACGACGCCAATTTTCGGCCGTCGTCAAGTTCCGGCGCGTTCGGGTCCAGAATGCGGGCTGTTTCCGTGGTAATGCTCAAGTTTGTCGTCAAAGCGGCCTGCGGATCGTTCAGAACCACCGCCACAAGAAGGCCATCATTGCCGCCGGGTTCCACCTGGCCGCTCTGCTTTGTCGCAATAGCAGCCTCTTCCTCGTTCCACGGCACATCACGGCCGGCAATAATGCCTGCCGTAATCGGCTCGCTGTAGCCGGCTGCCACAAGAATTGCCTTGGCCTGGTCACTTTGGGCCAGGGCAACCGCCTGTTCCAGCGATTGAGGGTTATCAGTCCAACCGGTTAGAATCACCGGCCGGCCATCGGCAAAAACAGCGGCATGCTCGTTGTCCCTTGCCTGCGCGGTCGTCAGGTACTTGGCGGGAGCCAGTGTAGACAGCTTGAGCAAACGGCTCAGTTCGGCCTTAAAGTCCGACTGTCCCAGCTCCGGAGAAGCGGATATACCTTCTCGGGCCTGTAACAGGGCTGCCAGTTGCGCCTGGCTGCCGGCGAACGTTGGGCCGACGGCTGCCGCATTTTCGGCTTCCACATCGGCGGCAAGGCCGAGTCGTTCCATTGCCAACAGCAGATCGCCGTCCGCCAGGTCCTGAAGCGCGGCAGAGGCATACTTATTTGCCTCCCTGGCCGCTCCCAGGTCATCCCAACGGCTTGCATCCGCCATAGCGCGATTGATTTCCGCCACGATGGAGGCCATCTGCGGTTCTGTCACCTGTTCCTGCTGCTGTTTCTCGTCGGCGGCTAAAAAAGCTGCTTTTCCACCTCTTCCCGCCGCTTCGGATCGTTCAGGCTGATCATGCTCTGACGCAGATGTTCGGTCGCCAAGGCTTCTTTTTCCAATAGGCCCGATTCCGCCGGCTTGCCGCCAAGCGCCTTCGGAGATTTCCGGTCGTCTCCGCTCAAGATGTTGTTCGAGCCGCCCTTTGATGATGTCATGATTCCCCTCCTGTTCCAGAGTATTGAGGTGTTCCCAGCCAATCAACGTTACGGGATTTTCAAAGTCGCGGCGATCTTCAACATGCAGACTCACCGCGTCGCCAAACCGTTCATGAACAGCCTTCAATCCCTCGGGCAGTCCGCCCTGAATCGTGGCCATTGCTTCAATGCTCACCGGACGACCGATCTTCTCAAACCGTGACAGGGTGTTGTCCAGTGCCTGTTCCGGCTTGACATTCACGGCTACTATCACCGGCTTGAATCCGGCATCGAGCACCTGCCGCACTTTCTCCACGGCCACCTCGGGCTTTGCGAGCTGGCCTTCATATACCGCATGCACACCCGGCGGCAAACCATTGTTCAGAACCGAGGTCGATTTGCCGCAACCGGGAACGCCCGTCACCATATAAACCAAGTCAACTCCAGGCTTCCGCTCTTCCGCCAACACACGCTTGAACTGTTCCGCCGCCAGCACTGCCGCCGCGTTATGCACCGGCGTATTGTACAGATAGCGCGATTCCTTTGATTCGGCGTATTGCGGAAAGGTCTCTTTGAACAAGTCCGAATTGACAAAACGTCCGTCCATGGATTGCGGCAGAAACCTGTACCGTTCGAAAAACTGCTCCGAATCATGGAGTATCTCCATCAGGACCTCTTCCTGAACCTCCGCCCTGGCCGGATCATCAAAATCCCGAAGGAGGGCGTGCTTGGTCAGTTGCGGGCCGCTTTCGTTTTTCCGTCTCTCCTCTCGCATCTTTTCCAGCCCTTGGACATAATCCTTGATTTGTTCCGCATCGCGGCAGGCCCGCATGATTTCATAGGGGTCTTTTTGCAGGACCGCTACCCAGCTATCGACATACGACAGATGTTGCTCGGGCAAATGCGGCAGCCCTACTTCCTGATTCAGCATCCAGGACGAGATTTCAGCTCGCAACTCCTCGCGGGCGTACTGCTCGGAGCCATGCGGGCCAAACTCCCGGTTTAACCGGGAGGGATGCCCCGAATAATGGCCGAGCTCATGCAGCGCGGTGCTGTAATACGCACCTGCATCCGGGAAACTTTCTTTCGGCGGCAAATGAATTTCGTCGGACAACGGCCGATAAAAAGCCCGGTCCTGCTGGTCATGGATGATCGAGGCACCGGACGCGGCCAGAATGGCCTCGCCTTTTTCCTCGGGCACCCAGCTCAGGGGTTGCGGTTCAAACGCCGGGATGTCCTGGCCGTCGAGCGTCATCAACTGGCTGGCGTGAAATACCGGATAGACATGCAGTCGGGGCCGGTCCAGCCTGACCGTCTCCGTTTTTTCTTGGCCGCGGGCGTCCAACTCGGGTTTGCCGGTGGCATCGAGCACTTTCTGTTTGGCTTCCCACTGCCAGAAGACCACCTGTTGAGCTCTGGAGCCTTTTTTGACACGCCAGCCCTGGTCGTTGGCCTGACGCATCGTCATCCATCGGGGGTCGGCGTAGCCACGGCTCAACATGACGGCGTTGATTCCCTTGTAGACCGTGCCGGTCACCGGATTCATCGGCCGGTGATACTCGCCGGCTTTCCACGGCTTTTGCCAGGGCGCGGTCCCCTCTTTTAGGTCCTGAATGATTTGCGCTGCAAACCGTTCGGAAACGCTTTGACGCTCTTTTTTAGATTCCATCGGGCTCGACCTCCAACTGGGCTTCCAGTATGTCGGCCGGGTCCTCGTCGCCGGGGAACGCGCCCATAAAATCGGCAACGTCCGGATCGGCAGGGATGCCGATGCCTGGGTTATCCACAGCCTGCATTTCTACAGTGCGGGCTGCTGCTGCGAGATAGTCTGTTTCTTTGGTCATGATTTCCTCTATGGTTGAGTTAAAAGGACCGGTTGCACCGGCCGGACCGCCGCAAGCGGAATCAGGCCGAAATACCGGCTGTCAAAACTGCCAGCGTTATATCTCGACAGCACCAGCGCCTTGCCCGGCGGGATCACGCCGGGGATCAGAGACGCGGCCGGCATGCTGCGGCCGGCGCTGTCGGTTTCGGCACGACGGCTGTTCAGAAGCCGCTGGCCGTTCACGGCCAGGCCGTGATCATCCATTTCCAGCCGGTCACCGGGCAAGCCGGCCACCTGCTTGAGCAACGGCCGCAAGCCCGACGGACAGGAACCTGCGGCCAGGTAGCCGCGCTCCCGAGCCATGCCGGCAGCGGAGCTGGAGGACTCCAGGCAAAAAAACACAAAGGCGTCTCGATAAGGTGGGCCGGAGGCGATCCGGTACAATCCACGCGGCATGGATGCCGTGATATTGATTCGGTAGCCGGCATACCAGCCCCACAGCATCACGGCCGAGAGCACGAGGCTAACTGCGTAGAAACTTTTCATACTCGTCCTTGGTAATCCCCCTGCCGCCCGTGGGTGTCGCCGAGGCCATGGTGGCGGTCAGTCGATCAGAGACCGCCGGCCGCGCGATTTTCGCGCGAGCTGAGAACACCGGGTCCAGGAAGTACAAGATTTGCCGGCCGTAGATCGGCGGCTGTCCGGCGGTGAAAATCAGCATGTCGCCCGGAGCCGTGACCTTGCCGGCCGCGTCCTTTTGCGGACCGGGCAGGCGCAGGCATTCATCCGGAGTCAGCAGCGGGCGTGAGGTCTCGGAGACGCTGAGGGACCGGGAACCGCCGCCCTTCCCCCGGCTGAGTGAAGCCTTTTTGGTTACCACCGTGGTGGTGCCGGTCAGTTTGGAAAGGTATTCCGCCGTCTCCGGCAGGTTGGGCGCGTAGGCAATCCGCACATGGCAGTTTGCCATGAGCGCGTTGTCCTGGCCGTAGGCCGCGCTCAACTGTTTGGTGTCCTGGACGATGAAGTAGCCCTTCACGCCGTAGCCGGCCATGTAGGCAATGGCGTGCTCGATGATCGGCAGCCGACCGAGGCTGGTAAACTCATCCAGCATCAACAAGAGCCGATGCCGATAGCCCGCCGCACTGGTGCCGCCGGCGAACTCCATTTTTTCCGTCAGCCGGCCGAGGAGCTGAGTCATGAAGATACGCAACAACGGCCGCAGCCGGGCAATGTCGCCAGGAGGAATAACCAGGTACAGATTGACGGGCTGTTCATGGTTCATCAGGTCGCTGATCCGAAAGTTGCAGGTCGATATGTTCCGGGCGACAACCGGGTCTCGATACAAAGCCAGGTTGCTTGTGGCCGTGGAGACCACGCCGGCCATTTCCTTATCCGCTTTAGCCAGCATGCCGCTGGCGGCGGATGCACAGAAAATATGGGCGGCGCGGCCTTGATCCGGCGACACGTCGGGATACAGATCGGCGAGTATAACCGCATGGTCCGTATCAATGATTTCCTCGAACAGCGCCGCCGGGCCGCCGTCGCGGTCCGGGTCTTCGAGCATCACCGACACGTCATACAGGCTGGCCGGTCGGTGCTCCCGGTGCCGGGTCACCAGTAGACAATGCAGGAGCACGCCGCCAAAGAAGCCGAACGCGGCCTTGTTCCAGTAATCGGTCAGACCCTTGCCCTCGGGGTCGAGGACCATGTTCGCGATCTGCTGCACGTCGGCTATGGCTCGTTCGCTCTCTAGCCGGATTTCCTCCAGGGGGTTGAAGTTCGCGGCCGTGCCCTCCGGATCGGAAGGCTCAAACCGCAACACCGTATGCCCCTGGCTCTTGAGATGGCCGGCGGTGAGCGCGTAGTTCTCGCCCTTGATGTCCAGGACCACAGAAGAGTGTTCCCAGGCCAGCAGTGTCGGCAGGATCAGGCCGACACCCTTGCCGGATCGTGTTGGCGCGAAGCATAGAATGTGCTCCGGGCCGTTGTGCCGCAGGTAGAACTGTTCCCGCTTCTGCTTGTCCCACCAGCCGCCGACGTAGACACCCTTGCCGGCGAAATAGCTCATTTGCTCTATATCCTTGCGAGTTGCCCAGCGAGCCGTACCGTGCAGATCGTCGCGCCCTTTGGGCATCTGCATGCTGTAGGCGTACAGCATGCCGGCGAGAAGGAGAGGAGTGGCGAACAGCAGCAACCCCTGGTCCGTGATCCGCTCCACTTCCGGCGCGGTCAGCACCGGCGACCAGTGCAGAACCTCCCAGGGTGCATACCACCACCGGGAAAGTGCCTGGAACGGCCGGCCAAGGGTCTCGTGATGGCCGTACATCGCACCAATGCGCTGCATTGTCCACATCAGGACCGCACCGGCCCACAGCAGCAGGCCCACCAACACGACCCAACGCCATGGGCTTTTGCCGGCAGTTCGCTGGATATGTCCATAAAGTTGTTCAGGCATGATGTTCTTTCCCTTCGGAAATGACCGTGAGATCCCGCATAGTCATTTCCGGCTATGGTCAACCAAGTTGGTATCAAAAAGGAGCCGGCAAGGCGCATCGAGGCCGCCCCGGGTGATACCAACTTGACCTCAGCGCCGGCCTGATCGGCCGGCCATGGATCTGATGATTGGTATCAACCTCGGTACGGTTCCCGGAACACGACGTCCTTGGTCACGATGACGTTGAACTGGTAGCCGGGCCGGATTTCCAGCGTCGGCTTGATGTTCAGGTTCTTTTGGAGCAAAGACATCGTGGTTTGCCCCATCTGCGCGGCCAAGGCGGACGCCATGGCATCCTGCACCGTCGTTTTATTGCTGTCCTCGTCGCTGTTGCTGACGCTATCCATAGCATAGCTGCTGCCGCCGGTGATCATGCTCATGAGCATCGCCGAGCCGAAGATACGCCAGTAATGGTTATTCACCTGGTCATGGAAACCGGCATAGCCTTCCATGTCGGCACCGGGCATGGCTCCCAGGGTGACGGCGGAGCCGTCAGGAAAGACCAGCCTGTTCCAGGCGATCAGCACGCGCTCTTGGCCGTACACCACGCGGGCGTCATACTGGCCGAAGAGCTTTGCGCCTTGAGGTACGATTAAATGCTGGCCGGTGGCCGTGTCGTAGACGTTCTGCGCCACCTGTGCGATCAGGTGGCCGGGCAGGTCGGAGTTGACACCGCTGATCATGATCCCCGGTATCACCGTGCCGGTCTTGATCTCAAAGGGATGGCCGGCCTCGCGGCTGTAGGGTGATAGCCACTCGTTTTTGCCAGCGTTCGCCCTATCAAAAAACTGCTCCTTTTCCCGGTCGGCCGATCCTTCCGGTGAGGATGCGGACGGCTCGACGGCCGCAACAGCGGGCTGCGCCACCGCCATTCGAGGGGCTGCCGGTGCTTCGGTGGAGCTGGTGCTTGCAGCGGTGCTCCGCTTTGCCAGAAGCGGCGAGGTCAGCGCGGTCATGTAGGCTTGCTCCTTGGCTTGCTGCCGGCGCAGCTCATCGCGGTGCGCTTCTTGATCGTCGCGGACCACGACCAGCGGCTTATCCTTTTTCTCCCCTGTCGGGGGTGGCGGTGTAACCACCGCCGGGCTGTCCGGGGGAAGAGACGCCAAGCCATGCCCTTCCACGGTCGCCAGCCCACTGCCGGAAACGGCCGATTCTGTTTTTTTCTCCGGCGCTTTCTCTGCCGGCGGCTTGTTGACGCTGTAGTACAGGACGCTGCTGAGGCCGATCAGCATCAAGGCCACCACGGCCAAGGGCCATTTTTTCATGCGGGCGACTTCCGGTTTCGGAGGCTTCAAGCTGTTGGGACTTTCCATCGTTTTCCTCATTTCAACTGCAACCAAATACGATAGACATCTGCTGCATAGGCATCGCGCAGATGCGGTGTTTCACTGTGGTATGCACCTACGGCGGCCCATGTGTTTCCGTACTTCGCAATCATCCTCTTGTAATGCCACGCGCCGACATAGATATTTTTGCATTGATCGCTATCGGCAAGGTCGCCTTGAGTAACGCCATAAGAAGATAATTTTTTAAGGTGAATAGAATTTATTTGCATGCAGCCAACATCAACAGAACCATTCTTGTTTTTTCTAATTGTTGAGTCACAGCGACGATTTTCTTTTTTTGAAATTGCTCTCAGCACGTTGGCGTTTATCCCCTGATATGCTGCGGCAGCGTCGAAACAATCGGCATTTGCAGTCGTAGCAACAAACAACGACAAAATAATAAAATAACTTAACATCGCTTAAACTATTGATCAAAACAGGTCATTGTCGGACAGTTATTACTAAAACTTCCAAACTGCCAGTTATATACTTGGCTTCCGAAAGAGTTTGTCCCTACATAGCTAACAGGGATAGTGTACGCATAAGCATTTCCTGCGGAATTACCAGTCGCACAATATATATGATTTCCAATATTGTAAGTTCCGGGCGTACAAGTGCCATAAGTAGACACTTTTAGCGCCGCCTGGTTATTCAACTGACTCATCCACTTATTTATGGATCGCAGGTAGATATCGTTGAGATTTGCCGAACCAACGGCATTTTGTGCGGCGCTGTTGTTGCCAGATGATCCATTGCGCAAAATTAACCCCCAAGTCTCATTAGCGACATTCACGGTGCCGCTATTGATGTCGCCACTAGAGATATTGGCACGGGAACCATCATAATGCTGGACATAGAAAGTGCCGGATTGCCTTACTGCGCTGTTTGAGCCGTCCCCGTAGTAGCTCGATGAACCTACTCGAATGTTATTTCCGGCGGGCACTTGTACAGAATTTGTGTTGAGATTCCCCGATTGATCAACACTAAGCGTAGATGCGGTTCTTGCAGAGTTCATCAATCGCAAAGTGCCGTTGATGTTTTCCACGTGCACTGATTGCCCGTTGGCGCCGACGAGTTGAATTGAGCCTCCTACGCCCGATTGGTCACGGGCAACGACACGTCCATTGCCCGCGCTGATATTGCCGGTGGCGGTGACCGAAGCAGCGTTGACCGCGCCGGCATTATTGATGTCGTTGGCGCCCATATCGAGCGCCGTGTTCATTCTGTTGAGTTGCGGCTGACCAGGGACAGCGTTGCGGTACAGATAATTGCTTTCGGCGGCCGAGTTGGTGTAGCTCACCATGGCCGCAGGAGTGCCGGCCGTGGGCGAGTATCCGGCTGTCGAGAGCGACCAGCCGCCATAAGAGCCATACGCTTTATCCGGCGCATACAACGCGCTGTCGTTGAGGGGCACAAAGCCGCCGGCAGCGCCGACGATGCTGGCAATCTTGCTCGCTTGCTTGTCGGCGATGGCCGCGCCGCCGGTGGCCATCACCAGGGCTTGCAACTGGCCGGTGACCGGTTGCAAAACCTGCACTTGCCACGTCTGGCCATAGGGGTTGGTTTCGCCGAAAGAATTGGGCAAAAGGCCGGTGGCCTGGAGCATCGGCACCGTGATAACGGCCGGCGCGGAGGCTGTAGCGTGCGACTGGATCGCAGTCGCATTCTGCTGAATATATTCGGTGGCGGCCGTGATCAGTAGTTGTTGCTGCTGTGCGGTAGCCACGGCGCGGGCATTGTCATTGCTGATTTGCGTATAATGCCCAAACGTGGGAATGATCATTATGCCGATCAGGGCGGCGAACATTACTCCTAGAATTTCACTCATGATTATTTCCCCATTTGGAGGATTGAAACGACGGCTCCATCTGGCACTGCCACCGCAAGCGGCTGGGCCGTGGTCCCCGGTGTAAGACTGGTCCAGGTGGCACCGGATGCAAAACCAAACGATGCGTCATGGTCGGTGACATCGAGCACGGTAGCGATTGCGCCTGCCGGCAGCAGCGCATAACAGGTGACAATGCGCCCGGTGGCGCCGGTGGCCGTGACAGCATTGCCAGCGGCGGCTAGAAAATCAGCGGAGAACTGGCCACCAAGTTGATTTGCCGGCACCGTGCCGACAAAACTCTGGTGCTGGTCCTGGTAGGCCATCACCGCGTTCCGGTAGGCAACGAATGCCTCCCCGGCCTGCACGGCCTGCGTCACAACCGAGGCGGGCGCCGACTGAACGGAACGGTGGCGCTCAATGCCGACCAGGCTGAGGAAAAAGAGCAGCACCATCAACGGCCACAAATAAAATCCCATATTCCCCTCCCTTACGGCAACTTACCCATGACGAAGTTCCGGCGTTGCCGCTCAACCTCGCTTTTAAGCAGGTGAAAGTTGCCATCGCGGACGATGGAACGGAGACCATCGGCGACCTGGCCACTCATCCAGATAGGTTCGACCGACAATATCCGCGAGGGCTTGCCCGGCTCGGCATGCGAAAGGCGCAGATGAACTCCGACCCGCAACCCATCAGCGAGCGCGGCTGCCGCATCGTCACCCGCCAGCCGTGACAGCCGGGCAAGCCCGGTCAACAGATCACCGGCATGAAAGGTCGTGACGACAAGGTGGCCGCTGGTGGCGGCGGCGATGGCCTCGCGTACCGCCAAGCCATCACGGACCTCACCGATGAAGATGATATTGGGCGTCGTGCGCAGCATGTGCCGGACCGCTGGGCCGATTTCATCGTCATTGACTGCTTCGATCTGATAGCACCAGCCCTTGCCATGCTGACCTTGCAAGGGCAGTTCTATCGGGTTTTCAATGGTCCAGCAGACACCGCCGAAGGACGCCAGCCGCTCACGGATAAACGACGTTGCCGCTGTCGTCTTTCCCGACCCGGCCTTGCCGATGAACACCACCAGGCCCTCTTTCAAGCCGGGATCGAGCAGCTTGTCGGCGATGGACTGCGGTACGCCCAAACTGACCAGCGAGCCGGGCAGGGGCCGGTAACGGCGGCAGACAAACACCAACTGGCCGTCTGCCACCGTTACTCGTGCCACCCTCATTCTGAGGTCACCGCCCCAATCCACCCGGAAGGTGGGGTTGGCGGAGGCGGTTTCAAGCTGCTTGCGCAGCTCCGTCAACTCCGATCCCAACTCCGGCGGAATAGCGGTGACTGTCAGGGTGTCCGGCGTCTCTTTGCACCAACTCGTCAAAGGCGAGTCGGTGACAAAGAGATCGGAAAAAACAAGGTCGCGTAGCATGCTCATCGACCGGAAGTAATAGTGATCGAGTTGGTAGTGGCATTGCAGGCAGTCACGACAGCGGCCACGTTTACCGGCAACGTCAGTCCCGTTCCGTTCACTGCCAGATTGGTGGCAGAACTGCCGGCAGCGCCCAAAATGCTGGCGAGTTTGGAGCAGGCATCGTCCGGAATATTGGTCGTGGTAATGTCGAACCGCGATGACACCGACGGGTTGACGGAGATGGTGACCGCGCCGCCCCAGGGGTTTATCAGCGCGGTGCCGCTGATCATGTCGGGCGGCGCCAGGCCGGCGGTGATGGCTACTGCACTGCTCAAGTCGGTAAACGACGTGTGCGTGCTGAACAACCCTTGCGTGTTCGCCTGGAGTTGCGTGATTGAACTTATGGCTTTGTGTGTTTTGTCTTGACCGAGGGTCATGTAGAAGAGAGCAACGACTGCAACAGCACCCAAAATTACCATTAAATACTTGAATAGCGTTCCTAGAATTTCACTCATTTTTTTGCTCCTTTTTGGATTGATTGGATGTCAGACTGAAATCGAACCGAGTTGGACAGACATGGAATTAATTGCCATCATCAGCATGCCGATAACGGCATACATCAGTACTTCCATGACAATGCCGTATGCCTTGATTCGTGCTTGCGTAACTCGCTGCATCTCATCGGCCCATTGCATTGTCAGCTTTGTAATTCGTTCGTGAAAATCAGCAAATCCGGCTATTGAAGCTATATCGTCAACCATATCCGGATTGGGAAAACCAAAGGGCGGCTGTCCACCTCTGCCCTTTGACATCAGCGCGACCGGCAAGGAGCTGCCGTTATTCATGTGCCACCATAAAAAATGCAGCCGCTCCTTGAGCCACGGCGTGGCCGTGGGCATTTGCCGATACAGTATTTCCGTGTCGGGCATGCCGGCGCGGAGGAGCGCCACAAAGCTCATCAGCCAGCGATACCCCTGGACATCGCGATAAAATGAATACGGAAAGACGCGCTCCGCCATGATGCGCCAGCGGCCTGTCCACAGGGTCATGGATCTGATCACCGCGCACACGATCAACGCGACAACTGCGGCCGGCAGAATCGCCCACAAACTGTTCGCCAGGTCGCCGGCTACGTACAGGCCATAAATCAGGCCACTGGCCTTGTATTTCGGCAATGCCTGCTGCAATGCCGGCGATACGTACCGGCCGATGGCCCACACGGTGAAGTACACGGCGAGCAGATAGAACACCGGGGTGACCATCGCGGCCTTGAGTGCACGATTCACGGCCTCGATTCTGCGAGTTGATTCAATGATCAACTCCAGGGATTGCGGCAGATTGCCGGCCAACTCGCCGCCGGCAATCAGGCTCGCCTCGTCTTGCGGCACCCACGCCCCGAGTGCGGAGGCCAGGCTTGCGCCGTCACGCATCCGCCGGGCGACTGAACCGACAATGCCGGCGCTGCTCTTTCTCTTGTTTCTCAGCAATCTTGCTCGAAACGCATCGAGCGCGGCCTCAATGGTGACACCGTTGCTGATTTGTGCGGACAAATGCCGGTACAAGGCTTCGCGGACCGGCCAGGAGAACGCCAGGCGGTCCATCGCCTCCACAAATTGTTTCGACAGCCGGATGTTAAACATGGGTGTCCCTCGGCTCGATAATGTCCACGCAATCCTCGACATCCCGAGGGTCTACCGAGCCGGACAAGACGTGCCCAATCGCGGCTTCCAGCATGGAAGGGTCAGCGTCGGGCCGGGCGCGGTAATTGATGCGGGCGATCTCGGAGCCCTCTGTCACGAAGTCGCGCATGATTGCGCCGTCCATGACCACGATTTCCGCCACCGCAAAGCGTTCGACCGATCCTTCCTTACCGCATCGAGGGCACCCTTCTTTGCTCCTCATGCGGACCCGGCCGAGATCGCCCCAGGTGGCCAGGGCCGCCACCATGGCCGCCGGCAACACGTCGGGAGCATCCTGAAGCCGCACGCTGCAATCCTGGCAAAGCCTGGGCAACAGGCGTTGCGCGACAACGCCGCGAATGATTTTGTGATCGCAGAACACGCGCCGGGCGAGCCTGGTCCCATCCATCAGTTCCAGGCGATCCACGAACAGAAAAGGGTCGGTGACGTGCATGGTGGTCCAAACCTGGTGCCCGGTGACGGCCGCCTCCAGAGCCGACACCGCCACGTCAGGGCCGCGCAGCTCGCCGATCAGGATGATGTTGGGGGCCATGCGGAGAGCGACCCGCAAGCGGTCACTGAACGCCGCGCCGGTTTCGGCATCGTTGCGGGCTCCGGTGACCGCCATTTGCACCGCCCATTCCATCGGATACTCAACCGGGTCCTCGACCGTCACCAGCCGACGGCCGGGTTTTGTACGGGCGATCTCGCGCAGCGCTTCGTACATGGTGGTGGTTTTGCCCGAGCCGGTCGGACCGGTGAAAATCACCGCGCCGTTGGGGGCATTCATCATGTACCGCAGCTTCTCGACCTGTTTTGGGGTGTATCCCATGGCCTCGACCCGAAACTCCCCCTTGGGCCGGCGCGGCACCACCAAGGGCCGCAATGCTGGATCGGTGGGGGGCACAGCCGAGTATTGCAGGCGCAGCGTCATGAAGGCGCCGTCTTGCGCCTGCGGGTAACACGGCCCCCGGATGATACGAATGGAGGTCACGCCGCATTCCGGCGGCAGGGCGTCGCCGGATATTTGAGCATTCTGGAAATCGGGAGTGTTGTAGCTGGCCTCGCGGGTCTGAGCGATGCCTTGATAGATGGCCCTGGCCAAAGCCGCTCCTTCCCTGTGCGGCCGGCGCATCAAAACGCGCAAGCCGCCCTTGACCACGATCTGGATTTCCGCGAAGGTGCCCCGCATCAGGAAATGAATATCGGATGCGCCGTAAGCTGCGGCCTGCTGGATAATCTCCAACGCCTCGCCTCGGACAAGCATGTTCGTTTCCGTGTCCGCCTCAGCGGCAGGCCGTAACCCTGACGCCCGCATTTTGGACACTTCGTCCACATCCGTGGGCACAATCTTTACCACCACGCCTTTAGCCCGGTTGCGCGATTGCCACGAAAGCAGAAGCGGATTGCCGGCGGCTCTTTTGTCTACAAAGACCGAACTTTCTTCGTGATCGAAGGCGATCACATCCCTGAGCGATTCGGGAATTGGTAAAATCTCTTTAGCGGCTCCCATACAATATACCCTCCAGATGCCAGCCCGAGGCGGTAGACGTAAGCGCGGACCAGCGCAAGCCAGGTATCTCGAAATTTATGCCAAATGGCGATACAGGGAGATCAAGCGTGACCATGGATTGAGGTGGCGGCAGTGGAACATCGGAATTGGTGGGCTGCGCGCCCGGCAAGGGCGCTGGCGGATCGTTGACAACCAGGGTAAAGCCGACCGCTTGCGCCCAGGCTTGCAGCCGGAGCTTGGCGTCCGCAAGCTGGATTGCATCCTCTTTCCCTATTTTCTCAAGGGCCAGAGGAACGACTTGATCCACGGCATCGCCGTTGGACGACACGATGCCCGCAGGACGATACGACACCACGGCGCCTAGTGATCGCAGCCAATGCACGTCCACGGCATCGGCGCGGCACGCCACTTTGTCAAGCGACCAGCCGTGTTCCGAAAGAGGCAAGCCGGCGATTACCTTGCCACAGGCCGCCAACCAGGCGTTGGGCATGGGGAGTGTCAAGAGTGGCGACACCGGGGCGGCCGTCTGTACTTTTGCCTTGGCGAGCGCCAAAGCTCGTTGTCGGTTCACCGCTTGCCAATGCTGCCAACCGAGATAGCCGCCGATGCCGGCGCAGGCCAACAACGCGGCCAACGCCAACGGCACAACAGGGAGAGGGCTGCCGTGTAGGGCGCGGACCGGCGACGGCTTGATCCACGGTGAGTTTTTGATGGTGGTCAGCAGATCGGAAATATCGCCCTCGACATATTCCCAATCGGTATAGCCGGAATGCCGATCCCTGGCGGCGCGAATCTCGTCCTCGCCGCCGATCACATCGCCGTCGGGTAGGATGGCATGCCCATCGCGGACGGCGATATACCACCACAGCCCTGCTTCGACGCGAAAGATGCCTAGCCACGGCTGCCGGCGGGAATCCGCCACCATGGCCGCCAGGCTGTACAACTTGATGGGCTTGAAGCCAACGACCGGTTCGCAGAACCCGGCCTGGATGGCATCCTCGCCAAGGCGAATGCATGCCCAGGACGCATGCAGCCGCTCGGCGTCCTCAAGCAGGTCTTTCTTTGTCGGCGCGGTCTCGAACGAGGTCCATTGCATTCCGGCCAGATACCGCCGCTTGCCCAGCTCCACGATTTGAGCACCCATCAGCGGCCTCCAAACGGCTGGAGCCGGGGAGCAGTAGTCTGGTTCCCGGCTTCACCGGCAAACGGCAGGCTGACCAGGCCGCTCTTTCCGACCACGAGCACTTCGTGAGCGGAAATGGACTTCACAACCCCGGTATCCGGAATGCGGGTGCCGATCCGGGCCGCGATACTTCCACCACCGGGCAAGGTAATCAGAGCCGTTAAGGCTCCGCCGACGCCTGAAACCATTTGAACCTGGGGCGGCCGTGCCGGTTCGACAGAGGCCGGGGAAGAGGCCGAAGGCATCGATGACGGGGAAAAGTCGCCGGTGGTCACCGGCGCGGATGCTTCGCCTCTTGCGTCCAGATTTTCAATCTTGCTTTGGATTTCCTTGTTTTTGAGCGTCTCGGCCAGGATGGCGTTCTGAGAACGCAGGGAGTCTAACTGCTCGTACAGCGAAGATTCAGCATGTGCCGTCCCTGCCAAGGCGATCAGGATTGATGTGGCTATCGTTTTTTTCATCTCAGACCACCTTTGCGGTAATGACAATTGCGATCATCTGCTTGCCGGCGGTGCTGTCGATTCCGCCGCCGAGGCCCCAGAAACTCGGGGTGCCCACACCATTTTGCGAGGTGTTGCCGTTATCTTTGGTGAACCCGGTCAAGAGCACCGAGTCGCCGGGGGTCAGGCTGACGGCCTGCTGGAACGTGGACACGTCCACGTTTGGTGTCTGGATGCTCGACCCACCGCTTTCGACGCTGCCCATGCTGTTCAGCGTGCTGCTGGTGAGGTTCATCGCCAGCATGATCTTGCCACCGACGATCCGGGGCAAAAACATCGCGGTAAAGCCGGTCGTCAAGGTGCCTGGCGTGAGCGACGGCGGCACGGTTGCCCCGCCGGTGCCGGTATAGGTGACCGGCGCGGTCGTGGAAGCCAGATAACCGAGCTGGTTTGCCACCTGGATCGGTGCCGGCTGACCGTTGAGCGTGACCACGGTTTGCCGCAGCGTTTCAGTGACCTCGCCAAGCGATGACAGGGCGGCAACGGCCACTTGCGATCCGCTCCATTTTGCGGCCCTGCCCGTGGCGTTTTCCAAGACGCTGGCGGTAAAGTTCAGTGGGTTGGTATTTGAAACCGTGGCCGGCACATCGGGACCGGCCAGCGTAAAACCGTATTTAGGGGCAAGATCGTTGAAGATAACGGACGGGTTCCAACTGTAATTGTCTTCGTTCGTCACCTTTACGTTGTAGACGTGGATGGTGATCGCTACCTGTTGGCTCAGGTTGTCGGCCAGGCTCTGCGTCCACTCCTCCACGCTGCGCACTTGTGCAGGCGTGCCCGTCACCGAGATGCTGCCGACCGAGGCGTTCACCACGATCTGCGCACCGCCGCTGATTGATTTTGCGGTTTTTTCCAGGTCCGCCCACACATCCACGGTATAAGTGCTGGTGCTGGTGGCACCGCCGGAGGATGTCATGCTGCCGGTCGAGCCGGTGCCGCTCGTGCTGCTGCTGCCGGTGTTGCCGGTAGTGGCGCTGATTTGGCTATTTCCTGTCGAAGCGCGGGCAATGGCCGGCAAATAAAAAGTCTTGGTTTCGGTGGCGCGAAACACCAGGCGTCCGTCGGTCATTTTCCACCACATGCCCGACTGGTTGGCCGCGACATCGAGCAGACCCGACAGCGGTCCCTCGTAATTGATGGTGAGCGAACGGGCCGGATTGCTGCTTACGGTCGTAGGGCTGCCGCTGCCGCCCATCGTAGCCGGCAGCGGCGGCATGACCGTGGGCACCGGGCCGGTGGGTGCATTCGCCTGGCTCGCGGTACTGCTGCTTTGTTGGGCATCGATGGTATCCACCACCAGGCCCGTCTCCTGCCTGATCCAGGCGGCGACATCGGCAAGCGAAACCGGCTTGGTCGAATGATAGGTGACGTGCCGGCCAAGGACCGGCGACGGCGGCGGGGCGACCTGCACTTGTGCGCCGAGCAGATAGGCGCTTTGCGTGCTCGTGACCACTGGCGCGGTCTGCGCCGCTTTGGCCTCGGCCGATTCAATATCGCCCAGAGCGTTCCGCTTGAGGCCGGCGGCCTGTTTCGTTGTGGCGCAACTCGTCAGCAGGAGCGCGGCGACCATGACGACAATAATTTTTTTCATAAATCCCTCTCGCTTACTGCGCGGAGTCACCGGGACCGGTGACCACGAGCGTGTTGTTGCCTTCGTAAAATTGTCCACGAATCAGTGCCCCATTGGAGGCCAGGGTTTGCAGCACCTCGGTGGCCACACTGCGAAAATCGCCGTGAAAGGTTGATTGCGCAGGCACCGACCAGTCCTTGGTCAGGTTCCAGACCACTTTCCAGCCAGCGCGATCACCCCATAGCTGCAACCCGTGCCCCACGGTTTCGCCTGCTTTCAGTGTCCATGCCGGGGCCGGCGACGGTGGTGGAGCTGGAGGACTGGATGACCGATCCGCCGTCTCTTGTTCCTTGGCCTTGGTTGTCGGCGCAGAGGGCCGTTCTTTTGCCGAAATCGGGGCGGCAGCAGTCTCCCTTGCTGGCAATGCAGTTTTTGACGCGGCCGGTTTCGGGGGAGCAGGCGGCTGGCCTTTCGCGGGCTTTTCCGCCACCGCAGTCTTCTGTGCCGTGCCGGCTTTCTTGGCGGCCTTTCCCTTGCCATGGGCCGGCTTGACGGGTTTCTCTTCCTGCACTGCCGGCGGCGAAGGCAGATCAAAAGCATCCAGGTCTTTCTGCTGCACTTCCGGAGCGGCGGGCAGATCGTCTAAAGCGACGCAATTCAATTCGTCGGAATTGGCTGTACAACTGCCGAGCGGGGCGCTGGGGTCGCCCCCAAAGGAGGGCGCGGCGATTCCAACGCCGCAGGAAATGACAAAAACGGCCACTGATCTTTGATATTGTTTTTTCACCAAACCCCTCCAGTCGTTGAAAATGCCGCTTCAGCCTGGCCGGCGGCAGTATAGGAACGCATCATCTTTCGTTTGCCGCTGTCGTCCGCAAACTGGAGCCGCAACATCAACGAACCATCCGTCTTGTGGCGATCCAGGACATAAGACACCTGGAGTCCCGCTGGAGCTGTGCCGGGGGCAGATGGGACGATACTGAACCCCCGTGCCCGGAGGTGTTGTTCAAAGGCCGCCGAGAAGCTGTCGCTTCCGGCGACTAGCAGCCGGATGGACGTTTTCCCCGGCGGGTACAACGCAACAACTGCGGATGTGGCATCGGTGGCGATAGATTCCGCTGCCGTGCCCGCTTGCAGGGCCTCGCCGTTGACAAAGCTGCCTTTGTCTCGATGAGCGCAGCCCGACACTGACAGCAGCGCCAACGTCAGCAGCGCTCCGATCATTCGCTCTTTCATTCAGTTGGCCCTCTTGATTTCGACTGATTCCTGGTTATCTCCAACTCCGACGAGCAGGGAGAGTTCCCTGAATATGCCGTCAACCGTCATAGCCATGGTCGATGGGTCCACTCGGTAATTGACCAATACGGACTCACCGCCCTTGCGGACATGCACGACCGGCATTTCCCCGGCCCGAACACCGGACGGAAGTTGGATGTACGTTTTCAGGCCGTCATCGTAGACCCGTTCCGGCCGCCAACTCGGCCGATCCCCTGAGAGGTCGTAGCGAAAATTCAGCTTCGCGAGATCGACCTGACGGCCGCCGGCGTCGGTGGTGGTGCGCCATTCCTTTTCTTTGGCGTCCTGCTGGCTCTTTTGCTCGGCCTGGCGTCGGATTGTCTCCGAATAGACAAAGCCGATATAGGGCATGTGCCCTGTCTTCTGGCTGATGAGCCGCAGATGGTAGGTGCGTCTATCCGTGGTAATGACCGCGCTGGTTTCCAGGCCGGCGTCCACCGGCTTGATGAACAGATGCGGCGTGGAATCTCCGGCCAGGCCCGATTCCACCATCCATCGCGAGGAATCGCCGACCACGATTTCATTGATCTTCTCGCCCGGCTCCAGCTCCACGTCGCATACCTGGAACGGCGCGGCGATGATTGACGGCGTGCTGGCTCCGTGGACATAGACCAGCTTGCCGCCGCTGGCGACATAGGGCGCGGTGGTACCGCCGCCCTTGTTCGCCAGTTGCAACGCTTCGCGCTGCTGAGGCGAGAGCTGAACGGGCATCGGGTTGAGCATCGTATCCGGATTCACAGCCACCGGGCTCCCTCCGGGCGCGGCGGCCATGACCGGCGACCCCAAGGCAAGAAAAATTGCAGCGTATAATGTCTTTTTCATAACCACCTCGTGAAATGGCAAAAAATGAATGATTTATTGCTGAAAACATTCATGTTTTTGTGAATATCCCTTGAAAACATATCAATTTATGGTATATTTTCTTTATGAAAACACAGCGCGACAAACCATGGCTGGTTAATTTCTCCGGGAAGGCGGACAAGCAGGCAAAAAAATTGCCCCCGGACATGCGAGACCGGCTTTACGCACTGAGGATTGATTTGGAGCTGACCGGACCAGAACAGCCGAGTTGGCGCAATTACGGGCCAATTCGCGGAGCGAAGGACGTACACCATTGCCATTTGAACAGCGGCTATCCGCGTTATGTCGCGGTGTGGAAGGTCATCGACAGAACGATTCAACTTATCGAAATTCGATATGTTGGCCCACACGGTGGCGTGAACTACAAACTTTTCAAATAAGAGGATTCCCATGCTTGCAAAAATGCGACTGGATTCCAGCCGGGACGGAGCGGAAATTCGGCTTTCCGTGCCCGCAGAAAGCGTCGGGGCGGTTGCCGACGCTATTTGTGGAGTGTTGACCCTGGCGGGGCACAAGGTCCGCCAAGTGAACGCCGACGGAGAAGAGGTTGTCAGCGCGGCAGATGTTTTTCCGGACGCCTCCCCCGCAATGGCCCTGCGCGGCTTTCGGGGAAAGCTGGAAATCACCCAGCAGGAGTTGGCCGAGCGCATCGGCACCACGCAGAATCGCGTCTCCACCATGGAAAGTGGCAAGCACCCCATTTCCAAGGCCATGGCTAAACGGCTCGCCGCAGTGTTCGAGGTGCCGTACAAGGTCTTCTTGTAGTCAGTCATACTCTGGTTACCTGCTGATGACTTTTGACGCCGCCAGGTCCGTGATGTAGACCCCGCCGGGATTGACCATGATGACCTTCTCCGATTCCGGTGGCATCAACTGGATAGCCATGGTGGCCTCGTAGGATTGCTGTTCCAGCAGCGCTCCCGCGTGACTCCGCACGGTCTCCGTCCATTCCACGCGGTAAGACGTATCGCTCACCGGCAGCGGCAAGCCCTTGATTTCCACATGGATCAGCCGGCCGGACTTGGCGATTTCATAGGGGTTGTTGCTCTCGAACCATTGTTTCAGGACGCCCTTGGCTCCGCCGGCAACCACGTTGCCCAGGCGGCCGATCATTTGCCGCTGCAACTCGGTGTCGGCCGTCACGGTGCGCCAGTTGGTGATCATCTCCGAGATCGTCGCCTGGATCAGGTTGCGCGGGACCGCTGCCCTCTGTTCAAGGCGGGTCACATTGTTGATTCGGCCGAGCTTGTCGATCTCGACCAGGTAGGGGGCGATACTGCTTTGTCTGGCCTGCATGATGTTGCCAGCCAATGATATGCCCAGCAGCGCCAGGCCGGAAAAGGCCACGACCCGCCACTGTGCTGCCCGGCTGATGTAGTTGCCGTACCGTTCCAGCCATTCCTCCCTGGCAGCCAGGTATGGGTTGGAGACGGCCGGCGGCCGGTCATTATGGCCGGATGCTCGTTTTGATTTCAAAAAAGTCATTCCTCCCTCCGGGATCGTTTGATGTTTTCAGATTTTTCCGCTAATTTTCTTCTCGGGGGTCCACTTTCGGAGCCTCTTGTTGGGGCGGCGCGTTCGTCGCCCTGGAGACATCCCGTTGGTCTTTGAGGATTGAATTCATGCGCTGGCCGGTCGAGCCCCAGGCGTTTTGTTGCCGCCGGGCCGCGCTGTACGCGCCGCCCAGGTTTTTGAGAGTTTCGCCGCCGCGTGCCCAGCCGGTTTTGCCGCCGGAGCCCTGCGGGCCGGCAACATCCATCGCGGCCTTGATCGAAGCCAAGCCACGCCCGGTGGAGACAGCACCGCCGATCGCGCCACCTACAGCGCCGCCGACGCCGGCGGCCACCGCACTGCCGGCAGCGCCGAGGCCCTGGCCGCCGCCATGGTGCGAGCCGGTGATGATGCCGGCACAGACTTCGGGTATCTTGTCGATGAGAACGAGGAGAACCACCGCACTGCCGATGACGACAATCAGTTCCTCATAAGTGGCGGCAGAGGTGGCCCTAAAACTAAGGACGAAGGACATGCCGACGCCCAGGACCAACTGCATGACAAACAGTTTGAAAGCCACGGCCAGGGTATAGCGCATGGTGTTGATGGCGTATTCCTTGAGCAGGCCTGAACCGCCAAAGCCCAACAGCAACACAGCCGCATTCATGGCAATGTAGGCCTCGCATTTGACGAGTAAGATACGTGCTGTTATCAGCGCGAAGCAGGTCATAATCACGACGGCGGCAATCAGGTAGCCAAGGCTTTTTATTGGGTCCCACCTGCTGGTTTTTTCGAGAATGTTAGCCGCGATTTCGAGGCCGGTATTAAAAGGCGACAGAGTGAGGTCTTCGCCGCTGAGAGTCGTGGCTATCCCTTTCAAGCCATTGATGATATTGCCGGTCCATTCCTGGTAATGGGTGATGACCGCCAGGCAGAACCCGGCAAAGAGCAACACGAAGATGAATTGCTTGATGGTGTCGCCGATTTCCTGGCGACCGAGCGCGGCGCGGATTCCGAGCAGGGCCACGTCCAGGATCAGGCACCACTTGAACAGGCCTTGGGCGTACTGTTCCAGGACAGCCCCATAACTTCTCGAAACTGTATAAAATTGATTGGCAAGTCGAGTAATCACATCGCCATCCACCGCTGCCTGGCATTCTGGAGCCAGTAGCGCCATAAAAAGACAGCACAACAAAAGGGAGCGTATCATCATGAAAAAATTCCTCTCATTTCTTTGTTTACTTGGAGTCCTCGGCCTGGTGGCCGCCTGCGACAACAACAAGACCGAGGCCCCGCAATCTCAAGTCACCGCTAATCAGCCTCAACAAACCAAGACCAAAGAACAGATTGAGGCTGAACAGCGAGGGGCCTTTAGTACGGAGATGTTGAGAAAGCCCAACAACCTGGACAAACCATTGCCCTGATAAATCACGGGAGCGGGTCGTCCAGGTGGTTAGGGGCGCGCAAGATGGTTGTCTGCATGGCCTCCCACCACTGCTCCCGCTCCAACTGATCCTCCTTCTCCGCCTTCATCTGAGCGGCCAGCGCCGATTGGGTGCTGGTGGCAACCAACTCCCGCAGCTCCCGCTGCTCTTGCAATTGTAGGGCTGCGAGTTGGTTGCCAGCCTGCATTGCTTTCATCTGCCCGTCCGGGCTATCCAGTAGACTCTGCACATAGGAGTCGAGCTGGCCGGCATTCGCCAGGTCATCGAGCTGGCGGCCGGTGAGCTGGTAGGTCGACAGGCTCGCTTCATCCACGGCCGCCGACCATTTGTCTTGATGTTCCCGGTATTGCTGGTTGGCCGCGTCGATCTCTTCCGCTGACGAAGCGGCCGTCAGGTTTGAGAAAGTCGACTGCGCAGGAAAGAGTTTGTTGAAGACCTGAGCGAGGGCTGTGTAGTCGCCGCGCTGGGTCCGGAGCTGATTGGTCAGATTGGCGAGCTGCGTCATTTGCCCGGTCAGCTCCCCGCGCATTGCCTGCGGCAATTGCATGGTGTTCTGGATCGCATGCTGGACCAGGCTGATCTGCTGGGCGGTCTGCGTGATTGCCTCGGTGTACTGGTTCGTCAGCGTGGTCAACTGTGAGAGATTGGTGACCCGATCCAGGGCTTGCAGCGCGGTTGTGGAGCAGTTAGTGCAATAGACCGTCTCTCCAAAAGAAAAAATGGGGACATTCAGGGTCAGGGAGACAGCGGCAATGATCAGCAGTTTCTTCATGGTTTCCTTCCTTATTCATTGGAGTCATGGCCGATTATCCGGCCATGAATTTTGCTCACCATTTCCGCCAGTGTTTCGAAATCCTGGGCCAACCCTGAAAAATCCAGGGGTGGCACTTTCTCGCTGAACAGTCGACCGAACAAAGACCGCGCCAGGCGTAGTTCGTCATCGTCGTAGGTGGTTGAATGAAGATAGAATGATGACATGAGGACATTGCTTCGGATGTGGGAGACCTCCCACGGCACATGCAGTTTGGGAGCTGCCGCCTTCGCATCGGCATTGAGTTCTTTGTTAAGAGCTAGAGCGAAACCGATTGAATCCGAATCCAACTCGAAATAGATTTGCGGAGAACGACAGGGGCGCAGGCGAGGTTCATACCATTTCCAGATTTTGATCCCATCGACCGCATTCAAAGCGCTGATCACGATTTGAATATCCGCTAACGGCAGCTCGTCTTTTTTCTTCCACATTGTGTTTCCCGTCATTTTTTTGTTATTATTCTTGGTGGTTAATTCATGGTGTTGCATGGTTTCTTTCTTCCGTTTCAAGAGGTGTATTACATGCCAAATAAACTCACCTACTGTCCCGCATGTGGGAAACAAGTGTCTCGCTTGGCGGATAACTGCCCCCACTGCGGGCATCCTGATCCTTCCGGCCGGAAACAGAGAAAAGGTCAAATTTCTATGTTAATTGGGGTTGCACTCATCGCTTCGGCCTTGGTTTATCTCTGGATCAATTGGCCGGCGGTCTCGCATGTTATTCATTATCTCCGGCGCTGATCTTCTGCCTGGTTGATACCACCCATCAGATCCATGGCTCGCCGGGCTTATATGATGAGAAATTGGCATGACGATCCTCCGGACACCTGGCCGGCCGTGTGGATGCCTGTCGAAATGGAGGTTTATAAAATTCCCCTTTTCCCATCGGGAGGACTTGCGTACATGGAGTTCACCAGAGCGCAAATGGAACAGGGACACACTGTTGTTTTTGCCAACAAAAACAGCTTCATTGCTAAATGGGGCAACCCTCCCGCTCCAGGAGGCCTTGAAGCCTGGAAACGGGATTTCAAAATACTCCGGGGTGATGCCGATGCTGGGTTCAAGAAAGCGCATGGATGCTACAATCCCGTTCCCTTGGCCGAAGTCGGCTGTATTCTTGACGGCAAAGTGCGCCTTGATACCGGCCATACCCGTACTATCTGGCTTCTGATTCATGGGGCTGAAATATTTCCTCTTTCCTGCCCTGCTCTGTACGCCACAGAGCTTGGAGAACTCGTCGGGATTTGACCGTCATCAAGCACGAATCATGATCCCATTGATCGCCAGGCCAGGGCCGCAGGGTGCCTTCCGGGGGGTCTGGTAATGATAGAGCGTGCTGGACATCCACGAAGAAGCAGTCAATCTCTTCCAGCCAGCTTTTCACCCATTGGTTCATGACGTCCGGATGGTTCATCAGAAAAACCATCAGACAGCGGTTGTTCATCATCAGGGCGAATAACTGCTTGCAGACCTGGAGCACCCGGAACAGGCAAGCCCTTTGATCCGTTGGGGCGTTCACATCAAAATGTATCAGCCGACCGCCATAGTCTTGCCCCGGCCAGGGCTTGATGGGCCAATCGCAATGCGCCCGCCGCCCGGCATCCGGGAATGTGATGCGTAAGGCTGCCAGTAGGTTGTCGAAAAACAGGGCATTCTCTTCAACGATTTCGGCAATCCACGAATAAGGATAGGCGTTCCGGCGCTCCTCTGGTTTCTCCAGCAAAGCCAGCATGAAATTCCGGTTCTCGTCCATCACCTTGGCGATGCCCTTATCCCGCGTGCCCGAATACAGGCAGACATCCAACAGATCGCGCAGCGCCCGCTCTATGGCCGGACTTTTCTCAATATTCATTATCTTTTCCTTCATTCTTTGGAGTCCTGATACCAGTCATCAGATCCATGGCCCGCCGATCCGGCCGGCGCTGGCTTTGAATTGGTATCAGAACCAGCTGCAGGACCTGGCTGCAGCAGCTGCAAAATGGTATCAACCATCTTCACAATCCCTTCTCCTGGAGCCAAGCACCGGGCCACTCCTCCCCATACTGCGCGGCCAATTCCTTCACCCGGTGTAGGCCCTCCTTGTCGGACACGCCGATAAACGAGAGTGTGCGGGAGCCGAGCGCCAGTTGCACCAAGCGGCGACCCTCGGGCGAGACCACGTAATAGTCTCGCTTCGGGGTGGCGTTGGCGATGATCTCCACCTGGCGCTCGTTGAGGCCAAGGTCGAGGTACAAATGATGCTGTTTCTCGCGGGCCGTGAGGTTCGGCAGGTAGATTTTTGTCGGGCAGGATTCGGCAAGCACGTCCACGATGCCCGAGCGTTCCGCGTCGGACAGGCTTTGCGTTGCCAGGACCACCGCGCAGTTCCGCTTTCTAAGGACTTTCAACCATTCCCTGATTTTTTCCCGGAAAACCGGGTTGCCCAGCATGACCCAGGCTTCATCAAGGATCAGCAGGGCCGGCTGACCATTGAGCGACTGCTCGAACCGGTGGAACAGGTAGAGCAGCACCGGCAGCATATTGGCCTCCCCCATCTCCATGAGGGATTCGATTTCAAAGACTGTGAACTGCGAGATTTGCAAGTTATCCGCCTGAGCGTCGAGAAGGCGGCCCATTGCCCCCTGGTTGGTGTAATGGTTCAGCGCTTCCTTCAGATCGCGTGACTGGAGCACATGCCAGAAATCGGTCATCGACCGCATTTCCGGCGGATTGTGTCGTAAGGTAGACAACGCTTGATGGATGTCGTTGCGGTGGCCCGGCAGGACGACGAGCTTTTGCAGCTCCGCACATGTGACGATCCAGTTGGCGGCCCAGGTAAATTCTTCCTCCTTGTCGATGCTTTGCAGGGGAGCGAAGGACAGCGGATCAACGCCGATGTTGAAATGGCTGCCGCCGGCACCGAGGCAGAGCGGCAAGAGGCTTTCGCCCTTGTCGAACGCTGTTATGGATGCGTGCGGGTAGGCTCGAAACTGCGCGGCGAGCAGGCCGAGCAGGGTAGATTTGCCGGCACCCGTCGGCCCGAAAATCAAGGTGTGGCCGAGATCGCCGGCATGGAGGTTGAACCAGAACGGTGTCGAGCCGTCCGTGGCAAGGACCGCCAGCGGCCGGGATCGAGGCGGATAGAACGGACAGGGGGCATACCGGCGGCCGGTCCAGACCGTTGCCAGTGGCAGCAGGTGCGCCAAGTTGAGCGTGTTGACCAGGGGCCGCCGGACATTCGCCCAGCCGTTACCCGGATGCGAGCCCAGCCAAGCCTCCAGGGCGTTGATTGATTCGAGTCGGCAGCCAAAACCGAGCGTCTGGATCAGCCGCCGGAGATCGCGGCTCTGGCTGGTCAGCTCGTCTTCATCCTCGTGCATCAGGACGATGCACTGCGAGAGGTAGCCGACACCGACCAAGCCACTCTGCACTGCCAGGAAAGCCTCCTCGGCATCGTCTCGCATCATTGCCGCGTCGCGGTTGATTCGGGCGCTGGCGTTGTTGAGAAACTTGTCGATGAAACGAAACATTTGTTGTTGCCAGCCCTTGCGGTACATATTGATTTCCCGCGTGCCGTCAAGCTGGTCCAAGCAAATGAACCGCGTCGAATAACGATACGGCAAGGATAGGCCATCAAGCGCCGACAGCATGGATGGGTAGGATTCGAGCGGCAGGCCATCCAGGGACAGCACGGCAAGGTGGCGATCACCCAGGCGGAGCCGCAGGCCGGCCGTCAGGTCGACGCCGCCAAGGATAGCATCCAGGTACATCGGGCTAGACGGCACACGCACCGGGTGAAAAATCCCGGTGACGCACCCCTGGAGATGCGACAGCAGGCTGGAGCAGAGCACGCCTTGTTCCTCCGTCTCCGACAAGCGCTCCATCCTCACCACCGAGGACAGAATATCTTCCAACTCGGCCAGGGTGCCCTGGAAGTGATCCAGGGCTTTTTCCATGCCGCTGGCGCTGCCAACTCCGGAAGTCACGGCCTGCGTCATCCTGACGACCTGCAGGGCGGGCTTATAGGTCACGACCAAGATTGTCTCGGTCCGGTAGCACAGACCGCTGCCGAAATATTCCCGCCGCTCCTCGTCGATCAGACGGGTAACGGCATCGGGGAAGTGTCCGGAGTCTTCCGGCGGATACGCATGATGCGGCAGGCGTACCGCATCGACATGCAGCATCCAGCCGGTGCCGAGCAACCGGATGCCGTTGCTCACCTGCCGGGCCATCCATGCCAGCTCTTCATCCGTCGAGCTGGCTGTATCCGGACCGCTGATTTTCCAGCCCGCGAGGAACGAGCCGTCCTTACCCAGCACCACGCCCGGCGCGATCAGCGCAGCATAGGGCAGCAGGTCCGGCAGGCCCTTGGCCTGGCTGCGATAGTCCTTGATCAGCATCGAAAACCTCCTTGTCGCCGCCAGCGGCTACTGCGGGCCGAATAGAAGTCCTGTTGCCGGATATGCCGCATCCAGACCTTCGACATCTGCGGGTCGGCTTTCGCCATCAGGCGCAGGACAAACACCGCCGAGAGCCAAAACACGGCGGCACTGACAGCCGCAATGCCGGTCATGCCGCCGACACCCACAAGAAAGGCTATCAGGGCGCTGAACATCACCAGTTCGCGCTCAGCGCCTAACACTAGGCTATGACGGTGCAAGGATTGATGAATGGGCACGGTGTTCATGTCAGATCAGCGCTCCCGAGAAGCTGAACACCGAGTTGACGATACTGGCGGCGAAGGCGATAAAGCTGACCCCAAATACCACCTGGAGCAGCATTCGGAAGCCGCCGCTCATATCGTCCTTGTTTAAGATGAAAATCACGCCGCAGATGCCCATGGCGGCAATGGAAATCCACTTGCCGGCCGGGCCGGTGACGGTGCTGGCGACCTTCTCCAGCGGATCGGAAAATTCCGTGATGCCACCGGCAGCGGCGAGGTCCGGAATTGCCACTACGACGGCGGCAACGATGAAGGACACGAGCAGTTTGTTGGTTTTAAGCGAGTTAAGCATGATAAACAGTCTCCATCCGGTACGATTGAGATTCGGCGTGCCAACCATTGACACGCAATATTTCTGACACCCGGCGACCACCGGGTGCGCGTTCGATGAATATCACCAGGTCGACGCCGTTGCCGATGAGCCGTTGCTTGGGCGCCGGCGTTGCCTCCGCGACCAGCTCTTCCAGGCGGTCCAGTCCTTCGGCCGCACTGTTGGCGTGCACAGTTGCTATGCCGCCAGGGTGGCCGGTGTTCCATGCTTTGAGCAGATCGAGAGCCGCGCCATCTCGGACCTCACCTACGATGATTCGAGTCGGTCGATAGCGCATGGTCACTTTGACCAGGCGGCGCATGTCGACATGATCCGAGGTGTGAAAAAAGACGGTGTTCGGGCTCTCGCTCTGGAGTTCCCCGGTATCCTCCAGGATCAACAACCGATCATTCGGGCACTGATCCGCAATGACCCGGATGAGTGCATTGACCAGCGTGGTCTTGCCCGAGCCGGTGCCGCCCACCACGAGGATGTTCATCCGGGCTGACACCTGTGCTTCCAGGATCGGGATTATATGGGCCGGGATGATGTTCTGAGCGGCATAGTCGGACAGGCTGAAGACCTTGGATGCCTTCTTGCGGATCGTGAAGCTGGGAGCTTCCACGACCGGGGGCAATAAGCCCTCGAACCGCGAGCCGTCCAGGGGCAGCTCGCCTCCTACGATGGGGTTTTCCGTGGTCACCGTCGTGTCGAGGCCGCTGGCGACGAGAGACAGGATCAACCGGCCTTTCTCGGCCGACATGGTCCCGAGCACTGTCATATCCTGGCCGTGCTTCTCGACCCATACCTGTCCGTCGGGGTTGAGCATGATTTCAACCACGTCCGGATCGTTCAGGGCGCACATGATGCTGGAGCCAAGATTGTGCTCCAGAGCGTTTAGCAGGCGGCTGTCGATCATGGCGCTCCTTTTTCCTTGTCCTTCAGGCCAGTTGAGGTAAAAATTTTGCGACCAGCACGGCTTTCTTCAGACTTTTTTAATGAGAAACTATGACTACTTCCAGATACGCCACCGAATGGGCCGCCGCCATCGAGCGAACGAAGCGCTTCGGGCTTGAAGCGCCCAAATGCCAAATGCATCCCAGGCGGCGATACCTGACATCCAAGCACATGGAGGAACTGCCCCGTATCGTGAGTGAGGAGTTCGGTAATCTCGAAATGTCCAACGTAAATGCGCAGTGTGTCGCCATGTCCTATCGCTTTGCGCCGGTTGTGCGAGATTGGCTCGGATGTCCCGCAATCTTCACTCTCGGTTGGATTGATAACGGCACGGCGGAAGGTATGTTCAAATTTGACGAAACCCTTATTGCGGACATTCTGAAAAATGGATGCGCACACGACGCCTTGAGCGTCCATGCCTGGATCACGCTTCCCAGCGCTGAGTTGATAGACTTGACCATCGCGACCACGGCTGTGAAAAAGAACCACCCCGATGGTTACATGTACGTTTTGGCTAAACACGCCGACGAACTTGTGGGCATTGAGTACAAACCCATGCTTGTTGGAGACGGCATTCCCCCTATACTCCTTCATTACTCAATGTCCCCTTTGTTCTCTTAAGGCGCAGCTTGACCGTGCAATTCGCCAATATCTTGCTCATTGTTTCCCCGGAAACATGCAGCCCTTCCGTGGATGTTCTGACGAACGTCGCTCCCTCCCACGAACACGGCCGGTCCACGATATAGCGCAGCTCCGCCGCCACTTCGGGCGGGAGTTGTATTTCCAAGGTTTCCAGGTCCTTTTTCATCGTGACACCGCCTGCAGGACAAATACAGTTACGTTGACCAGGGCAGAGACGCCGATGATCCCCGCCAACCAGATTGAACTGATCCGGAACTGCTTGTAGGTGGATTGGATGCCCTCGACCGTGGAGGAGGCCAGGCTGGTTTTCAGGTCGTTCGAGACTTGTTCCACGGCCTGGACGTATCCGTCAGTCCGAGCAGACAAGATGCTCGTCAACGCCTGGTTGTGGCGCTGCAACAGTTTGTCCTGCTCGTGCAGGTAGGCATTGAGGAGTGTCACCATCATCATCATGGGGTCATCCGGCGACACTTCGAGTTTGCATTGCAACACCAACAACTCGGCCACCTGGTCATGAGTCAAACCAATCCCGTCAGGCAGGATCGGAGCTGCCGGCGGGTCGAAGGTCTTTTCGTTGTCTTCCATGGGGTCACCACAAAGAAAGTTGCCGGTCGTCACCTGCTGGCTCGACCGTTTGTTTTTTGGAGGACGACCAAGCCACTTGGCCGTTCTCAATCTTCTTCTCGCACTCCGGACAAAGGCTTGTCTTCTCAGCTCGGCGCGGCAGGTCTATGCCGCAGCCTGCGCAAAGCGGGACGTGTTTCTTGCTCATGGCTTCCTTTCTATTTGGTTTTTGCGGATGGCATCCCCGGCGCGGCTTTTGATTTTGTCGATCACCATGGTCAGCGTCTCGTGTCGGCACAGCAAGTTGTAGGCGAGGCCTGCAATCCGTCTTGCTTGCCCCGCGTTGCTCTTTAGAATGTCTTCGGTGGTGATGCCGTACTCGCACTTCAGCAGGTCGTAGACATTTCTGTCTCGCGAATATTTGTATTGGGCGCAGGCGTCCAACAGGTGCTCGATGGTGTCGATCTGTTGTTCAGTTGCCGGCCGGCCGTCTTTTGAGCTGGGGCGGGCGATGACCTGTTCGAGAAAGCAGTACATCGGGTCAAGCAGGTGCTTGTCAAAATCGAAGTCGTCCAATTCCCTCAGCATACCCACGGCGCAGACAGCTTTCTCCGCCGTTTCCTGCGGCATGTCTTCGAGTAGCGCCCAATAGGCTGCCATCGCCCGTAGTAGTTTCACGGCTCGTTGATTCCGGACGGTGGTTTCTTCACGAACCGGCGTCGGACAAATCCGCTCCAGGGATTCGGACAGGCCGGAGACCCATTGCCGGTCTTTTTGTATCTCCGCTTCCATGGCGTTGAAGGCATCGATGTAGGCCACTTTGAATTGCAGAGCCTTCTGTCCCGTGAATCCCATCGCCAGCAGAATAAAGCCGTCGCGGGTGAGCAGATAAGTTGGCCGGTTTTCTCCTTTGGCGTCGGTGTAATCAACGGGCTGAAAATTCAGCCGGTTGATTTCCGGCAGTTGCGGGAGAAGAGTTTCAATTGCTTGCAACACATTTTTATGCCGCTTCCCAAAATACCGGGCGACTTCCAGCGTAGTTGTCACCGGTTGGCCATTCTGGACTTCAACCACCGGTGCTTGCGCTCGTTTCTCAATCTCTTTCATGGCTGCTCTTTTGTCCTTGGATTCCTCAAACCAGTTGCGCCCGATCCAGCTCCGCGCACATCTCCTTCCAGAATATTTTCAGGCGTTGCTTGGTCATGACCGGCACTTCGTCAGAGTTAATTGATTCTTCAAATGTCTGGCGACGGGACAGCATTTCTTCGATGTCCTTGCCGAACAGAGATTGTTTGCGTTGAGGAATGCGCACCAAGCAGCGGATTTGCGAACTGTGATCTTTGTATAGCTTGAAATCTTCAAAATTTTTATCGCCTGCGGGTGATGTAATGCTGCCAAAGTACTGATTCAGCCAAACAACAATATCTGACTGAGGAAAATTTGTTGCCAACACACTAAGCCCGGCCAATGTATCACCTATTGCTTGACCACCTGTTATGACTGTATGCAATTGAACATCATGTCCAGCGTCTTTTATCATTTGTAGCGCATCGTTTTCCTTGAGATATGACACCAAAGGAACAAAACTTGATGCGCCATTATCTATAATGATGTTGGATATATCATTATTTTCTAGAATGATTTCAATCATCTTATCAAACTTCCTCTGGTCTATATCGTCTCCGCTCATTATGTCGATGATCTTAACATCAAGAGATTTATAGCCCGCAAATGTAGTGTTGACAGGATCGGTATCAAATCCAACAACATTCATATTTTTGTTATCCATATACTGGTACAGGACAGCGCATATGAAACTTTTCCCGACACCGCCTTTGCCTTGCAAAATAAAATGTATCATTTCTAGTCCTCTTTTTTCTTATCTTTCAAAGTTACAGGATCAAAATTCCGATCTTTTTTGTTTGGATTTTCAAACCTGTCGACATAACGCCAGAACGATTGATAACTCATAGAAATTTTTTCTTCAGACAGAAATTTTCTATATATAGGACGGATCAGCCATCCTTTACTACGAAGTTTGACAAACTCATCTTTTATCGAAAAAAATTCTAACCGAGCCTTCCCATACATTCTTGTCATTTAGATACCTTTACGAGTTCCATTTCAATCAGCTCTTGCGCAGATTTTTTTAATAAATTTTCAGAAGACTTTTTCTCCAATGAAGAAATATAATCAACGACCATTTCACCTCTCATATTGATAAAAGCAATGTCGTCTTTATCTTTGCTTTTACTCATTTCAGTTACCTGTTATCTTGATACTTCACTGTGTCTTCTGTTTTTTTGCTCTGTAATCCAAAGTGATGCCTCATAGATGGCTTCGTCATAAGCTATTTGTAATCCAAGCTCGTCGCCAAATCCTTCAATCGGTGGGAAAACTCCGCCTCCCACTTCTTTTCCGTTCTCCAGCAAGCGAAGACGCCAACCGCCACCGACTTCAACAGGGCGCGGATCAATCTGATAACTGTAATTTTTCATTTTTGTTCCCATTGGTGTTGAGTTAACCAGTTGTTGAGTTTCGGGACCCATCGGGCGTTATCGCGTTGCCATGATGGATTGTCTTTTTGGCGGGATAGTGCCGACAACAGCACAGGAAGTGCAGGAATATCTCCGCGTTTATGCATCCGGAGAAAGACTTGCTTTGCCCACCAACCGCTTTTGCCGGCGGGATAAGCCGTTTCGAGTTGCTCGAATTGTTGGGCAGGTGTCATTTGCGCCAGGCGGATCGCCCTGGCCGCTACGGCCTGTTGCCGCTGCCGTTCTTCTCTGATCCGCTCCCGATCCGCGCGGGCCTGGTCGCGGGCCTCTATTCGCTGGCGCAGCTCGGGCGACCATACGCCGTATTGATGCCGATCCACGCCGACCTGGCGCAGGGCCTCGGCTATGCGCCGGCCATACTGCCGTTCGATGATGGTGGTGATCGGGGCGGCCGGGCCATCCAGGGAAAGCGTGCCGTCGGCCAAGCGGCGCGAGGCGAGCTGATCAAGCAGCGGCCGAAGATGGGGGGAGGAGGCGCAGATTGCGGCCTTAGCCTCGGTCCAAGCCGCATCGTCTACCCAAGGTGTTAGAGATGGGCACCTGCCTGTATTTCCAGCATTGCCGCCTCGAACTCGGCCACTGCATTCGGATTGTTCATTTGCTCTCCCAATTTTTTCACCACGGCGAGCAGATTCATCTTTTCGACCGCGTTCAAATCCTCGTAAGCCGGCATCTGGACCGTCTCCAGATTCATCAGTTTGCGCCGTCGCTCTATCTGTTTCCTCAGTTTGCTTAATCTCATGACTCTCTCCTTCCGCGTCAGCGGAGTGTGTTGTATTAAAATCTTTGTTTATATATAGGGGACCGGAAAATTCTTCCGGTTCGACCGGAAAATTTTTCTCCTCACCATCCTCCAATGTGGCACTTTCCGCATCGTCTGTCTTGATGGCCGGATGTGCCAAAAACCAATAGATATTACGCTTGCGGGAGCAGCCCTTGACCAGTTCTTGCGTGACACTGATGAGTCCAGCCTGCACCAGCCATTTGATGTACGTCTGAATCGTTCGGCTGGTGACATTCACCTTGCCGGCCAGCCATTGGTGGCGCGGATATGCGTGGTCCTTCCCCCTGGCGCACATAGCGAGCTGGACATAGGTCAATTGCGGCCCTGACTTCATATTTTCCACCTCATTCAACCAACTCTGAATCCGAAACTTTCCGTAATGCATTGTTACTGTTAACATTTTTTCCTTTTCCCTTTTGAGCGGAAGAAGCAAAAAATATCCCTATGTACTTGACACCCCATTTTTTTTCGGGTAATCATGACAGCAGTTACTGTTGTCATGAAGTCTCAAGACTTCCGGATTGGCCGTGGGTGCTGGTAACACCTGCGGCCTTTCTGCTTCTACAGCTCAGTTAGCGCCCTCTGTTGTGTCACCTCCGGGCCGATCCCAAAAAAAAACGCACCTACCCCCCGGCCGGATCGGCCAGGCGGCAAGTGCGTCGCTTCAGTCTTAAAAAAATAAAAAAGCCCCTTAAGGAGGCAGGATACAATTTTCCTGACTCCCCAAGGGGCTTCTGTGTTAAAAAGGTTCCTTGTCGTCAGAGAAGAAACCTTCTCGACTCCAAAGAAAAACCTTTGATTTTTGGCGCGCCAGTAGGGATTCGAACCCCAGACCCACGGCTTAGAAGGCCGTTGCTCTATCCAACTGAGCTACTGGCGCTTATTCGCGCAGGCACTGTACCGGGGAAGCGCCGCGAACGCAACCATTATGCGTGCCCTCTCCCAGCAAGGGCGGCCGAGCCCGATGGTTCGCGCCCCGGCCTCCGCAAACCGCGTCTTCTTCCATTCCCACTTCAAAAATGCGATATGTTTTTGGGGCCATTTCGACGAGCACAGCGAGAAGAAATCTCGTCACAACAATGAGCTGATCCATTTGGTCGAAATGCCCCATCATCCTCCGCCAAATTTCGCTACGCGAATCGCGTCCTGTCTGACCTGGAAATGGAATTACCCGTCGACCTGCTCCCAGACCGGGCCCGCGGCGGTATCGTGGATGGTGACGCCCTTGCGCAGCAGTTCCTCGCGGGCCGAATCGGCCGCGGTCCAGTCCTTGAGCTGCCGGGCCCGCTCGCGCTGGCGGATGAGCCGGTCGATCTCCGGCGTCAGCGGGCAATGCTCCAGCCGCAGCACGCCGAGCACGCCGTTGACCAGTTGCAGCGCTTCCAGGACATCGTGTTTCTGGTCCCTGTCCAACTGCCGGGCCTGGAGCACCGGATTGGCCTGCTTGATGAAGTTGAACAGCGCGCCGATGGCGCCGGAGATGTTGAGATCGTCGTTCACCGCCTCTAAAAAGCGCTTCTCCAACTCGGTCACGTAGGTGGCCACCTCGGGATGGGGCAGGCCGGCGGGCAGGCAGAGGAGCTTGCGGGTGAACTCGTCGATCCGCCGCAGCGCCGTCCGGGCCGCGTCGAGCCGTTTGTAGGAAAACAAGAGGGGCTTGCGGTAATGAACGCCCATCAGCATGAAGCGCAGCTCCCGGCCGCTGTAGCCTTTGGCCAGCACCTCGCGCAGGGTGACCACGTTGCCGGTGTCGCTGGCCATTTTGCGGCCGTCCTTGAGCAACTGGCCGGAATGAAGCCAGAAATTGGCCAGGGGCTTGCCGGTGAGCGCCTCGGCGATGGCGATCTCGTTTTCGTGGTGCGGAAACACCAGGTCCTGGCTGGCGGTGTGGATGTCGAGGGTTTCGCCGAGATACTTGGTCGACATCGCCGAGCATTCGATGTGCCAGCCGGGCCGGACGTTGCCCCAGTCGGTCTCGTAGAAGATGCCCTTTTTCAGCTCGGCCAGGGTCGAGCGCTTCAGCAGGGTGAAGTCGCGGGGGTTGTCCTTCTCGTAGTTGTCGAGGTCCACCGTCTGGCCGACCTTGATCTTACTCAGGTCGATGCCGGACAGGCGGCCGTATTTCTTGAACTTGGAGATGTCGAAGTAGATCGAGCCCAGCTTCTCGTAGGCGTATCCCTTGTGGATCAGGTCGTGGGCGATCTCGATCATGTCGCCGACATGCTCGGAGGCGAGCGGGTAGCCTGCCGCCTTTTCCACGTTGAGGACCTCGACCGCCTCCTTGAACTCGTCGATATAGCGGCCGGTGAAGGCAAGCAGATCGGCGCCGGCCTTGATGGCGCCGGTAATGGTGTTGTCGTCGAGATCGGTGAAATTCATGTACAATTCCACCGCATAGCCGTTGGCGCGCAGGCAACGGTTGATCAGGTCGGCGACGATGAACCGGCGGCAGTGGGCCAGGTTGGGCGATTCCGCGGCCGTGGGCCCGCAGGCGTACAGGGTGACGCGGTCGTCGCGGATCGGCTGGAACATCGCCTTCTTGCGGGTCATGGTGTTGAACAGCCGCAGGTGGGCGGTTTCCTCCTCGACCTTTTCCCGGCGGACGAAGAGCGTGGTGCTCAGATAGCGCTCGCCGCCGTCGGGCAGGATCACCACGACGCAGCCGCCGTCGAGTTCACCGGCCCGCTGGATGCCGGCGAACATGGCCGCGCCGCTGCTCATGCCTGCGAAAATGCCCTCCTCGGCGGCCAGGCGGCGGACCGTGGCAAAGGCGTCCTCGTCGGCCACGTTGACGATGGCGTGCGGCAGGCTCTTGTCGAAAATCCCCGGCTTGTAGGACTCCTTCATGTTCTTCAGGCCCTGGATCTTGTGGCCGAGAAACGGCTCCACCGCGATCACCCGCACCTCCGGGTGGTGGTCGCGGAACCATTTCGACAGCCCCATGGCCGTGCCCGAGGTCCCCAGGGTGACGACGATGTCGGTCACCCGGCCGCCGGTCTGCTCCCAGATCTCCGGGGCGGTGCTGCGGTAATGCGCCTGCCAGTTGGCCGGATTGTTGAACTGGTCGGCGAGAAAATAGCGGTCGGGGTGTTCGCGGGCGAGCGCGTAGGCCTTTTCGATGGCCCCGTCGGTGGCGCGCTTGGCCGGGGTGAGGATGATCTCCGCGCCATAGGCCTGCATGATCAGCCGCCGCTCGATCGAGGCCGATTCGGGCATGATCAGCTGGCAGCGGTACTGCTTGGCGGCGCACACCATGGCCATGCCGATGCCGGTGTTGCCGCTGGTGGCTTCGAGGAGGATCTTGTCGCGGGTCAGCTCGCCGCTCTGTTCGGCGGCATCGACCATGGACAGGGCGACCCGATCCTTGATCGAACCGCCGGGATTGCGGGATTCGAGCTTGCCCAGCAGTTCCACCCGGCCGGCGGCCGGGTTGAGCCGGCTCAGTTCGACCAGCGGGGTATTGCCTATCAATTCAACGAGTTTCATTGCCGTATCGGGAAAATCTGGGGATCGGAACAAAGACATCGCCGCTACCATAGCCTATTTCCGGGCAAAGCGCAAAAAAAGCACCCGGCCGGGATTAACTTTGTCCCGGCGGGCGAATGGATGGGAGCGGCCGGGCGGCCTGCTATTCGTCGTGGGCGGCAAAAAGCCGCCACAACCGTTGCAGGGCCTCGCGGCTTTCCCGGTTGGCGATGGCTTCGGTCATTTGGCAGAACGACTGCTCCCGCTCGGGGTCGATCGCCCGTGGATCGGGGGAACGGTGTTCGGGTTGCGGCTGGGGCGGGGGGGAGAGCTGCCAGCGGAGATCGGTGACGGGCTGTCCTTCGAGATGGCGGTTGATGCGGGCGATCAGGTCGGTCTTGACATACTGCAAATGGTGCATCCAGGCGGAATCCTGGACAAAGATCCACAGGGTCCCCTGGCGGAAAAAGGCGGGCGCGGTCAGCCGGGCCACCTCGGCACCGACGACTTCGGGCCACTGTCTGAGCAGGCGGAACAGCCGCCACTGCGTGCCCCATTGCTTGGCCGCGTAGACATCGGCAAACATCTCCCGCATGGGGGTCGGCCCGCTCTGTTCGTATCCGGTTCGCGTTTTCTTCTTCATCTGCTCACATCGTCTGTCCGAACCATTGCCGGTTGGTGCCGCCGGCTGCAGCCGGATGCACATCCGGCCTCATATCCGCGGGAAGGAAGAGGTTATGCCCCGCAGATAGGCGGCGGCGGGAATCGCGGGGCGGGTGATCGTGTTCAGGCCCGCGTAATACCCGGCCATGCCTGCGGAATACAGGCTCCGATCGAGGAGATCGCGGCGGAGGTGGGCAACGAAGGCGATATTCCTGGGGTCCGTGGTATGGGTCGAAATCGTATGTCCGAGACCCCTGGCCGTCAACACCAAAAAACTGTTGAGGGACGGATGGACAACGCCGAGGTGCACGCTGTCCCTGATGGACATCAGCGGCTGGACCACGGGACCGCCGACGAATTTCGGCCAGACATGGTGGCCGTGGAGCGGTGCCTTCGCCGGCAAACGGCCCGTGGTATCGAGCGTTCCGGGCACACCGCCGGAGCCCACCACCACGCTATAGGAGAGCGAGGGATTCCAGCGGAGCGGCGTCCGCGGGCCACGCCGCCGCCGCGGCCGGGGCCGGGGCCGGACGCGCGGTAGCGGCTTGGCCTTCGGCATGCTGCGTACCTTGGCGATAATCCAGCGGATGAGGAGGACCAGCAGGATTATGGCCAGGATGATCAGCAAAACGACCCCCACCCAAAACAGGATCGTCAAGATAAGGGCCACGGTGGCCTCGCTGATCACGATGCCGACGCCGACCAGGACCGGGACCACGGCCGCGGCCGGCGAGGCCATGCGGGCGGCGGCAGCCAGGCGGCCCGTATCGAAGGCGGCAAATCCGCTGGTGAGCGAGTCGGGATCGGGCGCGCTCCCCGAGCCGACGGCTGAGCGCAGCATCTCGACCAGGCGCAGGACCACCCGCTGGAAGAAGCCGCGCACCAGCCCGACAACCGACCGCGCCAGGTTGCTGAAAGCGGTGAGCGGTGCCCGCGCCACCGCGACCACCACCTCCTGCACCCGCACAAGCAGAGCACCCACCCGGCTGATCAACGCGGCCACCCCGGCGACAATCTGCCCGGCCAGGACGCCGAAGCTCGCCATCATCCGGACGATCGCGGCGGCCACATGAGCCACGGCCGTGCCGATCGCCTGCGCAATCGTCCGGCCGATGCCGGCAAGGAAATCGAGGACGATTCTGACCGCCATGACGATCAGGCTGGCGGTGGCCCGCCTGAACCGCTGGAGGGTCTGCTCGTGGGCGGCAAGGGTCCGGGCAACGGTGCGCGCCAGCGCCGTCCGGGCCGCGCCTTCGAATTCTTCCTTGGAAGCGGTGCTGTCCACCCGGTCGAGCAGGTCGTTGTCCGCCTCGTCGTCGGGATAATCCTCCCCGTGGTAGCAGAAGGCGAGAATCTGGAGGATGCTCCTCCGGGCGGTCCGCCTGTTTGCTGTCATCTCATCGAGGGCCTGCTGCTCGCTCCGGTCGATATAGTCGTGCACCTGGGCCTCGATGCGCCTCAGCACGGCCCCGACCTGGCCGGCGAGCCAGCGGATCCGGCCGACCAGCCATCCTCTCACCGTGTCGAGGGCGCGGACCACCGCGGTGACGACCGTTCGCACCATGCTTGCCAGCCGGGTGGCAATGGCGACCAGGGCCATGCCGACACGACTGGCCAGGGCGATGATCGCCCCGAGCACCGAGCTAACGACCAGGGCGGCGAAGCGCTGCACATGGGTGAGCGCCCCGCGGATGCCCCCGGCGATCCGGCCAGCCCCGCGCAGCACCGTAGCGCGTATCCGGCCCGCTCCCGGAAGAGGGGGAATCGGCACCAGCCGCGCGATGCCGAGCACCTGTTCGATCACCGTGTTGACACCGCTCGCAACCCCGGCGACCATTCCCATAATCAGGGCCTGCACCCTGGCGGCAACGGCTATGCCGGTGGCAAGAGCCACGGCCACCAGACGCAGGAGGCCGTTTCTCGCCGCATCGACGCCGGCAAGGAACCAAGCCGCGACCAGGGCGTAAGAGCGGCCGATCGTGTCGGACACCGTCCGGATGCCGCCGTTGACCAGCGCGGCGAGGGCCTGCCGTCTCGCGGCAAACAGCGCCGAGGTCTGGCCCCGTTTCGCCGCGGCGTCCGCCTTGAGCCGGGCGGCGGCGTCCGCAGTGGCGCGCTCGATCCGCAGCAGGCTCTCGGCAGCGGCGGCGGCGAGCGGAATCTGCGGATTGCCGAGCAGCTCCGTCGCGGGAGCGGCCGCTTCCGGGGTTTCGCTCCGGGGCGGTGGCTTTGCCGGCAGCGGCTCGGCGGCCGGACTTGCCGGCGCCTCCGCCTGAGCCGTCGGCGCCCCGATCCGGTCCGGGAGAGGAGGTTCGGCCGGGTTCGGGGCGCTTTCGGGTCGGGCAGTCGGGATGTTGCGTTCAGCCCAGCCGTCGTCGGCCGGGGCCGGCTCCTGGGAGGCGGGCGTTTCCTCGCGGGCGGGCGCGGGAGGTGAATCGATCCGGGCGGCCGTCTCCGCCTCGTCCTGCCGGCTCGGCGCGGCGGCACCGGCGGGGGCGGTTTGGGCCGGCGCGGTCGCCTGCATCCGTTCACTCGGAGCTTCTTCGGTTCGGCGCGGCTGCTGGCCGTTGCCGGCAGCCTGCGGCAGCGGTCGCTGGTTCCGGGCCGCCGGGCCGATGCCGCCGAAACGCGCCAGTGCCGGGGTACGCAGGCCGGCATGCAGGGAGAAGGCGGCCGATGCCCGGTTCGGCTGAGCCATGACGGCGGCGAAGGAAGCGGCGGCAGGGGCCGAGCCCGGCCTGGGCCGGACCAGGGCGGCCGCCGGCAGCGAGACGGCCGCCGGTTTGACCTGGGGCATGCGGTTGACGATTTTCTGCCTGGGTATATCCACTGCCTTTGCCTCGCGTTTCCCGTCGGCCGGCCCAAACCGGCTCAGACGGTTCGTCCTTCTTTGCGCAGCTCCCTGCGGATGCCCTCTTCCACGTCATCCGGGAGGATGGTGTCGCTGTCGCGGCTGAGCGCCTGCAGGGAGGCATGGCGGACCACATTCATGATCGCGCCGCCGGCCAGTTCGTAGGCCTCGGCGATCCGTTCCAGATCGACTGCCCCGTCCAGCCGGGCCTTCGCCGGAAAGGCCCCCTGCCAGATCCGCAACCGCTCCGCCGGCTTGGGCATGGGAAAATGGATGACCGCATGCAGCCGGCGCAGGAAGGCCGTATCGATATTGGCCTTGATGTTGGAAGCAAGGATGGCCACGCCGTTGAACTCCTCGATCCGCTGGAGCAGAAAACTGACCTCCTGGTTGGCGTAGCGGTCGTGGGCGTCGTCAACCCTGGTCCGCTTGCCGAACAGGGCATCGGCCTCGTCGAAAAAAAGAATCCACTGCTTGTGCTCGGCCAGATCGAAGATCCTGGCCAGGTTCTTTTCGGTTTCGCCGATGTACTTGGACACGATCATGCTCAAGTCGATCTTGTAGACGTCACAGCCGCAATGCTTGCCGAGCAGGCAGGCCGACAGCGTCTTGCCGGTGCCCGGCGGCCCGTGGAACAGCGCAGTAAAGCCGGGGGGCAGCTTGGCGTCCATCTCCCAGTCGTAGAGCAGCTGCCGGCCGTGGCGGAGCCAGTGGTTGATCTCCTCCAACTGGGTCAGGGTGAACGACGGCAGCACCAGATGGTCCCAGTCGAGGCGGGTGCCGATCAGCCGGGCCGGAAATTCGCTGTTGTAATTGGGTTTGTGCTCGGTGCCGGTGGTCAGCCAGGCCACGTATTCGCGGGACAGGGTGAGCGCGCCGCTCAACAGGGGTTCGCCGGGGGCCACCGGCGCGAATTGCAGGATGGCGTGGCGGGCGAAGACATGGTCGCTGGCAAACAGCCCCATCAGGGCGAAGCGGGCGGCGAGGTCGTCCCCGGCCAGGAGGAAGGCTGCCGTTTCGCCGGTGGGGAGAAAGCCGCCGTGGCTGGCGCCCTGCACGCCGCCGAACTCGGTGAAGCCGCGGTCGACGGCCTGGTTCCTGCTCCAGAGCACGTCCAGCAGCTGGGGCCGGATATGCGGGATCAGGGCCAGCAGCAGCACCAGCCGTTCGCCCGCCGACAGCTGGTAGTGGCCGAGAAAGCGGGCGTACCAGGAGGTGCTCGCGCTCAGGTCCGGCGGCGGGATGTCGTCGGCCGGCCGGGCGTCGGCCCCGGTCCCGACATAGGCCGCCAGCCGGGCGTCCAGCACCTGGGCGAACCATTCCAGTTCCTGTTCGAGATCGCGGGCGTTGTCGCGCATGGGGCCTCACCATTCCACCAGCAGCAGCCGGGGCATCCAGGGCAGCCGGACCAGGGCAATGCTCCAGGGCAGGCGCTCCAGGAGGATGTCCCTGCCCTTGCGCTCCACATTGAGTTGCCAGCCGTCCCCGGTCGGGCGCAGCAGTCCCGGCCGTTCGAGAAACGAAGCGCGCAGCCCCTCGGGAGAGGTGTTCTGCAGCGCGCTCCAGTGGCCGACAACCGCGGCCAGCAGGGCCTGGGCCTCTCTCTTGTCGGCCTCGGCCAGCAGATCCTCGCACACCGGCACTGGGGCCGGCGGATCGAGCCCGAGCAGGACCTTGATCAGCCCCAGTTCGAACTCCATCGCCTTGTCCCGGCCGGTGGCCAGATAGTGCAGCAGCACGGCCATGCGCGGCAGGACGGACGGCGCCAGCCGCTTCTCCCCCGGCTCCATGAGGCCGCAGTGGACAAAGAGCCGGCCCAGGTAGGGATGGAGCAGAACCAGGCCCGCCTGGCCAACCCGCAACGGATAGAGATCCGGCCCGGTCGCCTTGTCGCGCCCGCTAGACAGGTGCGGGGGGGTGGCGGCCGAGATGTCGTCCGCCTCCCCGGTCCGGCCGGTCACTGCCTGCCAGGACGGGAACTCGGCGTCCAGGAAGGGTGTTCGCTCGAGCAGTTCCTGTCCGCCGATTGTCCGGGCGGCGGGCGGCAAGGTCCCTTTGCCGCCCTCCGGTCCGGCACCGGGGTCATCCCGGTCGGGCGGAGAATCCCATTCCCGCCGGATCGCCTCGGGCAGCAGGGCGAGGAATCGCTCCACCAGCGCCTGATCGCAGGACAGGGCGATCGAGGCCGCCAGCAGGGCGGAAAAGGCCGGCCCGGTCAGACGCTCCGCATCGCCGGTCAAAGGAACCAGCACCGCGGCCAGCAGGCTCAGTCGGGCATGGCGGCTCAATCCCGCCGCCTCGTCCCGCAGCACGGCCAGGCATGCCTCGGCAGTGGTTCTCCCCTCCCCCTGGGGCAGCAGGTCGAGGCACGCGGCGAGCACCGCACCGCGCTCCGCATCCGGAACGAGGTGGAGCAGACGAAAGAGGAAGGAGGCGTTCTGCCGTTGTTGGCGCAGGAGCGCCAGCACCGCCGGCCATTGGTCATGCAGGGTAGCGGCCAGGATACCGATCATCTCCTCGGCCGGACCGACCGCCGCCCGCCAGGGCAGAAAGCCGGTGCGCAGGTAGTGCAGCAAATCGTCCAGTTTCTGATCGTCGACAGCCGGAATGGCGGACGGCGTCCCCTCGCCGGGCCCCAGCCGGGCAACGCGATGCCCTGCATCGAGCTGACGATCCCATTCCCGCCGGATCGCCTCCGGCAGCAGGGTTGCCAGCTCATCGGGCGAACCGAGGCGCAGGCGCAGCTCCAGCCGGGGAATGCGGAGCACCTCGCCGTCGGAGGCTGCCGCATCGCAGTGTTGCGCCAGGGCCTGCACCAACAGTTCCGTTCCCTGTGCATGGAGAAAGGATCGCCAGGCAAAGGCCTCTCCGGCGGTGGGAACCGCCACCCGCCAGTGCAGGGACCGGATGCGATGGTCGCCGGATGCGGGCCTGTTCATTGCCGCCTCATCGCATCTTAGCTGCGGTCATGGCATCCATCACCACCACCAGGCCGGTGCTGGCGGCGCCCGCCTTGATTGCGCTGAACCGGTTGTCGACCGTCTTTTTGGCCGTCTCGTCCTTGATTGTGGCCAGGCCGCTGTTCAGGGCCAGCATGGCGGCCATGCCTTCGCTGCCGGCCGCGACATCGGTCTTGGAATCGGCGATATACTTCGTGGCATCGGCTATGGCGATCGCCAGATCGTTCTCGGCCTCCTTGGCCTGTTGCTCGTAGATAACCCGTTGCGATTCCTCGATTCCCGGCTGCGTGGCCTTCCCGGCCAGGTACTTGGCCGCCGCCTCCTTTTCCCTGGCATTGGCGACCATGGATTCCAGTTGTTTGTCGCTGAAGCTCGCCGCGCCCTTATCGATGCCGGCCGCCTGCCCCTTGCCGGCAATCAGGGCGTTGCCCATCAGGTTGGCCGATTCCCTGACCGTGCCGAGGTAATCCTTCTGCAGGACATCGATCCTGGCGGTCAGATTGGTTTCGATCTTGTCGCGCAGGGTGTCGACGTGCTCGCTCTTGAATCCGACCAGTTTGTCCCGGATGAGCGCGCTCACCTGATCGTCCCGGAAGACATTCAATGTGTCCCGGATGAATTCGGTGCGCGAGGGCAGAACGGTGATGCCGTTGCCGACCACCCAGCCGGGCCGCAGCCCCGGTTTCTTGAACGGCGGCTGCGGTGGCTCCTCCTCGGCCGCCTCGCAGCAGAAATAGGGCAGCATGAAGTCGGCCACCACCTGCTGCTGCTCGTCGTAGGCCAGGACAAAGGTGCCGCCGCGCGGCACGCCGCCCGCGTGTTCGATACCGGGATGCTCGGCCAGGAAGGGGGCGAACAGCAGCCGGTCGTCTTCTTTTTCGTCCCTGCCCTTGATGATGTCGTCGAGCCAGTCGAGCCATTGCAGCCGGTCGTTGCCGATCAGCGCGTCGAAGGGAGTGGCGAATTCCGTCTTCACCACCTCGGTCAGCCGGGCCTTGAACCGGCCGGCCGCCTCCAGGGCCGGCGCGACGTTCGCCTTCCAGGTGGTATCGGCCTTGTACTGCGAATAGGTGCGGTTGAGCACCGTGCGGACCTTGGCCGCACTGCGCGCCAGCTCGGTGTTCTTGTCCTTGGCGTAGCCGGTGTAGGTCACCCCGGCATCGTCGGCCCGGTCGGCGATGACATTGGTCCGCACCGCCTTGTCCACCTTCTGCTTGAAGTTCTGGCTGAAGCGAATGACGTCGCTCAACTGGCGGCTCACGTCCTGGCGGAACAGGTAATGCAGCCGGTGCAGGTCGGTGTAGCGGATGCCCGGCCGCTTGACCACCTTGGTCCGGTCGGCGCTGAGGGCGATGGCGCGCACGGCGAAGGGCAGGTTCGCGCTTTTGATCCGGCTTTCCAGGGCGGCGGTCACCGTGGCCACCGGCTGGCCCAGATGCCCTTCGATCCGGAAGAAGGGATAGCGGCCGAGGGAGGCGGCCAGGGGATTGGCGGCCGCGCCGGTGGCGCCATACAGGCCGGCGTTGTACGAGTAGTTCGTCGCGGCCAGGCCCCGCTCCTGCAGGCGGAAGTTCCACTGGGTATGGATGGGGGGGGCGATGTTGGCCAGGTAATAGCAGGGAATGGCCCGTTCCTCCAGCGGCGTCGCCTCGCCGCGGCTCGGAGTGACGCGGATGTCCGTTATCTCGGGCAGGGCAAAGGTGCGGATCAGGGTGTCGATCTTGCCGGCCAGGAAGCGGGCGTGATGCAGTTGGCCGGCGGTACGGCTGACCAGGGGCGAGGGATAGAAGGCAGTCCGGAAGGCGTCCGGGCCGGCCGCCGGACTGAAGGCGCCGAGGAGCAGATGCTTGGGAAAGGCCAGCGGATCAGGGCAGCACCAGGTGCGCTCGCCGGCCAGCTCGTAGCGGAAGTCGTTCCACGTTTCCGCCAGGTCCTTGAGAAAATCGTAGTAGTACTGGATGTGCCGGCCGGTGCCGGCGAAATAATCGCGCCATCTGTTCAGTTGCAGCAGCCAGAAGGCGGCCGGGTCGCCGTCAGCGAACAGATCGCCGAGAAAGGGGGCACAGGCCGGATAGAGCTTGGGCAGTTCGGCGGCGAGACCGGCGTGAATGCCGGCGCAGGCGGTGCGGAAGGCCTGGGCCAGCAGGTTGGGGGTGTTGGTGGCGCCGGTGAACACCGGCCGGGTGGCGACAAGCTCGCCGAGTTTGGCGAAGGCCTGCTGCGGCGTGACCACCGTCTCGCGCAGGGCGGTCGCCAGGGCCTGGTCCACCGCCAGCAGCCGCAGGACATGGCGGCACTCCTGGCCCAGGTTGTCGCAATCGGTGCCGGTGCACAGGTCGAACTCGGTGATGGCACTTTCCATGAACAGCACGCCGACCAGGTTGTCCAGGCTCAGGCCGGTGCGGTCGGCAAAACGGCTCAGTTCCTCCGGCCGCCCTTCTTCGCCGGCCTCCTGGGTGCTGGTCAGCTCAAACACCGGCAGCATGGTGCCGGGCACCGTGCCGCCGACGTAGAAGGGCGCGTACGCCGGCCGGGTGGCGTCGTAGGGCCGAAACCATTGGTAGACGGTTTCGCCGCCGCGGCAGACGAGGTCGCCGTCGGTGGTCAGGCCGATGCCCGGCCCCAGCACCACCGCGTCGCCGCGCCGGCCAAGCTGCAGGCCGCAGACGATGCCGGCCCCCAGCAGGGTCAGCCGCGTCATCCGCCCCTGGTCGTCCAGATAGGCGGCCACGCTGTTGAGCTCCTCGTGGCTCAGCACCTGATTCTTCTCGAAGACGGCGTAGGTTGCCGCGATCGCCTCAAGACTCCGATGTATCCCTGCCATGATACCCCTCTCCTTCTCAACCGGATCGGCGCCGCTGCCGCCGTCCCGTTCGGTCCGCCGTTTTTATGCTCAGACGTCCCCGCTTGGTTCCGACCCCAGGCTGGTCCGCCCGAGGATGAATTTTTCCCGGCTCTCGTCAGCGTCGCATTCGTGCAAACGCTGCCGGGGGTAGACATTGCGCAGCGCAGTGAGTTCGCCGATGAACCGCACCAGCCGCTCATGCCGGCGGCTCCGCTCGCGGCCGGACTTGAGCAGCAGCCAGTCGCGGTAGGCCGACTCGAATCGGGCCATGTCCTCCTTGCTCACCCAGCAGATCCTGGGCAGGATGTGGGCCGGCGTCTCCGCCCGGATCACCTCCTCGGCGAAGCGCCGGAAGGCCATCGACTGGAAGCGGCTGCCATAGGCCGGCAGGACGACATGAATCCGGTAGCTGTACGGGTCGTAGCCGCCGCAGTCCGGCTGCTCTGCCGCCGCGCAGATCGGCAGGAAGGGGTCCGGCACGCCGCCGCCTTCCCTGGGTCGCAGAAGGATGTTCTCGATCAGGTACATCCCCTCCTCGCTGTAGTTGACCCGCAGGTACTCCATGGTTTCGGCGATGGCCGCCTCCATCCGGGCCGGATCGGTGAAATATTCGATCCGCCGGGCCACCACCTCGCCCTGGTCGTCGACCACGTTGAAATAGTGGCGGCCGTCGACGCTCAGCTTGCGCTGATAGCTGCTCCCCACCTGCCCCCAGGAAATGGCCAGCCGCAGGGCGGCCCAGGCCTGGGCTGAGGTCGCGTACCGGGTGCTGCTGCTGAGAATAATCTTGCTGGTCTCCCGGTTGCGGACGCGGAAGCGGAATTCGTCGCCCTCGGTGTCGTCCACCTCGACATAGATGTCGAAGGCGATGTCGCCGAGATTGCGGCGCTGCGGGTTGCGGATGCCCAGCAGGCCGGCCAGGCGCCGCTCCAGGCCCGAGATGTTGTCCGAGTTCCACAGGTCGGCGTCCTGGCGCAGGCTGGCGTTATACGCTTGAGCCCTGGCCGCCGACGTGCGCGGGTAGTCCTGGAGAAAGGCGCACTTGTGGGCAACGAGCTGCTCGGCGCTGGCACCGAACTCGGCGTACATCAGGTGGGCGTACTCGGTGAACCGTTCGGCGAAACGGGCGATGAGGTGGTCGAGGAAACGGTGGCGCCGCTCCAGCTGGACCTGCCGGTCGCCCTGGTCCTCGACCGCGGTCTCGATGGTCTGGCGGATCTGCGCCGCATCGGCCTCGCCGTAGAGCTTGTCGAAATCCCGAAACGAGGTCACGGCTTGGTGGGCATAGGTGCGCAGCATGGCCGGGTCGAGGGAGAACAGGTGGCGGACATGGGCCAGCTGGGCCAGGTAATCGGCCATCAACTGATCGAACAGGAGCAGATACCCTTTGAGTTGCAGGGCCTGGGCCCGGCGGCCGGCAGGGGCCGCGCTGCTGAGGCCGTCCTCGCCCAAGCCGTAGAGCTGGGGAAAATGGTTCTGCACGGCATGGTAGGCGGCAGGCGCGCGGAAGGTGCCCAGCGGCAGGGGCAGATCGAACGGGGCCTCGCGGTCGGTTTGCGCGGTCTGCGCCTGGTTGAGTTCCTGGAGGTACGCCTGCACCCGGACCGGATCGGCCACCACCGGCATGGTCCGCTTGTAGAACACCAGCCGGGCCCGCTGGCTGTTCAGCAGGGCCTTCTTGCCCGCGGCCACCGGAACGACCCAGGGATTGGCCGCCGGTTTCTGGCCGTCGGCCTGGATGACGATCTCCCGCACGGCCGCCACGCCCTCGATGTCCATGATCAGGCCGATCACATCGGAGAGGCGGATCTCGGTGCGCAGCTCGGCATCGGCCAATTCGGCATCGTCGATGAAGCCGCAGGCAAGCAGCGGGCCGTCGAAGATCTCGTCTATGGTAGAGGGGCTGCCGTCGTCCCGGCGGCGGGCCAGCATCTCCTCCAGGGAATAATTGCGCACCGGCGGGGCCAGATACTCCTGCACCCGGAACAGCAGTTCCGCCTGCACCTGCGCCTGGTCGGCATCGGCATGCAGCTCCAGTTCGCTGCACAGGGTGAACGACTGGGTCTCGACCCTGCGGAAGGCGATGAAATCCTCGCACAGGTTGCGGTGGGCGTGCAGCACCCGGTGCACCTCCCGCTCCACCCTGTTCTGCTCCTCCAGCAGGTTGGAATCGTAATCGATCAGCACCTCGTACAGACCGGCGAGGCGGACGGGCTCGATGCCCGGCGTACCGGGATGGCTGCGCAGCAGTTGGCCGACCACGGTATCGGCGTAATAGGTGGGGCCGGCCGGTTGCAGCCAGGCATTGCGGACGCCCCTGATGTCGATGAGCAGCTTGCGGTAGTCGAGCGGGGTGAGCGGCCGGTTGGGCAGGATCCGGGCAGCGGTGACGAACTGGCCGGCCATGTTGGCCGCGTTGTCGGTCTCGGTGGCCAGCAGGTCGGGCAGCGGCAGCGAGGCCCGGCTGCCCAGGTCGGTGAGGGCGTAGCAGAGCAGTTCCAGGATGGTGATGCCCGGATCGTGGACGTTGTAATCGGTCCATACCTGGCGGGCCAGGCGCTGCACATGGGCAAGGCCGATGGCGAACAGCTGCCGCTGGTCGAGCGCCGGTTCGCCGGTCCGCTTCTTCGGAATGGTCATGGTCGGCATGGACATGGGCTCGGCCTGTCGGATTGCGGTGGCGCTTGCGCGCGGGAACGGTTCATGGCATCACGCCTCGCGGATGCGGTGGCCTTCGGCGGACACCAGGATGGCATCCGGCGCCAGCGGCCGCACCTCATCGACATCGACGGCGCTGGCCGGCGGCGGGCCAAAGGCGCTGACCATCCGCAGTTCCTCGATATAATCGACATAAATCAGCTCCTCGATCAGGTCGAGCAGCACCGACTTGTAAATCGTGCCGCCGAAGCCGATGTCGCGGTTCGCCTCGCCGAAGGCCCAGGGCGAGAGCATGCGGACGATGGCCCGGTTCAGCTCCCTGCTGGAGGTGTTGAAGGCATAGCCCCGGCGCAGGCGGACCTTGAAGTCGAGCAGGATCTGCTGGTAGCGCGGGTTGCGCACCCGCACCGTCACCTGGCCGGCGCTGCGGGCGCCGACATGGGCGGCGATGCGCGCCAGCGTGTCGGCATCGACCTTGGGCGCGAGCGGATTGACGCCGTTGCGGTTGTTCAGATCCGGCACCACCACGATCAGCACATTGCCCGGCGCCAGCCAGCAGTCGCCGGTTGCGTGGGGGATGCACTTCACCCGGTGCACGCCGGGAAAGGCCTCCAGCACGATCCGTTCGTAATCCCAGGGCGTGACGCAGCGATTCTTGTGGCGCAGCCGTTCGGCCACCCGCCTGCGGAAATGCCCGGCCGACTCGGCCGGCCGGCCGCCGAAGGTGGCGTAGGGCTGGCGGAAGGATTTGATCGCCGCGGGCTGGGTGCGCATCTTGCCGATCGAACCGGCGGGCAGCACGGGATCGGTCAGGATCGGTTCGGCGCCGGGCTGGCGGACCTCGATGGCGTTGGCCGCCACCTCGATCAACTGGGCCACGGCAGCGGTGTCGCGGGCCACGGCCCCTTGCAGCCAGATGCGCTCGCCCGGCAGGATGGTGTTGCCGGTGGTGGCCCCGCCGGGCAGGACAAAGGTGATGAGGCCGCTGGTCAGCAACTGGTTGGTGGTATCCCGCACCACCCCCTGCTCGCCGAGCGGCTGCCAGTAGTTGTCGCAGAGCACCGACCACGACACCGGCCGGGCCGGCAGGTCGGGATCGGCGCTGCCCTCCGCCACCTGGAAAAGCAGGCTGACGCTGTCGCCGCCCTGGAGGCGTGCAAGGCCGATCAGCAGTTCGCCCTCGTTGCCGAAAAACGGCAGCAGGCGCACGCGGGTATCGGCGACAAAGCCGGCCTGCTCGCGCAGATAGCCGTGTTCCCGCATCTGGCCGAACGGCGTGATGTGGAAGAAGTGCAGGTCGGAGCGCAGACAGTCGTCCGCTGTCACTTTTTCTTCCCCGATCCGGCCCAGGGTCACGGTACCCGAGGTCGCCGCGTATCCCAGCGCAATGGTGCGGATGGCCGGGGTGTACGGTTCGGCGATCAGGCTCAGGCTGCCCGAGCCCTGCTTGCTGTAGGTCACCACCTGCTCGACGCATTTCTTGCGGTATTCGGCATGGAGGAAACCGCGTTCCAGGGCGATGGTGATCGTCCCCTGCCGCGGCGGCGGCACGGTGGTCCCCGCGGCGGCGGCCAGGGCCGGCTGCCTGAGCATCTCCCGGCGCGCCTCCGAGGCGGCCCAGCGGGTTTTGAGCCGCTTCAGGGTCCGCAGCCGCTCGCCCGGCGACGGCTGTGCCCCGCTGGTCTTCCCGCCGGCGGCGCGGAAGGTCAGGGTCTGCTCCTGGGTGGCATCGCCAGAGGCAAAGAGCGCCACGCCCGGCTGGCTGTACTGCCAGGTGCCGCCGTCGTGGAACGAGACGCCGGCGGTGAAGAAGCCGTTGCCCATGCCGGTGACCCCGTATCCCTGGTAGCGGGTGGCGAAACTGGCGGGGGCGTCGTGCCACTGCATGGTCAGGCTCAGTTCGGACAATTGCTTGTCCAGGGCCTCGGGGCAGCCGATGACCAAGCGCGCCCCTGCCACCGGCTGAGTGCCGAAGGGCAGGAACACCTTGGTCGCATCCAGGACGCCGCTGTCGCTGGCCACGGTCTGGGGGGCCACGCCGGCAACCTGCACGGCCACCTCGGCGCGGCCCACCACCAGGTCCCGCAGGACCTTGTAGCCGATGGTGCGGCAGCTCTCCCGCAGCAGCACCTGCACGACCGGCGCTTCGGTGGCATAGCCGCCGCCATGGAGGCGCGGATCGTAATCGACCACCGCCCCCTCTTCGGACGACAGGGTGAGGGTCAGGGTCAGCAGGCTGTGGCCGTCCGCCTCCCTGGTCAGGGTGACGCTCTCCGGCGGAAAGGGGCCCAGCCACTGCTGCTCGCCGCTGAGATAGAGTTCAAAGACGTCCTTGAGCACGGCGGCGGTGACGCTCTCCTTGACCGGAGCCAGATGCAGGCGCAGGGTGAGGGTCCTGGTGCCCTCGCGCAGGCGCAGGACCGGCGCGGCCAGGCCGAAGCCGATCGCGGCCTGGGGCAGGTCCGGGTGGCCGAAGCCGTGCCATTTCGGGTCCGCGGGATCAAGCGCGCCACCCAGGCCGTCGGCCGAGTTGGCCACCGGCGCCATCAGCACCCGGCCGAGCCCCGCGGCATCGACGAAGAAGCTGCGCACCTCGCTCACCTGGCCGTGGTTGATGACCGTGGCCACATCCGGGGCATACACCCGCTCTTTGCCGGCGAGGAACTGGTGCTCGGGCCCGACGATCAGCGGCTCGGCGTTCTTTTTCAGTTCGATCAACAAGTGCGCCCGGTCGGTTTGGGGCCCCTTGCCGGTCAGCCGGAGCACCTCCCGGTAGAAGAAATCCAGATGCCGGCCGGTGATGCGGTTGAGCATCTCCTGCGGCAGCTTGTACAGCTCGGCAAAGGCGGCCAGCAGCGCCAGATGCGGCTCGGCCTCGCCGGCATCGTGGGTGAGCAGCCGTGCGATCGCGGCGGCGTCCCCCGGAAAAAAGCTCGCCCAGTCGCCGGCCGGCAGGTCCGGATCGTCGGCATAGGAGTTGATGTGCGCGGCCAGCCGATGCACGAAGCGGAGCAGGTCGGCCCCGGTCCGCTCGTCGATGTCGGCATGGTGCGCCCCCAGTTCGGCGGGCAGGCGTTCGCCCTGGCTCTGGCCCGGGCGGGAAATCATGGTGTCGATGATGGTGTGTTCAGCCATGCCTGTGCCTGCGCCTGGGCTTATGGGCCCGCCACGGTCCGCCGCAACTCGTTGCCGTCGGAGAGATAGAAGGGATAGACCAGGTTGTAGCGCGAGTTGGTGGCCCGCACCGCGTAATCGATGACAATGCCCAGCCGGCCGTCGAGTTGCTGCGAGGTGTCCAGTTCCAGGGCAAGCAGGTCGATCCGCGGCTCGTGGATGAGGATCGCGGTCCGGACCCGGTCCTTGAGATGGGTCTGCATGGTCGTGTTCAGCGACTCGAACAGCAGCCCGTGCATGTCGAGGCCGTAGTCCGGCACCAGGAAGCGCTCGCCCGCCGCCGTGCCCAGGAGGATGATCAAACTGGCGCGGATGTCTTCCTCGTCCGCGGTCATCCGCACCGATGCGGTTTCCCTGACGAACTCGGGCGGAAAACTCCAGCCAATGCCGAGGAAGGAGGTGTGCAGAGATGTCGGTTGCCGCTCGCTCATGGTCTGTCCGTCTTCAGTTGATGATCACCGTCGGTTCGCCGACCACCGCCTTGGCCCCGCAGATGCAGGTGTCGGTGGTACGCAGGGCCGGCATGCCGCCGATCTGCACCGTGCTGCTGCCGGCGGGAAAGGGGCTGACCGTGGGTTGGTGGCTGTTGGGCGGCAGGGAGCAGGTATGCAGGTCCCCGGCCACTGCCGCCGGCTTGCCGCCGATCAATACCGTGGCCACGCCCGGACCAATAATGGTGCCGCCGTGATCGCTGACATCGCCCACCCGCGCCGCTGCCGGCATCGCTCGCTCTCCTCTCTCGCCGGGCTCAGTTGATCTGCACCATCGAGCCCTTGACCTTGGTCACGCCGCTGCTGGTCAACTCGACCCCGGCGCTGCCCTCCAGCTTGAGATCGGCGCCGCTCTTGACCGTGCCTTTCGTCGACGCCTCGATCTGCAGTTCCGTCCCCGCCTTGAGGGTGATCGCCTTGCTGCTCTCGATGGCGATGCCGTCCTCGTTCATGGTGATCGTGTTGTTGTTCTGATCGGCGATGGTGACGCTCTTTTCGTCCTCGCTCAGGGCGATGGCGTTGCCGTTCGGGGTTTCCAGCCGGATCACCCTGGTGTCGTCGTTGAAGGAGAACTGCATCCTGGCGCGGCTCTGGTACAGCTTTTCGTGGTTGTCGTCCGAGCCGGCCAGCGGCGCCGGTTTGGCGCTGCTGTGCAGCATGCCCAGGATGACGGCCTGGCGAGGGTCGTCGTCGACGAAGCCGAGCACCACCTCGTCGCCGATCTCGGGGCGGAAGAAAAACCCCCGTTCGTCGCCGGCGTCGAGCGAGGCCACCCGGCACCAGGTGCCGTCCTCGTCACCGCTAACCAGGGGCATCCGCACCCGCACCCGATGCTCGCCGTCCGGGTCCTCGTTGCCCGTGACCACGCCCAGTTGCAGGCCGTTGATGCCCGGCACCAGGGCGCCGGCCTTGGGCGCGGTCACCTGTCGCTCCCTGCCCAGCCAGGCATCGAGCCCGCCGAACTGGAGATGGGTCTTCCAGCCCTGGACCAGGTCGAAATCGTGGCGGATGCCGCTGACATAGGCATCGCCGTTGTAGCGATCGCCCACGCCGCTTAGGGTGACGAGGTCCCCCGGATTGATCGTGGCGATGCCCTCGCACTTGATCCGGCCGGTGATCCGGCTGAGCTGCGACTTGAGCCACTGGGCGTCGGCCCAGGCCTGCGCCTCTTCCAGCCCCACCGCGCCATGCTGCAACCGGAAGGCATCCAGGCCGACCACGGCGGCGAGCTCTTCGACGCCATGGTTGCCGGGGCCGGCGATGCCGGGGTCCGCGGCCTCCCTGGTCGCAAGCTCCTGACCGGCGGCGTCCCAGGTGATGCCGGTCACCGCCTGGTACTGGCCGCGGGCCTCCATTTGCACATCCATCTCCAGGATGGTGGCGCCGAACAGCAGGGCGCAGACCGGCGTGCCGCCCATGGTCGGTGCCCTGACCGCCACCTCCTCGCCGCTGGTGAACACCAGCAGTCCGTTGGCCTCGGCGCGCATCAGCAGGAAATCCCAGTCAGTGCAATCGTACTGCACCTGCTGCTTGTGGGTGACCGAAGTCGCCGCCACCTCGGCCCGGAGACCGGTCCCTTCCAGCAGGGCGGTGATGATGTCGCTGTCGGTCTGGTCGTGGAAATAGCCGTTTTTCGCCCCCACGGTCAGCTTGACCGCCCGGTGCCGGCATTCCACCACCAACTGCGGCGTGGCCCGGTCGCGGATCTTCAGGCTCTGCCGGACCACGATGCCGGTGAACAGCGACACCGGATCGTTGGCCGGACCGGCCAGGATCTCCACCGCCTTGCCGGGCAGGAACAGGTCGCCGTTGCTCAAGGGAAACTCACCGGTGGCGGCGACCCCGTCGGCATAGACCAGCCGGGCGCCGGCGATGCGGTTGGCCGCCTTGGTCACGACCGCGGCCAGCAGATGCTGTTCTCCCGTCACCTCGGCCCCTTCCACCTTCACGGTGAAGGCGCGGTGCTCGGCGGCGATGGGCAGGGCGCGTTCTTCGGGAATGGCTATTTCTCCAGGGGCGGAAAGACCAGCTTCACGCCCGGTTGCAGGTTGCGGAAATTGTCAATCCGGTTGAACCGGGCCACTTCCAGGTAGTACATGGGGTCGTTGTAGATGGCCGTGCACAGCCCCGGCAGGGTGTCGCCCGCCTTGACGATGCGGATGTGGGTCAGGTCCGGGGACTGATCCCGGGCCATGGCGACCCGGGTGCGGTCGTCCGAATTGTCGGTGAAGGTGGCGTTGACCACCGCCCGCAGAGGCACGCCGTCGGGCTTGAACAGCTTGTAGACCACGGACACCGACTTGAGGACGCAACGCCGCACCTGCAAAGTGCCCCACACCACCTTGAGGTAGTTGGGCCGGTGGATGTTGCCGTTGTAGCCGGTGACCGTCTGAAACCGCTCCACCTCCGCCTGCACGTCGATGGTCCGGCCGCCGGCACCGGTGCCGTCGAGAAAGAAGCTTAAGCTCAGGTCGCCGGGCTTCTGCTTCTTGAACTGCATGCGGCTGTTGTTGGTCCCCGCGCCCTGGGCGCTGTCGTACTCCATCTCGTAGCTGAGGGTGATCTCGCCGGGATTGACGAAGGCCGCGAATTCGGCCACCGGCTGCCCCGCATAGGTCGGCGACTCGTAGGCCAGAATCGTCAGCTTTTCCAGCATGCCCCGTTCGCTCATCGCTCAGCGCTCCACCTTCTGTTCGAGGATGTCCAGCACCCGCTCGACGCATTCGGCCACCAGGGCCTGCCGGTCCGCGACATCGAGCGCGGGCGGGGCGGCCGTGCCCCCGGCGGCCTGATTGTCCACCTCCACCGAAATGATGACCTCGTCGATGATCACCGGCATGCCTCACCCCCTGTCCACGGTGAAATATTGATAAAAGAGCTGCATGGTTTCGATGCTCACCGTGTTGCTGGCCGCGTTGAAGTCGCCGACCGACCACTTGGTCGGATAGGCGTTGACCAGGTGCCAGGTGACCAGGGGCTGGTGCTCGTCGTTGAGCAGCTTGACATCGATGTTCCTGGGCTCGATGACCAGGTCCTCGATGCAGGAGCGGATCCAGCCGATCAGTTCCGAATCCGCCAGCAGGCCGCGCTTGAGCACCAGTTCCGGATACCGGGCCCGGGTCGGGTATTTCTGGACGAACCGGTTCTCGCCGCCCTCGGCCACCTCTTCGGTCTCCACATCCACGGCGAGGCCGCTGACCTCGGTGAAGCGGACGTCGTGGCTGTTGGCCGAAAAGCCCAGCACCTCGACGAGAAAGTGGAAACTGACCGGCGGGTAGTAGACGGCCATCAGTCGTTCTGCACTTCAAGCCCTTCGTGGGCGATCTCGATCGACTCGACGGCCACCTCGTTGGCCGAGGCCTTGAGCTGCGGCCCCTCCACCTTGACCGGGAAGGCGTTGTGCACCTTCCAGACCATCACCGGGCTGTGCTCCTCGTTGAGCAGCTTGATCACCAGGTCGCGGCGCTCGACCTTGTTGAGCTTGATGGTGTTGAGCCAGGCGAAGAACTCGTTGTCGCTCTTGACCACGCCGCGCTTTAGGGTGATGTTGCTGAACTTGCGCAGGCCCGGCATCTTGATCGACGAGTATTCCGGAAAGGAGCCGTCCCGGTACTCGATGGCCTGATTTTCCTGGGTCAGGCCGGTGACCTCGGAAAAGCCGATGCGCGTGCCGCCCCACTCGACGGAAAAATGAAAGACCGGAAGAGGATAGATTTTCTCCATGATGTCATCCTTATGGCGTTGAGAGCGTAATGGTTTGCAGTCCCGGAACGGTCAGGTTCAGGAGGTCTGCATTTTGTGCGAGAACTTGAGGACGATGAACTCGGCCGGCCGCACCACCGCCATGCCGATCTCCACGTGCATCCGCCCCTCGAGAATGTCCTGGGCGGTCATGGTGATGCCCAGGCCGCAGCGGACGAAGAAGGCGTCCTTGGGCGTGGCGCCGGCCAGGGCGCCTTCCCGCCACTTCTGGATCAGGTAGTTCTCGATCATGCCGCGCACCTTGACCCAGGTGTTGGCGTCGTTGGGTTCGAACACCGCCCAGTAGGTCGATTTCTTGATCGATTCCTCCGCCATGTTGAAGAAGCGGCGGACCGACACGTAGCGCCATTCGTTGTCGTTGCCGGCAAGGGTGCGCGCCCCCCACACCAGGATGCCCATGCCCATGAAGGCCCGGATGACGTTGATCGATTTGCCGGTGGAGGCATCGACGTTGAGGCCGTCCTGGCGGGCGTTGTCGAGCTTGATCACCGGTTCGATCACCCCGGCGAGGCTGACGTTGGCCGGGGCCTTCCATACGCCGCGGTTGGCGTCGATGGCGGCATAGACGCCGGCCACCGCCCCGCTCGGCGGCAGGGTGAGGAAATGCTCCTTGAGCGCCGTCTTGGCGAAATTGTACAGGGCGGTGTTGCCGGTCTTGAGGGTATCGAGGGTCGCGGTCGGATTGGCGCCGTGGGTGACGCTGACGTTGGTCTCGCCGGCATTGACCCAGAATTGCATCGTCGTCCTGATGAAGGGATAATAGGCGGCGCCGTATTTCAGGTAGTTGTTGCCGAAATAGCCCCGGTTGGCGGCCAGCGCCGTGGCGTCCAGGTCGGTGGTGCCGTCGTGGATGTCGAAGATGGCGAAGCGGTCGCCCAGGGTGTTGCACTGGAGCAGCACCGCCTGCACCAGGGTGGTGTAGTCGGCGGTGTTCAACTGCACCGCCTCGGGAATGACGATGAGGGTGGGCTCGTCCTCGAGCTTGATTGCATCGAGGCCGTCCTGCAGGCCGTACATGCTGGTGGGATCGGCGGAGGCGTCGCCGGCGAGATCGATCGCCGGCGTGGTCTTGTAGGTGCCCACCGAAACGATGTAGCACTGGCCGCCGCCGTTGTCGAAGAACATCTTGACGCTGTAGTAAAGCAGGTATTTCACGGCGGGCTCGGTGAAGGAGGTCACCTTCAGCCCGCCGTCGGTGCCGTCGATGACGGTCAGGGCGATGATGTCGTCCTCGGGGAAGCCGTAATACTGCTCGTACTCCTTGAACGAGTAGATCTTGGTCGGCTTGAGGATCAGGTCGTTGTCGGTTTTCTTCCGGGCGGTCTCGGTGTAGCCGATAAAGGCCGGGATGGCGGTCTCGACCTCGGCCACCGAAGGCGGGAACGCTGAAATCTCTTCCACATACACATCGGGCGTCTTGTACGTTGGCATGTTGTCCTTCCTCTAGGGTTTAGAAATATGGATGACCACGTCTCCATGCACATCGACGGCTCCCACCTGGGGCAGATGCTTGATGAGGACATCACCGTTCTTGCGCAACTGAATATTTTTCCTGGCCTGCTCCCGCCGGGCCACGGGACCGCGCGAGCGGAACAGGACCACCTGCTGGCCGTTGTTCGCCAGCAGGGCGGGGGCCAGTTCCCCGTCGCCGAAGGCAGCGGCTTCCACCCGGTCGAACAGGATCTGCGGCCGCTGGTCTTCGCCGAATCCGGCATCGGCCACCGTCAAGGAGGCGAATTCGGCCTCGGTGTACTTGCCGATTACCAGGTAATAGCGCAGCGTCTCCTCCCTGGCCGCAAAGGAGACGGCAAAGGACGGCGGCGCGGCGTAGAAGCCGGCGGCAACGGTGAGTTCCACCATCCCGAACACACCGGCGGCCAGCGACTCGGGATCGAGATACGAGTTGGTGGCGAGGGTCTCGCCCGGATAGGCCTCTTCCAGGCGGTAGAGGCCCGGAGGAAAGCTGCTCAAGTCGAACGACACGTCGGCGCGGTCGTGCGCCGCAACCACGGTTTCGGTGAGCGCCGGTTGGCCGTCGGGATGATACAGGTCGACGGTCACCGGCCGCTCCGGTCGGGCCAGCGCGTGGGCGAAGAGACGGCCGGTCAGCCGGGCGGTCAGGGGCGGATCGAGCGCGGCCGGGTCGGCGGTGTTGCGGTACAGAGGCGTGGCGGGCACGACGGCCGTGACCAGGGCAAAAAGCGGATTGCGCAACAGCAGGCCGAAGCGCAGGGTGGCCCCGGCCAGCGGCCGCAGCGGCGCACCGTTCTCGTCGGTCTCGAACAGCACGTGCAGCACCCCGTCCCGGACCTTGACCAGCAGCCTGCCGTTGTTCAGCAGCGCGGCGATATCCGTCGGCGTGACAAAGCCGAAATCCCGGCATCGCCCCCCGTCGTAGTACGCGTGGTCGACATGCAGCGTGCAGAGGGTGCGGAACGAGGTGATCATCGGCTGTGGATGGTGGCGCTGATGGTGGTCAACGGCGGCTGGATGCCGGCCGGCTCGGTCTCCTGGAGGATCACCAGCCGCACCCTATACACCGCCGAGGGGAGATGTTTCGCCCCGAGGTAGGTCCAGATCTGGTTGAGCTGTTCATAGTTGAGCGAGATCAGGTCCACGGCCAGTTTGCCGCAGGCGGGCGTCAGGGCCGGGTACTGGTCGGAGGTGAAGACGGGATGGGCCTGGAAAAAGGTGAGCAGCAGGGCCAGATATTTGAGCGCCTGGTCGTAGTGGGTGAAATGGGCGGCGAAGAGCAGGTGCAGGTTGAGCTTGAGTTCGGGCGGCGTCGTCACCTGCTGGCCGTTGACCGTGGCGGTGGCGGGCATCTGGGCCTTGAGTATGCGCTCTTCCTCGATATTGACGATCGCGCAGCCGATGTTGTCGATGGCGAAGGCATATTTGCCGGCCTCGTCGGCCACCCTGCTCAGGACGACCTTGACCGCGTCCGAACCGGTGCGAAGCGTCAGGGCGGCGTTTATCTCATCCCGCAGAAACTTCAAGGCGACATCAAGCATGACCGCTCCCGTGGCCAGGGGGTGACTGACAAACCGGCATCTGGATCCAACCCGGCAACCGGCCCGTGTCATGCGCGGGCGGCAATGCATCCGGGGCAATGCTCTTCCTTTGACCTCGTAACCTATCGGAAGCGGCCGGAAAGACAAGAGAGGAAAAGTAGAGAGAAATCGGAGATGTTTTCTATCCAGAAATCATGAACTCGCCGCCAATTTCCCGATTGCATTTCTCTTTATCAAGTCGCCCCGGACCGACAGCGTTGGCGTCCGACTACAGCCGCTCCGCAGGAACCCTGATTTTGTCCGCCAGGGCGTCCGGCGGCTTTCGCCATGCTGCTGTGTGGATATTTCCAGGTTCGCCGGAAACCATGTTTTTAAAATATTTTAAATAATTTCAACAAATTATATAATTAAACGCGCCTAACCTCATCCACCGGGAAACACCGGGGCCGTTGGCACAACCTGCTCTTGTGAGCATCCAGAGTTCATCATGTTTGACTTGGCAATGGAATAAGCACAAGATGGACGACGAGGAGATGGCCAATCAGGTCGATTTCTTCAAACCCGCCGAACATCAGAGCCGGATTTTTTGTCCAGAATGCAATGCGGTCCACGATGCCTGGCGAAAGGTCCACCCGGCCCGGTCGGCTGGAATTGTGGGGAAAGCTGTCACGTTTTTTGCCCCTTGCCGAAATTCCTGATTCCGGCAAGGGGCCGCATTCGATTCTACAGGGCAGTGCCCTTGCCGGGCACGAAAAAGTTGGACGTGTCGATGCCTTCAAGTTCCAGGAGCTGTATCTTTTTGCTGATGCCTCCGGCGTATCCCGTCAAGCTGCCGTTTGCCCCCACAACCCGATGGCAGGGGATGATGATGGAAATGGGATTATGCCCCACCGCGCCGCCAACAGCTTGACCCGACATGCTTTTTTTGTTCATCCGGGCAGCCGTTTCCTTGGCGATTGCGCCGTAGGTCGTATATCCGCCGTAGGGGATCTCACACAAAATTTCCCACACGCGCCTGCGAAACTCTCCGCCTGTGGGGGCCAGGGGCAACGCCGATATGGCCGGTTTCTTTCCGGCAAAGTAGGCGTCAAGCCATTGCCTTGCCTCCGTAAGCACCGGCAGATCGTCTTTTTCGGAAAGATCGCCTGTGACAGTGCCGCCAAAATACTTTTGGCCTTCAACCCACAAGCCAACCAAGCTCTTGCCGTCACTCGCCAGGGTGAGTGAACCCAAAGGCGATGCATACTGCGTAGAATACAACATGCCATTCTCCCGTTTTGAGAAAGTTTACAAAGAGTTCCATAAAGTGATCGCTGCATAGCTGCGCCAGGGACTCCAGGCTTCAGCCGTTTCAAGGATTTCCTTTTCCGCACGAGGCGAGACGGGGCCGCGCCGTAACCTGTGGCAAAACCGGCAGCAAAGCGGAATCCACGGTAACGGCCAGCGCGTTCCTCTCGGGGCGGTGGCTTATCCGCATCCAACCATCCAACCATCCAACCATCCAACCATCCAACCGTACACGTCTTTTTGCTCGCCGCCGATACAATGTACGGTGCGCCGGTATTCGCCATCGATAGCGACCTCGACGCCGGATATAGCCCAATGGGCGAGGAAATCGCGCCCGGTTTTCAGAGTTCAGTATCGTGCATCTCCTTTTTCCGAGACTGTCGTCTTTTTCTCGAAAACTACTCGCCATTTTCGGCCATGCATCCCTTTTGATCGAAAAAAAAATCCGGGATGGATTCTTCTCATAGAATACATAGATATAATTAGAAAAACATAGCAGCCCGCATTGTGCAGCATGATAAAAATGGTGTTCCGGTTTCGGAAGAGCCCACGGGACGTTCAAATGATCGACAGTGACGCCGCTTTCCCGATCGGGTCGACTTGGATTGAGCAGTCAAGAAACTTCCCCAACCGGGGACGATTATGGTAATGAGAAAGGAATGTTAGAATAACAGCAGCCAGCGGGGAAGGAAAACAGATGAAGAACGGGCAGCCGGATCGTTTCATTTATATTGTCGGCGAACATCAGGACGGCATTATCCCGGAAAATCCGGAAGTGTTCGCCTTTACCAGAAAATCGATGGAGCGGGTCGAGACCGACGAGCTGCAACTGGTCTTGGCCAATGTTTTTGCCAGGGGCCAGTATTTCCCCGGCTCCGACGGCGCCCTGGCCTCGGTGATCCATGAATTCGTCGCCCGCTCGGAACGATACAGGCAGAAGTCGGCCAAGCTGAACAAGGGCCGCTGCACCCTGGTCACCGCCCTCAAGCGGCTGGACGGGGAGATATCGGTCAAGGTCACGGCCGTCATGCCGGTGGAGCATGGCAGTCTCGATCCGGAGCGGCCGGAGGGATTCCATACGTTGCTGATCAGGACGCTGCCCGATTTTCAAAACGCCCTGATCGAAGAAGCATATGCCCAGGATTCCAAGCTGATCGGCATCATCAAGGAGGCGACCATGCATCACATCCAGGGATCATTGCAGTAACCGGTTCGCCGCGCAAGCCTCCGGCCGCGCCCCCAAAAGGACACACTCCTTGCCGCGTCCGGCGCCGTTCCTCGACGCCGGACAGGGCCGGAAGAGCGCCATCTCCGTCAACCAAAGCGGACACCCGCAAGGGAATCAACATGGAAAACAAGCAGAAATTCAACGTGATTTTCGCCATTTTCGCCGTCTTCGGCATCCTGGTCATCCACGAGATCTGGGTCGAGCAGCAGACCATCACCGCCGTGCCCTACAGCGAGCTGGAACACCTGCTCCAGCAGGACAAGGTGGCGGAGTTGTCGATCCGGGAGAAATACATCGCCGGCACGCTGAAGGAGCCGGAGAACGGCAAGAAGATCATCGTCGCCAACCGGGTCGAACCCGGTCTGGCCGAACATCTGTCCAAGTACAACGTCCCCTACACCCAGGTGTATGAAAGCAAATTCCTGGCGACGATCCTTTCCTGGGTGGTGCCGGCCCTGGTGTTTTTCGGCATCTGGATGCTGATTCTCCGCAAATTCGCCGACAAGCAGGGACTCGGCGGCGGCTTCATGAACATCGGCAAATCCAAGGCCAAGGTCTATGTCGAGCATCAGACCGGCGTCACCTTCGAGGATGTGGCCGGGGTGGATGAAAGCAAGGCGGAATTGCAGGAGATCGTCGATTTCCTGAAGGCGCCCGAGGATTACGGCAAACTGGGGGCCAGGATGCCCAAGGGCATTCTGCTGGTCGGCCCCCCCGGCACGGGCAAGACCCTGCTGGCGCGGGCGGTGGCCGGCGAGGCGGGCGTGCCCTTCTTCTCGATCAGCGGCTCGGAATTCGTCGAGATGTTCGTCGGCGTGGGGGCGGCGCGGGTGCGCGATCTGTTCGAACAGGCCCGCAAATCGGCGCCGGCGATCATCTTCATCGACGAACTCGACGCCCTAGGCCGGGCCCGCACCGCCGCCGGCCTGGGCGGCAACGACGAGCGCGAACAGACCCTCAACCAGTTGCTGGTCGAACTGGACGGCTTCGACCCGGCCAGCGGCCTGGTTCTCCTGGCCGCCACCAACCGGCCCGAAATCCTCGACCCCGCCCTGCTCCGCGCCGGCCGCTTCGACCGCCAGGTATTGGTCGATCGTCCCGACAAGCTGGGCCGGATCGCCATCCTCAAGGTTCATATGAAAAAGATCCAGATGGGCGCAGATGTCGACCCCGCCCAAGTGGCGGACCTGACCACCGGCTTTTCCGGGGCCGATCTGGCCAACCTGGTCAACGAGGCCGCCCTGCTGGCCACCCGGCGGCAGGCGGACGAGGTCAGCATGAACGACTTCACCCTGGCCATCGAGCGGATCATCGCCGGCCTGGAGAAAAAAAACCGGCTGCTCAATCCCCGCGAACGGGAGATCGTCGCCTACCACGAGGTCGGGCACGCCCTGACCGCCCTGGCCCTGCCGGGCACCGATCCGGTCTTCAAGATCTCGATCATTCCCCGGGGCATCGGCGCCCTGGGCTACACCCTGCAACGGCCGACCGAGGACCGTTTTCTCATGACCAGGGAGGAACTGGAGCATAAAATCGCCGTGCTCCTCGGTGGCCGGGCGGCGGAAAAACTGATCTTCGACCACCTCTCCACCGGTGCCGCCGACGACATCGCCCGGGCCACGGACATCGCCCGTAACATGGTCACCCGCTACGGCATGGATCCGGCCATCGGCTTCGTCGTCTACGAGGACAACCAGCCGAACTTCCTCGGGCCGACCGGCCACGGGGTCAACGGCTGTCAGATCAGCGACAACACCGCCCAGCAGATCGACCTCTCGGTGCGCACCATCATCGACGACACCTTTGCCAGGACCCTGAATATCCTCAAGACCAACCGGGATATCCTGGAACGGTGCGCCAAGACCCTGCTGGAAAAGGAAACCCTGCTGGAAAAGGAACTGATCGAACTGACGGCGGATCTGCGGCGCTGATCCTCCGGCGCCGCGGGATTATTTTTTACCCGGGCCGTGGTCGGCAACCGGAGGCTGCGCGGCGGGTATGCGCGGCAGGAAGGGCCGGAGATCCCGCTCGTAGCGGGTGAGCACCTTGAAGCCGCCGGCCTCCAGAGCGGCGATGGCCTGCTCGCCGTCGGATGCGGCCACCCGGATCACCAGATGGGAGATGTCGGGAAAACCGGTGACCGGCCAGCAGAACAGGCTTTGAATGTTGATCCGCTGGTCGCGGAGAATGGCCGTCACCTCGGCCAGCCGGCCGATGCGGTCGTCGACCAAGACCCCGAGGCGCCTGCTCTCCCCGCCCATGCCGATGGCCTGGAGCAGCACGCCCATGACGTCGGTGCGGGTGACGATACCCACCAGCCTGCCGGCCGCCATCACCGGCAGCGAGCTGATCACCTGGGTCTGCATGATGTGGGCGGCCCGCTCGATGGTGGTGTCCGGGGTCACGGTGATCACGTTGTCCACCATGATCGCCCCCAGTTCAACCTTGGGGAGCAGATAATGGAGTTCGTGGACGCTGAGGGTGGTGGCCGGCGACGCCCAGTTCAGCCGCAGATCCCGGTCGGAAACGATTCCGGCCAGCCGCCCCTTCCCGTCGACCACCAGCAGGTGGCCGATCCGATGGCGTTCGATCAGTTCGCGGGCCTCGACCAGCGTGGTTTCCGGGGGCACCGTCACCAGATCGGTACGCATGATTTGGCCGATGTACATGGGGGTTCCTCCTCCGTTGGCGCCGGATCGTTCCCGCCGAAGCCCTCCCTTTGTCTCCCCTTCGCTTTATCCCGCGGCGGCGGACGGCCGGCAGCGTTCCGGCTCGTGGCACCTTGCCATTATACGCCAAGCCGTTGCCGAACGCCATCCGCACCACCGGAAAAGAACCGCCGCCGGCGGTGTTCGCACCAAAAAAATGGGGCAGTCCCGAAGGGATGCCCCATGCATTGCGCGGTCTTCGCGCGGATCAATAGCGGCGGAGATAGGTGTTCAGCTCCCAATCGGTGACCGCGATGCGGTACTCATCCCACTCCTTTTCCTTGCCCTCGATGTATTTCTCGAAGATATGGCTACCCAGCGTTTCCCTGGCGATGGGGTTGGCCTTGAGTTCCTGGACGGCCTCGTAAAGGTTGGCCGGCATGCTGGCGATACCGGCGGCCACCTTCTCGGCGGCGGTCATCTCGAAGATGTCGACATCGGTGGACGGCGGCGGCGCGAGGTTGTTCTTGACGCCGTCCAGGCCGGAATTGAGCATCATAGCGAAGGCCAGGTACGGGTTGCAGGTGGGGTCCGGGCAGCGGACCTCGGTCCGGGTGCCCAGACCGCGGGAGGCCGGGATGCGGATGAGCGCGGAACGGTTGGAGGCGGACCAGGCCACATAGACGGGGGCCTCGTATCCTGCGACCAGACGTTTGTAGGAGTTGACCAGCGGGTTGGTCACGGCGGCGAACCCGCGGGCATTCTTGAGAATGCCCGCGATGTACCGGTAGGCGACTCCGCTCAGTTGCAGCGGGTCCTTCTCGTCGAAGAAGGCATTGGTGCCGTCGAGGTTGAACAGGGACTGGTTGGTGTGCATGCCCGAGCCGTTGATACCGAAGATCGGTTTCGGCATGAAGGTGGCATGGAGACCGAATTCGGCCGCGATCGACCGGACGACCCATTTGTAGGTGATGGTGTTGTCGGCGGCGGTGACGGCATCGGCATATTTGAAATTGATCTCGTGCTGCCCCTCGGCGACCTCGTGGTGCGAGGCCTCGATCTCGAAGCCCATGGCTTCCAGGGTCTCGATGATCTTGCGGCGGCACTCGATGCCGCCGTCATCGGGCTCGACATCGAAGTAGCCGGTGACATCGTCGGTGATGGTGGTGGGGCGTCCGTCCTGGTCGCGACGGAACAGGAAGAACTCGCATTCGGTGCCGACGTTCATGGTGAAGCCGAGCTTCTTCGCCTCGTCCATGACCCGCTTCAGGTTGTTGCGGGGGCAGCCGACAAAGGGGGTGCCGTCCGGCTTGTACACGTCGCAGATGATGCGGGCGGCATTGCGGCCGTCCTTCTCGCGCCAGGGCAGGACGACGAAGGTGTTGTAATCGGGCTTGAGGTACATGTCCGACTCGTTGATGCGGACAAAGCCCTCGATGGAGGAACCGTCGAACATGATCTTGCCGTCCAGCGCCTTTTCGATCTGGCTGCGCGGAATGGCGATATTCTTCATGAAGCCGAAAATATCGACAAACTGCAGACGGAAAAAATTCACGTTTTTTTCCTTGATGGTCGCCATGATGTGGTCGCGGGTCATAACTCTGCTCCTTGTTCTTTGTGGATTCTGATTACCAACGAACTTCAACCAGGGTCACACGGCACTGAACCTGATCCGTGTATACTCTCCAACATGAAAAAGATCAATATACGAACACATAATCGGTAGATACGGGACGGAAACGGCGCGCGGGCAGGCCGATCGCCGGGGGGTCGGGCGTGGTGCGCGTTCCGGCCGCCGCAGGTGGATTCGGCGGCGGTGGCATCGCCCGGCCGCGATGGGAGGATCTGCACGCCGGCTTTACGGGAAAGAAAAAGGCCGCCCCCTGCCGGGAGCGGCCTCGAAGGTTTTTGCGGTGCTGTCGGGATCAGCGGATGAACAGCATCTCCTGATAGGAGGGCAGCGGCCACAGATCGTCAGCCACCACGGATTCCAGGGCGTCGGCGTAGCCGCGCACCACCAGCATGGCCGGAAGCACCTTCTCGCACATGTACTTGGCGTGGGCCAGGGTGTCGCCGCCCTCGTGGGCCAGGAGCTTCTCCAGCTTGTCCGCCTCGGCCTGCATGGCGCGCAGCTTAGCGGTGACATCCTCAAGAGCGGCCATCTTGAAGTCGTGGCCGATAACCTTGAGGTTGGCGCAGGTCTCGGCCAGCTGGCCCTGGTACCGCATCGCCGCCGGGAAGATCACGGTGCGGGCCATGCGGATCACCAGGTTGGCCTCGGTGGTGATGACCTTGACATACTGCTCCAGGTAGATTTCCTGGCGGCTCTTCAGTTCGGCCTCGGAGAGGACACCGTACGCGGTGAACAGTTCCACCACGTCCTTGCCGGTGAGCACGGGCAGGGCCTCGGGGGTGGTCTTCAGGTTGGGCAGGCCGCGCTTGGCCGCTTCCTTGTGCCAGGCCTCGGAGTAGCCGTCGCCGTTGAAGATCACGGTGTCGTGCTCCTTCATGATCTTCTGGAGCAGCTTCTGCACGCCCTCGTTGAACTGGGTCTTGTTGACCTTGCCCAACTTCTCCAGTTCGGTCGCCACGTAATCGAGAGATTCCGACATCATCGTATTCAGGGCCACCTGGGCGCCGGCGATGGAGTGGGAGGAGCCCACGGCCCGGAACTCGAAGCGGTTGCCGGTGAAGGCGAAGGGGCTGGTGCGGTTGCGGTCGCCCGGATCCATGGGCAGCGGCGGCAGGGTATCGACGCCGATGTTCATGACGCCCTTGGTCTTGGACCCCTTGACGTCGCCCTTCTTGATCTGCTCGAACACATCGGCCAGTTGCTCGCCCAGGTAGGCGCTCATGATCGCCGGCGGCGCCTCGTTGGCGCCCAGGCGATGGTCGTTGGAGGCGGAAGCCACGGTGGCGCGCAGCAGGGAACCGTATTTGTGCAGGGCGCGGATGGCGGCGGCGCAGAACACCAGGAACTGGGCATTGGCGTGCGGCGTGTCGCCCGGATCGAACAGGCTGCCCAACTCGGCGTTGCCGATCGAATAGTTCAGGTGCTTGCCCGAGCCGTTGATGCCGGCGAAGGGTTTCTCGTGGAGCAGGCAGACCATGCCGTAGCGCTTGGCCACGGCGCGCAGGGTGGTCATGACCATCTGGTTGTGGTCGGTGGCCAGGTTACCCTGCTCGAAGATCGGGGCGATTTCGAACTGGCTGGGAGCCACTTCGTTGTGGCGGGTCTTCACGGGGATGCCCAGCTTGAAGAGTTCACGCTCCACTTCCATCATGAAGGAGAGCACCCGGCGGGGAATGACGCCGAAGTACTGGTCCTCGAACTCCTGGCCCTTGGCCGAAGGTGCGCCGAAGAGGGAGCGGCCGGCGATGAGCAGGTCGGGACGGGAGAACACGAAATTGCGGTCGACGAGGAAGTATTCCTGTTCGGGACCGGCAAAGGAGGTGACCGGCAGCTTGGTGGAGACGCCGAAGAGCTTGAGCACCCGCTTGGCCTGCTTGTTCAGGGCCTGGAGGGAGCGCAGCAGCGGGGTTTTCTTGTCCAGGGCCTCGCCCGTCCAGGAGACGAAGGCCGTGGGGATGCAGAGGAAGGTGCCGTTGGGATTCTCGAGGATGTAGGCCGGGCTGGTGACATCCCAGGCGGTGTAGCCGCGGGCCTCGAAGGTGGCGCGCAGGCCGCCGGAGGGGAAGGAGGAGGCATCGGGTTCGCCCTGGATGAGCATCTTGCCGGAGAACTCGGCAATCGCCCCGCCCTCGCCGTCCGGAACCAGGAAGGCATCGTGCTTTTCAGCGGTCAGGCCGGTCAGGGGGTAGAAGACATGGGTGAAGTGGGTGGCGCCCTTCTCGATGGCCCAGTCCTTCATGGCGTTGGCGACCACGTCGGCAACGGAGGCGTCGAGTTTCTCGCCGAAGGCGATGGTGTTCTTCAGCGATTTGTAGACATGCTTGGGCAGGCGCTCCTTCATGACCTTGTCGCTGAAGACGTTGGATCCAAACACGTCGGTGGGTTTTGTTTCGCTGAAATTCAGGGGGGCATGGGACGGTTTGTAGTTGATGATTGCCGAAATGGCGTTCAGACGGGCCTGGATTCCACTCATAGTGCACGCTCCATAAAGGGTTGAAAATGATGATGACTACAGCTTGTCAGCTCGTTTGGAATTGATGAAAAACCCGGTTGTTGCCGGATACTCCCGCATCTATGACCGCTGCGGCACACCGGCGGTCTCGGGTTCCGCCTCCTCCGCGCCGATGATCCGCATCAGGGTCATACGCACCTTCTCCACCGCAGCCGGCTCGGTCAGCTTGTCCCCGGCCCGGTTCTTCACATAGAAGATATCGATCAACTGCTCGACCTCGGTGGCGATGCGGGCCCGATGGATGGACAGCCCGAAATCGGCTAGGGTCTGGGTCAACTGATACAGGGCGCTCCGGTTGTCACCGCCGTACACCTCGATGATCGTGTAGGGCTGCGAAGTCTGGTTGTCGACGATCACCTTGCGCTCCAGTTGCTGCACCGGGCGGGACGGGCCATACTGCTGCACCTGGCTGCGTTCGTGGAGCTGATAGCCGACATCGAGCCGGTAATTGATCGCCAGGTTGAAATCCCGCTCCACCGCCTGCCAATCCATCTCCTCGAAATCACGCGGGATGGCCGGAACCACTTCAAGGGTGTCCACCACCGTGCCGTCCGGCCAGGTAAAAATCTGGGCCGACAAAACCGTCAGATGGTGCAGGGCCAGCACGCCGCAAAATTTCGCCAGCAGACCGACGCGATCCGGCCCCATGATCAACAGCGACCAGGAACGCCCGCCCGGCTCCGGAAAAAGCAGCACCTGCTGGGCCAGACGCGCCGCCTTGTCCGTGTGCACCCGGAGATGGTGCAGCACCGCCGGTAAACCGAAGCTCAGGAGATACTCCGCAGGCAGGCTCTGGACATCCATCCGGGTCGGCCGGCCGTCCAGATGGGCCAGAATCCGCTCGCGCAGCCAACTAACGCCCTGCTCCTCTTCCTCCGAGTCGGAACCGTCGAGGTGGCACTTGGCGCCGAGGCACGCCTTGAGGCTCAGATACAGTTCCGCCAGCAAACTCGCCTTCCAGTCGGACCATGCCGACGGGCCGGTGGCCTTGGAATCGGCGATGGTCAGCAGATAGAGCATGGTGAGCCGCTCGGTGTCGCCGATCAGTTCCGCCGCCTGCCGGATGAACTCGCGGTCGCTGAAATCCCGCCGCATCGCGTTTTCCGGCAGATACAGATGATACCGGATCAGAAACGCCAACGTGGCGCACGCCTCTTCCGGCAGATGCAGCCGGGCGCCGATGCCGGCGGCCATTTCCGCCCCGAGGACCGAATGGTCGGTCCGGCGGCCCTTGCCGATGTCGTGGAGCAGCGCCGCCAGGTAGAGCACCTCGATCTGGTCGATCTCGGCGAACAGATCCGGTTCGTCCCGCCGTAGCGCGCTCAACTCGGCCACCGCCTGCAACTGGTGGCGGTCCACGGTATACAGATGGTAGAGATCGTGCTGCGCCAGCGATTCCACCCCAGCAAATTCGGGAAGATAGCCGGTCAACAGCCCGGTGGCCAACATGGCCTCCAGCACCGGAAAAATCGGCTCCGCCTGGGTCAACAAATCGAGAAAGGCCTTGGCCACCCGCTTCGAGGTTCGGAACCGGTCATCCACCAGGAACAGGGAACTGGCCACGCTCTGCCGGGTGCGGTGGTGCAGCGGCGCCCCCAGTCGGCCCGCCTGGAGGAACAGCCGCATCAGCAGCAGGGGCCGCGCCGTCAATTCGTCGAGGGAGGTCAGCCGCACGGTGCCGCCACGGAGCACGATGCCCCGCTCCACCTGCTGTTCCGGCGATGTCCCGGCTGTCAGCCCCAGCACTTCGTGCACATGCTCAAAGAACAAATCGGTGACCACGGAAACGGTCTGCAGGTGGCTGTACACATCCCGCATGAAATGCTCGACCCCGAGCATGCCCCCCGTATCCCGATAATCGAACGCCTGCGCCACCTCCTGCTGATACTCGAAGATCAGATGGTCGTTCTTGCGGCGGCACAGCAGATGCAACCGGTTGCGGATCTTGAGCAGCATGGACCAGGCGCTCTCGAACGCCTGCCTGTTGGCCGCCTCCAGCATGCCCGAGGATTGGATGGCGTCGAGGTCCTGAAGGCCGAAAACGCCTTTCGCTACCCACCCCATGGCCTGAATGTCGCGGAGCCCGCCCTTGCCTTCCTTGATGTGCGGCTCGAGCAGATAGGTATGGCTGCCGAATTTCTGCCAGCGCTCCAGCTTGAAGGCGTCCATGGTCCGGACGAAATCGAGCCGGCGGCCATCCAGCACCTTCTTGCCGTAGCGGGCGCGCAGTTCGTCGAACAGCGCGGCCGAACCCGCAATCAGCCGCGCGTCCAGCAGGGACACCTGGAAATGGAAATCATCCAGGGCGAACTGGACGGCATCCTTGACGCCGCGCACGCTGTGTCCGACCTCGAAGCCCTCGTCCCAGAGCGGATACAGCAGGGCCTCGGCGACCTCCTGCATCGCCTTCTTCGACCGCCGGTCGTGGAGCAGCAGCAGATCGATATCCGAATAGGGATACAGCTCCTGCCGGCCATAGCCGCCCAGAGCCACTACGGCGATGGCGCCCCTGGCCTTCTGCACCGCCGGGGCGCCGGCGAACCGATGGGCAATGAATTCATCGATCAACGCCGCGGAACGGTGCAGAATCTCCTGACCGCTGAGCCCCTCTCTCCAGGCCTCGGCCAGCGCTTCCTGCTTGGCCCGCAGCGGCACCGTCATCAAACGGCCTCGCTGCCGGTCTCCCCGGTCCGGACCCGGACAACCCGTTCCACCGGCTGGACGAAGATCTTGCCGTCGCCGATCTTTCCGGTCCTGGCCGCGGCCAGGATGGTCTCGATCACCTGGTCGACCTGGTCGTCCTGGATAATGATCTCCAGTTTGATTTTCGGGATGAAATCGACCACGTACTCGGCACCGCGGTAAATTTCGGTATGGCCCTTTTGCCGGCCGTATCCCTTGACCTCGGTGACCGTCATCCCCTTGATGCCGATGCCGTTCAGGGCATCTTTCACTTCATCGAGTTTGAAAGGCTTGATGATGGCTTCAATTTTTTTCATGGCACGCTCCTCAGTTCCGTCCCTTTCGCTCCAGACCACCGCCGGCCGGATGCATTAATTATAGGCGGTCTCCGAATGCTCGGTATAGTCGAGCCCCTGGTGTTCGGCTTCCTCGGTGATGCGCAGCCCCATGGTCATGTGCACCCCTTTCAGGATGACCCAACTGACCACGAACGCATACCCGCACACCGCGCCGACGCCGACGAGCTGGTTCACCAGCTGCGCCCCGTTGCCGGCCAGCAGCCCATCCACGCCATTGGGATTGGCCGCCCTGGAGGCGAAAACTCCGAGAAGGATGGTACCGGTCACTCCTCCCACGCCATGGATACCCACCACATCGAGGGAGTCATCGAACTTGAATCTGCTTTTCAAATTGACCGCCAGGTAGCAGATAACGCCTGCGATCAAGCCTATAACAATTGCTCCTCCCGGTCCAACAAAACCTGCGGCCGGCGTGATGGTGGCCAGACCCGCGATGGCCCCGGACGCGGCGCCCAGAGTGGTGGGCTTGCCCAGCTTGATCCACTCCATGGCCGTCCACATCAGCATGCCCGCCATGCCGCCCAGATGGGTGGCGACAAAGGCGGTGCCCGCAACCTCGTTGGCCGCCAGCGCGCTGCCGCCGTTGAACCCGAACCAGCCGAACCACAGCAGACCGGTACCCAGCATGGTCATGGGCAGGTTGTGGGGCATGAAATTGCTCTGCCCGAATCCCTTGCGCGGCCCGATCACCATGACCGCGGCCAGGGCTGCCGCCCCGCAGGTGGCGTGCACCACCAGACCACCGGCAAAATCGAGCACACCCAACTTGGCCAGCCAACCGCCACTGCCCCAGAGCCAGTGGCACACCGGATTGTAGACCAAAACGGCCCAGAGCAGGCTGAAGACCACAAAAGCGGGAAAACGGACCCGCTCGGCAAAGGCACCGGCAATCAGAGCCGGGGTGATCACGGCGAACATGCACTGATACACCATGAACACCACCTGCGGAATGGTGGTCGCGTAGGTTTCGCTCGGGGCGATGCCAACGCCCCGCAATCCGATCCAGGACAGGTCGCCGATCAACCCGCCGACATCCGGGCCGAAGGACATGGAATATCCGAGATAGACCCACTCCAGCGAAACGAGCGAAATCAGGACAAAGCTCTGCATGATGGTACCCAGCGCGTTCTTGCTCCGAACCATGCCGGCATAGAACAACGCCAGGCCGGGAGTCATCAGAAACACCAAGCCCGCAGCCGCCAGGATAAATGCCGTATCCGCACCATTGACCATTGCCATCCTCCTTTGTTGACAATTTTGTAGGATTAAGAAAATCACCCTAACAAAGAGGTGGCAATTAATCAAATGTTCTTTTTTCAATCTACAAAAAAGTAACGGTTGTCAAACCCCGCATTTCTCCTCGGCGCGCCCGTTCTTTTCGCTGGATGGAATTATACAAAATCCAGGCCAAAACAATATCAACATACTAACATATTAATTAAAAAAGATTTTTACCAAAAATTAATCGGATATATTAAAACAAAACACACATTTTTGAAATTTTTTGACAAACAAGAAACAAAAATGTCTTCCTCGTGTCGCGCCGAGCCCTTGATTGACAAACGAAAATCCGAACGGTACTCTTTTGAGGACACCGTGTTTGGCGAGAGGACACGAGATGCCCAGACAAGCGCAGTTCCGCCCCGATACCGCTTGCATCCGCCACACGACCACACACCGCGAGCGCGGCTCACCGACCGACAGGAAACACGATGACAACGGAACGCAGACAATACATTCGCCCGGAATCGCTGAATTTACTGGATTATCTCGTTGTGGACGAACAGGGACGGCCCAGTGATTATTCCATGGCGCGAACCCTGAACGTGAGCAAGGGCGGGATTTTGATGGAAACGCACATCCCGCTGCCGAAAGGGCAGCAGGTAATGATCACCCTGGGCCTGAAGGACCAGTTGATCGACGTGATGGGAAGGATTGTCTATTCCGCCAGCGATTCAGGCCGGCACCACAGCGGCATCGAGTTCTTTCATGTCTCCGACAACGACAAACGCGTTCTCGACGATTATGTCGCGGCCTTTCACCGGCAACACGCCCACGACATAGCCACCCACCCCATGCCGATCTCCGGGAGCTGAGCGGCCGCCGCGGATCGATTCCTTTCCGGGCGGTCTATTCCAGGACTCTTCCGTACTCGTCGTCGAAGCGGACGATGTCGTCCTCGCCGAGGTAACTGCCAATCTGCACCTCGATCAGTTCCAGGGGGATCACTCCGGGGTTTTCCAGACGATGCCTGGTGCAACTGGGAATGTAGACGGCCTCGTCTTCCTTGAGCAGAATGGTCTGCTCGCCTTTCTGCACCTTGGCCGTTCCCGTGACCACCACCCAGTGCTCATGGCGATGGTGGTGCATCTGCAGGGACAGACGCGCGCCGGGATTGACCGTGATCCGCTTGATCTGGAACCGCTCGTGCAATTCCAGGGTGGTGTAGCTCCCCCAGGGCCGGAACACGGTGCGATGGACATGATACTCGCCCCGCTTGTCCTGCTTGAGCTTGTCGACGATCTTCTTAACATCCTGCGAACGGTCCATGGGCGCCACCAGGACGGCATCGGCGGTTTCCACCACCATGGTGTCGCGCAGGCCAATGGCCGCGACCAGGGTATGGCCGGAACGGATCAGGGAATTGCGGACATCCTCCAGCAGGACATCGCCCCGCACCGCATTGCCCTGTTCGTCCTTGTCGCTGACCTCCCAGATGGCCCGCCACGAGCCGATGTCGCTCCAGCCGATGTCGGCCGGAACCACCGCCGCCTTTGCCGTTTTTTCCATCAGGCCGTAATCGATCGAATCCGACGGACAGGCGGCCATGGCCACGCCGTCGAACCGGAAGAACACGCCGTCTTCCCGTCCCGTTGTCGCCGCCTCGGTCATGGAAGCAACTATGGCAGGGGCATGCGCCTGCATTTCCGCGAGAAGGGCCGCGGCGGTGAAGGCGAACATGCCGCTGTTCCAGAGGTAATTCCCGCTGGCGAAATACCGTTCCGCCGTGGCCTGATCGGGTTTTTCCACGAAACTGGCCACCGCGGCTCCCTCCCCCTTGGCAATATAGCCGTACCCCGTTTCCGGCCGGTCGGGCACGACGCCGAAGGTAACGATCCGCCCCTGCCGGGCCAGTGCGGCCGCCTCGCGGACCACACGGGCGAACTCCCCGGTCTTGACGATCAGATGATCGGCGGGCAGCACCAAAAGGACATCGTCACCCCGGCCCAGTTGGTCCACATAGGCCGCTGCCCCGCAGATGGCGGGTGCGGTGTTTTTTCCGCACGGTTCGAGCAGAATGCGGTAACCGGCAAACAGATCGAGCGCTTCCATCTGGCTTTTGGCCAGAAAGCGATGTTCCTCGCCCACCACGAGAAGAGGCGGCAGGGCATCCTCCAGCGCGGCGACCCGCTGCGCCGTGGTCTGCAGCAACGACAGCTCGCCGGTCAGGCTGATCACCTGTTTGGGATAGAGTTCCCGGGAAAGGGGCCACAGCCGGGAGCCGGTCCCGCCCGCCAGAATGATCGGTTGAATCGCCATGAACGCACCTCGACGGTTTGTCTGTTTGAAGAATTGAAGGATTCGCTTCACGTCCGGATCAGATGCACCGGCGTGTCGGCCGTGCTGCGCGTGAAGTATAAACGCGGCGGCGAAAGGACCGTCAGGTCTGCGCCGGTTTCTTCTGCTCGCCCCGCTTGTCCGCCGGTTTTTCCGGCAGCAGTTCGTTGAGGATGGCCGGATCCTTTTGCATCAGATAGTCGCGCAGCCGGGGATCGTTGACGAACGAACGCAGCCATTCCGCCCCCTGTTTGAGATACGGCGAGGAAGAGGATTTGCGCAGCATATCGTTGGTGGTCGACAACGTGGAGGCCAGCAGCATGTAGAGCAGGGACGCGACCAAGGCGGCCTTGGCGCCGCCGAGCGCCAGCCCGGCCAGCCGGTCCAGCCAGCCGAGCAGGGTGATCTGGAGAAAACGGTGCAGGATCTTGCCCATCAGGGTGAAGACAAGGGCCGAGACCACAAAAAGTATGGCAAAGCTGACAAAGAAGGTTACCTTGGGATTGTCGACGAACCGCTCGGTCCAGGGCAGAATCCTGTCCGCGTACCGGCCGGCGATGCCGTAACTGCCCACCAGGGCGAAAAAGGCGGCCAGTTGCCGCACAAACCCGATCCAGACACCCCGGACCACGAACAGCAGAAAAATGGAGGCGACCACCAGGTCGAAAAAGGTCACATCATGCAACGTCGGCATAGGCTTGGGTCCGGAATCATGAACAAGGAACTGCGATTGTGCCGGTGGCCCTTGCCCCTGGCGGGCGGGGCCGCGGGAAGCACCGGCGGCATCTGGAAAAAGGTGCCGGCGGCACCGGGTCGATTATACCGGATTCATGGGTCATGACAAGCATTTGTCCGGAAACGACCCTGAAAACCCACGACCTCCTCGTGAGCCATCCGGACGGCGTGGCCGAGCGGCTGCGCACGCTCTCACCGGCTCACTGCCGTTTGGCATTGCTGGATTTGAGCCTCTTGTCCCCCCTGATCGAACGACCCGGCGAGCTTGCCCCTCTGCTCTCACCGGCGGAAAACGACCTCTTCCATCAGTTCCGTTCTCCCAAACGGCGGCTGGAATGGCTGGGTGGCCGCCTGGCGGCCAAACACTGCCTGCACCGGCTCCTTGCCCCCGCGACTTCCCTGCTTTCGTTTCAGCAGTATTCCATTCTGCCCGATAGTCACGGTCGCCCGTCCCTCGAAAGCGCACCATCGGGTCGGCCGGCCGCTTCGGTCTCCATTTCCCACAGTCGGGGATATGCGGCGGCCCTGGCCTGCCAGGTCGGGAGTTGCGGTATCGACATCCAGCACCTGACGCCACAACTCGCCACCGTGGCGGAACGGTTTGCGCGTGTGGAGGAGCTGGACCTGATCGATTCCCGGCTCGCGCCCCTCACCCGGCTCGGCCTGATCTGGACGGCCAAGGAAGCGGTGAAGAAGTGCCTGCTGGCCGATCATCCCTCGTTTTTCGGGATGATCCGATTGACGCGAGTGGAGCGCGACCGGGAGGCATCGCTCTGGACAGCCCTGTGCCAAGTGTCGCAACCGGCCGTCATGACCGCCACGGTACGGATAACAGAGATAGGCGATCATCTGGTGGCCTGCACCACGGGAGGCGCGCATGCCTGAATTGCCGGAAGTAGAGGTCACCCGCCGGGGGTTGCTCGACCACCTGCCCGGCCGGACGGTGGTCCGTATCGCCTGGAGCGGCCACCGGTTGCGGACTCCGATGCCGCGCCGCCTGCTGCGTGAACACGTCCTCGATCAACGAATCGCAACCCTCGACCGCCGGGCCAAGTACCTGCTGGTGCGGATGGCCGGGGGAGCGATCCTGGTCGTTCATCTGGGCATGACCGGCAAACTGAGCTTGCTCGACGGGGATACGCCGCGCCATCGCCACGATCATCTCATCCTGACCCTGGACAACGACAAGGACGTGCGCCTGAACGACAGCCGCAGATTCGGCAGCGTGATGGTGTGGCCGGCGGCAGCGGCTGAGGAGGCCGAACGCGCCTTTTCAGCCGGGGAAGGAATCGAGCCCTTGGGCTCAGGGTTCACCGCCGAGCATTTGCTCCGGCTCGCGGACCGGAGGTCGACACCCATCAAGTCGTTGCTCATGAACGGCCGGCTCATTGCCGGCATCGGCAACATCTACGCCAACGAAATCCTGTTCGCCAGCCGCATCCATCCGTCAATCCCGGCGGGCCGGTTGGTGGTCGACGATTGGCAGCGGGTTGCAGCCGAATCCAGGCGGATCCTGCATCAGGCGATTGCGGCCGGCGGCTCCACCATCGCCGATTTTCTCGGCGCCACCGGTCATCCCGGCTACTTCCAACTGCATTTCCAGGTGTATGGCCGCGAAGACCAACCCTGTCTGCACTGCGGCCGGTCCATTGTCAAAACAACGCTGGCAGGCAGGGCCACCTACTTCTGCCCCGCCTGCCAGCTACCCTCTCCCCACCGTCTCCTTTAAGCGACTCGCCTTTCTGCCGATTCCCAGCACCTTCCCAGGCAGCGCCTGCATTTACGTCTCTTTTTTGCGACAGCGCAAATCAATACTCAGTCCTTGTACAGAGACGGAACAATATGATGTCGATTCAACAACTTGTAAAAGTCGGTCCGGTTGCGCTGGGCCAGCCGGGCGGCCTGCGAGACGTTGCCCTGGGTGGTTTGCAGCAACTGGATGAGATACTGCTGCTCGAACTGTCGCCGCGCCTCGGACAGGGGCAGGATCTTTTTCTGATGCTGCTTGATGGCATCGAAGAGCAGATCCTCGGTGATCAGCGACGAAGTCGCCAGGGCCACGGCATTTTCAACCACATTGTAGAGCTGCCTGATGTTGCCCGGCCATTCGGCCTCGACCAGGATCTTCATGGCCTCGGGTGTGAACCGCTTCTCCTGGCCATCCTTCTTTTTGGTGAGGATGCCGACGAAGTGTTCGGCCAGCAGGGGGATATCCTCCTTGCGTTTGTACAGGGGCGGCAGCTCGAGGCTGACCACGTTCAACCGGTAAAAGAGGTCCTCGCGGAAGGTGTTTTCGCGGATGGCCTCCTCCAGGTTTTTATGGGTTGCCGAAATGATGCGCACATTGACCGGAACCGGCCGGGGACTGCCCACCGGCCGGATCTGCCGGTCCTGGAGCACCCGCAACAGCTTGACCTGGATGTGCAGGGGCATGTCACCGATTTCATCGAGAAACAGCGTGCCGTTATCCGCGGATTGAAACAGGCCGGCATAGCTCTTGACCGCGCCGGTGAACGATCCCTTGACATGCCCGAACAGCTCGGACTCCAGCAGGGATTCCGGAATCGCCGTGCAATTCACCGGGATAAAGGGTCCCTTGCGGTGTTGACTGGCCTTGTGGATGGCGATGGCGAGCAGTTCCTTGCCGGTGCCGCTCTCCCCCCGGATGAGCACGGTGGAATCAGTTTCCGCGACCAGCTTGGCGCGGGAGAGCAACTCTTCCATGATCGCGCTCTGGCTGATGATGTCCTGCCGCCATTCCTCGCGGTTTTCCGGAGCATCGCCGGTTCCCCCGCAGGTCGCCTCGATGGCCTTGGCGATTTCCTGAAGCAGGCTCGCCCCCTCGATCGGCTTGGTCAGGAACGAAAAGACGCCCTGCCTGGTGGCCTCAACCGCTTCGGGGATGGAACCATGGGCGGTAATGATGATGACCGGCACCGACTTGTTGAGCGAGCGGATCGCCTCGAACAGGGCCATGCCGTCAATGCCCGGCATCCGCAGATCGGTGAGCACGACATCGGGCTTGAAAGCGGCGAAGGTGGCCAGGGCCTCCTCGCCGCTGGAAGCGACCGCGACCTGATAGTTCTTGCTTTCAAGGCGCAATTTCCACAGACGAAGCAGATCGGCCTCGTCGTCAACCAACAGGATCTTGTATTGACGCCCCATGTCACCGCTCCCTGTTTTTTATGATGTTCTCGATATTCTTCAACTGTTCGATCTGTTGCTGCAATTCCTTGATCCGGGCCTGATCCTGCGCGGCGTTCCTTTCCAGAGTCTCGTTGCGTTCCAGCAACTCCTTGTTGTCAGCCTCCAGCCCTTCTTTTTCATCCATGCTCTTGGCCCCTTGCGCCCATTTGACGATCTTTTCCTTATTGAGCCGCTGCTGCAGCAGCAGAAGCCCCTGGAGACTGGGAGCACTCTCCGGGTGGGCCTTGATGTGGCTGGCAAGCATTTCCATGCCTGTTTTGAATTGTTTATAGGAGGCCCGCTGGTGCAGGCTCAGGCAGACCAAGGACGGCAACTCGGCGTTTTCGGGTCTGGTCGCATTGGCGAGGGCGGTCTTGTAGGCCTCGTTGAATGTCGTGCGGGAAAATTTTTTATTCTCGGCGACGCAGGCCAGAATGACGTCCGTTTCCGTTGTCCGGGGAACGGTTGCCTCTTGCGCCTGTTCGGATCCTTTGCCGAAAAGGGCGGCACAACCGCTCAACGACAAACTCGCCACCAGGATGATCGCCAAATACGCTCTGCTCATTCCGTTTCTTCCCGAACATACGGCATGGCGACTTCAAAACGCGCCCCTTGTTCGCTGGGGAGCAGACGAAGCGTACCGCCGCAATTTTGAATGTACTCCTTGCTTATTGCAAGTCCCAGACCAGAACCCTTGATCACGGACCGGTTCTTTTGCTCCCCCTTGAAAAAGGGCAGGAAGATTTGGGCGCGGTCCTCCTCGCTGATACCGGGTCCGTTGTCCTCGATGATCAGGCGGAGCATCTGCGCCTTTTTCTTCATGACAATGCCGATCCCGCCATCGTCCGGGGTGAATTTGACGGCATTGGCAAGGAGATTGTCGAGGACCGTCTTCAGTTGCTTCGGGTTGCCGCTCACCCGCACGGGCAGCAATTCCGTCTGCAAATGGATGTTTCTGGCCAGCATGGCGTTGCGGTGGTCGGCCGCCACCTCGGCCACGAGCGCATCGACCCGGATCTCCTGAAAATCGAGCGGCATTTCCTTGGCCTGGGCCATGTTGAAATCAAGGATGTTCTGGATGAGTTTCTGCAATTTGCTGCAATTGGTGTCGAGGATGCCCACCACCTCGATCTGCTTGTCGCTCAGCGGCCCGACCAGGCCATCTTTGAGCAATCCGGTTCCCTCCTTGATCGACGACAGCGGCGTCTTCAATTCATGGGAAATGTGGGCCAGCATCCGCACCTTTTCCCGGTCCAGGGTATTCAGCCGCTTGCGCAGCCAATCGAGCTTCGCCCCGATCGCCTCCAGGTCGCGGGGACCGGAAACCACGATCGGGGTGGCGAAATCGCCCTCGCCCAGGCGTTCGATGCCCCGGTCCAACTGACTGACCGGCTTGTTGATCAGGGACATGAACAACACCACCAGCAGGACGCTGAATCCGATCAACCCCGAGATCTGCCAGACCAGGGTGTTCTTGTTGCTTTGCACCTGTTCCTTGAGGATATCGACCTCCTGGATCATCAGGCTGTTGCTCAACCGTTCCAGTTGTCCCACGATCGAGCCGATCTCGCTGTAGCCGGCGAGCGCCATTTCCTGCCTGTTCTTCCTTTCGTCCGGATCGCCCGACAAATCCGTCAATGCCGCGACCAGGAGCCCTTCCTTCTCCTCCAGCTGCGCAATCAGCGGCATCAGTTCGTTTTCGTGATTCAGGACGGAAAACTGGCGCAGCATCTCTTCTATGTCCCGGTGCCGGGCATTGACGTCGTCGAGATGTTCGGTCTCGCCCAGCACCAAAAAGAGCCGCGCCGATCGCTCCTGGCGATGGAGTTGCTCAGCCACCTTCCTGCAACTGTCGATTCTGCCCGCTGAACGGAACACGGCCACCGCGCTTTGCTGCACCAGCCCGTCGAGAATCTGGATCGAACTGCCCAGGGCCACGATCAGGGGCAGGGCGACAAAAATAAAGCCGGTGAGCAGAAGCGAAAGAAACGATCGGGGATGATACAGTCGGTTCACGGGCGTCACCTGTCGAGATAGACATAATCGAGATACAGCACCAGCGGCCGGGGCTGCCGGACGACGAACAGACCGAAGCCCTCGATATGCTCCATGTCCATCGCCCGGTCCCTAGGCGCGTTCCTGACCTTGTCCAGGGGAATAACCAGGTCGTTCCATCCCTGCGCCAAGGTAAAGACCTGATTGAAGCGGTCGTGGTACTCCATGCCGTGTTTCCGGTGATAATTGTCGTGGACGCGGCTGTTGAGCACGAGCGGGGCCGCATCGGGATTGTAGACACTGAAACGCAACGCCCGGTATCCGCGCCAGTCGCCGGGAAAATGAAACAGAGCGATCCCCGAATATTTTTCCGTGGACAACTGGACCCGTGCCGCCTGGCGGCCATGCCGGACATGTCCGTTCTCCACCCGCAATTGCCCGGCATAGTTCCAGCGATAGCGTTCAAACGGCGTCTCAAAGTCGGACAGGACCGGGAACTGGCGGAGCGCCATGCCTTCATCGAACAGTGCCCGGGACAGCGGCCAGGCCGAGCAAGCGAGCAGAACGGACACCCCGGCCTGCAGGATGCGCTGCTGCCAGCGTATCCGGAATATCTGCGGCCGGATGCAAAAGGCAAATGCCGTCAGGCAGCCAAGCTGATTGCGCAAAACATCGTCAATATCCGGGGTCCGGCCGATGACAAACAACTGCAAGAGTTCCACGGCCGAGCCAAGGACGAGGACCAGGGCGAACAGGACAAGGAAGGAGGAAAACGGAGAACCGGGGTTTCGCCCCTTTCTGCGCAGATCGTGCACCCAGAGGGTGAACAGCAGAAAATACAGGAGATGCCCGAGATCCCAGGCCGCCTGAAACGAGCGGGAAGAGTAGTATCCCGGCCCGCCCCAGAAAAAAAACGGCGAGCCCGACAGCAGCGTCGCTCCCAGGATCAGGCGATGCCAGACGCCTCCCCGTCTCAATTGCGCCAGTGTCCGTTCCATGGGGGCCGTCTTCACGCCTCCACGGTCAAGCACGGCAGCCTTTTCTGTTGCAAACACCTGTGCATGTCTGCGGTGCACCATGTCGAACGGGGAGAACCGCCGCCATGGATGTGCGGCCCGTTCCCCAACAGTTTTTTTGAAAATCCGTTCGATGCCCATGCCGCCAAAAGCGTTGCCGCACAACGGTTTTCACGAAATTACCACACTACATTAAAAAGTTACGACATTTTTCAATTTGACTTCCACCGAAATTTTTCCCTATCATTGAAGCATCTGTTTTATTTCATTTTCAATTCAGCCCGAGGAGGACCGATGAAAAAGTTGTACCTGACCCTGATGCTCATTCTCTTCTTTGCAACCGCTGCGTTTGCCAAGGTCAACATCAACACCGCCACCATGGAGGAACTGACGACACTCAACGGAATCGGCAAAACGAAGGCGGAGGCCATTGTCGCATACAGAACCGCGAACGGCGACTTCAAAACCGTCGACGATCTCGCCAAGGTAAAGGGGATTGGCGACAAAATCATCGAAAAAATCAAACCGGAAATCACGGTTGGCGAATAACCGCACAGCCGCACCCGCCATCGGAGGCATCGGCGCGCGGGTGCGGCTCCAGCGGTTTTTTTCGAGTCATGTCCTCTTTTTGAGTCAGGTGACCTTGTTCCGTCGGGAAAAGAAGACGCCCGCCCCATCTCCCACTGCTCGATCCGTTCCCACCCCGTCGCACTTTCCCAACTTTTTCCCCATCCGTCTTTTATTATTTTTTCTTCATCTTTTCTTCGCAATTCCCAAAGAATAAGGTACAGTGCCATCAACGAATACGATTCTCATAAAGCTTCTTGTCCACTCGCTGCCAGCGCGGCTCCCGCCGTATTCCGGAAAAGAGGAGAAGGGCTTCCCGCCATCCATACCAGGGCGCCCCTGAACCGCTACCGGAGCATCGCGCGAGTATAGGCGCAAGCGGTTGTCCATCCACAGTTTTTCCCGGAGCACGACTATGTCTGAAAAAAAACGTTTAGGTGAACTCCTGATCGATGCCGGTCTCATCACCGCAGAGGACTGCAACCGCGCCCTGAAAATGCAAGTCGGCGGGAACCGCAGGCTGGGCAGGATTCTGGTGAAAATGGGGGTCATCACCAGCGATCAGTTACTCGAAACGCTCTCCGCCCAGTTCAACTCGCCGATTATCAGCATTGCCCAGGAATACGATTCGTCGGCAAAAGGATTGCTCCCTCGCTATCTCTGCACCAAATACGACGTTTTTCCCCTCAGCCTTGAAGGCGACAGGATTCTCAGGGTGGCCATGGCCGATCCTTCGGATGTCGAGGCCATCACCGATATCGAGAATTTCACCGGCAAGGCGGTCCAGCCCTGCCTGGCGCGGCAAACCGATATTCAACAGGCGACCAAGCGATATGTCCCCATCTCGCTCAGCGATATCTTCAATCCGCAAAGCCACAGCCGCTACGCCAAAATCACCTCGGCGGTGGCCTTGGTCCTCATCATTGCCGTCGCCGGCTTCACGTATCGATTTTATATACAGACCAAATACGGCACCATAACCCATACAGGCACCACCACCATCTACAAGAATCATGACCTGATGGTCGGGCTCGATCAGAGCGGTAAAGCCACCTTCCTGGGTCGCGGCGCCCACGCCGGTGGATACTACTCCATCACCTTTGATTCCCCGGCTGCATTGGCCGATTTCGTGGAAAACAAGAGAAGCGATCTCTCGACCGCGCAATACGAATGGACCAAGTGGGCGATATCGCGGGTCCAATAGGCCCGGTACGCCGCCCTGCTTCTTACCAAAGAGTAACAGAAGGAGCGGCCGGTAATCGGTCAGCGTCACATCACATTGAAATTATTGCCAATGGCCAACAGCAATGCATGGCACGCATCGTGCAATTCTCTTCGCAAAGACGCCACAGCTTCCGCCCTCTTTCACGCGGTGACAACGATGCATATCCGGACTATCGGTCTTCTCTTTCTTCTCTGCTGCTGCCTGCCCGGCCTGACCGTGGCGGCAACCACCCAATCGATCCATGTCGAGTGGGGATACACGCCGCCCAGCGAACCGGCCGTTACCGGGTTTAGACTGTATCAGGAAGGGGTTGTTCCTTATGTTTGTCAGGTCCAGGATCCTACTGCAACCGCCATGGACTGCCAGGTGTCGCTCCCTCAGGGCACTGCCAATTTCACCCTGACCGCCACTTTCAGCGATGGTACGGAAAGCCCGCATTCGACACCTTTTCCTTTCACCGCCTCCAGTGACGCCGCTGCCCCCGGAGCAGTTCCGGAAAACACGGGAACAACGGGCAGCAAGCTGTTCACCTTCAACTGGACTCCCGCCACCGATGCCACCGCCATCAGCGGCTACCGGCTCTACTTGAACAATACCCTGCTGTGCGAGACAACCACCCCATCTGCCACTTCGATCGCCTGCAGGGCCGACCTCCTCCACCAGGTCATGACCTTCAGCATGACCGAGGTGACCACTAACGGCAGCGAAACAAACCCATCCAATCTGCTCGTTTTTGATCCCACCGCCTATCCGGAGTTGTTTAATACCAAACAACTCGGTTTCACCTGGGAGTACGACCAGGCGACGGATATTGCAGGCTTCCGCGTGTACCAGAACGCCGTCTTGATCTGCCAGACCTCCGATCCGGCCGCGCGGCAGTTGACCTGTACCGCCGACCTCACAGCCACACCGGTCACCTACACCCTGACCGCTGTCAACGCCGACGGCACCGAGACCAGCCTTTCCAATGCCCTCACCTACACGGGCAGTGGTACCACCGGAACCGACGAAGGAGAACTGAAGGCCGTGATCGCAGCCAATACCGCCAGCGGCGCGGCACCGCTCCCAGTCACCTTCAACGGCACCTCGTCAACCGGCGGCGCGACCGGCTACCAGTGGGATTTCGGCGACGGCTCCACCGCAACGGGCTCAGCATCCAGCCATACCTACGCAACGGCAGGCACATACACAGCAAGATTGACCGTTACCGACAATGCCGGCGCGACAAACTCGGCGACCATCGCCATCACGGCCTCCGGTTCTAGCGCCACGGCGGCGTCCACGCCTCCGATCGCCGTCATCTCGTCCTCTACCGCCACGGGACCGGCACCGCTCACCGTCAGCCTGGACGGATCGGGCTCAACCGCCACCAACGCCACCATCACCTCCTACAACTGGAGTTTTGGCGACGGATCTTCGGCAACAGGTGCCACCGCATCCCACGCCTACACCTCGGCCGGTACCTATACCGCCACCCTGACCGTCATTGACAGCAAGGGACAAAGCAGCCAGATCGGCACCCCTGTCATCGTCACCGGGTCCGCGACGGCCAACAAGCCTCCCCAGGCGGCCATCGGCGCCACACCCCTCGCCGGTTCCGCCCCCCTCACCGTTACCTTCGACGGCGGCGGCTCGAGCGACAGCGACGGCAGCATCAGCAGCTATGTATGGAATTTCGGCGATGGCAGCACGGCCACCGGCAAATCGGTCACCCACACCTACACCACGGCGGCCACCTTCACCGCCACACTGAACGTCACGGACAACCAAGGAGCAAGCGGCAGCGCCAGTATCGCCATCTCCACAAAGACCGAACAGCCGGCGGCCGAGGTGAGAATCGAAACTGGCGAGGTCGGGGTCAGCAGCGAATGGGTGCGCGTACCCCTGACCACCACCTTCACCAACCCGATTGTCATCGCCGGCCCGCCTAGTTTCAACAACGGTGAACCGTGTGTTGTCCGGCTCCGCAACGTCAATAAAACCGGCTTCGACATCAAGCTGACCGAGTGGAACTACCTGGATGGAACCCATCCGCAGGAGAGCATCAGCTACCTTGTCATGGAAAAAGGTCACTACACCCTGCCCAATGGCGCGACCGTCGAAGCTGGCAGTTTCGCGGGAACCACCAGTTTTAAAACCGTATCCTTCGGCGGCGCCTTCCCCGTGAATCCGGTAGTGCTCACCACGGTTGCCTCGGTGAATGAAGCGGATACCATCGGCGGCCGCATCAAGAATGTCGGGTCGTCCGGCTTCTCCTATTACTTCCGGGAGCAGGAGAAAAACACCAACACGCACCTCAACGAAACCGTCAACTACATCGCCTGGGAGCCCGGCAAAGGGACAATCGGTACATTGCAGTATGAAGTGGCAAAGACAGCCAACGCAGTGACGAACGCCTGGTACAGCGAACAACATCAGGGCGCGTTCAACCAGCCGCCCCTGCTACTGGCGGATATGCAAACCACCAACAATACCGACACCTCGGCCCTGCGCATGCAGAATCAGACCGCAACGGGATTCCAGGTGAAGGTTGAGGAGGAGCAGTCGAAAGACAGCGAAGTAACGCACCCCGCGGAAACTGTCGGCTACATTGCGCTCGATCAGCCGCCGGAAAAGGCTCTGGCAGCCTTCAGTTGGGAATTCGACGCCACCCAGGAAGCCACCATCAGCGGCTTCCAGATCCTGGCCAACGGCGAGACCATCTGTACCACCGGCAATCCCTCGGCACGGCAGTTGAGCTGTGAGATAACGGTATCCGGCGGCCCAATGGCCTTCACCGTCCAAACCATGGAAACGGCAGGCGGCAACAGTTCTCCCTCAAACAGCATTATCTACGCGCCATGAGAACAACCCAGCGATTCCATCAGCCGGATATATGCTCAGCAGCGAATGGCCTTCCTGCCACAGCTTGTCATTTCGACCGCAGAGAGAAATCTCGACTTTATCTTCTTAGTATATTCACGAGGAACAACCGGCACGACCAGGCACCGAATGTTTCCTATAAGTCAGACAACCGAAATAATGAACTGGAATGAATAGTAAAAAACAACCAATGACTCTCGAAGCTTCCAGGAGACCCATGATGAAAACCGCCACCAATCCCGGTACTCTTATCCTTTCCATCGCTTTGACCGGCCTCCTTGTTGCAGCTTTGCCGGCCCCTTCCGTTGCCGCCACTTTTTCTGGCAACCTGAAGGAGGTTACCATCACTGACGCCCAGGCAACCAACAAACCGCCGGTGGCAGCGTTCAGCTACACAGTCAACGGCAATACTGTCACCTTCGACGCCAGCGGCTCCTCGGATGCGGACGGCAGCATCAGCACATACAAATGGGATTTTGGCGACGGTACCACTGCCGAGGGTGCCAGCGTCACCCATCAATTCAGCGCAGCCCCAGCACCGGTAACCCTGACGGTCATCGATGACAAAGGAGGAGTTACTTTAGCTCAGAAAACAGTCCAGTTACCGAAACAAGTGAACGTTGCAGTCAGTTTTCAACCCGATAATGCACCAATCGAGTCTGGATTTTTAGTTGACAGTGGACAGGCGTATAACGCAACAACTGGATACGGCTGGGTCTCTCCTCCATTATCACTCGGGACTCGAGACAGAAATAGCAGCCTTTCGCCTAATCAAGCTTATGATACGTTCATCCATGTTGTGTCGTCGGGTATATGGGAAATGGATGTGCCTAATGGTACATATTTAGTCACAATCTGCGTTGGAGATCCAGCTTATCCTGGGGGCACGCATGTTGTGAGCGCTGAAAATCTGATCATCATAAATGATCAGATTTCTAGCTCCGCCTTATGGATTGAAAAAAATTCTCTGATATCTGTGACGGATGGGAAACTTACGCTAACTTTTTCCGGGACTAGTAAAGAAGCTAAACTTTGCTGGGTCAAAGTTGTCTCACAATGACTAGACAAGGTTTTGAATATTAATGATATTATAAAAAACTAAAAAATACAAAACAATGCATCGAAAAGATCATGAGTTACGAAGCGAGAAATCAATCGATTATGAAATTTGAACAATATATGCATTTGATTATGTTATCACGAAAAAGCAAAAAAATAAAATCAATGATCTATTTTTTATTCTTCCTGTTTTTAAATAATATTACTGTACTGAATTCATACGCCAGAGATATCTCATTCACATGGTCAGAAAATTCCGAACCAATTGAAGGATATAAGTTGTATTATAAAAGAGGAGGAAATGCTGGATCTCCATTTGACGGGACGAATGCCACAGAAGGGATTTCCCCAATAATTATCGGAAAAGTAACTACATTTACTATTACAGGTCTGGACAATTCAACTGTCTATCATTTTGCTCTTACCGCGTACAACGGAACCGAAGAAAGTGAATATTCTGAAGTTATTACAGTGGCTCCAGCTTCAACTTCCCATGAAGTTCCCGCCCCAAAGCTTATTCAAATTAGAAGTTCCAGCTTTTAACTCTCACTAACAACCATCTCGAATGGCAGCGTAAACAAAATAGTTTGTAAAGAAAAATGAATATGATATAAATAAGAATTTACGAACATACGCTAAACATGAGGATATTGCACTCTTCCCTAAATGCTCATGCTGCAACTACCTAACATAAAAGACAAACGACTCATTTTTTTGAGCTTTGGCGCCTTAATTCTTTTTTGTCTTGCTTATTATCCCGCCTTCAGTATTCTTTTTTCAAAATGGGCTGATTCAGAAGAATATTCACACGCTTTTCTGACGTTACCTATCATTCTGTATATGGCTTATCAGCTTAAAGACAGAATGATGACTAGTACACCTACGTTGACGTCCTTAGGGTTGATTATACTCTTCGTCTCATCCTCTCTCTATTTTTTCAGCCTACTTACCGAAGTACATACTGCCATTGCCCTATCGATGTACCTGACAGTGCTCGGAGCAGTGATTTTTCTCTTCGGAATCCATTCGTTACGAGTGCTCTTCACGCCACTGTTGCTGTTGTTCATGCTCATCCCTTTTCCGGACCAGTTCTACATTCAGCTTACTTTTCCGCTGCAACTCAAGGTTTCACAAATGAGCGCGGCCGTAGTCAACTGGGTGGGAATACCGGTGTTTCGTACCGGCAATGTTCTGACTATTCCCGAAAAGAGTTTTGAGGTGATTGAGGCTTGTAGTGGCCTTCGCTCAGTGATTACCCTGCTGACCCTGAGCGTCATAATGGGTTATTTTATGCTCAAGCGAGGATGGTCAAAGATACTGCTTATTGCGATAAGCATACCGGTCGCGATTTTTGTGAATCTTATTCGAGTCATCGCCATCGTCTTGATGTTTCATTTTTTCAGGATCGACTTGTATGAAGGGACACTACACACAGCCACTGGCCTATTTATTTTTCTAATTGCCTTGGCAACACTTTTCCTATTTGAGAGGATACTGGAACGTTGGGAATGCGAAAAGAAGTAAAAGTGTTTATCTTGATAGGACTGTTTTTCTGCACCAGCCTTTTTATCTATTCCCATAACGCACCAACCACTGCCGGCAAGGCTGCACCGCTGAAACAGTTTCTCCGGCAGATACCGGGATACACATCGCTTGGCGACATCAAGTTGGACAATGACGCCTTTAACATGCTCAAACTGGATGATTACTTGTTCACCACCTACAATAACGCCGATGGCCCTATCACCTTGTATGCAGGATACTATTATACATCGAGCAAGGCCTATGCAGCCCACTCTCCCTTAGTCTGTTACCCGAGCCACGGTTGGCAGGTCGAGGGCAAACCCGCGACCCACACGTTTCAGGTTGGCAATTATCGCATCACCTACGAAGAAATAGTCACTACATACGGGGAACAACGAGAACTGGTGTTATACTGGTATCAGGCGCGTGATCGAGCCAATGTGCGCGTATACCGTAACAAAATCGACATGGGGTACAACAAACTTTTTTACAACGACCCTAAGCATGGGTTCATACGCATATCGACTCCTTTCATTGGTTCTGACAATTACGAAGTGACAAAAAAAAGGGCAACAGACTTTATAAAAATTTCTTATCCTCTGCTGCTGCAATTCACCACCCAGCCACCGAAGTTGTAATTCTTCTGAATTAGCTGCAACCCTCCCGTATAATAAAGCCATGCAAAAATAAAGTTCTTCGAACAAAATTGAGTTAGGACTCAGGTGAAAAAGAACAGAGACAGCGAAATGCAGATCATTAGGATATTGAGGGAAGTCAAAGCAGCAGACTGATAAGGGAAGTATGCCGGGAACGTGAAATCTCTGAACTATATTAGCATCTTGAGGAGCCGATGAAAAGTGACTGCCGTCACACTGATCGATCATATTGCTAAATCTCTGGGGATTTTTCGATGGCTACGCTTTCGTTGCACAAACGGAGTCACCATCCTTATGTACCACAAGGTACTTCCATCGGCTTTGGCACATCAATACCCATTACCAAATCTTGTTATTGAGCAGTCAGCCTTTAAACGACAGATAGACTGGCTGTCCAAATATTTTGAGGTGTTGACGGTTAGTGATGCGTTAAATCGACTAGAGAAAATAGAATTTGGCAGATCGCAATCAAAACCTTTAGCATGCGTGACCTTTGATGATGGCTATCGAGATAATTTTGACTATGCCGTACCAATTCTAGAGGTCTATGGACTTAGAGGAACATTTTTTGTTACCACTGCATTCATTGAAGGAACGCCTCTGTGGTTTGATCGCGCAGCCATAACTTGGCTGCGTGAAGGTCGGCAGACTATTGTTGGCCGTATATGCGATACGGTTCCAGCTATGCATCGTACCTTTCAGAATGTCGCCACTCTTGACAACTGGCTTAGTGCCCTGAAACAGCTACCAATCAATTTGCGTGATAGAATACTAGCAGCTTTTTGCGATCGATCTCCTGAACTCACAGATGTTTTTTCCCCAATGACCATTATGCAATTACGGCAATTAGCTAATTCTAGGCATGAAATCGGCGCTCATTCGATAACCCACCCTATATTGACTAGCTTGGATGATGCAGAACTTCAATTTGAATTGGAACAGTCGAGAGTGACTCTCTCTACTTGGACAAACCGGCACATAGCGGGATTTTGTTATCCAAACGGCTCCTGGAATAAACGCGTGGCCCATATCGTCCGTTTGGCGGGATATCGATATGCCTGCACGGTACGACGAGGTTTGGCGAAGCAAACTGATAATTTATTAGAGTTGCCAAGGCGGGCAATATTCTCTTCACCTCGACATAGTGGAATAAATAGTTTTGAGGCTGAAACTGTTGGCTGGCACGATTTACTTCGGCACAACAAAATCAGATTTTTTAGTTTACACAGAAGTGACGAAATTGAGTAGACCGCTCTACATGCTGTTGGCCAAGGAAACAAGCCTGCCCAAGGCAACCCGGTGGGCGACCCTGAAAAATGCCGACGGCGCACTGACGGAGAAGCAGATCGATGCCCTGGCAGAATTGATGAGCATGGATATGCAGACCTCCAAGGCGTGGCGTATCAAGGAGATGCTCCGTTGGGTGCGCAAGACAAATTCGATGCGAGGCGCACAATGGCGACTTTCCAATTTCATCAATGTTGCCTTGAAGCTGGTTGCGGATATCGATCTCCTCAAGCCAGTCCGCACGGCTCCAAAAACGGTAGAAAACCATCGCGCAGCCATCCTTGCACGCTGGGCATCAGGACACAACAACGCCAGGATAGAAGCACTCAATGGCATCTTCCAGGCAGCCAAATGCAGGGCCCAGAGGATACAGAAACGATGATACGTTCATCAGCATGATCTATCTGCTGGCAGCCCCGATACAGAATTTGGTCAAATCCACTTGAAACGACGAAGAGCCAGAATTTATCGCCTGGGCCGAAGATTGCTGGGATGAAGATACAGTATATCCAACCCGGCAAACCGAACCAGAACGCGTTCATCGAACGCTTTAACAAGACCTATCGAAACGAAATTCTCGACTTGTATCTGTTCCGGAACCTGAACGAGGTCCGGCAAGCCACCTACCGGTGGAAAATCGAATATAATGAACAACGGCCACACGATTCCCTGAGGGATCTGACACCAGCAGAATATCTGTCAAAGAACGCCGAAAACTCTATTTTTCAACTGTCAACTTGACGGGGAAGCCTACGCCGCCCCTTTTTTTTTCAACTGACTACATCGAAATCCGAGAAAAGGTCTCCGGTATGAACGAATGTTTTTCGTGTGCAACTTCGCCGACTCGATCTTTTTTAGAACAATACCGAGGAAGGGCTGTTTTTCATCCTCCGTTAGTCAACGACAAGGGTGTCCTTGTCGGTAATAACGGAGATCGTCTGATGGTGATGGGAACAGAATCTGTCTACGAAGATTTGCATATTCTCCGAGCTAATAGCCCAGAACAAGCCGATCTCCTCGTACTTGGTGCCAGTGGTGGCATGCTTGATCGATTCACTCACATACCGAGAATGTTCCGCTGGCTTTCCCATACTTATCCCAAGAAACCAATGTGTGTCTTACCGTCAACTTTTTATTATCCAACTCGATCAATTGCCGAGGATATTGGCACAAGAAAGGCTCCGCTAACGATATTTTGCCGTGAAGCGTACAGCTACCGGCACCTCACCGAGCAACATAACTTGCCTGAAACCTGCTCAGTGAAATTGGACCACGACTTGGCTTTTGAGCTTGAAGATGGACCGTATGTGGCTTCCGTTCGAGCAATGCCGCCGCAACACATCCTATTTGTTGAACGAGTGGATGTTGAACATGTTGCCATCGCGCTTAACCCCGAATCGACTTCCATGAAAGCACGGAAGCTCATTGGCAAGGTTGTGCCGGCGAACCTCAAAAAAACTTTGTATTTCATGGTTCGATTTGTTCGCTCAAAAAGACAAACTCCGTTCCGTGACTGCTGCGAACACCTATTAAAAAAACAATACCCGGATCTTATCAAGTTACCGCGGCTTGTTGCCGACATCAGTAACGTCAATACATGCAGCTTCGATGAATTTACTCAGGCTGTAGGACATGCCGCCGTGATTTTCACCACCCGCCTCCATGTCGCTATTCTTGGAGCCATGGCGGGTAAGCCGACATTTTTGTTCGAAGGACCATATCATAAAATACGCGGAATTTACGAGCATAGCCTTACCGACCGACCTGACGTTAGGCTTGTGCCACTTTCTGCTCAAGAACGATTATGATCATCGGGCAAGTCATGCGGTCTTTCGGTGGTGGTGGAGCACAACGATCCGCCATTAACCTCGCCACAGGTCTGGCGCAACTAGGGCATGAATCGCGCATCTTGGCGCTTGGAGAAACTGGTAGATTCGCTGAACAAGTAGCGGACAGTATTCCTTCCGATGCATTAGGCCTTTCATCCCCCCGAGAACTGCTATCAGGACTATATCGACTTCGACGACTCATTAAACAGCGACGATTTGCAGCGCTCCATGTCCATGGCTCAGGTGTCTTGCCACTTGTGGCTGGCGCTTTGGTTGGATATTCTGCGCCCCCCTCACTCCACTTTACCTGGCATGACAGCGGAAGCGTACTGGGAGGCTCTTTGATACAACGCACAGTGACCCGGTGGGCGCTTAATCGCTGTGTTTCAGTATCCGGTTCGTCGTCGGATGTATCGGTGCAGCTGACAAAAACATGGCGTGGCGATGTTTCGGTACAGGTGATGCGCAATGGTGTGCCGGATAATGGTTTGCTCGGCACACCAGAATCCCCTTGTCCAGTAGTGGTTTGGGCCGCCAGAATTGTGCCGGAAAAACGACCAGAGTGGTTCATCCAAGCTGCGGCCGCTGCACGCAGTGCCGGGTTACCGGCGCGCTTTGTTCTTGCCGGATCATCACTCTCCCACCATGAATCGTATTATGGTTCGATCAGAAGACTGTCTGCGGAATTCGGCGAGCCCGTCGATTTTGTCGGCTGGATTGAGAATACTGAATTGTTGTACAAAGGAGCGGCCATCGGGGTGCAGACCTCGGCAACAGAGGGGCTCAGCATGGCGCTGCTCGAGCAGATGATGGCAGGGTTGGCAATCGTGGCGACAGATGTTGGCGACACTGCCGATGCGATCGAAAACGGTAAGGCAGGCATACTTGTTAACGCACAAAACGAAAGAGAGTTCACCTCTGCGCTACTCTCTCTTCTCGCCGAGCCCCTGCGCCGCGTTCAACTGGCTACACGGGCTCGTGCAAGAGCTGTCATAAAATACAGTTGTTTGGCCATGGCGGAACGTTGCTTGGCTCATTATCTTGCAAAAGAACCATGACAGAATCGCTGGATGAATCAATAACAAAAACGAAGGAAACATCTTCACGCGACCATGGACGCATTGTTAGAGCCACTGTCTGGACGCTGATAGCCTACGTTTTGAGTAATGCGCTTCGGCTCATTTCAAACCTTATATTAGCGCGATTACTTTTTCCTGAGGCATTCGCATTATTGGCTTTAGCCTCGATACTGACTCAGGGATTGAAGATGTTTTCCGACATCGGCATCGGCCCCAGCATCATCCAAAGTGCTCGCGGAAACGATCCTGAATTTCAAAACACAGCCTGGACCATGCAGATCATCCGGGGTGTATGGCTTTTCGTTGCCGCATGCGGCCTCACTTATCCTTTTGCCCTTTTCTATAACACACCTGCTCTGCTCTGGGTTATTCCGGTAGCCGCTTTTCCTTCAGCCATCAGTGGATTCAACTCGACCACACTGTTCACAATGAACAGGCAACTCACCATGGGCAAACTCGCCATGTTGCAACTGGGCGAGAGCATCGTGAAACTTATTGTTACCGTTGTATGGGCTATTGTGCATCCATCGGTATGGGCCATTCTTGGGGGCGTCATTGTCAGTCGGGTGTTTTATACAGCGGCGAGCCATTGGTTGTTGCCCACCCGTCGCCACCGACTGACTTGGAATTCCGATGCAGCACGGGAATTGTTACGGTTTGGTGGGTGGGTTTTCCTGAGTACCGCAGTCACCTTTTTCGCCCAGCAGGTAGACCGGCTGATGCTGGGAAAACTGATTCCCCTTGAACTGCTTGGCGTGTACAGCATAGCGCTGATGTTCTCCCGGTTGCCACTCGACATCTGCAGTACCGTGACCGGGCAAGTGCTCTTCCCTGTCTTGGCGTCAATTACTCGCACCGACCCCGGTAGAATGAAAAAAGCCATTACCGAATCAAGGCGAATTATTCTGACCATTGGGGCGGCAGTCACAGTTGCCCTTATGACAGCTTCTCCTTGGTTCTTTTATCTGGCGTATGATCAGAGATACCAAGAGGCCATCTGGATAACGCCATTCTTGGGGGGCACACTGTGGTTTGGCATTCTTCAGGCATCGTGCGACCGTGCGCTGCTTGCCTTTGGTGATACCAGATCACTATTTCTGAGTAATCTCATGAACTTTATTGTCACTGTTACCGCCTGCTTGGTCGGATTTCATGCCTTCGGCATGCCGGGATTTATCGGTGGGGTGGGGTTGGGTAATCTTGTCGGTCACGTGGTAATTGCATTGAGGCTTGCCATGAAAAAACTGCTTAAAGTACATCAGGATCTGATGTACACCGCAGCGGTTGCGGCAGCAGGCATAATCGGCGTGTGGCTGCCAGAGAGCCTCTCTATGAATCTCTCTGACACGGAAGGGCTGGTTCGGCTGGTTTGGCAGGGCTCATTAACACTTATTGCCGGAGTTGTTACAATTAAGACAGCACTGAGTTTGGCCAGCAAACGCCAACCAGATATGGCCGCCGTAAAAAAAACTTCCACGTGAAGAAGAGAACCACAAGCAATGCCATTATTGCCGTGTTAGACATTGTTTCGTTCCGGAGCTAAAAATCAGGCAAACACCTTCCCTCTCCCTAGAAGAAACATCGAAAAAGCGCTGATATATCTATCCACCTCCGGACGCACTTGATTATAAAGCATCATCTCCATGCGGTGAAGTTCATCACGTAACACATTTGCACAGGTTGGATCTGTGTCTGCGAAGTCTGTTCGATAATTGCCAACAATAAGAATAGACGAATCCGCCCTTTCCATTGCCTCCGTAGCCGCCATAAAATTTGCAGGGGCATCGGCAAGGTATTCCAAATACCAGAGATAATGGAGTCGCCAAACCACCTTGGCCGCCCGCCCAGTAGTATATCGTAAATACGTGCTGCACAGGTTTTTCACATGACAGCAAGACATACCGTTCAATCCGGCGACAGATCCTCTGAGTGGTGTACGCAGTTCAAGAGATGAAAATGGATCGAGACTGATAAGCCTTGTATCAACGCGTTGAACGCGATGAAAAATATCAATGGGATGAAAGGTGGCGCGCAACCATTGGACATCCATTCCCAAACACCAAGTTCCAAAAACATTGTCCTTATCAGTCAAACCGTCAAAATGAGTTTTTTCAAGGCCGCAGAAATGCCATCCATTTCTTTTTGTTGTTTGATAGACAGACTCAAAATATTCCGGAACAAGCGGGTAAAGGTCAAAGTCGTGAAGAATAGCATATCGGGTGCGTACCGAAGGCAACATGGTCGCGCAGTTCAAAGAATTATAAAAAGTTGAAACATTGACCCGCTCTGCGATGAGTCCGGGTAGTTGACGATAGTGATCAAATACGAACGGCAAGTGAGGATAGCGCTGCTGCGTTGCAGTTGTTATCTGTTCATATCCTTGCCGTTTTCTACGGTCAAAAACAATATGGATACAATGGCAGTTACAGAGATCTGTTCGAGAAAGAAAATCGAGGTTTACCTTTAAAAGATGCCGCAGATCCCAAGGCACACCTAGCATTATTGAGTAGCCTTCTGCAGGATGATCAAGACGATCCCAGCTCAACAATGGGCGCATTATTAGCTTGATCGTCTCGCGCCCTAGAATATTTCGCAAAGTACTTTTTGTAAAAACCATCTTGAACCTGTACAAGAACATGGAATGGAAAATATCCTTAACAAAACAAAATTAGATACATTATTGATACAATCTGAAGGATGAAGGTGCCCTAAGGAAACCTTTTCGTATCCATGCGTTTATTGATTCTGCAGAAATTCTATTATCCCAATTAAACCTATCCTGACGTCGGAGTATATCGGCAAACAATTCGATACTTTTTTGATTATCGGAAATAGAAAGCACTGATGACATATAGGTTTCTATAGATCTAGAAGCATCTGGAAATGAAACTTTATCAAAAATAGAAGTATCCCCTGTTTTTTCCCTCCACTGATCATTGGTAAATGTAGAATTTAAAGCTCTAAACCATGAATTTGTATTTCCTAAAGAGGAATATTTATTTTTAAAAAAAATATAAGGAGTTAAAGGTATCGAATAATCAGCCTGAACAATATAAGAATTTACACCATCAACCTGAAATATATTATCATTAAAAATGATTTTTTCTCTAACTGGATTTTCATATCCAGAATCTAATGGGCCGAGAAGAATCGGAACAATATTTTTTGCATCAGATACAATATTATTACTGATAGTTATATTACGACCAGAATATTGCATATGAAAAAAATGACCTCCAATAGAATTGTCATATTGATGAGCCATTATATTATTCTTAATAATGCCTCCATCCCAATTAAAATTATAAAAAAACCATCCTATTCGTCTATTTGTTGGATTTGGATACCCAGGATATAAAAATATATTATTTTCAATTAAAGGATATACCAAACTGTATGATTCATGTTCATCAGGAGCCCCTCCTGAAATAGCGACTTCTCCTCCAATATAAAGATTATTGCGAACAACAACGCCGCTCCCTTCCCCCTGCTTATAAAACCTTAATTTTGTATTATTACTTGAAGCTCTTGAAAAAATGTTATCACGTATAGTCAAATTTTTACTTCCAGATATATATAGGTTATGATTAAACATTGTTGCTTCCCCAGGCTCCGTTATACCGTCCCCATCATTTTGAACTAGCCAGCCATTATGGTCAAAAATGTTTTCCTCTACAAGCATACCATTGATATTCGATGCAAATAATCCTTGGGAATGCCCCTCCGACCTAGAATAAGAATCATATATTCCATTTCTTCTGATAACTATGCCTTCGTTTCCCGATGTCGCTTTAGGACTGAAAGTAATATTATCTTTAAAATATCTAAACTTACACCCTTCTATTAATATACCTTTTATGGTATATGATTCATGGCTGAAAAAAAATGCACCTGTAGATGATCCATTATCATTCAGTGAATAGTTTTTCGAACCTGGATCTTTCTTATCATTATAAAATGATAATCCTGAGATTACTACGTAATGAGTATTAACATTGCCATTATTGGCATATCCTCCATGAAAAACTGGCAAGTCTCCATTATCTCCATAGGAAGAAAGAACTAGCGGCTCAGAAATACCACGTCCACTGCGGTCATTGCTGATGCCAACATCAAATACAGATCCCCTTTTAAATAGTATCCAATCAGGCTTTCCTTTTCCTATCAAGGAAATAGCTTTTTTAGGCGTAGCACAAGTCTTAATATTACCAATAGGATCAAAAAAACTGTTACCAATTTCAGGATCTGAAGCCAGATATCCCCTACATGTCGTGTCATTTCCCGATAATCCGTCTACATATACAATATTTGTATCAGAAGACGGAGCAAAAATAGTCCAACCATCTTTATCTTTTTCCAATTGAAGATAAGATGAAAGACATAGGCTTGGCAACAAAACATCAACAAATATTGTGCTGATAATTACCAAACATTTGATTTTCATTAAGAAAATAGCATTTTTTGACAGGTTCTCGTCACAATTATTTATACACATATCCACTCCTCTCGAAATTTATTAAAATTATCTCGAAAACGAGCCCAATTTCTTTAAAAAAATCATTTTCATGTCTTGACATCACCTGCAATGTCGACAAAAGACGTTTTTCATGACAATTTTAACAAAAATATACTTATAAAATACCCAACAGACCCTATACATCATGACAATGATTACTACATTTTCATGGAATCGGCAAGCATCACTATATTTTCTGTAAATCAGGAATCAATATTCAATAACAACTGAATCAACACTTCAGCGAAGATAAAAATGAATTCTCTCCGCTTATCAATTTTGTTATCATTGAAATATTTGTTTTTTCTTCAAACAATCTCTTTACCTTCAAGGTACCGTTCGTGGCGCAAGCCAAACGAAGTTCGTCGTCTAACAACAATTGCGTAATGGCCTGTGCCAATTCGGCAGGCTTACAAGATGTTACCAGCAGTCCTTCCTTTTTATGTTCAATAAGTTCTGGTATTCCCGAAATTTGTGTAGAAACAACAGGCACCCCGGATGCCATGGCCTCCATGAGCACTACGGGGATACCGTCTATGTCGCCATTGGCATCTTGTTGGCAGGAAAGTACGAACAAATCCAAGGTGTGTAACCAAGCTGGAACTTGTTCATGGTCAATGCCTCCCGGAAATTCGACGAAATCGACAAGACCTAGTCCTTCTGCAGAACCTCGTAGTTTCTGCTCAAGTGGCCCGTTGCCAGCGATTATGAGGCGGAAATCTACACCATTTTTTTTTAAAACACTCGCAGCCTTCAATAAGATATCAAACCCTTTTTTTTCGACCATCCTTCCCAAGCTGCCAATAACATATGGCGGCTCAGGTGAACGTCGAGGCGCAGGTGAAAATCGGGTACTATCGATCCCGCAATGAATGACGTGAATTTTACCTGGATCCCCCCCTTGTCCGATCATAAAATTTCTATTGAATTCTGAAATGGTGATCGAGAATCGGCTTCTCATAATTTTCTCGCGTAATAGCCACTTCCTCTCAAACAGGTCGTTGGCATGAGCGGTAAAACTGAAGGGGATACCAGCCATGGATGCGGCATACATGGCAATGTCTGTAGGTACATGAGCAAAGTGAGCATGGAGGTGCCCAACATTTTCCTCGCGTACAATGCAGGCAACTCTACAGGCAGCTAAAAACCTATAAAATAGCCCCATCCTGGTCCTTGCGAACTTAACGGAATATCCATCGCGCAGGACTCCACAGAGGGTGCGAGAAAAACGACGCGGTACACTCCAAAACTGAAACAAAGCAGCGGCAAGAAAGTCAAGCAAACCTTTACGATAAAGATAATGTGTTCTTGCCCGCAACGTTTCCACACGAAATTCCAAGGCGGCAGTTGCAGGGACGTGCACAGAGATGGGAACAATCTCGTATCCCCGCTCTTGAAGCGTCAGAATTTCATTGTAGACAAAAGTGGCCGAGAGAGCCGGAATTTCAGGAGCCAGATAGGCAATACGTTTCATTAGGAGCGAGGCGATTCTCCCAGTAGCGCTAAAGTTGACCTAAATACCAAAGCACTATTTTACCGATTCTACAAAATATTCGATAAATCAGGACCTAGAAACAGGCAGACTGCTCGTGATTTTCTTCCCAAAAGCGATCCACTTTTTTTCGTAATAGAAGGTGGAAAGATGGGCAAGCGCAAATGTAACCACAAAAAAAATTGGGCGCTTGAGATAACGCACTACCGTGCCCCCTTCAGACAGCCATGTATATCGAAGGCCACCATGAATGATGTAAAGAGCATACGAAACCGTAGCGATATAAAAGAGAAATCTACCTCTCAGCCATCGATCGAACCATGAAGGCTGTCCATTGAACAGCGTGGAACCTATCATTATCATACTGAAATACGGACGCAGATACATAAAGGACTCTCCGCGTGGATGGGCTGAAACGAGAACCAACGGAAAAAGAAAGATCGGATTCAAAAAACTTAATTTTTTTATAGATGCATTGCTTTTGTTGAACATGAGAGCCAAAAGGCAGCCTGCCAATATTTCATCGAGTCGATAATAGGTATTTATGGCAGCTCCAACTCCGGAGTAAAAGCGATAACCGGTTATAGCTAAACAAAATAAAGGGATAAAACAAAATGATTGCTTTCTAAAAATTAAAACAAGCGCCGCAATAGCTACATAAAACTGCATTTCAACACACAGACTCCAGAAATGACTAGTTGGATCTAGCAAAGCCATGGGTTCTCCCCAGTTGGCGTAAAAGAGGAAATGCGAGAGATACACTCTCGTTTCAACAGGGGAAACACAAATAAAAGTGACCAAAAGCACAAGCCAAGCCAAGGGTACTATCCGTATGAATCTCCTTGTAAGGAAAGTAAGAATATTTTGATTATGAAGGAGAATATTGGTAATTAAGAACCCCGACAAGTTAAAGAAAATAACCATTCCAGTTGTGGCAACCGCTGCATTCATTTGCCATGCCTTGGGGCCCAATGGGAGCATCCGACAGTTATGCGCATCATTTGATCCTTTTGAGCGTAACAGCGCTATACTGCGGCTGTTTTCTGTTAACGGCCTGATGCATCTCAAAAACATCGTCGAATTTTGCATTGTATTTGGCG
>Ga0265295_1000281_pt1 | contig 105834 bp, 72 predicted proteins | sample Munlansysbiofilm_FD_192503 | JGI IMG/M metagenome (GOLD analysis project Ga0265295, IMG submission 192503) | Leachate microbial communities from a municipal landfill in Southern Ontario, Canada - Methane capture system biofilm | ecosystem: Engineered > Solid waste > Landfill > Unclassified ...
CGGCGCCAGCGTGAGCACCGTGAAAAACGCCATCGACAACGGCTACCTGGACAAGGTCGGCACCTACGACGACCTCACCGAAGCCTACTAACCGGAGGGATGAGGGGGCTGGGAGACCGGCCCCTTCTTTAATTCGTCGCGGAAAAGCGCGGAAAAAGGGAAAATGGGGTCAGAAAAAGAGGGGTTTTTGAAAACAGAGGGACAGAGGGACAGAGTTATGTACCATAAGCTTCAGCTTGTTGGGTGTCCGAGATTCATCTCGAGGCACAAGGATAAAAACAGAGGGACAGAGAGAGGTTTGAGGTGGTGGCGGGGGTGGGGGATGCTTGAATCCGTATAATCCGTTTAATCAGTTGAATCCGTAGGGAAAAAATAAAACAAAGGAGGGACAAGTGAACGAGAACCTGCTGAAAGAACTTGCCCGGGAACTGGCCACCAAGGTGAACAACCTGGTGGACATCCCCATCATCAAAGAAGAAGATGAACAGGCGTTCTTTGAACTGATCATCCTGCTGATGCTGGAACTGGTCTTCAACCGCCTGGGTTTCAAGAACGTTGTCGAAATCTCGCCGCGTGTGTGAAACGCAAACTGCGCAAGAGGCGCAAGGACAGTAACACGTGATGGATTCCGGGGCCACAGGGGTTAAAACCCCCTCCCTGGAATGATAAATCGGGGCCTGCACTTCGGTGTGGGCCCATTACATTGCCTTCTACAAGGAGGAAACAGATACCAGTTTGTCTAAACTGAAACGCAACAAGTATGGACTTATGGCAAACAGGCAGTTAACTTCGTAAAATCATCCTCCACCGATAATCTTGAACAAATAGCTAACAAGAAAAATTGATCCAAACACAATGAAGAGCCATTTGAAAAAGGTAACGATCTGCCCCAGACAGGATGATTCAAAATCCCTGTCTGAGCCTGATTTGTAACTTTGCCTGTTCGATGAGTCGCCAGAGTTGTCGTTTTCTTCAATGTAGATATAACCTGTCCCCTTGCAGTACATGCAAGGTTTCCGACCATAACCGGTCATAACAAATCCGTTGATACAATGCCCACACTTTCTCTGTACCAAAGACATAATACCTCCATTAATTACCTCGAATCGCTGTAGATGCAATAACCACTTCTGTGGGTCAACGTTCACTTCATATCATCTATGTACTCCCCCTGAGGGTTTTCAGCATGGCAATGGCCCGGGCTGCCTCCCTGTCGGAGGGATCCAGAAAGCGAATGTAACCAGCCAAGCCGAGCAGGTGGTTGATCCATAAATGAGTTTTGGTGCCGTGTTTGGCAGCCTGGTCCGCCAGCCCGAAGCGGCTGAGGTAATACAGCTGCTGTCTGAGGTGCATGCGCCTGGACCGGGCCGCACGGAGGCCGTTGTTCACCATCACTCCCGTAACTTCCTGGCGGCGGTGCCTACGGATCACCCGGTTTTTTTCCGGATTGAGCCTTAGGCCCAGGGTTTCGATCACGGAGGCAACGCGTCTGATCACCAAGCCGGGCTTGAAATCGCCGGAAAAAGTTAAATCATCTGCATAGCGGGTGTAACGGATGTTGGCCTGACGGCAAAAATGAAAGATCCTTTGATCGGCCTCACGAAAGATGAGGTTGGAGAGAGTGGGACTGGTGGGCGCACCCTGGGGCAGCGAACCGTTTAGGCAGGTGAGTTTGGCCAGCAAGGTGGCCACCTGGGGATGGTAGCCGACGCCATGAAAGACCTGATAAACCTGATACTCGCGCAGAGAGCCGAAGAAATCGCTGACATCCAGCTTGAGCAGGAGGGGTTGGCGGGTGTGGAAATTGGCGTTGTCTTTCACGGACGAGCCTGGCTGATAAGCTTTGGCAGCTGGATCAACGGGCAAGCGGGCCAGGATGAGGTCGAGGATCACGCGCTGCATTTCCTTGAGAGTGGGCAGGGGTTCGTGAAGTTCACGGAACCCACCGTTGCGCTTGGGGATCCGGAAACACCGGTAATACTTATGGGGGCGGTTGGCAATGCACATCACCAAGGAGATGTCAAAGCCGAGAAACCAGGCAAGGTTCTTCTGATCGAGGATAACGGGCAGTTCCTGGTCGTAGAGCCGGCGCGCGCGCTCCAGCAGCAGCCGCGTTCTATCGGGCGGAATTCCGTGAATCTCACGGCAGGCGCGGCGGATGGCAGCTTCGTATTCTGACCAGTTCATGGTATCAAAGTGGACGGACGCGGTCTCGCATCACTCATGTTTTGTATCCCATGGCAGCGTCTAGTAAGCGCAGCGCACAGACGCTGCCATGGCAGCACGTAATGGGGTCCTTCCGGAAATGATGACTCATCATTCCTCCGCGTTTGCACACGGTTGCGCTGAAAACTCAACCGCGTCCGTACCAAAATTTCCTTCTCCGCGTGAGCGGAACATAGACGGGCTCTTCGGCCAATCTGTTGCTGCGGCCGTTTTCGAGGGCGGGCAGCAAAAATGAGCTTCCTCTTTTGCCCAGTTTCCTGGCCAGCTTCCGCAATTCGATGATGCCAGCAGAACTCAGCCGATAAGATCCACCGTTTTTCCGGAGCAGATCACGAGCCAGCAATTGTTCAAGATTAGAGCGTAGAGCCTGCTGATCAAGACCCCAGCGCTCAAGCTGGCGCGGAGACATCCCCCGGCTGGCAAAGCCAAGCAGATAAAACTGGACCTCGCAATCTTGCATATCTAACCGCCTAACCTGGCAACCCGCCTAATGGCTATGTCGCCTCTGCTTATCTCTGGATTCAAGAAGTGTATCGGCAGTTTCTTGTCAACGTTTTTTTCGGTGTCCTTCTTGTCTTCGCGCTTGACAAATTTGACTTCCTGGAAATATTGACCCATTATACATTTACGCATCACGCCAGCCACCGTCAGGAGATCAGATGAAACAAGAGATCCAGGCGCATTCTCCGGCTGGGGACCAGAGGCTGTTTTCCGCTTCGGAGCGGACCCTTCGCATTCTGCCAGAGGCAATTTATCCACAAGGAAAATACTCATGCACAAAAGAGTGATGATATTCGCGATAGCCCTGCTGTCCGCGGCCCTGGCCTGGGCCCAGTACACTGTCGATTTTGAAGGCACGGGCGAAACCAAAACCGCCTATGCCAGCGGAACCGTCAACCTCAGCGGCCTGAACTGGGATCTGACCGAAGTGCTGATCGGCACTTCAGATACAGATTTCAAGAACGGCGCGCGCTCAGCGAGATTGCGTGGTTACGGGACCAGTTCCATGACCATGCTGGCCGACAAGAGCAACGGGCTGGGCACCATCTCTTTTCAGTACCGCCGCTACGGCACCGACGCCCAGGTGGATTGGAAGGTGGAATACAGCACCAACCAAGGCAGCAACTGGACCCAGATCGGATCCAGCTTCACGGCTCCGGCTTCTGATGTTGTTCAGACCTTTACCGCCACGGTCAACGCCTCCGGCGGCGTGCGGATCAGGATCAAACGGGCCACGGAAACCGGCGCCAGCAACCAGAGGTTGAACATCGATGACATCACTCTCACGGATCATACCGGCAGCGGCCCGGTCATCTATGCAAGCGGCAATCTGAGCGCTTTCTCAACCCCGGTGGGAACTCCCTCCGCCACTCAGTCCTACAGCCTTTCCGGCAGCAACCTTACAGAAGGCATCGGCATCAGCATCCCCGTAGGTTTCGAGATCTCCACCGATGGCGGCAGCAGCTACCATTCCGGAGCCTATAGCGTGGCCTCCAACTTCAACGGACAGGTTTTGGTACGTTTGACCGGAACGACAGCAGGATCCTACAGTGGAAATATTGTCCACAGCAGCGCCGGAGCCTCCAACGCTGATCTGGCCGTATCCGGAACGGTTGGCGCCGCGGGCAGCGGTTACTATGGCAGCATAAGCGGTTACGGAGAAACGCTGAAGGGACTGCTGCATTCCTTGGTGAAAGAAAAACACACCACCGAATTTGTCTATTACAACACCACCGACCAACTCAAATACACCGACGAAAAACCTCTGAACACAGACAACGTGATCCTTTTCTACACCGGCTGGACTTATGCGAAAACCGATTATCCCGGCTTTTGGGACAAAGAGCACACCTGGAGCAAGAGCCACGGCGATTTTGGCGAAACCGCCCCTGCCGGCACCGACTTGCACAATCTAAGGCCCTGCGACTCCTCGGTCAATTCCTCCAAAAGCAACAAAGACTTCGCGGAAGGCGGCTCTGAATACATCGATACCAGCCTGCCCGGAGGAGGTTCGCTGGGCTCAGGATGCTATACCACAACAGATACCTGGGAGCCGCGCGATGAGGACAAAGGCGACACCGCGCGCATCATCATGTACATGGCGGTGCGTTACGAAGGCGATGACACCGGGACCCCGGTCGATCTCGAGATAGTTGACCACGTCTATACCGACGCGGGCCAGAACCTGCCGCTTTACGGAAAACTGGCCACCCTGCTGCAGTGGCACGTTCAGGACCCTCCGGACACATGGGAAGACCGGCGCAACGACCGCATCGAGGAACGCCAGGGCAACCGCAACCCCTTCATCGACCGGCCTGACTTTGCCACCCGCATCTGGGCGCCCTGTCCCCTCTACGCCGACAATCTCTCCCAAAACAGCTTCACCGCCCACTGGAGCACGCCCATTGATGCCACCAGCTACTTTCTGCAAGTGGTCTCGGACACCCTGAGCCTGATCAATGTGAGCGGCTACGAAAACCTCGACGTGGATCTGGTTACCCAATATGATGTAACCGGGCTCGGCCCTGCCGGAACCTACTATTTCCGGCTGCGCTCCTTCTTTGAAGACGATTACTCCATGTATTCGCCCTTTCTTGCAGTGAATCACGAAGATCCCCTGCCCGTGGAACTGGCCGGCTTCACCGCCACCATCTCCGCGGACAACTATGTCAATCTGCTCTGGGTAACCCATTCCGAAACGGGAGTGCTGGGCTACTACGTGTTCCGCGGCTGTAATGACGATCCGGAAAACGCCGTTCTGGCCAGCCCGCTGATCGCGGCCACCAACACCTCCCAGCAACAGAGCTACATCTTCACCGACACCGGTCTGGACGCGGAAGGAACCTATTGGTACTGGCTGCAAAACGTCGATCTGGACGGCTCCAGCGCCTGGCACGGCCCGGTCTCGATAGCTTACAGCCAAGGCCAGGATTCCACTCCCACGATCCCTCTGGCCACCTCGCTCGACCCCATCTACCCCAATCCCTTCAATCCTCAGGCCAGCCTGCCTTTCAGCCTGGCCCGCGGCGGCCTGGTGAGCATCAATGTGTATGATCTGAGGGGAAGGTTGGTGAAGGTTTTTGACCTGGGCGAACTTGCTGCCGGCAGACATCAGATCCAGTGGGACGGAGCGGACTCCGGCGGTTCCCCCTGCCCCACGGGATTGTATTTCTTCAGAATGAGCACCCCCGAAGGAACTTTTTCCCGCAAAGCCATGCTGGTCAAGTAATCCGGCCAATACCTTTCCGGACGAGGCTTGCGGGAGTTTTGGAGGAGACCCGGGATTTATCCGGATCCGGACTGGCTCCCAATATCAATACGGTATCAATACGGAATCAATACGGATTTCATCCGCAATGATTCCGTATTGATACCGTATTGATATTGGGAGCGGAGCACGGAGGGCAAAAAATAGCTTTACAAAAATTTGGCCGTACATTTACTTGGTCCTTTGTGCTAACTGTGTGTTTTAGTTATGTAATCGGCAGTCCGCAAGCCGGGAACTCCGGCGGGGTTGCCGCAATAGATGAGATGATCAACCATAACACCAAAACAAAGGGAAAAAGGAGATGATCGTATGAACAGACGGATCGTCTTGCCAGTGCTCCTGGCAATTTTCGCCCTGGGAGTGTTCAGCGCCTTCGCGCAAACCTATGAATACTCCTTCAGCACCACAACCGGGACCTATGAGCCCATCACCGGAGGCCTGCTCCTCGGCACCGAGACCAGCGACGACCAACGTTTCGTTGATCCCGCCACTCCCGCCGGAGGAACCGTGCTCACCGGCCCGGGGCTGGACATAGGTTTCAACTTCACTTTCAACGGGGCCGTGTTCGACCGCCTGGCGATCAACAACAACGGCTGGATATCCTTGGGACAATCCGGCCTGACGCCATCGGTGAACATAGCCTCCACCTCAGGCTACACACCACTTTCCTCCACCACCGCCATCGATCCGCCGGTCCTCTACAACCGGATCGCCGGCATGGCCCGCGATCTGCAGGCCCAGGCGGGGGCCTCGCTGCGGCTGGAGACCATCGGCACGGCGCCAAACCGCGTCTGCGTGGTCCAGTTTGCCAACTACAAGAAATACGGAACCAGCGGAACCGGCGATCAGATCAACTTCCAGATCCGGCTCCACGAGACCAGCAACAACGTCCAGATCGTTTACGGACAGGTGGTTTCCAACGCCACCGCCGGCAACATGCAGGTGGGCCTCAGAGGCCCGGACGTGGCGGACTTCAACGCCCGCCAGGGTGACGGCGCCTGGGATAACACCACCGCCGCCACGGCCAACACCGAGTATGTGATCCTCAACGACGTGAACTATCCCGCCAACGGCCTCACTTTCAATTTCAACTTCCCGGTGGCCGATCAGCCTCCGAACCCCGCCAACCTGGTTTCCCCGGCTGACGGCGCCATCCTGGTGAGCCCCACGGCCACCCTGAATTGGATGAGCGGCGGCGGCCTGCCCAACGGCTACAGGTTCTTCCTTGGAACCGATCCCGCGGCCACCAACATCGTGAACAACCAGGACCTGGGCGCGGTGAACAGCTACGATCCGACCCCGGACCTGAACCTGGACACCACCTACTACTGGAAGGTGGTTCCCTACAATGGATTCGGTGACGCCAGCAACTGCCCCATCTGGAGCTTCACCACCCACGGCGATCCCGAGATCGACGTGCTGCCCTACACCCAGAACTGGGACCTGGTGACCGCTCCGGCGCTGCCCTTCGACTGGACCAACATCATCCAATCCACCTCCACCACCGCGTTCGTGGGCACCTACGCTTCCACCACCTACGCCCACAGCCAGCCCAACACCGCGCGCCTCTACAATCCTTCCGACGCGGATGCCACGCTGCTGCTGGTGGGGCCGCCTTTGGCCGCCACCCTGCCGGTCAACGCGGTCCGGGTGAAGTTCTGGGCCCGCTCCAGCGGAGCCAACTATCCGCTTTCGCTGGGTGTGCTCAGCGATCCCACGGACGCCAGCACCTACACCGAAGTGCACGCCCTCACCATGACCACCACCCTCACGGAATACATCTACGACATGACCACCTATGCCGGCACCGGCACTCACATCGCCTTCAAACACGGTTTGGGTGGAACCGGTCGCTCGCACTACATCGACGACATCAGCTTCGAGCAGATCGGCGCCGATGACCTGGGCTGCTACGCCCTCGTCGGCAGCACCACCCCTTCGGTTGGCGATGCCACCACCTACATCGCTGTGGTCCAAAACTGGGGCACGGCCGCGCAGGATACCTACACCGTGAAACTGTTCGACGGCGCTAACGTTGAACTGGCCACGACCCCCGGCGTAAATGTAGCCCCGGGCACGACCATCGACATTCCGCTGACCTGGACCCCCACCGTTCAAGGTGAGGTGCAGCTCTACGCCAAGGTATTCCTCACCGGCGACATCAACCCCGCCAACGACCAGAGCCCGAACCTGACCGTGAGTGTACAGCCGGCCGGCGCCACCATCGTCGGGATCGGCGACGGCACCAGCACCAACACCACCTCCGGCTCACCCACGCCATACGGTACCTATTACAAGAACTTCCACCAGCAGTACCTCTACACCGCGGCGGAAATTCTGGCAGCCGGCGGCGCTCCGGGACTGATCACCGCGCTCAGCTTCAACGTGGCGAACCCCAACAACTGCTCGCCGATGCCGAACTACACCATCAAGCTGAAGCACACCGACCAGGCCGTTCTCACCACCACCTTCGAGGTGGGCGACTACAGCCAGGTCTGGTTCCAAAACGATTTCGTACCCGTTGCCGGCTGGAACGTGCACACCCTCAGCACCCCCTTCTTCTGGAACGGCAACCAGAACCTGCTGGTGGACATCGTGACCACCCTGATCCCGGGCGCCTATACCCAGAACGCCTCGGTCTATTACACCCCCACCACCGGCACCAACACCTGCCTGCGCTATCAGAGCGACAGCGCAGACGCGGGTTCCTCCGCCACCGGCACCACCTCAGTGAACCGGGCGAACATCCGCATGAGCCTGAATGTGGTCGGAATGGCCGAGCTGGAAGGAAATGTGAGCTCCGCCGGCAACCCCGTCGCCGACGCGGCTGTTGTGATCGCCGGCACCACCCACGCCACAGTTACAGACGTCCTGGGCAACTACAACTTCCCCTATGTTGAGCCCGGCACCTATAACGTGACCGCCAGCAAGTTGGGCTTTGAAAGCCTTACCCTGCCGGTGACCCTGGTGGTGGATGAGACCACCACCCTGAACTTCGTGCTCACGCCCTCCTCCTCGGTGAACGTGACCGGATTCGTGGTCGGCAGCGACCAGCCCACAGTGGGACTGGCCGAAGCCACCGTATCCCTCACCGGGATCATGGATTATTCCGCCACCACCGACGCCACCGGGCATTTCACCATCCCGGGCGTCCTCTCCGGCAACACCTACAATTACGTGATAGTAAAGGAAGGTTACCAAAACCTGACCGGCTCCATCACCGTGGGCGCTACAGCCTACGACATGGGCACCCTGATCCTGCCTGAGATCGCCTTCCCGCCTTCCCAGGTGGTGGCCACCGAAAACATTGCCCAGACCCAGGTTGACCTGATCTGGCACAGCCCCGTGGCCGCGCCGCCCTACGACGACTTCGAAATGAACGACGGCGGCTGGGTTTCCAGCGGTTTTGGCGACTGGGAATGGGACGATGACTACGATGTGACCAATTACACCGATATTGACACTTATGCCGACACACCACCTCCCACCGCCTACAGCGGAACCGGCATGTGGGGCACGGTGCTTGAAGGCGGATACAGCAATTGCGCTGCCTGGTCCTATCTGAGAAAGACATTCAACCTCTCGGGGATCAGCAATCCCGTCCTCAGCCTGTGGCACTACATGGACGGCTACAACACCTGGGATTACGGCTTGATCACCGTCAACGGCACCACTGTCTGGGGCGCCAGCAGCGCGGCTGAATTCATTCCCTGGCAGGAACTCACCGTTGACCTCAGTGCCTATGGCAACCAGGCAAATGTGGAGATCGGCTTTGAATGGTATGCCACCTCCGTTGTTTCCTATGCCGGCTGGTACATCGACGACGTGTATGTGGGACCGCCTCAAACCAGGACTGAAACCTACGTCCAGGCAGTGGTTCCCAGCATCGCCACCGGCCTTTCCGAAACCGAAGGCACGGCTCTGAAAGCCAAGCGTTCGCAGTCATCCAGCGCCGTCCCCCAAAACCATGTCCGCAATGACCGCGTCCTCACCGGTTACAAGGTCTGGCGTTTGCTGGCAGCCAACGAAGGCAACGAGACGCTGTGGACCCCGCTGACCCCCACCGCCATCACCGACACCACCTTTGTGGACACCGCCTGGGCCCCGCTGCCCTCCGGAGTCTACAAGTTCGCCGTGAAGGCCGTTTACACCAATGACGTGCTCTCCGCCGCGGCCTTCTCCAACGAGATCCACAAAGGCATGATGGGCACCCTGAGCGGAACCGTGACCGAATTCGGCACCAACGTTCCCATCGCCGGGGCCACCATCACCGCCGGAGATTACAACGGAACCTCAGGCCCCGACGGCAGCTACGCCTTCCTGGCCTATCAGGGCACCTACGACGTGACCTGCGCCAAGCAGGGCTACCAGTCCTCCACCATCACCGGTGTGAACATCGTGGGCACCCAGACCACCACCCAGAACTTCGTGCTCACCGAGATCACCCTCCCGCCCGGAGGCGTGACCGCGGCTGTGGCCGGTCCTGCCGTGAACGTGACCTGGAGCGAGCCCGGCACCGCCGGAGGTGAATGGATCCAATACTCCACCGTGGATGCCAACAACAGCATCGGCCTCACCAGCGGCGGCGACTTCAGCGTGGCCATCCGCTTCCCGGCCACCGCGCTGCAAGACTACGCCGGCATGAGCCTCCAGGCCATCAAATTCTGGCCCGGCGATGCCGCCACCTACACCCTCAAGGCCTGGACCGGCGGAGACGCCACCGCCCCCGCGGTGGAAGCCGCCAGCCAGCCGGTCACGGTTGACACCTACGACGCCTGGATGACGGTGAACTTCAACAATCCCGTCGGCATCACCGGCAGCGAGGAACTCTGGTTTGGCTACAACGTGGTCCACACCAGCGGCCTTTATCCCGCCGGCTGCGATCCCGGCCCCGCCCTCGACGGCTTCGGCAACATGATCTACAACAGCGGCGCCTGGACCACCCTGCTGGCCCTGTCCGCCACTCTCAACTACAACTGGAGCATCCAGGGCTACGTGGGCTATTCCTATCCCGACGTCGCTCCCCTGCTCTCACCGGTGGTGGCCACCACCTCCGGCCATCCCGTCAATGCCGGCCTCTTCAGCCTCAAGACCGACAGCCCGCGCCCGGTTACCCATACCGTGCCCGGCAAGGCGCTCAGCGCCGGCAAGCCGGCCGATCCCGGCAACCGCGTCCTCAACGGCTACAAGGTCTGGCGTCTGCAGCAGGGCCAGGAAAGCAACGAAGCTTCCTGGATCACCCTGACCACCGATGCCATCACCGCCACTGCCTTCACGGACAACGGCTGGAACGACCTTCCGGACGGAACCTACAAGTGGGCCGTGAAGGCCGTTTACACCGGCAACGCGATGTCGGTGCCCGCCTTCTCCAACCCGCTGGACATGATCACCCAGATCGGCACCATCGCCGGTATCGTCCGCACCACCACCAACGCCCCCATCATGGGCGCCACGGTCACCTGCGGCACCGCCACCGCCACCACCAACGCCTCCGGCGCCTACAGCATGCAGGTGGAAGCCGGAACGCACGACGTGACGGCCTCGGCACCCGGCTACGCCCCCGGCACCCAGAGCGGAGTGATCGTTGTGGTGGGACAAACCACCACCGTGAACTTCCAGCTGGAGGAAAGCTCTGAACTGCTGGTGGATGGCTTCGAAAGCTACGACAACTTCGCCCTGGCCTTCGCGCCCTGGACCTTGGTGGACGTGGACATGAGCACCACCTACGGCATGACCGGGATCACCTGGCCAAACGCCTACGCGGCGATGGCCTACATGATCTTCGTGCCCAGCGCCACCACCCCCGCGGTCACCGACGCCGAACCCCACGGAGGCCTCAAACAGGCTGCCTGCTTCGCCAGCACCACGCCTCCCAACAACGACTGGCTGATCACCCCCGTGCTCAGCAACCCCGCCGAGATCAAGTTCTGGGCCCGCTCCTACACGGACGACTATGGCCTCGAGCGCTTCAAGGTGGGCGTGGGCACGGATACCAATCCCAACAACTTCACCATCATCAGCGGTACCAACTACATCTCCGCCCCGATCGACTGGACCGAGTACACCTACTCGCTGGCCGGCTATCCCGGCAACGTGTATGTGGGCATCCAGTGCCTCTCCAACGACGCCTTCATCTTCTTTGTGGATGACGTGCTCGTGATGGGCGGCACCGCGAATGAAGATCCGGGCGTGCCTGTGGTGGCCACCGAGCTGCACGGCAACTTCCCGAACCCCTTCAATCCGGAGACCACCATCCGCTACAGCGTGAAGGAAGCCACTCCCGTAACCATCGGGATCTACAACGTCAAGGGCCAGCTGGTGAAGACCCTCGTGAACGAAAGCAAGGCCAGCGGAAACCACTCCGCCACCTGGAACGGCCGCGACAACAACAACCTGCCTGTCTCCAGCGGCGTCTATTTCTACAAGATGTTCGCCGGAACCTACAGCAGCACCAAAAAGATGATCCTGATGAAGTAATTCGTCAGATCGATAAGATCCCAACCCCGGAACGGTCCCCCGCTCCGGGGTTTTTTTGATTGGCGCTGGTTTTCCGGGAAAACGCCGCTCAAGGAGAAATATCTGAGCATAATAACGCAGAATGGCAAACTTTATCATATTGGTCACAATAAATCGCTTGACTTTGCGCGAAGGGTTGATTTCCCTGCAACGGACGGCAGAGTCAGTTTCGCCAAACATTCGGTCCGTTGCCGCCGGAACCAAGGAGTAGAGATCATGTTAAGATCATTCTGGCTGGTTTTTTTGTGCCTCGCCGCGAGCCTCTGTTTCGCCTGGGAAGCTCCCGACAGCCTGCAGGTGAGAAATCTGACCGCGTTTACCAAACTTTGGGGCTACGCCAAGCATTTCTGTCCCGCGGATGAAGTTCAGGAAATCGATTGGGACCGCTTTTCGGTGTACGGCTCCGCCCAAGTGAGGAACGCCAAAGACCTCGAAGAGCTGCGGCAGATGCTCACGCAGTTGTTCAGTCCCATGGTTCCCGGCCTGGCGCTCTGGACCGACAGCAAGCCGGAACTCCCGGCGCTGCATCCGCTGCCTGGAATGATGAGCGCGTTCTGGCAATATGAGGGCTACAACAACGTTCAGGGACCTTCCATCTACAGATCGGTGCGGACCAACCGCCCTCACAGGATCATCAAGGATCCTGACAATCCTTACTCTTGGGGCAGCCTGCAACCGCAGGTGGCGCTGAACAGCGCGACGGATGCCAGGATCCGGGTATCCTTCCGCTTCCGCCAGGCGGTGGCGGACACTCTGCCCGTGCTTTTCTATCTGGGATGCGGGGACATCAGCGAGGGAGATTCTCTGCGCGGAGCGGACTGGAGCGACCGCAGCTACGAACTGGATATCCTCGGGAACACGGATGCCAGGTTGTGGCTGGCTTTCAGCACCGAGGGCTGCCTATGGCTGGAACATCTGCGCCTGGAAAGCTGGAGGGATGAGGACTGGCGGGAGATCTTCTTCAGCGATTTCACGCGTGACGAGGCCGGAGCCATGCCGGCGGGATTCAGTGTGAACCTCGCCTATGAAAACGGTGGCATAGGCCAGAACATGGACGTGCTGGTGGAGGAAGTGGAGGGCCAAAAGCTGCTGGCGATCCGCAGATCAGTATCGGAGGGGGCCTTCACGCTTGGCTGCATCGACCGGATCTTCCCGGAGGAACCTGCTCCCGGCGAAAGGCTGGAAAAGGACCTGGCGCCGGGGCTGCGCTGCAGTTTTCCGCTGATCCTCTCCTGCGATCAGCATCACACTTATCCCATGCCGGATCCAGAAGGACTGGAGGCATTGAAAGGGAAATACGCCGGGGTGGACCTGAAGGACCGGGCCGATCCCGGGACCTGGCTGGCTGGGATCATCCGCTACTGGAACGAACTCAACTTCTTCTACCCCTACTTCGAGTACCATCTCTGCGATTGGAACAAAGAACTTGAGCGCTGCCTGGCCCGGGTGCTGCGCTGCCGGGATTTCGCGGAATATAAGCTGGCCTTGCGGCTGCTGATGTCCCAAACCCGGGATGGACACGCCTACCTGGTCGACGCGGAAGACAGCCGCAAAATGCCAGGCTTCGGAGTTTGGCCACTGCACGGCAACTGGGTGGTGGACAAGGTTTTGGACGAAGATCTGGACATTCCGCTGGGCTCACGGGTCACCCACCTGAACGGAGAGGATTTCAGCCGGCTGATGCGGTCAAACCGACCCCATTACACCCTCTCCAATCCGGCCACCACCGATCTGAGGCTGTTCGGTAACTATCTTAGAAGCTACCGCGATTCCCTGGCCACCTTCGGCTTTGTGACCCCCGCCGGTGAAACGATCGAGCGGGCCACACCTTTGAGCTCTGCCGGCATGCTGCAGTATTTTGTGCCGGAAGAAAAGTTTGTGCAGTATCCGGACAGCATCCTCTACGTGAACACCAATGCCATCACGGAAGATGAGTTGCAGGAAAGGATGCCTGAATTGCTGCAGGCTAAGGGCCTCATCCTGGACCTGCGCCTCTACCCCGGGATCCAGCTGGGCTTGCTCACGCAGCTGCTCACGCAGCGGGATTCATTATACAATTGCCTGATAAAGAGATACATCCGTCCGGGGGAAGAACTGCCCCGCCTGGGGGAAGGCGTGCCCACCTGGGGTTTGGAGCCCGCGGAACCGCATATCGGGGCCAGGGTCGTGGCCCTAAGCAGCCGTAACAGCCAAAGTTACTGCGAGATGTACCTGGCCGTGCTGAAACACAACCACCTGGCCACCCTTGTGGGACAGCCCACCGCCGGAGCTAACGGCAACGTGATCTACTCAGAATTGCCCGGCGATCTGGAAGTGATCTGGACAGGCATGCTGGTGCGCCAGGGCGACGGAGGCAGGTTCAGCGGCGTGGGGATAGTCCCGGATGTGTTTGTGGAAAAGACTTTGGACGACATCATGGCCGGGCGGGATCCGGAACTGGAGCAAGCGCTGGAGTTGCTGCGGAGGGATCTGAACTGACCGGAACGCTCTGAAAGCTTCAGTATCCAGCATGTATTGGCGGTCAGATCACCGGTTGCCAATGCGTTTGCCTCTGCGAATCACCAGCCGGTTTGGCGTAACCCTGCATGCCTTTTCCCAAGAGGTTTACGCTTGTCTCCAACTTGGTTGCGCTAATTCCGGCGAAAAAGTGCTTGACGTTTCCCGGCTCTCGTCAGTTAATGGCTTTTATTGCCAAAATGTTGTAATTAATGTGACCCAAGGATGACAGACATGAAAAGAACGCTTTTACTGACAGGGCTTTTGGCCCTTTGCGGGCTGGCCTTCGGGCTGAGCCTGAACCTGGATGTTGACCCTGCCGCGTGGACCGGATCCACCCGTGGTGTTGAGACCGCGCCCATGCTGGAACCCGGCGTGCCGGCGCTGAACTATCTGCCGGTGCGGGTGCTGCTGCCCTTCGGCGAAAAAGTGCTGAACGTTAGTGTGAGCCTGGCCGAACCACAGCTGCAAAGCGAAAAGGCCGAGCCCGGTTTCGTTCACGCGCAGCAGAAGACCTCGCAACCCCAGCCCGACACCACCCAGCCGGACCCCGCGATCTGGAACGCAGATAAAGCCTGGCCCAGCGAGGATTTCAGCTATCTGGGCACCCAATCCATGCGCGGCTATCAGATCGCCGTGATCAACATCTACCCTTACAAATACAATCCCGTGAAGAAACAGGTCCTGGCCAGTTCCCAGGTCCAGATCGAGATCGAGACCACCTTTGACGCAGCCAAGGCACGCTCCGCGGCCAACTTTTTCGCCCCCGCCCGGGGCAGCGCCGATCTGCAGGAGTTTGTCCTGAATCCCGAGGCCGCGGGCAGCTATCAAAGTTCCTACAGCTACCGCGACCACGCTCCCCAGAGCCGGTTGATCGACCTCAGCGTGCCCAAAAAGATGATCATCATCACCAGCGCCGCCAGCGCCGCGAACTTCGCCAACTACATCCAGTGGCGCGACGCCCAGAGCGTGAGCACCGGCCTGTTCAGCACCGCGGACATCTACGCCGCCTATCCCGGAGAGGACAACGCGGAGAAGCTGCGCAACTTCATCAGCGATGCCTACCAAACCTGGTCCACCACCGCCACGCCTTTGGAATACGTGATCCTGGGCGGTGACGATGAGATCGTGCCCGAACGCGGCTGCTACGGCCAGGTTGGCAACACGGTGGACGCCAGAATGCCCACCGACATCTATTTCAGCAATCTGGATGGAACCTGGAACGCCGACGGAGACAACATCTGGGGCGAAACTACAGACAACGTCGACATGCTGCCGGAAGTGCACATCGGACGTTTTCCGGCCGAAACGGCGGAGGAATTTGCCAACATCATCCGCAAGACCCAATACTACGTTAACTACAACACTTTCAGCAACAACATCGCCGTGATGTTCGGCGAAAACCTGAACAACAACCCCCTCACCTGGGGCGGTGATTACAAGGACGACGTGGCCAACCATATCCCGGAAAGTTATTTCCTGCGCACCATGTACCAGCGCGATGGCACCTACAGCGATCAGGGCGTCTGGCATGCCATCAACCAGGGCGCTCACGTGATGAACCACATGGGCCACGCCAACGAGACCTTTTTACTGGGGCAGGGCAACAACACCATTGAACAGCTGGAGAACACGGAATATGGATTCCTCTACACCCAGGGTTGCTATCCCGCCGCTTTTGACCAGCGCACCAGCGGCGACGGCGAATCCATCGCCGAGCATATGTCCACCACAGACGGCGGGGTTTTCGCCTTCATCGGCAACACGCGCTACGGCTGGTACGCCCCGGGCAGCATCAACGGCGCTTCGCAGTTCTATGACCGCGAGTATTTCATCGGCCTCTATGAAACCCTGAACACCCGCTTCGGCCAGGCGCTCAGCTATTCCCGTCTGCAGAACCTGAACGCCGCGCTCAGCAACGACGTGATGCGCTGGTGCTATTACGAGGTGGTGCTGTTCGGCGATCCCTCCATCGAGCTCAAATATCCCGATCCCTCCCTGCCGCTGCTTACTTTGGAGGACTACAGCATCTCCGACATCGAAGGCGACGGCGACGGCAGCATCAACCCCGGCGAGATCCTGCGCATCCACCCCGTGATCCGCAACCATCAGGACTGGGCGACAGCCTACAACGTGAGCGTGACCCTGCAAAACGCTCCGGCAGGAGTGGAGTTGCTGAACGGCACCCAGACCATCCCGCAGATCCTGCCCGGACAGACCAGCCCAGACCATTTTTTCATCCGCGTACAGCTTGACCCCGACATCAGCTACGGCATCTACCAGATGCAGCTGGCGCTGGATTCGGTGCATCCGGCCACCAATCTCAGCACCGGCCAGCGCAAATTTGACATCAGCTTCGAGATCACCATGGTGGACAACCGCTACCCCTGGGATTGCCAGATCCAAACCAAATCCGCGCCCATGGTGCACGATTTCAACCGCGACGGCAGCCCCGACATCATGTATCTGGACGTGCAGGGCCGGGCCTATTACATCAACAACTTGGGCGACGATTTCGGCGGCTGGTTCACCCCGCCGCAACAGGAGATCATGCGCAGCGCCGCCATGGGCGACATCACCGGCGACGGCGCTTCCGAAATCGTTTACACCAGCCGCGCAGGACGCGTTCTGGCCTCCACTTTGGCCGGCGTTCCGGTCTTTGATTACGACGCCGGCAGCCAGCTGCTGTTCAGCCCGGTGATCGCCACCCTCGACGCTTCCGGCACGGACAAGGTGCTGGCGCACGCCCTCAACGGCGATCTGCATGCCATCAACCCCGACGGCAGCCCAGTGGCGGGATTTCCCGTGAACCTCGGTTCCGCCTACTTCACAGAGATAGCGGCGGCAGACCTCGATGGCGACTGCGTGATGGAGATCATCGCCGGCACCACCGATGGCAACCTGCACGTTCTGGACGGCACGGGCTCTCCCAAACCAGGATTTCCCGTGGCCACCAACGGCTCCATCACTGGCGCGCCGACCGTTCTGGACAACGGCAGGATCGCGCTGGGAACAAACACCCGGCTGCTTCTGGTTGCGCCCACCGGAGAGATCCTGGTGAGCAAGGGGATCCCGGCCGCGATGGCTTCCAGCCCTGTGTTGGCGGACCTCAACGGTGACGAGGAACTGGAGATCGTTTTTGTGACCATCAGCGGGATCCTCTGCGCGGTGGACCAGAACGGCGACTACCTGAGCGGATTTCCCCTGAACGTTGGCGCTGTCTGCAACACCCCGCCCCTGATCGCGAACCTGGATGACGATCCCGCCCCGGAGATCCTCGTCTCCAGCAACATCAACTCCGTCTATGCCTACAACCCCGACGGATCCAGCCTGGACGGCTTCCCCTTCATCACTTCCTTCAACGGCACCACCCCCGGCACCATCTGCGATCTGGACAACGACGGCATGCTAAAGCTGGTGAGCGGTTACTCCACCGGAGTGCTGGTGATGAATCTACGCCGCGCCGCCGGAGGCTGCCTGCCCTGGGCCACCTACCGCGGTTCCCTCAAACGCCAGGGCAGCCACGCCGCGGCCTGCTATCTGCCGAATTCCGACCCCGCGGTGCCTGCTTTAACGAACAAGCTGGCGCAAAACTATCCCAATCCCTTCAATCCCAGCACCACCATCAGTTTCCAGATCGCGCAGGAAAGCGAAGCCCGCCTGGCCGTGTTCAACCTCAAGGGCCAGCTGGTGCGCGAACTCAGCTCCGGCCAGCTTGCCAAAGGCGATCACAGCGTGCTTTGGGACGGACGCGACGCCAGCGGCAACGCCGTGGCCAGCGGTTTGTATTTCTATCGCCTGCAAACCCGCGCAGCCTCACTCACCCGGCGCATGCTGCTGCTAAAATGAAAAAGACTTGATGCCAAAACAACGATAAACAGAATACGAATAAAAAATAAATAAACACAAGGAGACCCAAAATGCCCAAAGTACTGATCGCCACGGAAAAACCCTTCGCCGCCGAAGCCGTGCAAAAGATCAAGGCCGAGTTGGACGCCGCCGGTTATCCCCACGTTTGGCTGGAAAACTACACCGATCCCCAAGACCTCCACACTGCCGCGACTGCTGCCGAAGCCCTCATCATTCGCAGCGACAAGGTGGACGAAGCCGTTTTCGCGGCCGCCCCTCAGCTCAAGATCGTGGTGCGCGCCGGCGCCGGATACGACAATATCGACCTCGCCGCCGCCACCGCCCACAACGTTGTGGCCATGAACACCCCCGGCCAGAATTCCAACGCCGTGGCCGAACTGGCCCTGGCCATGATGATCTTTATGGCGCGGGGCAAATTTAACGGCAAAAGCGGAAGTGAACTGGCCGGTAAAAAGCTGGTGCTCTACGGTTTCGGCTTCGTCGCCCGCTACCTGGCCAAGATGGCCAAAGGCGTCGGCATGGAAGTTTTCGCCTACGATCCCTACCTCAGCTCCGAGATCATGACCAAGGAAGGCGTGACCGCCCTGCACAAGGTGGAGGACATCTTCAGCACCGGCGACTTCATCTCCCTGCACATTCCCGCCACCGCCGAGACCAAGAAATCCATCAACTGGGACCTGCTTTCCCTGATGAAGGACCACTGCATCCTGGTGAACACCGCGCGCAAAGAAGTGATCGACGAGGATGCCCTGCTGAAGGCCTTTGAAGAGAAAAAGAAATTCCGCTACGTGAGCGACGTCGAGCCCGAATGCTCCGCCCAGCTGGCCGAACTTTATGCCGACCGCAGTTACTGGACCCCCAAGAAAATGGGCGCCCAGACCGGAGAGGCCAACGTCAACGCCGGCGTGGCCGCCGCCAAACAGATCATCGCCTTCTTTGAAAAAGGTGACAAGACCTACAAGGTGAATTAATTACGCCCCCGTACCCCGGTTCGTGGCGCAAACAATAACCCCCGGTTTTTGGCCGGGGGTTTTTGCTGGGGATCAGCTGCTTCCGGGTGAATCCAGCCCGTCTGGAATTGACCATTTGTACACACCAACCGGCAAATAGTACGGACTATTTGTCGGTTATTACCGTAAAAAAGTCTTGACGGCGGGAGCCGGATTGCTTTGATGGTTTTGAGGTCAAGATGAACTACATTGAACGTGAACTCGAACGACAGATTGTATCCAGGTTGGACAGCGGGAAAGCCCTGTTTATCCTGGGCGCCAGACAGGTCGGGAAAACAACACTACTGAAGAGGCTTATGGAACTTGTGGGAATCCCCAAATCGCTCTATTATGATTTGGAGATCCCCGCGAATCTGGAATTGTTTTCCGGAACTCATGAGAGAGTTGTGAACCGGTTGAGATTCGACCGCGGAGCACAAAGCGGTAAAACCTACGTGTTCATTGACGAGATCCAGTATCTGAGTGATTTTTCCAGGACGGTCAAGATCCTGGTGGATCACTACGGAGATGAGTTCAAGCTGGTGATGACCGGCTCTTCCTCTCTGCTCATCAAACACCAGTTCTCAGAATCCCTGGCCGGCCGCAAAGAGGTTATGGTATTGCGTTCACTAAGTTTTGCCGAATTCTGCCGTTTCAAGGGCGAAGAGAGGATCGCGGGCCAACTGGTCTCGGATTTAAACGAGGGAAACCATCCTTTGTTAACCCTGACTGCCAGGATGGAGGGGTTGCTGGAAGAATACGCCATTTTCGGAGGTTTTCCCGAAATTGTGCTCCTGAATGGACAGAAGGCCAAGATAGAGCTTCTCAATGACATAGTGACCTCCTATATTCTCAAAGACATAAAGCATATCTTGCGCGTCGAAAAACTGCAGGAACTGAATCGTCTGATCAAGACCCTGGCCCTCAACATCGGCAAAGAGATCAACATCAGCGAACTGAGCAGAAACATTGGCCTGCACCGGGAAACTGTTCAGAAATATCTGGTTACTCTGGAGGAGTCATTCATCGTTAGCACCATCCGGCCGTTTTATTCCAGCCTGGATAAAGAACTGCGCAAAATGCCCAAGGTCTATCTGCAGGACACCGGTATCAGAAATCTGCTAACGAATGATTTCAGTCCTCTAGACGAGCGCCGTGACAGGGGCGAATTGGTGGAGAACGTGTTTTTCCAAAGTCTGCTGCGCAAACAGGAACCCACCACCCGCATCGGTTACTGGAAGACCAAACAGGGTTCCGAAGTGGATTTCGTGTTCACCGAGGGTGACAAGATCTTTGCCTATGAGGTCAAGTACGGATCAGACAGGTCAAATCATTTCTCCACTTTTCTCAAAGCCTACCCCCGGGCAAGATGTATCACTGTGCGGTATAAATATAAATATAAACAGGGCGAGCTGCCTTTGTGGCATCAGATTTAGCCAAACAATAACCCCCGGTTTTTGGCCGGGGGTTTTTAATGCGGATGACAGCGCCGTTTAGGCTTCGGCGCTGATGGGGACCACGGAGACAAACTTGCGGTTGCTGGCTCCGCGGGTCTCAAACTTCACATGGCCTTCGATGAGGCTGAACAGGGTGAAATCCCTGCCCATGCCAACGTTGGCGCCGGGATGGAACTTGGTGCCTTTCTGGCGCACGATGATGTTTCCGGCCACCACGTATTCGCTGCCGTACTTCTTCACGCCGCGGTATTTGGGATTGCTGTCCCGTCCGTTGCGGCTGCTTCCGACTCCTTTCTTATGTGCCATTTCTCATCTCCTCAGATCCGGATCCCGGTGACTTTAATTTCGGTGTATTTCTCACGGTAACCTTTTTTAACCCGGTAACCTTTCCTGCGCTTGGCATGGTAGATCACCTTCTTTTTGCCTTTACCGTGGTCGATAACTTCGGCAAGTACTGCTGCGCCTTCTACTACGGGCTGGCCGACCATGATCTCGTCCTCATTGCGGACAAGCAACACCCGGTCAAATTCCAGGCTTTGGCCCGGCTCCGCCGTATTCAGCAGGGGAACGCGCAGGATGGCGTTGGCTTCAGCCCTGAACTGAAATCCTTTGATATCAACGATGGCGTACATCTTGACTCCTTGTTTTTGTATGGAAGGTCATAGTTTTTCGCGGCCTGATATCCGTCAAGGGGAAATTTGCCCTCCGCTTATTCCCCAATCTTTCAGCTCACCCGTGCCTCCCGCCTGATCCCCGCATTTAGTGCGGCCATCAGGCGGGAGGCGCCGCGCGGGCGGAAGTGCGGGGAAAAGGCAGGCAGCGCTGTTCATGCCCCAAAGTGCTGTTATCATCAGGTCCACAGCCTCAGCCCCGGCAGCGGCGCCGGCTTTTGCTTGAAGATTGGAACGTTTTATGCAATTCTTGCACATTAGCAGAAATTCTTACAAGCAACACAGGGAGAAAGAATGCGTAAAGCGATGTTTCTGTTGGTATTGGCCTTGGGGATCGGAGCCCTGACGGCGCAGTTGGGCCCCCTGCAGATGGTGGGGGAGGGTCATTTTGCCGGCGAGGCCGGAGTGTATTCCGAGCCAGGGCTGCTGGCCCTGGCCTATTTCGCCAACCCCAGCACTGATCCCTCCGCTACTGGCTGGATCGTGTATAAAACCAGCACCGACGGCGGCGGCATCTGGACCTCGGTAAACGTTGCCCAGGCCACGAACTGCCTCACCCGGCCCACTTTGTATTACTCCCAGGCTGAGATCATCATCACCTACACCAGCGGCACGGACCGGCTGCTGGCCAGGTCCGTGGATGGCGGCGTGACCTGGCAGACCGCGGCGGACGACCCCAACTTCAACACCGGGCGCACTTTTGAGAGCAGTCCCATCACGGAACGGAGGGACGGCCAACTGAAGACCATCGATCTGCTGCTGCCCTATCCCGAGCACGCGCAGGCCACTTTCCAGCATCCGGACGATCCGGAGGAGATGCAGGTGCCGCAATTGTTCACTGGCATCGAGTCTTCCCCCAACAGCACCAATGTCTATTATTACGGCCTGGATAACATCGATGGCATCGTCCGCGTCAATTCCGACCTCTGGATCAAGCAGGCCGGAGGCGGCGACAACAACGGCTGGCCCACTTTCCACGCCCCGGTGATCATCGGCGGCGAGGTTCATCCGTATAACGGAGCCTACGATGAAAGCCAGGTCTTTCAGGGCGGACTGATCGAACACGCGCCGCCGCTGGAAATAGCATACGCCGGAAACGTTAACGGCAGTTTGGTCGGCCCGTCCTATTATGATCCCAACAACATCATGTACGTGGAAGTGGACGGCAGCAGTTACACCGCCTGGCTGGGACAGGTGCAGGACCCCCATATTGAGTCTTCAGATGTGTATTCCACCTATCCTCCGGCAGACCCCAACAACTTTCTCTACACTAACACTTATGCTGTCTGCGACACCCTTTGGACCTTCTATAACAGCGGTTCCTGCCTCAACAGCACTAAATTTGTGAACGCCAAGCTCTGGATCAAGGGCACCTTCGGCTCCCACCAAACCTGGGCGGCGGCGGACACCATCTTCATCCTGGACGACATCCTGCTGGCCAACACCCCGGCGGGGACAAGCCCGGCGGCCAATCTGACCGATTCCGTGAACCTGATCTCGGAAAAAAGCATCGTGCTCAAATACGGTTACCGCAACCCGGTGGATTCCCTGCGTTACCATGGGCTCTGCGCGCCGGACCAGGAACCCCACCAGATCTATGCCAACCTATTCGCGATGGGCAGAAGCACAGACGGCAACCCGCGCCGCGACGGGGTTTTCACCTTCGAATACCAGCATCCGCATCCTTCCGTGCCGGCGGTGTGGATCAACAACACCCTGTATGACAACATAGACCTGCATCGCTACCGCTATCCCCAAACCGACGACTATCCCTGGGCTTGCACCATTCCGGGCTTGCCAAACCCCAAGATCGACCTGCCCTGGTACAATCCCCTCTGGCCGGAACGCATGCCCTATCTGGAACGGGGCACCATTCAGCTCTGGGGCGGGGTGTATCAGCAGCGCCGCGGCTTCCTGCACCGTTCCTATTATGACACCGAATGGCCCAGCAACAATATCTGGGATATCGACCAGGACTTCTGCGGAGGCTCGAGTAACCCCAATGTGGTTCAACACCAGGACCCCGTTTTTGGACTTCCACTTCTCAATGTCAACTATCCCGGCGCCAGCGGAACCGGCGTGGGTTACAAAAAGCAGTATCACCACGATCCCCGCCGCAAGCTGAGCGACGCGCCCCTGGCCGGCGACAGCGACCTGCACAGCATGTGGAAACTGGGACTGGCCCTGGGCACCATCAACGCTCCGGCCGGCGAACGCTATTTCCTGAAGCCCCAGCTGCGGGCCACCCGAGCCAAGGGCTTCAACAGGCTGGGTGACCAAGCCCTCTACAGCGTGAACGACCTGCTGCTCTTCGCCGTGGGCGACAGCGTGTCCGACTGGTCCGCCTCCACCCAGGGGCAGGGCCTGATCCGCAGCCTGGACCTGGATTCCGACGGCTCCGCGTTTTTGTTGCAGGACTCAACGGGACCGGGCACGCGCCAGCTTAAGGTCAGGGTCCTGGAGGCGGGCAGCGGCGATTTGGACTATGAGCTTGTCTATCAGGCGGATACGGGCCTCAACGCCACCACCGTAATGTCCGCCGGACGCAGGATCTTTGCCCTGCACGAAGCCGGCAGCCTCAAGCTTTACCAGATCTACGCCGGGGCCGCGGTCTTGCTGGCCTCCTGGCCTCTGAACCTCAGCGACCCCGGCCAGTATGACCTGGCCAAATCCACGCTGGTCCTCGCACCGGCCAACGCTGAGATGTTGGATATCTATTTATGGCTGCGCGCCGCCGGAACCGACCCGAACCAGTCCGGCAAGGTATTCCACGCCAGAACCATCCTGACGGTTCCCAACAGCGATCCCGGCCTGCCGCCGGTGATCCAGCCCCGCCTGACAGCCTGGCCCAATCCTGCCTTCGGCAGCGTCAACATCAAGCTGGAATCCGCTTCCGGCAGCCAGCCCAGCTTGGAGGTTTACAACCTTCGCGGCCAGAAGGTCCGCGTGCTGCAAGCGGAAAAAGCGGCCTCCGGCAGCGGCTTCGAGTGCGTTTGGGATGGCCTGGACGACAGCGGCCAGCCTGCCGCCCGGGGGATCTATTTCCTGCGGGCTGCACTGCCTGGCCAAAATGTCCCCGTGAAGAGGATTTGCCTTTTCTGATCAATGACTTAAGCTTTCTTAAGGAGGCGAAATTGAGAAAGATGGTGCTCGCGACGGCCCTGCTGCTGGTTATCAGCGCTTTGGCCGCCAACGTTGTGATTCCCCGGGCGGTGGAGCGGGTCTGGTTCGACGATTCGGACAATTTCTGGGTGCGCTTCGGCCCCGAAGCCGACGCTTGGGAGATAGGCAGCCTCAGCTTCATAAACTCTTCCGGCACTTACACTTTCCCCTCCGGCTACACCCTGCCGCCGGAACTTCCGTTCGAGCTGAACTTCAGCCAGGTCATTCCCGGCTTCAGCATCAACCGTGCGGAAGACTTTTTCAGAGCGGATACGGACCCTTCCGGCTATGATTTTCTTGACGAAATCGTTAGCTGGGGACCCCAGACCGACACTAGCGTGGACATCCATCCGCTCACGGCGGGCCAGTCCGTGGTGCAGTATAGTGTTGCTTACCAGATCTACATGGGGGAATGGGAATCGGCGCACGTCTGGGCCAAAGACAACGGCACGGATTATGTGAATCCCTATTTTCCCGCCACGCTCTGCACCCTGAGCGTCCAGGTGTACCAGATTGCCGGCGGACCGGCACCCTGGGTGCCCATCCACCTGAACTACGGCACTGAGCCTGACACGGTCTGGCCGGACGCGCAAACCAACTCCCTCGGCTGGTGGCAGAAGCAGTTTTTCTACGCCCAGCGCACCCGTGTCATCATCACTGACCCCATCGACGGACACTGGGTGTACAACCAAATACACTTTCCCGAGCCCGGCGAACATATCCACATAGATGCCACTGTCTGGTACAGTGGTGTTTCGCCCGAGGACCAGGTAACGGGAACTTTGCAGCTCAGCCCCTCCATTTTGGGAACGGCCTCCGGCCACACCCTGCACCTGGAATACAGATCGGATAAGCCACTGTTCGATACCGCGCGGCTGGGCCTCTACGATCTGCGGGGCAGATGGCTGGCCGGCAAGGATATGCCCAGAGAGGGATACACGGACTGGGATCTGCCGGAGCTCGCCAACGGCGTTTACTTCATCCGGCTCAGCGGTGCCGGGGCCAATTTGGTGGGGGGCCGAATCACCGTGATAAAGTGAGGTTTAGCATGAAAAAATCCATAATGACCTGCGCGATTCTGCTGTTGGCGCTGAGCGCCTCAGCCAATCCCGTCACCCCCAGAAGCCTGGCCCGGCTTTGGTTTGATTCCGGCGACCTCTATCTCCAGTTCGCCCAAGATTACATGGGCCCAGGCTATCTGGACCGCATTCCGGAACTTACCTTTGTCAATTCAGCCGGGACCTGGCAATTCCCCGACACTTTCGTTCCACCCACCTCCCTGCCCTGCACGGTGAACATCTCCGAGGCCATTCCCGGTTTCAGCTTTGATCCGCAAAACGATCAGCTGATTCTGCAGGACAGCCTTTCGTGGGCTCCACACTGGCAGGAATCGATCAGCTGGGGGCCGGGCGACACTGTGGCCCTGCATCCCCTGCTGGCCGGCCAATCCGCAGTGCAGGTGATGGTGGGTACCTACGAAGGCGAGGTTGCCGGCTGGGCCAAGGACATAGGCACCGAGGGCGGGTTTAACCCTGTTCACGGCTACACCCTCAGCGTCCACACGCAAAACCAGTACGGAGTGCCGGTGTCTGGAGTTCCTGTCTATGTAAGCTTTATCAACTATATTTCCACCTATTACACTCCATTTTCCACCGATGCCGATGGAAACTGGCAATCCAACTTTTACTCCGTGCCCACCTGGGTGCGGGTCCTGGACCCGCTCACCCAGGACCCGGTGCTGGATACCAGGTTCTACCCCGAACCGGAGGAAACCGTTGCGCTCTCCGCCGTGATCACCAGCGTGGACGCCAACGATCCGGTCCAGCCCTCAGCCAGCCAGGTTCTGCGGATCAGCCCCTCCGTGCTCAACTCCGCCACGGGCAACACCGTTTCCCTCAAATACGGCCAGGATGATACCTTCGCCGGAGCTGCCGAACTCCGCCTCTTCGATCTGCGCGGCCGCGTTTTGGCCACATCTGGGATGCCGGCCGGCGGTGAGACTCAGTGGCGTTTGCCGGATCTGCCCAGCGGGATCTATTTCATCGCTCTGGAGCAGGGCTCGCGCCAGTTGGGACGGGGCCGCATCACCGTCATTAGATGAGCCCCAAAGCCTTTCTGTTGCTGCTTTTGCTGCTGCCGGGGCTGCTGCTGGCCCAGCCGCAGTTCGCCTTTGAGGGCGAGGTGTTGGATCTCTCTTTGGAGAGGATCTCCGCGGAACATGACACCCTGCTCTGGACGGTGTCCGGCCGGTTTTTCCTCTCCAACCTCCATCATGAAGCCCTCAGCCGCCTGATCTGGTTTCCCGTGCCCGCCTCCGACAGCGTCGGGGTCGCTGAGGACGTCTTGGTATCGCTCATCGAACCGGCCGACAGCATGGAGGTGGAGCTGCTCTACCAAAACCCGCGCGGCTTCGGTTTCCGGCTGGATCTGCCCGCGCGCAGTTTCGCTGAGCTGAAGATCGGCTACCGGCAAAGGATCAGCGGTTCCGAAGCGCGCTACGTGCTGCTCACCGCCAACGCCTGGGGCCGTCCGCTGCCCTCTTCGGAGATTTATCTGGCACTTGGACAGGGACTTAAGCTCACCGATCTGCCCTACCCGGAGCCGGTCGTTGACCTTGGGGCTTTAGCTTCAAACTACCGCTGGACCTTTCTGAACTTCGTGCCGGACAAGGACTTTGTGCTCCGCTTCCAGCGCCAGCGCTGATTCCCTGGCAAATCCAGCTTTGCCTTCTCCCATCCACATCCCAACCACTTCCCGCTCACTTCCCAAGGCTTCATTGGGAACTTAGGGGGAGGCGGACAAGGGGTGAACAGGCCGAACCTCAGGGCGGAACACCCTCCATCCCCTCTGTTCGCGCGGGCTGAGCGGATTTATCACACGCTCTTTACGCTGGCTATATACCTAGTGGGTAACAAAACGGAGGGGAGGCAAGGTTTTTGGCGCAAGCTCAATTTAAGAGGGTAAAGCCCGGAGGGCGGACTTGACTGGCAAGTCCCTTCTGGGGCAACACATTGCTGACCTCCGGTTTCCCACCTCGTGCCTCTAAAAGAAACAAGTTTCTGCGGAACTTCGCAAACGGGGACGTTTGCGACTCCAACTCAAGGCTGAACTCAGGAAATTAACTACTTGACCAGCGCCATTTTGCGGCTGCTGCTGGTTCCTCCCGCGCTGAGGCGATAGAGATAGACTCCGCTGGCCACCGGGGCGCCGTTCGCGTCCGTGCCTTCCCAATCCAGGCTGTGCGTTCCGGTTCCCAGTTCCTTGTCCAGCAGGGTGGTCACCAATCTGCCTCTGAGGTCATAAACATCCAGCCGGGCCGGGCCGGCTTTGAGCAGCTCGAAACTGATGCTGGTGCTGGGATTGAAGGGATTGGGCCAATTCTGGGCCAGAATGGCCGGAGCGGGGGTCTGGCCGGGATCGTCCGCGTCCCAGCCATAGCCGATCTGCAGTTCCATGAACATCACCCGGCCACCGTCTGGGTTGGGATGGTAGGGCGGATTCAAAGCATTGGCGCCCCAGGTGAAATCATCGTAGAACATCAAGCCCAGTTTTCCCACTTTACCCCCGTTGCTGTAGCCCGTGAACAGCATCTGGTCAGAGGGATAGACCCACATCGGCTTGATTCCTGCCAGTTCGGGGATTTCCACGTTGTTGAGCACGATCGGGTCGTGCCACCAGCTGCCGCCATAATCCGAATAGGCGATATAGACGTCCGTGGCGTGTTGCCAAACTTCATAACCCGGAGCTTGGTACACGCACCAGTCAACGGCGCGTTTGGAATCCTGCCAGACCACGGCCATCTGGCCCTGGGGGTTGGCGCGGGTGACCTTGATGTTGTTGTAGTGGAACATCATGGCGCCGTCGTGCGCGGTCTGGTCCCAGTGGGGGAAGGGCCAATCCTTGAACATGAGAGGGTAGTATTCTCCGGAATCCGGATCGTAGACGAATTCGTCCACCACGCCGAAAGGATGTTCCATATCCCAGGGAGTGAAACAGGCGTTGTAAGTATCTGCATAGTTCTGTTGGGGCCAGATGTCAACGATCTCGAGATAGCCCCCAACCGGGCGGTAAACAGCTTCCTTCACGTATTGGAGAAACGGGTAGAATCCACCATCAGAATTGGCCAGGCCCCAAAGCCCCACGATGTGCAGCCTGCCGACTCTGTCCAGGGCGGCGTTCAGATGGCCGGAGTTCATCAGTTTCCAGTGCAGTTCGTCATCCGCGTAGGGAAGGCCCTGGTCGTCGGTGAAATAGTCGCCGGGATTCCAGCTGGGCATTTCACTGCTGAAGCTGTGGCGCGTCCAGTCGCCCTGCCCGAAGTTGCCGCCGACGAAGATGTCGATATCATTCTCAACCGAGTCGCTGTCGTGATAGCCGGCCAGGATGACGTTGCCGGCGGGGTCCGCCTCCAGGGTCAGGTGGGTCCTGCGCGGCTCGGGGTCCTGCGCCCAGGCGTTGAGCTCCGGAACGCTGTTGTACTGCCAGCTGAGGGGGGTCCCGAGTTCGATGTCATCGCCGTTAAAATCCGCCATGGCCAGATAGACATTGCAGCTCTGCCGGCCCAGCAGATAGAGCCTGCGCTTGTTCGCCACCGGGGAGGGCCCGATGGCCAAGCTGGGCGAGAGGAAAACGTTGTCCGTGGTCACCGTCCCGTCCGGAGCGGTGATGGTGATGGGATTGTCGATCACGATCTGGTGATAGTTGAACAATCCGGCAATGCCGGCTATGAAGGCATCGGAGGTCAGCACAATCTCGGCTTCCGGGTCCGCGTCCTTATTCTGGGTCCAGGCGTAAAAAGGCTTGCCTGAAACGGGATCCACCGCGATCGCGGGCCAGCCTTGCACACCGGCGCTATAAGGACCGATCTGGTTGGTGTTGATCATATTTCCCGCTGGGTCCAGATAGCCATAATAGGTCCTGCGGTCGCTGGCGGGCGCGGTTCTGCCCTGCCAGGTGAGGAAATAGCCGCCGCCGGCGCTGGAGGGGATGAGGTTCAGGGGCAGGTTGTTGTAGCTGCCGATCATGTAGTCGTAATAGCTGTTCATGAGCGCGGTGGGCATTTTGCTAAAGTTCCAGGCAGGAGTGGTCTTCTGCTCCGGGGCGGCTTTTTCTGGCGCCGGCATCGGCTTGGCCGCGCGCGAAAGTGCTTCGGGAAGGGCCTCCGGCACGTCTGGTCCGGCCGCATCGGCCCCCAGGCTAACAACCGCCAGCCCCAGGCAGGCCAGCGCCAAAACAAAGCTCTTGCTCATCTTTCCAGCTCCTTTACTCTTTTACCCCCCCCCATGCAAAGTTTTGTAGTTTCATATCTTTGTCAAGCGTTTATTTACATCTCATCTGGATCGAGAAGGTAACCCGGCTTGAAAGGGAGTTTTATATCTTCACACCCAGCTTCAGGAAGAAGTTGATGCCCGGCCCCGGATAGCCGAATTCTGTCTCATAGTAGGTGTCGAGGATGTTTTCCAGGCCCAGCCGCACCGAGAAGCGCCTGAATTCCCGGGACAAGGCCAGATCGTGCAGCCAATAGGGATCCAGGGTGTGGTAAACTTCTGAGGCGTCCTGGCTGAAGCGGCTGCCGGCGTAGGTGCTGGATTGGCGCAGCTGCAGCTCCCAGGGGAGTGACCACTGCTGATGCAGGGAAGCCTGGTCGCGTGGAGTTTCCGTAAGCCGGTAAGGCTCTTCCGCCCGCCAGAAGAGGATGGCGCAGCCCAGTTCGCTTTGCCACCAGGGCAGGGGATTGAAAAGCAACTGGTATTCCGCGCCCCAGGAACTGAGCTGATGGACGTTCTGGTATTGTTCCCCCACCCGGTCGATGAGGTCGCGCACAGCGTTGTAAAAAACGCCCAGCCGATTGTTCAGCAACACCTTTCCCAAGCGCAGATCCTGCCTGTGTTCCAGCTCGAATTTATGCGCGTGTTGGGGACGCAAATCCGGATTGCCGTTTTCTGCGGAGAAGAGCTGGCGCATGGTGGGAAAAGAGCTGTTCCGGCCCCAGGCCAGGGAGCTCACGCTCTGCGCGGACCAGTTGAAGGACAGGCTCGCGGATGGCTCGGCCTGGAGGCTGAGCGCGTGGTTCTGGTCGCTGTGATGGCTGGAAAGGCCCAGCCCGGCTGATAATCCGAGCAGGCCATGGGGACGGAATTTCCACATTGCGAAGGCGTTGTAGATGTTCAGCCAGTGCGGGGTCCAGTCAGGATAATTGCCGTTGTCCTTTCTGGTGCTGTGCATGGATTCGGCCCTCAGCCCCAGGTCCAGTGTCTGGCCCCCCAGGTCCCACTGCAGGCGGGGATTGAACCCAAGCGTAAAGTAGCGCATCTCGCTGTCCGTTGTCAGCTGTTGCTGGGCCAGGTCGTTGAACTGCTGATACCTGTCCTGCCCACCGTCATAATACAGGTGGGATGAGAGTTTGAAAAACTCGTTCAGCACCTCTTCATATTCCAGGGTGGCCCAGTGATGCATCCAATCCAGGTAGCGCCGCACATCCAGGGCGTAGATCGAAGAGGGGATCAGCTTTTCGGGCACATAGCTCAGGCCCGCGGAAAAGCCGGTTTGGCGAAAATCGGTGGGACTGAAGCCCAGCCGGGCCTGAACGTCATACTGGGTTTTGCCGCTGTGGTTGCGCACGAAACCGTTCTCGAAAGGGGTGGGAATGAAATCCCGCGGCAGCACGATTCCCGCGTTGTGTTCCCGCGCCAGGCTGAGGCGATAGCTGAAATCCTGGAAACCGCGGGCGGAGGAAAGGGTGAAGCGGTTGTTGTTGTTGCGTTTGGCCAGCGCTTCCAGCGTCAGCCAGCTGGAGTTGTCGGGGTCCCTGGTTACGATGTTCACCACCCCGCCCAGGGTGCCGGGCCCGAATACAGCCGAGCCTGGCCCTTTCACGATCTGGATCTCGCCAATGTCCTCCACGGCCATCTGGTGCAGGTCCACGTTGCCGAAATAACCACCGTTCAGAGGCCTTCCATCCACCATCACGCGCACTTCGTTTTTGCGGAAGCCCCGCAGCCGCAGATTGCTTTCGTCGCGCGAGCCACTGGTGTTGGTGAGCCCGGTTTGCCCCTGCAGTGCTTCATGGAGGTTCAGCGGGGCCGAGGAACGTTGGGCGGGGTCCAGCAGCTGCACCGCCCCGATCGCGTCTCCGGGTTTTCCGGCCACAACCCTCACCGTGCCAAGGTAATAGACCCTCTGGCCGAGGGTATCGGCGGGGGCTGTTGCCGGCTTGATCTCCGCCCGGGCCGAACAGGCCAGGCAGAGCAGCGACAGCCCCAGTAAAAACCGGCGCAAGGTTCTAACGGGTGGGCATCACCGTGCTGGTGTAGCCGCTCAGGTCCGTGGGAATGTTGAAGACCAGGTCCGCCCCGGCCTGCGGGGTCAGTTCGAAGGTGTGGTTTTGGGCGGTGGCGCTGCCGTAAACTTCCATCCGGGCGAGTTTTTTGAATTTTTTCACGCTGCCGGGCAGGTCGTCGTTGAAAGTGGGAAAAGTGGTGACCTCGGATCCCAGGAAGTAATAGCCGTCCGCGATCAGTTCCGGAGGATAGGTTTTGCTGTAGCCGTCGGCGGCGAACAGCGCCAGCGAATCGTAGGCCGCGATGCCCTGCAGCAGGTCGCTCAGCTTGATGGCGGTTTCCTGCCCGCCGTCCCAGTTTGCCACCTGATGGGTGGGCAGGGCCCCCAGTTCAGCCGTTTTGCTGCCGCTCACGCCGGTGCTGATGTCCACCTTCCGGTAAAGCCTGAACAGGCCCGCGTCGCGCACCTTGAAGGCTCCGGGCAGGCTGGCGCTGGGGAACCAGGTGCGGTGATCGTCGCTGGGAACGAAATATCCGCCGGCAAAGGTTTCCCAGGGCAGGTCATACCCGGCGTTGTCGCTGTCGCGGGGACTGTAACCATCCACTCCGCTCACGATCTCGTAGGCGAACAGAGTCCGGAATTCTTCATCCGGCTCGGCTTCCGGGTCAACCGCGACCCGCACGCTGTCTGCGGGGATGAACTGGTCCAGGCTGTAGCCCAGCACATCCTCGCCGGTGGGCGGATCGTCCTCGCTGCAGGCCGCGAGGCCAAAAAGCAGCGCCAATAACAATGTCAAGTAGGTCAGCTTCTTCATTTTTCCTCCTTAAAGCTGCTCAAGAGGGGAGACGCTTTTCCGCTCTCCCGCCTTTCCAAAAGGGAGGCAGGGCCGTTTCCAGCCATACCCTGTCGGTGTTTGCTCTTGCCTGAACAGGTTTAGACACAAACACTCGGCGTGGTTTCCAAGAACTCGCCGGCCCCTTTTTCGTCAAGCTGATTTCGGAGTTTCCCCTGCCGGCCCCCAATATCAATACGGTATCAATACGGAATCAATACGGATTTCATCCGTAATGATTCCGTATTGATACCGTATTGATATTGGGGGCGAAAGGGGGTCAGGCCTGCTTTTTAGCCAGAAAGTGGGAAGCGGTGAAGAGGATGGCGCAAAGAAGGGGGATGCCGAAGAAAACGGTCAAAGCCATCCAGTCCCGTTCATACAGCCCGAAGAAGAGGGCCATGGCCACGCCCAGGGCCAGGGCGTACCAGCGTTCAAATTCCACCTGGTCCTGTTTCAGCGCCATCACGCGGGCCAGGGCCTCATAGCAGTAGGCCAGGTCCCAATCCGTGGGCTGGATCTCGTCTTGGAGGCGCAGAATATTGTTGGCGTGGTAAAGCGCGGCTTCCGGATGTTCCAGCAGGGTATAGACGTGGCAGATCATCCATTCCCCGCGCAGGATGTTGATGGGCTGGCCGATCTGGCGCCAGTGCCAAAGCGAGGCGTGGGCCTGGTTGATGAGGGTGTTTTCCTCCTCCGGGCTGCGGTCCTGCTTCATCAGGAGGTCCCAGCTCTGGTTGAAGAGGTCTGCGGCAAGCTGTTGATGAATGTCTTTCATGCTGAGCTCCTTGGTGTCGGCGTTTTGGGCTACGAGGCCCCCGATCAGAAGCAGGGCCATGCCCAGGACGATCGCTATATGTTTGCTCATGGTTTGTACTCCCGGGAACCAAGCTGAGCTTCAGCCTCAAAAAGGGCAATGAAAAAAAACCGGCGGAAGTGGTTTCCGCCGGCCATGTCCTTATCTGGTGAGGTGTTTATCCCTCGGTGAGTTTTTTGTACTGGAGGTATCTTTCCTTGAAGAAATCCCCGACCTCGGTCTGGAATCTATCGGAGCGCTCGGGGAAGATATCGTGCAGCGCGGCGTAGCGGCGTTCGCCCTTGAGAAATTCCTGCACCGGCAGGGTGGGTTCCTTGCTGTCGAGGGTGAGGGGATGCTTGCCGCTGGCCACGTTGAGCGGATTGTAGCGGTAGAGCAGCCAGTAACCGGTGTCCACGGCCAGTTTCTGGCGTTTCTGGCTCATCGACATGTCGATGCCGTGATTGATGCAGGGGGCATAGGCAATGATGATCGAAGGGCCGGGATAGGCTTCGGCCTCGAGGATGGCGTTCAGGGCCTGGGCTTTGTTCGCGCCCATGGCGATGGCGGCCACATAGACGTAGCCGTAGCTCATCATCATCATGCCGAGGTCTTTTTTGTTGGTGTTCTTGCCGGCCTCGGCGAAGCGGGCAATAGAGCCCAGGGGCGTGGATTTTGAGGCCTGGCCGCCGGTGTTGGAATAGACCTCGGTGTCCAGAACGAAGATGTTCACGTTCTGGTTCGAGGCCATCACATGATCGAGCCCGCCGTAGCCGATGTCGTAGGCCCAGCCGTCACCACCGATCGCCCACACGGAGCGTTCCACAAGGTAGTCCTGCAGTTCGGAGACCTGTTTCAGCATGGGTTTGCAGCCTTCGCAAGCCTTGTCCAGCGCGGCCGGCAGCAGGGCTTTGATCTTGTCCGCGTTGCCCTTGGCAGCGGCGTCCACGTCCGCCCAGTGTTCCAGGGCGTAGCCGAAAGCCTCTTTCAGGGCGGGATCGATGGCTTTTTCACGCAGCTGTTCCAGATAGTGGCGCAGCAGCTTGCGGTGGGAATTCACGGCCAGGCGCATGCCAAAGCCGTATTCGGCGTTGTCCTCAAAGAGGCTGTTCGCCCAAGCGGGGCCTTTTCCATCCTTGTTTTTGGCATAGGGGATGGTGGGGAAGGTGCCGCCCCAGATGGAGGAGCAGCCGGTGGCGTTGGCAATGATCATGCGGTCGCCGAAAAGCTGGGTGAGCAGCTTGATGTAGGGGGTTTCGCCGCAGCCCGCGCAGGCGCCGGAGAATTCCAGCAGGGGTTGTTTGAACTGCGAGCCCTTGACGTTGGTTTCCTTGAAGGTGGCCAGCACGTCGGAGGGCAGGGCGTCGAAATATTCATAGTTGGCCTGTTCGCCGGCGGCGCGTTCGTCCTCGATGGGGCGCATTTCCAAAGCGGCTTTGGGGCATTCGTTCACGCAGACGCGGCAGCTCTGGCAGTCGTCGATATAGATCTGAACCTTGTACTGGTAGCCTTCGGCGCCGGTGGCCTTGAGGGTTTTGAAGCTGGCCGGAGCGCCGGCGAGATCTTCATCCTTGGCCAGTTTGGCGCGGATGGCGGCGTGGGGGCACACGAAGGAACACTGGTTGCACTGGATGCAGTTTTCAGCTATCCAATGCGGCACGGCGGGGGCGACGCGGCGTTTTTCCAGTTTGGCGGTGCCGCTGGGCACATAGCCATCGATGGGCATCTGGGAAACCTTGATCTGGTCGCCCTCTTCGCGCATGATGGGTTCGATCACGCCAGTGGTGAAGGCGTCCGAGCCGTCCGGGACCAGTTTTTTCTGCGGAGTGCACTGGTCCGGAATGGTGGCGGGGATCTCCACTTCCTTGAGGGCTTCGTTCACGTGGTCGATGGCGTTGAGGTTCATCTGCACCACTTCCTCGCCCTTGCGGCCGTAGGTCTTTTTCACGGATTCCTTGATCAGCTGGATGGCCTCGCCGCGCTCCAGGATGCCGGAGATGAGGAAAAAGGCCGTCTGCATCACGGTGTTCACGCGTCCGCCAAGTCCCACCGCTTCGGCGATCTTGAGGCCGTCGATGTTGTAGAACTTGATCTTGCGGTCGATGATGGTCTGCTGCATTTCACAGGTGAGGTGGTTGAAGGCTTCGTCGCGGTCCCAATTTGAATTGAGGAGGAAAACGCCGTTTTCCTTGATGCCGCCCAGGAGGTCGAACCGGCCGATGAAAGCCTGGTTGTGGCAGGCCACAAAGTCTTCCTTGGTTACGAAGTACTGGCTCTGGATGGGCTGTTTGCCGAAGCGGAGATGGCTGCGGGTGATGCCGCCGCTCTTTTTGGAATCATACTGGAAATAGCCCTGCACATAGAGGTCGGTGTGGTCGCCGATGATCTTGATGCTGTTCTTGTTGGCGCCCACGGTGCCGTCGGAGCCAAGGCCCCAGAACTTGCAGTTGATGGTTCCCTCGGGGCTGGGGTCGATGTATTCGTCCAGCGGCAGGCTGAGCTTCGTCACGTCGTCCTCGATGCCCACCGTGAAGCCGTGGAAGCCTTTGGCCATCAGATGTTTATAGACGGCCAGAACCATCGTGGGGGTGAAATCCTTGCTGGAAAGGCCGTAGCGGCCGCCGATGATGAAGAGGCCGGGGCGGTCCTTGAGGGCGGAAACCACGTCCAGATAGAGCGGTTCACCGATCGAGCCGGGTTCCTTGGTGCGGTCGAGCACGGCCACGTTCTTCACGCTGGCCGGCAGAACGCTGAGAAAATGCTCCACGCTGAAGGGACGGTACACGCGGACCTTGACCAGGCCCAGCTTCATGCCGCGCTTCGCGTTCAGATGGTTGATGGTCTCTTCGATAGCTTCGCAGCCGCTGCCCATGGCCACGATCACGTGTTCAGCCTCGGGATGGCCGACGTAGTCGAAAAGTTTGTAGGCGCGGCCGATCTTCGCGGCCACTTCTTCCATGGTGGCGGCGATGGTGGCGGGGGCATCCATATACTGCTGGTTGGTGGTTTCCCGGCCTTGGAAATAAACGTCCGGGGCCTGCTGGCCGACCTTCACCCGGGGATTCTCAGGGTTCAGCGCGCGCAGGCGGAAAGCTTCCACCAGAGCGGGATCGTTGAGCTCGGCCATGGTCTCGTAATCGATCACATCGACCTTTTGCAGTTCGTGAGAGGTGCGGAAGCCGTCGAAGAAGACCAGGAAGGGGATGGAGGTCTTCATCGTGGCCAACTGCGCCACCACACCGAGGTCCATCACTTCCTGCACGCTGTTGGCGGCGATCAGCGCCCAGCCTGTGTTGCGGGCACTCATCACGTCCGAATGGTCACCAAAAATGGAGAGGGACTGCGCGGCGAGGGAACGCGCGGTGACGTAGAATACTGTGGGCAGCATTTCGCCGGCTATTTTGTGCATGTTCGGCAGCATCAGCATCAGGCCCTGGGAGGCGGTGAACGTGGTGGTGACGGCACCGGCGGAAAGCGCTCCGTGCACCGCTCCGGCGGCACCGGCTTCGGATTGAAGTTCGACCACGTCGACCGTGGTGCCGTTGATGTTTTTGCGGCCGTCCGCGGCCCAGGCGTCGGCAAGCTCACCCATCGTGGAAGACGGGGTGATCGGGTAGATGGCAGCCACTTCGGCGAACGCGTAGGCCACGTGCGCCGCGGCGGTGTTGCCGTCCATGGTGGCTTTGATATTCTTGGCCATGGATAATACTCCTTATCTATCTGTTTTTATATTTAATTAGCTGTGTATGAACCCTAGTTTTCGGAGGCAGGTTTGTGTCAATCTATTTCACTTGGGAGGCTTGGTCGCGGTGGCGCCGAGGCACGGAGTTTTTGAGTTTTAGCGTGGCGCAGCAGCAGAGTTTTTTATTGTTCGCAGAAGCCCTGCGGTGTTGACATTGAAGGAACGGCGTATTCGGCGTTGGGTGGGAAACCCCGGAGTGACAGGCAACAGATTATCATCATCCCCGGCTCAATCCGTTAATCCGTGCAATCCGTTAATCCGTATTGAATTACGAATACTCAGTTCCTGAGTTTTCGGGATCACGGTCTTGATACGGACTCTTGCCTTACCGTTGCTCGATTTCCGGCAGCATGATCACGCTGAGCTTGTTCACATCGGTGTTCAGATAGGTTTTGGCAGCGGCGAGGACACGTTCGCGGCTCAGGCTTTCGTAGTAGCCGGGAAGTTCCAGCCAATCTCCCAGGGGACGGTTCAGCCAGACGCTGGAGTGCAGTTGCCCCAGCCAGAAGCGGTTGGAGCGGATATCTTCCTGGTATTGCTGCTTCATGGTTTCGCGGGCGGCTGTGATGTACTTTTCCTCCAGCCGGCCGGCCTTGAGGCTGTCCAGAGTGGCGAAGATGGCGGTGTTAAGCTCGTCCACCCGCGCCGGCGAGCAACCCATGAAAGTGCCCAGAACGCTGTAGGGACGTGGAAATTCGGAGGCCATGGTGAAAGCTTGTATGAAGTACACGCCGCTGAGGTCCTCGCGGATGTTCTCGCGCAGTTTTTCGTTCAGCACATACTCCAGGCCGCTCAGATCCACTTGGTTTTGCAGGCTGTATGCGTATTCCCCGTTGGTAAAATGTGCCACAAAAGCGCGGTCGCTGGAGCCTTTGCGGAAGCGGATCTCGTGGATGCCGTCGCGCGGATCCAGGCCTGGATCGACCGGAGTGTCCTGACGCCTGAGCACGGGCAGGTTGCCCAGATAGGCCTGGCAATACTGTTTTAGCTGTTCTTCGTCGAAAGCACCCACGATGATGAAGCTGAAGTCCGAAAAATCGGCAAAGCGGTCACGGAACACGGCTTCCAGATCGGCCAGTTCCACCGCGTCGAGGTCCGCGTCGGCCAGATCTGTCTGATAAGGATGGTTGGCGTAAAGTTCCTTGTACATCCTGCTCATAAAGACATTCATCGGGTCCAGGTTGCGGTTTTGGTAGTATGTTTTCATCCGCTGCACGTGGGAGGCGAAATCCTGCTCATCGAAGCGCGGGGCGGTGGCGTACTGGTAAAGCAGCTGGAACATCAGTTCCATGTCCTGCGGCGAGCAGGAGGCGTTCACGCTTTCGCTGTAATTGCTCACGCCCAGGCTGGCATTCGCCACTTTGCCGGCGGTGGCTTTGCGCAGCGAGATGGAGTCAAAGTTGCCGAAGCCAGATTCCTCGATGTAGCCGGATAGCAGTTGGGAAGCGGGAAGCGCGTCCGCGGGATAGCGCGTGTAGCCGCCGGGGCTGACGGCACGCAACAGCACCTGGTCGTTCTTGAAATCCGTTTTCTTGGCGTAAACTTTCACCCCGTTGGCCAGGGTCCAGATCTTGGTTTGGGTTGCGGTGTCGGTCTCTTCACTCACGATAGCGGCGAGTGATGGAAAGTCTTTCATGATCGGCTCGTTCACGGTTTTATCTTCGTAAGGAGCGATCTCCAGGCTGTTCACACCGCGGGCGATCTCCAGCAGGCGTTCCTGCGTGGGATAGGCCAATTCCTCTTTCTGGGGGCCGCTCAGGCCAATGAACATGTTCTTGTCCTGGATCAGCTCCGCCACCATGGCGTTCACCTCGTCCAGGGATACCAGGTCGATCAGCTCCTGGGTGAGCAGCTGCCGGAATTCCGCGCTGGTAAAGACGTTCTGGTTCGAAAGGGCGTCCACGATCCCCCAGGCGATGTCGCCGGATTCACGGGTGCCTTGCTCCGCCACCTGACGCTCGGCATCGCGCAGGACGTCGATCTTGGCGCGTTCGAACTCGCTGGGCATAAAGCCAAAGCGCTGCACCCGTTCCGCTTCGGTGAGAATGGTGCTCAAAGCCTCTTCAGACTTGCCCTGGGTGTACATCGCGAACATCATGGAAGCGGACATCGTGCGCAACAGCGGATATTCCGTGGCGGCGGCAAAGGAATAGGGCGGATTGGGTTTTTTGCTGTTTTCCTCCAGACGGTGGTTGAGCATGGTATAGAACAGCGTGCCTTTCAGGTTGTTGTAATATTCGCCGAAATTGTTGACCCGCTGGACGTCCTTTTTCCACATCACCTGCAGCATGTTGCTCGGATATTCGGGATCGGTGGTCACGATGGCCTGGGGCGCGAGGTTGGCGGGAACGCTGAAATCCTCTCTGGGGCGGGGATCGACCCGGGCCGGGATGGCACCAAAGTATTGTTTCACCAGATCCAGCATGGCGTCAGGCTCAAAATCGCCCACGATCACCACGCTTTGGAGGTCTGGACGGTACCAGTCACGGTAAAAACGTTTGATGGTGTCATGCCCGAAGCCGCTGATCACCTCGTAAGTGCCGATGGGAGAGCGTTCCGCGTAGCGCGAACCGGCCAGAAACACGGCGTTCTGGGCATCCCGGACGCGTGAGCCGGCATCCTGCCCGAGCCGCCATTCCTCGATGATCACACCGCGCTCGCGTTCGATCTCGGAAGCCTCGAAACTAAGCTGGTGGGCCATGTCCGAAAGGATCAGCAGGCCCTGGTTCAGCTTGGCGCTGTCGTCGGTGGGGATCTTCAGTTGATAAACTGTGTAGTCGTAGCTGGTCATGGCGTTGAGGCCGTTGTAATAGCCCATGCCGATGGAGGAAAGGTAGTTCACCACCTCACTTTTGGCAAAGTTTTTGGTGCCGTTGAAGGCCATGTGTTCCGTGAAATGTGCCAGTCCGCGCTGATCCTCGTCCTCGTTCACGGAGCCCACATCCACGTAGAGCCGCAGTTCAGCGAGGTTGGCGGGTTTGGGGTTGCGCATGATGTAGTACGAGAGTCCATTGTCAAGTTGGCCGGACAGCACGGCGGGGTCCTGCTGCAGGGGGATCTGCATCAGTTCAGCGGGCTGAGCGGCAAGCCCGGCCAGCAGAGCCGTCAGGATGATGGTTGCGTAAAGCTTTGCGGTGATTTTCATGGTTCGGATGTGTCCTTTATTCTGGATCGCTGAGGGTGATCAGGAACTGCTGGTCCACCTGCAGGATGTTGGTGGGGTCTCCGTAGGTGTAGGTGGTGCCATCCACCATGCGCACGGTGGCATAATAGTAGAAGTTGTTGCTGTTGGTGGCATATTCCACAGGCAGATAGGCGAATCTTCCGGAATCTATGGCCCCCAGGTCGTGGGAGGCGACCACGCCCACGAAATTGTGTTTGTAGAGGGTGGCCTGGGCCACAGCCTGGCTGCTGTTGTTCACCACTTTGAAGCTGGCCCGGTTGGGGTTGATGTAGGCTGTCAGGGTCTCACCGGCGCGGATCTCCACCCGGGTGGTGTCGGTGAAGGTCTCGTTTTCCTCGTCGTAGATCTGGTAGGTTTCGCCCACCAGGCGCACTGGCACTTCCACCCTCACGTCCGGGTTGAGGATGTGCTGGTTGCCGGTTGCCACGGCGAAAATGTGTTCCGCGCCGGCCGGGATGGCCAGTTCATCCTCTTCGCCCAGGGTAACATAGACCGGATATGAGGTCTGGTTGAGCACGCGGAAACTGCCGCCTGATTCACAGGCGGTGAGGAACAGGATCGCCAGCAGCGGCAAGAGCAGCAGATAAGCTCGCTTCATGATAACACCTCTTTGTCGTTAAAGTCGTTGCCAGTCCATATCATCAGGCTGGTTTAAAAACCTTTTCCGGCCCAGCTTTTACCCCGCTGTCCTGATGTCAAGGATTATCTTGGCCCTCGCGCCGGAGGCCGAAACGGCCCTGAATCCGTTCAGGGTGCCGCTCGCGCTGCCGAGACCCAGGTTTTGCTTGACATTCCTGGCCGGAAGATCCGCTTTGGCGCGGGGATCGATGCCCGCCAGCAAGCGTTTCCCTGCTGTCCATGATGTTTGAAACCCAACGCGGCGGGAAAAGGAGCGCCTGATGACAAATGACTCCAGCAACCGGCTCTATGCCGATCTGGCCTGGCTCTGGCCACTCTGGGGAGATCCGGCCACAGAATACGCCGCCTATTGCGAATTCATGGTGAAAGGCCTGCGCCGCCACGCCCGGAGGGAATTGAAAACCCTGCTGAACGCCGGTTGCGGCGGCGGCAAGAACCTCTTCACCCTGCGCAAACACTTCCAGGTGACCGGGCTGGACCTCAGCGAACAGATGCTGGCCCTGGCGGCGGAGCTCAATCCCTGCTGCGAACTGCTCCGGGGCGATCTGCGCGATTATGGGCTGGACCGCGAGTTTGACGCCGTCTTCCTCGACGACGCCATCTCCTATCTGCTCACCGAGGATGACTTGGAACGCTCTTTCCGCCAGGCTTTCAAACATTTGGCCCCGGGCGGGGTGCTGGCCTTTAGCATCGACGCCACCTCCGAGAATTTCCAAAACCGGCGCACCCAGGTCTTCCAATCCATCCCCTCAGAGAAATATCCGGACACCGAAGTCACCTATATCACAAACGATTACCTGCAGGCTGACGGCAGCGTGTCCAACACCTTCATCTACCTGATCCGCCGGAACGGAGAACTGCGGATCGAGACCGACCAGCACGTCTGCGGCCTGTTTCCACTTGAAACCTGGCGGTACTTGCTGGAGCGAACAGGTTTTCAAATCGCGCGGGATGATTACGAAGAAAACGGAGACCAATACCCCAGCTTTTTCTGCCTGAAACCCTGACCGGCTCTAAATATCAATACGGTATCAATACGGAATCAATACGGATTTCATCCGTAATGATTCCGTATTGATACCGTATTGATATTGGGAGCGACCCGGGATTTGGCTGTCATTTGACGATGACGAACTTGCCCACTTTGATCCTGTTGTCGGCCTTGTTTTGCACGGAGAAGAGATAGACGCCGGGGGCAATGATCTGGTTGTGGCGGGAAAGCAGGTCCCAGGCGTGGATGCCGCTGGCGGAAAGGCCGTGTTCGGTGGCTTTGGAGACCGAGATCACGTCTTCCTGACAGGCTCCGTCGTGATCGATCTCGCGCACGAGGTCGCCAGCCAGGGTATAAACGCGGATCACGCAGCGCGCGGGCAGGTTCACGAACCACATCCTGCGGCTTTTGTCGCCGTTGGGGTCGTTGGGCCTGCGGCCGTCGAAGGCGCAGCTGCCCAGATAGGGATTGGGAACCACGTAGATGTTTTCCATGTCCTCGCGGGCCAGGGCGCCGGGAAAGAAGACCAGCATGTTGGCGTCGGGATCGCGTCCGGTTTCCAGAAAATTGAGCTCGTGCACGGGAATGCCGCGATCGAAGGCAGTTACGGCCACGTAGCATTCCCTGCCCTTGGGCGGGTGCGGGATCGAAGCGTGGTAATACCTGCGGGACAAGCGTTTCTGCCTTAAAAGTGACAAGGCCGAATCATCCCCGCCTGAGCCCGGGATGGAGTTTTGGCCACCGTGCCCGGGCAGGGGGATGAGTTTTGTATCCAGGAGGGCGTCGTAGATCTCGGCGCGCATCTGGGGATGCTTGAACAACCGGGCCTGCAGGGCCAGGACCAGATCCGCCGGCGCGCCGGGATAAAGAAGGGCGATGCGCCGGGCCTCCAGTTCCAGTTCCCGGCTCCATTCCACCTCCGGCGCGTAGATGGGCCAGCCGTAAAACAGATCGTCCGGATTGGTCGCGTAGGCGTAGTTTTCGTCCAGGCAGGTGTAGAGGCCGTAAGCGTCCGAATCCTGCCAGGCATTGGGGTTGGGCAGGCCTTTGTCCACGCCGAGATAGCCGCCGTAATCCACGAAGAGCGAGTCCGCGCCGGGGCAGCTGCTGTTCACCGCGTAATCTGAAAGGTCGCGCGGGGTTTCGGCCTTGTCCCAGCGTTCAACAAGCACCCAGTCTTCCTGCGAGCCGCTGCCGCTGCGGCTCCAGAGGCCGTAGCCCTGGAAATCGTGGCGCAGCCTGAAAGCGGTGTAGGGATTCACCCTGGCCTCGGGGTTGAAGACGAAGGTGGGATCGTTCAGCCGGGGCTGAAACTCCTCGGGAAAGCCGCTCCAGTCCACCCAGAGGGGATCGCTGTCCAGGCCGGGCCGGAAATTCGGACCGGAGGGGTCCTGCCAGCCGATGTCATCACTGCCCACGGTCATGGGATCGTAGCTGAATTCGCCGCGGTTATCCCAGTAAAGGTCGATGCTGTTGCCGTTGTCCGCCAGTTCGGCAAAGAGTTTGGGGATGGCCGGCGGTTCGGGTGGGCTGTAGTGGGGAAAAGTGTCCGGAAGCACCACCGTAACAAGGGTTTGGGCGCGTCCGTAGATCTCCATGGCCCAGCGCGCCGTGCGTTTCAGTTCCTCCATCGTCTCGCCGGGAAACAGCGCCACCACGATCTTCATGGTCTTGCCCGGAGCCAGGTCCCAGCGTTTGTGGTAAACGCCCCCTTCGATCTCGTTGAAGTCCGAGCTGCCGGGTTGCGCGCCGTAAAAAGCAAAGAGGAAGCGGGTGTCCGTGGGGGTGGGCTGCACGAATTCCATCTGCTCCAGCGCTTCCGGGCGCAGGGGCTGGAAGTTCGTGGGATTGGGATTGCGGCCCGTGAGCAGCCAGTATTTTTCGTTGGCGGTGAGCCGGGGGGCATAGTTGAAGGAAAGGGGATCGGCGTCGTGCGGTCCGTTCACGCCGCTCCAATACCAGCAGTGAAAGCGGAGCAGATCGGGGTCCGGAGTGCAAACCCGGGCGCCCATGATGCCGCAGGTGAGTCCGCCATCGAAATCGGCGTCGCGCGTGAAGGCAAATTCGTAGCCCACACCCTTCACATAGCCGGAAATGTCGTCGCTGGCCTTTTCCCCGCCCATCACCTGCGGCCCGCAGTCCGAATCCACGTAGATGCCCATACAGCAGTCGAACAGCGTGTCCCGGGTGGCGAGGTTCATGTTGGTGATGTCAAACTCGATGTAAACCAAGTTCTTGATGTAGTCGTAGCTCCACTGGTAGGACATCTGCCGCACCCGGATATTCAGGGGATAATGCCGGTTTTGGCCGCGGCTGATGCCCAGATCCCTGTCTCCGGGTGTGCCAAAGGGACAGTAGTCGTAATAGTAAGAGATGAAATCCTGCTCGGAAACCGGGGCCCCGTCTTCATCCACCTGGCCGTCGGAATCGTCGTCGCAGGGCTGGGCGAAGTTGTAGGAGGCGTTGCTGAGGTCGCTCAGGTCCATAAAGCCCAGGGGAAACCAGATCTCGGAATTGAAGCCGGAGGTGATGGCTTCGTAGTTATCCGTCTGATGGATGCGCAAACCGCCGAAAGCGCTGAACTGGCGGGGAAGTTCGTCCGCGCCGCGCAGGGGAAAGCTGTAGCCGATGAAATCTTCATCGATGACGCCGTCGCCGTCGTCATCCTCCCCGCGTTTGTGATAGCGGCTGCTGGCGGTGATGATCTGGTCGGTGGAGTTGCAGGCCAGATAGAGGTCCTGAACGTCCGGGTTGCCAGCCACCAGAGGGTTGTAAGCCGGCAGGAGTTCATGCACGTTGAGCACGCTGTCCTCGCCGATCGTGACCAGGGTGTCCACCACCGGCACCATCCAGGGTTGCCAGTCCGGGCTTCCTTCCGCCACCGTGCCGGAGCTGTCCGCGCTGGGATGCAGCGACTGCCAGTACAGTCTGCGCCCGGCTTCGTCCCGGCGGTATTTTTTGGCCCCAAACCACAAGCTGCCCTGAAAGAGATAATCCACTCCGCTGCCGCCAGGGTATTCCAGGGATGGATACTGCTCGCCAGTGGCCCCGCCACTGCCGAAATAGCCGAAATTGCTCACCCGCAGCCAGATGTTGCCCACATTGTGATACCGGGATGTGTCCAGCCTCTTCACGCTGTCCGCGCGCTCCTTACCCAAACCTGCCAAACGGCCAAAAGCCAGCAGCAGGGCCAGGATGAGCATCAGAGTGGCTGTGCGTGGGCGCATCATTCTCCCCATGGCCAATGTTTGGTTCACATTTGAGAAATATCCAATATATGTCAAGGTAAATCCCGGCCCTGCCAAATCCGGTACGGGATCCCAGTCCGTAAAACGAATCCGGGGTTGTGGTTGGCCGGGACACGCGCATCGGGGCCAAGAAATAATTTGACAGAAAAACATCCGGGTAAAATAATGCCTTTACGAACGCAAGGGAGCGATAAATGAGTTCATTAACGGTGCTGGGCTGCATGTGGGGTGACGAGGGCAAAGCGAAGATCGTCGATTTTTTGGGCGCGGACGCCGATGTGGTGGCGCGTTTTCAGGGCGGGGCGAATGCCGGACACACGATAGTTTTGAACGAAGCCAAATATGTATTTCACACGGTGCCTTCGGGCATCCTCTATCCCAAGGCCAGATGCGTGATCGGCGCCGGCACGGTGATCGATCCCCACGGCCTGCGCGAAGAGATGAAGGCGCTGATGAGCCAGGGCATAGATTTTGGCGGCCGGATGTTCATCGATGTCCGCGCCGGGCTGGTGCTGCCGCTGCACAAAGAACTGGACGGCAGCACGGAAGAGGAATTGGGCGCCAGCAAGATCGGCACCACAGGCAAGGGGATCGGCCCCGCCTACGCGGATCAGGCGGCCCGCAGCGGCCTGCGCTTCGGAGACCTGGGCCATCCTGACTGGCTGAAGCAGCGCCTGATCAGCCTTTACGCCTTTCATGACCTTGAGCCCCGCGATCTGGCAGGCGAGCTGAAGCAGCTTGCAGACGTGTGGGATTTTCTCAAGCCCTATGCCGCCCAGGCGGATGAACTGGTGCGCGCTTCTTACCTGGCCGGCGCATCCGTCCTGTTCGAGGGCGCCCAGGGCACGCTGCTGGACCTCACTTACGGCACCTATCCCTATGTAACGTCGTCACATACCACCACCGGTGGGGCCAGCACGGGCATCGGTTTTCCCCCGCGCTGGCTGGACAAGATCCTGGGAGTTTACAAAGCCTACGCCACCCGGGTGGGGGAAGGGCCTTTTCCCACCGAACTTTTCGACGCCACCGCCGAGCGCATCCGCACAGTGGGCAACGAGTTCGGCGCCACCACCGGCCGGCCCAGAAGAATAGGCTGGTTCGATGCCGTGGCCGCCAAATACACCGCCGCCCTGAACGGCCTGGACGCAATGGCCCTGACACTTTTGGACGTGCTGAGCGGCTTGCCGGAACTTAAGATCTGCACCGGTTACTGGCTGGACGGCAAGAAACTGCCCGGTTACGCGCCCCATCCGCTGGACCTGGAACGGCTGGAGCCAGAATACCTCAGCTTGCCGGGTTGGGAAGCCGATCTTGGCAAAATCCGCAGCCTCTCCCGCCTGCCCAGGGCGGCCAAGGATTATCTGGAGGCGGTCCAGGACCTCGTGGAAGTTCCCATCAAGCTGGTATCGGTGGGCAAGGACCGCACTCAAACCATTGTTGTAAAGTGATATAAGGAGATTATGCCATGTGCAGGAACCTGATCTTTCTGCTTGTGCTGGGATTGCTGGGCACGGCCCTTGGCGCCCAGGCCCCGGATACTTTGACCTTTCCCCAGCCCCAATATGTGAACCCCATCTTCGACAGTTTTACGCGCAACTACATCTCCACCAGCGCGATGGGCCGCGGTCACACCGGCCTGGCCATCCCCGGAGGAGTGGACAACGTGCTCAAAAACCCCGCTGGCTACCGTCCGGACAAGGCATCCCTGCATCTGGAACTGCTGGTGAAGCCGCCGGTGGACAGCGATATCTATGCCATGGCGGACACTTCCGTTTACTACCAGATGACCAATGAGACCATGAACTCGCCCGTGCCCGTGGGGATCATCGGCGGAGGTGGCAGGATCGGCCCCAATTTCACTTACGGCCTGCTTTACAGCCTGCCCAAGACCATCAAGGTGGACAATTTCGGCGTGGAGATCAACATGGGCTACGGCCTCATCCAGCGCTATCCCAGCTTTTACCTGAACCAGATCACAGCCAACGCCGCCTGGCACAAGGACGATTTCCACGTGGGACTGAATCTGCACAACCAGATCTATCATCTGGGCGATGTGACCTTCCTGCGTTCCTTCGAGCGCATCAGAGACACCAAGTATGTGCTGAGGCCCCAGCTGGGGCTGCTTTACAGCGGCGAGACCCTCAGCGCCGGACTCAGCGTGGTGCCGCAGCAGAATGTGGACTGGGACCTCAAATTCGCCAGTTACGAGACCCGCCTGCCCCTCAATCTGGCCATCGGCATGGCTTACGGCAAAAACGACGCCTTCCTCACCGCCGAACTCGACTTTGAGCAATGCAGCGCCATCAGCCCCGCCTTCAGGGATCGCTACACCATTCACGTGGGCGCGGAAAAGACCATCCGCCGCTACACCTACCGGGCAGGATACATGTACCATCCGCAGGTGTGGGTCGGGGATTTTCTGATCCCCGACGCCGCTTCGGACACCCTCTCCATCTGGTGGAACGCCGTGTTGCCCCAGGGCCAGGTGGGCAAAAACAACCAGCATATCCTCACGCTGGGCAGTTCCTGGAGCCATCCGGACGTGAGGGTGAACCTCGCCGGCCTGATCGACGTGGCCGGACAGGCCCCCGTAGCCCAGGTGAGCTTTTCCGTGGACCTCTTTTTCAGCGCCTTCAAGCGCAAGAACTTCCTCTACTTCGACTGATGCCCAAAGTTCAGATCCGCAAGATAGAAACCTACGACCTACCGCAGCTTGAGGCCGCGGTGGGAGATTTTCTGGGCCAGGCGAACCGCCTGAGGATCAAGCGCAGCAAGCGGGTGTTGCTGAAACCCAATCTGCTGGGCGCTTTTCCACCCGAGCGGGCCGTTACCACCCATCCCGTGCTGCTGGAAGCCCTGATCCACCACTTTCTGGAACTGGGCAAAGAGGTGTGGATCGGCGACAGTCCCGGCGGCACGGCCAATGTGGAGCAGGTCTGGAAAGTCTGCGGACTCAGCGATCTGGCCCAGCGCTACCCCGTGAAACTGGTCAATCTTTCCACCGCCGGCTACCGCGAACTCCAGTGGGAGGGAATCCCCGTGAAGATCTCCGAGGTCTTCTGGCAATGCGGGATCGTGATCAACATCGCCAAATACAAGACTCACGGCCTGGTGGGCTTCACCGGCGCTCTGAAGAATCTCTATGGCCTGGTGCCAGGCCTCGTGAAATCTGATTATCATGGCCGCTATCCCAACTCAGTGGATTTCTCCCATCTGCTGCTGGCGCTCTACGGACTCACGCGCGCCCGGCTTTCCTACAGCTTCATCGACGGGATCCTGGGCATGAACGGCATCGGCCCCTCTGGTGGACGGGCCAGGAATTTCGGCCTGCTGCTGGGTTCGCGCTCCGTATCCTCCCTGGATTTTGCCGCCGCGAGGATGATGGGCTTCCGCCTCGACGACGTTCCCTACCTCAGCGAAGCGCTGCAGATGGACGGAGTGCTGCCCTCCCGGGTGCACGTGCCCACCAGTTTCCGCGATTTCACGCTGCCGGACGTGGACATCCGGGCCGTGAAATACAGCTACCGCGTGCTCCGCCGCGTGCCCCGCTTCGCCCACCATCTGGTGCAGCGTTATTACGGCAAAAGGCCCGTGATCAGCAATCGCTGCCAGAAATGCGGCATCTGCGTGAAAAGCTGCCCCGTGCAGGCCATTTCTGCCCCCAGCAAATTCACCCTGCCCGCCATCGACCCCCGCAAGTGCATCAAATGCATGTGCTGCCACGAGATGTGTCCCCATGGCGCGGTAGACATCCACAAAACCTTTCTCACCAGGATCATTGAAAAATGAAAAAACAACAGCCCAAGCACAAAGCCCTGTTCAACCTCATCTACCTGGTCCTGTTCCTATTCATCCTCAGTTGGATCGTGTTCTGGGGTAGCAACAGCTTTTACCAGAAATGGCGCCTGCAGCAAAGCGCCAGCAAAAAAGAGAAGCTGGTGGAGGCCCTGGAGGCGCAGAACGACAGCCTGAAGCAGGAAAACCAACGGCTTAAGACCGATCCGGAGGAGCGCAAACGCGCCATCCGTGCCGCGCAGGGCATCTACGCAGAAGACGAAACCGCCTATATTTTCAAACCGGCCCAGGGCGACAGCATGGCCAGGCCGGGCAAAAAAGCCGGAGACAAGTGAAGCCGTGCCTGGATCTTGCCGGATAGCTGAACCGCGCCGCCACTGGGAGACTGGATGACCGACGGGACTGACGGCCACGCGCCCGCTCCGGTGAGCCGGCGACGCAAAAAAAGCCTGCGCGAGATGCTGGCCCTGCTGCTGGATTCCAGCGGACCCCAGCGCGAATATCTGATCAACATAATCCTGGCCCAAAGCTCCGGTGAACCCGGCCGCGAACCTTCCCTGCGCGAAAACCGCGCCCGCTGCGCCAACATCCAGGAACAACTGGTGGGGCTCCTGCGCGCCGAAGCGGATGCCGGACCGGGACAGTTACTGCCCTTTTTCAAGCATCTGGACAACTTTCCCCTCGACCCGGAACATGAGCTCCCCGCCGCCCTGAGCCAGATCTTTCCCCTTGGCCCCGGAGAAACCGAGAAAAAGCTCTTCCACCGCCTGGAACTCTTTTGGCTGCTTACCCTGATGGGCGACCTGGACAGCGCCCGTCCCCTGCGCAAAGAGCTGGAGCCCCAGGTCTCGCTTCAGCAGCCGCGCCTCTACATCATCTGGCTGCTTTCCCTGGCCCGCATTCTCCAGAAACGGGGAAAACGCCTCAGCTTCAGTTCCCTGTGGCTGAACCTGATCTGTGAATACCACCGCCTGGACGGGCCCGCCACCGCCCTCTACCTGATCCTCAGATGGGTTAGGATGCTCAGTTGGGGCCGCGACACCGCCCTCCGCAAGCAGGTGCTACAGAAGTTTGGCGCCCGGCTGCGCCAGAGGAATGACCTCCTCTCCGCCACCCTGCTCTACGAACTTTTCAACCAGGAACACCGCCACGCCAACCCCGGCGAAAAGATGCTCTACACCAGGCTTTTACTTCACCACCCCTCCTCCCTGCTGAGCGTGCAGCAGCTGCTGTATCTCCACTTCTTTGCCGGAAACTACCTCTCCGCAGTGAAAGCCAGCATTCCCCAGTCCATTCGCGAATTTCAGCACTCGAACTACTATCTGCACAAAAGCTGGTCCTACCTGCAAAACCTTTCCTTCTTCCTGCGCGCCAACCTCCACGACGAACAGTACGCCCGCGCCATGACCTATCTCCAGCAGCGAGTGGTGGAACTGGGCAGCCAGATCAGCCTGCAAAACAACGCCTACGTGGAAACCCTGCACGAAAACTACAGCACCATCAAAACCCTGCTGCGCCAGGTGGAGGAACTCTCGATCACGGACAACCTCACCGGCCTGAAAAACCGCCGCTACCTGGCCAACAACCTCTACCACGCCTTTCAGCTGGCCGCCCGCCACAAGGTGCCTGTCTGCCTGGCCATCCTCGACATCGATTTTTTCAAGAGCGTGAACGACCGCCTGGGCCATCCCGCCGGCGACCAGGTGCTGAAAAGCCTGGCCCGGTTGCTGCTTTCCTCCTTCCGCAAGAGCGATGCCGTGATCCGCTACGGCGGCGAGGAATTCCTGCTCGTGCTCTTCGACGTTAGCCAGGAACGCATGGAAGCCCTGATGAACGAATTGCGCCACAAAGTGGCGAGCCACCGTTTCAGCTGGCAGGGCAACCCCATCCGCATCAGCGTGAGCATCGGCTGGGCCACCACCAATCAAGCCTGCCTCAGCCAGAGTGATCTGGATGAACAGATCGCCCGCATTGACGCCGCGCTCTACACCGCCAAAAACACCGGTCGCGACCAGGTGGTCCGCGCCCCGGACCGATTTCCTGCTTGACAGCTTTGCCCACCGCATTTTTTGTTTGCCCAAAGGAGTATTCAGATGGCCAAGATCGTGGTTAAAGACCTCAACAAGATATACGACAACACTGTACATGCCGTTATAGACGCCAATTTCGAAGCTGAGGATAAGGAATTCGTTGTTCTCGTTGGCCCCTCCGGCTGCGGAAAAAGCACCGTGCTAAGAATGATCGCCGGGCTGGAAGAGATCTCCAGCGGCGAGATCTGGATCGGGGACACCCTGGTCAACAACGTTCCCCCCAAAGACCGCGACATCGCCATGGTCTTCCAGAATTACGCCCTCTACCCCCACATGAGCGTTTACGACAACATGGCCTTCGCCCTGAAGCTGCGCGGCGAGGACAAGGAAAGCATCCGCGGAAAAGTGCAGCATGCCGCCGAACTCCTTGGCATCCAGGACATGCTGAAACGCAAGCCGGCCCAGCTTTCCGGCGGCCAGCGCCAGAGGGTGGCCCTCGGCCGCGCCATCGTGCGCAACCCCAAGGTCTTTCTCTTTGACGAACCCCTTTCCAACCTCGACGCCAAGCTCCGCGTGGCCATGCGCGCCGAGATCGTGAAACTCCAGCGCCAGCTGGCCAACACCATGATCTACGTTACCCACGACCAGGTGGAGGCCATGACCATGGCCGACCGCATCGTGGTGATGAAAGACGGCGTGATCCAGCAGATCGACACACCCCTCAAGATCTACAACGACCCCGCCAACGTCTTTGTGGCCGGATTCATTGGCTCCCCCGCCATCAACATGGTGCAGGGCAGCGTGCAAACCAAAGGCGGCGAGTTGATCTTCGACAGCGGAGATTTCCAGCTGGACATCTTCCCCGCCCACCGCGCGGCCTTGCAGAAATACACCGGAAAGCCGGTGATCATGGGCATTCGCCCCGAAGACATCTATGACGCCCGCTACGATTCCATGGCCGATTTCCCCCGCAAGCTTTCCACCACCTGCGACATCGTGGAGCCCCTCGGCAACGAATATCACGTGGTGCTGCGCACGGCCAAAAACGAATTCACGGCACGCTTTGACCCCAAGGAACTGCCTGTTTCCGGCGCTCCGCTGGAGGTAAGCCTGAACCTAGCCAAAGCCCACTACTTCGATCCCGCCACCGAACTAAGCCTGGTCTGAATCCATCCGGGGTTTCCATGCGCGGCTTGATCCTGGCCTGCATCTGCCTTGTAGCTTTGCCTCTGGGCGCGCTCATTCCCCAGAACACCGCTTCGGCCAACGCCCTGGCGGGGATCACCCTGCTGTCACAGTCCGTGGCCGATTTCCAGCTTTCGCCCGCCCTGCCCTTCACCGGGATCGCCGCCTCTGGCCATCTGCCCTTCAGCGCTCCCGAGGCCGGCACCTTCTCCCTTTCCGCGGCCCACAAACTCTCGTTTCTGGTGCTCAATGCCGGGGCCTCCCACAGCGGAGACGCGGATTACAGCCTGCAGGATTTCCGCCTGGGGCTGGGGATCAACCTGGGCGGCCTGAGCGCAGGCTATGCCCAGCATCTGATCCTGGAAAGCGCCTCCACCGGCAGCTACCAAAGCTGGTGCGGCGATGCCGCCCTGGCCTACCGCAGCCCCGGCTACGGCTATGAAGCCCGCCTGCTGAGGATCGGGCGCGAAGACACGGAACTCCATCTCAGCGTGAGCACCGCGATCGTGCAGGGCATCGAGGCCGCCACCAGCTACGTTTATACCCCAGCCGGACCCGACGGCTACCGCCTCGCCACCTCCATCGAGGTAACCGACAACCTTCTGCTGCAAAGCTCCTGGCAAAGCTCCCCCAACCGCTTCGGCGCCGGCCTCAGATTCCAGCTGAAAGGTTGGGACCTGATGTACGCCGTCCGCACCCATCCCGACCTTCGTCTCTCCCACAGCCTCGATCTTGGCTATTCCTGGTGAAATCCGGCCTTGTTGCCTGCCTGCTATTCTCCCTTGCCTGCCTCGCGGCTCAGATCCCTGAAGAACTGACCGAACTGGACTACGCCGCCCAGGCAGAAGCCGCCTGGGAGCAGATCTACCAGGAACTGCGCGGCCAGCCCTTTTCCATCGATGCCCGCGCCACCCTGGCCCCGGCCAACACCCAGTTTCAGGCCAGCGCCGCCTGCCGGATCGACCGGGCGGAGTTGCAGCTGAACTACAATCACCGCCTCCATGACGCCCTGAGCGCCGGCTCCTTCCGGCTACACACCTCTTCACCCCGCTGGGATCTGGTCCTCGGCAGCTACAGGTTCAGCTTCGGGCGCGGCCTCGTGAGCGGTTCCAACTCCCGGGCCCAGCCAGACAGCCTCTTCAGCCTGCCCAATCCACTTTCCCCCAGAAACTACAGCCCCCAAGGCGCCGTTCTCACCCACCGTTACCGCTTTCTGCGCGGAGCTGTCTTCGCCTCGGTGCAATACCGCGAGGCGAAAACTGATACTGAAGGGCAGATCCGGAGCCTGCCAAAAACCCGCTCCGGCGGGCTTACCACCACCCGGGAAGACATTCTGGGCCTGGCCGCCGGAGTGGCGTTGCCCCGGTTGCGGGCAGGCGGATTGCTCTACTGGCGGCAGTACGACCGGGATTTCGCCGAAACCGGCACCAACCGCTCGCTCTGGGCGGCAAGCCTCTACGCCGCTTTCAGCCACAACAACCTGCGCCTGGATGGAGAAGCAGCCTTGGCGGAGGGAATTCCCAGCGCTCTGCTCACCTGCAGCTACAAGCTCAAGGATTTCAGCCAAAGCATCAGCTATGGGCGCAACGGCCTGAAGGACAGGCTCCCCTACGCTCTCTCGCCCGGAGTGTTGTCAACAGCCGCCTCCAGAGACGAAATCAACGGCGATTTGAGCCTCGGACTGCCACTGCATGTGACGCTGAAACTACGCTACACCATTAGCGGCGGCTCCGGCTTCGACGGCGGCGCCCTCTCCCGCTTCACGGGCTCGCTGGGCTACAGCGACAGGGGCAGCCATCTGAAACTGCTGTTTCACAACTACGACCGCGAGATCATCAGCCTCGTGGATTCCAACTACGTGTCCTCCGAGCCGCGAAACTGGCGCATTCAGCTGAGCGGGCAACTCCGCTTTCAAACCAACTTTTACCAGCGGCTGGACTTCAGCTACACCCTGCAGGACAAATTCAACTTCAGCCGCAACACCCACCGGGTGCGTTTCGGTTTTGCCTGGGAGCACAAGGACTGGGAACTCGGCTTGGATTATCTGGCCTGGCAGAGCGCGGAGGAGATCTGGCTGGTGGATGAACTGGACCCCTACACATTGCTGCCGGAAAGCGCGGAGGACAAGCTCCTGGTGGCCGATCTGGCCTGGCGCAGGGGGTCCTGGCGGCTGGGATTCCAGGGCCGCAAGTCTTTTCTGTACGAGGATTCATACCGCCTGTGGCTGCGCTGGGGCTGGAGCTGGCCGGGCCGGGCCGCGGATTCCGCTTGACAGAAATTTGCCCCACCGGGATGATGAAATCAAAATCCCGCCTTAAAAAGGAGGAACAATGTTACGTCCCAAAGTAAAGATGTCTCCCGCCTTCAAATTTCCGCAGAAGAAGCTGCGGTTTTGGGTTGCCCTGCTCTGGTTCGCGGTGATCGCGGGCCTCATTTTATACTTCGCCCTGCCGGTGCTGAATTTCCGCTTCGTTGGCTGGATCGTGCCTTTGGTGATCTGCCTGGTCCCCTTGCTGGGCTGGGCAAAGATCCGCAAGGTGGTGGCGATCGCCATTCCCCTGCTGCTGATCTGGCTGGTGCTGGTCCCCTTCTTTTCCAGCGGGATGTTCAACCCGCGCAAGCACCGCAACCTGATCGGCGAGGTGCAGAAGACCGAGTTTTCCGAGCTGGTCTCCCCCGTGAACCTGGACCAGGTGCCGATCATCGATTCCTCTTTCGCGGCCAGCCTGGCCGAAAAGAAACTGGGTGACGATTTTGCCCTGGGCAGCCGGGTGGTGCTGGGAAAGCCCACCATTCAGATGGTGGAGGGCAAACTCTATTGGGTGGTGCCCCTCCTCCACAGCGGTTTCTTCAAATGGCTCACCAATCTGAAAGACGGAACCCCCGGCTACATCAAAGTTTCAGCCACCGATCCCCAGGATATCACCTTTATCCGCCAGCTCAGCGGCCAGCCCATCAAGATCCGCTATCAGCGCAATTCCTTTTTCGGCCAGGACCTCTACCGCCACCTCTACTTCCACGGTTTCATGGGCAAAGGCCTCGCCGGGGATACCTTTGAGCTGGACGACAAAGGCGAACCTTACTGGACCATCACCACCTACACCCACGCCATCGGCGTGAACGCCTCCGAGGCCACCGGACTGGCCACCGTGCACGCTGTGAGCGGAAAGATCGACTTTTATCCCCTCACCAAGCTGGCCGACGGCAGTTTCGACGATTCCAAGCTTCCGGCCTGGGTGGACCGGGTGCAGCCCTCCTATTTCGTGATACCCCAGCTCTCCTGGTGGGGCCGCTACGTGAACGGTTTCTGGAACACCCTCTTCGGCAAGCGCGACATGCTGGAGGTTACCGATGGCTACAACGTGATCTACGGCCGCGACCAGCGCAGCTATTTCTACACCGGACTCTCCAGCGTGGGCTCGGATGAAGGCACCGTGGGCTTTTCTCTCACCGACACCCGCAACAAAAAGAGCCACCTCTACCTGCTCTCCGGCGCCACCGAAACCGCGGCCATGCGCTCCGCCGAGGGCAAGGTGCAGAACTTCCGCTACCGCGCCACCTTTCCCATTCTGGTGAACATGGGCGGCAAACCCATCTATTTCATGACTCTCAAGGACGGCTCCGGCCTGGTGAAGATGTTCAGTTTCGTCTCCGTGAGCGATTTTTCCCTGGTGGGCGTGGGCGAGACCCTGCGTGAGGCGCGGGACAACTTCCAGCTGGCCATGGCGGACAGCCGGGTGGGCAGGATAGCCGAAAAACTGGAGGGCGACGTAACCCTGGAAGGAACAGTGACCCGCTTCGGCAGTGACATCAAGGACGGCCGCGCCTACTACTATTTCCGCCTCGACAGCGCTCCGGACAAGGTCTTCATCGCCACCAGCAGCCTCAGTAACCTGCTGCCCCTCACCAGCACCGGCGACCGCCTCCGCGTTACCTACCTGCAGGCCTCGGACAGAGAGATCAGCCTCACTGCCTTCAGTAACCTGAGCCTGGGCACAGAATAGCGGCTAGTTTTTACGCCTGTTGCCATCCGTGGTCAGATCGCTTTCCTTCACGATCTGCCAGCGGCCGGCTTGCTTTTCCAGGATCAGATAGGCCTGGTAGCTTTTGCTTTTGCCTGCCTGATAGACCACCTTCGTAAAATCCGCGCGGACCTGACCGTTCGCAAGAATGATCAGGCTGGGTTCCGTGCTCTCCTGATAAAAATCAGGATGCTTGACGGTGAGCAATTCTTGCTTCACTCCAACGCAGTGGGCGCGGGGATAGGTTTGCAAATAGAATTCCACCCGGGGGGCATAGAGGGATTGAAAGGCCTCCATATCCTTCTCGTTGTGGGCGCGGCTCCAGATTTCCACCAAAGCGGAGATGGCGGCGCGTTCGGCGCTGCCGATCACCGGAGGCACAAGGCTGGGCGCTTCTTCCTGCGCGGGCTTGGCTCCGGTCGCTTGGCCAACCCCGGACTTGACCTCCAGATCCAGCGCGCAGTTGGACAGCCGCAGCCCGTATTTGGCGTTGTAGCTCATCACTTTGCCGATCACGGTAACCTCCTGCCCGGCCCGCAGGCCGGCCAGCGCTTGCATGGCTTTGTTGCCGGAAAACATGCAGGATACCTGTTCCGGCGTGACTCCCAGCCCCACCAGCCGCAGGATCGCCCGCCCCTGGTCCCGGGGTTCCAGCGACCCCACCCGGCCGGCAACCTTGCCGCTTGTATCCAGGTATTTGGCTTCCGCAGCCACCTGGTTCACGCGGTATTCGCCTAAAATATCGTCCGCTGTCACCGCGAAGCTCAGCTCGTCCCGCCCGCAGGCGCTCAGGCCGATCAGCAAAATCAAGAGCAGAGCCGCTCCACCAGGCTGCAACATTCTCTTCATCTCTCGTTTCTCCAGTTCCAAGATCCGGTTTTGCCTACTTTTCCTTCACGATCTGCCAGCGACCGCTTTGGTTGTCCAGCACCAACCAAGATTCGTAAGTGCTTGAGACTCCCTCCGAATAAGTCACCTTGAGAAAATCAGCCCGCACCTGGCTTGGATTGATCTGGCTGAGGCTGAGATCGTAGGTTTCCTGATAAAAATCAGCGTATTTGGTGCTTAGCAGTTGCTGTTTAACCTTCACGCACTCCGCCCGGGACTGTTTCGCTGTGTAAAAATCCACCCTGTCCGCATAGAGCGAACTGAACAGGCGCATGTCCTTGTCGTTGTGGGCACGGGTCCAGGCATCGATCACGGCGGCGATCTCCTGGTAGGTCTCGCCCTGCTCTTCGTCGCCCTCTTCTTCATCCCAGAAAGATGTGACGTACGGTGGCTCAGGTTCCGGTTCCGGTTCCAGCCTGCGTTGCGGCAGGACCACCACCTCCGGTTCACGCTCCGGCAAGGATTCCAGCCTGTTTTCCATCTCCGGGTCGGTTTCCTTTTGCTCATCCGCCTTGCCGGCTATCTCCAGGTCCAGCGTGCAATCGGCCAACCGCACCCCGTATCTGGTGTCGTAGGTGAGCACTTTGCCGATCACGATGACCTCCTGTCCTGCGCTAAGCCCGGAAAGGGTGGCCAGGGCCTCTTCGCCGGTGAACATGCAGGAAACGAATTCCCCCAGTGTTTCCCTGCCCGTGAGGCGCAGGATCGCCCGGCCCCGTTCCCGGGGTTCCAGGTAACCCAGTTGACCAGCGATCTTGCCGGTCTGGTCCAGATATTTCGCTTCCGCCGCCGCGCGGTTGTCGCGGTATTCGCCCAAAATCCCGTCCGCAGTCACCGCGAAACTTAGGCCGCCCCGCCCTTTGCCGCAGGCGCTTAAAACCAGCAGCAGCGCCAGCAACACCGCCAATGTCCAAGTAACCCGCCGGGTCCACATCATCCTGGCTGACATCATCGTTCTTCCCTCGTATCTTTGTGGCAAAACGCTCCCGGATGGGAACGCCCGCCCAAATTCAGGCTGCGCGTGGGTGATTTTTTGTCAATCTCTTTGTTGCCGTTCTGAACCTGTGCCGGGTACATTTGCCGGGGTTCAGCACCCTCAAAGCGTTATGGGGCAACGCTTGCGAACAAAGCATCACCTGAAAGGAATTTGAAGCGTCCATTCCCTCCCTGGGTGAGAGGCAAGCTGATTATGGTGTGGAAAGATTTCCACACCTTCTTAAAAAGCTTCAGAAATGACGCTAGTCCTGTAATGATGAGGACTCGATCGCATCCCCGGCCTTTGCATAAAAAGGAGATGGATGAAAATGCTTGGATTTTTTTATTGACATAAAAATTGGGATATATAAATCTAGATTGCGTAGCTAAGAGGTTCAAAATGAAAATTGTATCTAATTTGACATATTCATATTCTGTTTTGGCGTCAGCGGGAAGAAGCAACCGGAGACTTTTCCTTTTGGAACCAAGCCAGGCCGCAAGGTCTTTGTTCCGATCGGCCGGATACAACCGCCACGTTTACAGAAGTTAGGAGGTATCGTGCAATCGATCCATACCAACAAAGCACCGGCAGCCATCGGGCCCTATTCCCAGGCTGTGCTGCGTAACGATTTACTGTTTGTATCCGGGCAGATAGGCATCGACCCCAACACCGGGCAATTGCCGGGAGGTTTTGAACACAGACGCATCTGGTCTTCGCCAATCTGAAGGCCATCCTGGATGCCGCCGGCAGCAGCTTCACCCATGTGGTGCAAGTGACCGTCTACCTTAAAGATGTCAACGATTTTGCCGCTCTGAACCAGATCTATGCCCGGAACTTCTGTGAGCCTTACCCGGCCCGGGAAACAATTCAGGCGGCCCGCATCTCCAAGGATGCCCTGATCGAAATCTCCCTCATCGCCATGAAATGAGCCACGCGCGAAATCAGCCACCTTGGTCCGGGGCGCAAATTCACCTTGACAGCCGGAGGCGTAAGCACCAAGTGGTGGCGTCCGGGTGTTCCGGCGGAGAACACCTGCCCCCGGAGGCCAAGGCGAAAACATGGCCGGAATTTGCCGGGGGCGGCTACCCACTGCCGTTCCAAAGCGGTTTGAGCCAGGTCATGAACAACGGCGGCCCGGAACCTCAACTACACCAAATGGAGAAACATATGCGTAAACTGGGAGTTTTGCTGCTTTGCCTGCTGCCCCTGTTGCTGGCGGTGCAATCTGTAGGCCTCCACACGGTTCAGAAAGGGGACACGCTTTACAGCATCAGCAAGGAACACGGCGTGACCGTGGAACAGATACGAATGCTTAACGATCTACCGGACAATGATATAAGGGTAGGACAGAAGTTGCTGATACACGAGCTCAGGGCAGGGGACGAAGAGGATGGCTTGGAGATTACGGAGTATCGAGAGGAAGAATCCTTCGGACCCCGCCGAACTGTCACCCCCGGGCAAGGCAACGCCATCTGGAAAATCGAGTATCATGTGCCCTACGGGTATGAACTTGGCGAAACGGATTTCACTGCTCCGGTTTATATCAACGGTAAACTTGTCACCGACCAGATCCGCAATCGGTTGGATTATTTCACCGCGGAGTATCTGTTCGAGGTACGGGAAGGCGATGTGGTGGAGTATCGGATCGCTGATCCCTGGGAAGCTAACTTGACTTTTGTGCTTCGCGACCATCACGACCGCGTGCTGGCCCAGCGCAACCCCTGTTCTTCCTTCGCGGGAACCTCTCCGGCACCGCAGGTGGTGAGGCTCAACCCTGGCGACCTGCCCGGCCCTGCCCATTACTCCCTTCCGGTAAACGGCGGCACCGCTCATCCCGTATCGGGCCGGCTGGAATGGCTTCAGCCCGCGGGTAAAGTGAACGGATACAGGGTCTGGTGGGGAAAAACCGGCCACCTGGACTCGTGGCCGACCAGACCCAGATGTTTTGGGCCCCACCGCAGCCGCAGGAATACAATACCGGTTACGAATGGCGGATCGTGCCCTACAATGAATACGGCGAGGCAACTGACTGCCCCGTATGGCGTTACCGTACCGCCCTGTTCACGTTTGCAGCCGCAACTGCCAGCCTTGGCGGGATCGCGGATTTCGATGACGACGGCACTCCCGACTTCCTCAATGTCGATCTGGACCAGGATTCGGATGACGGCCTGTATCCGCTTACGCTGTTCCGTGGTTTCTCCGGAATCCAAACGCCCCTTGGGATGAGGTCGGACGGCTATCCGGACTCTGGACCCTGCTGGCTGGATTGCGACCGCGACGGCGACCTGGATATCGTGCTGCTATCATTTGAGGATGAGGAATTCAGCCATCGGGTGTTTCTCAACACCGGGGGAAAGTTCTCCTCCCAACCGCTGCCGCGCAATCTTGGACCCCAACTGCCGCAAACCGAAACGGAGCGCAGGATATGGGCTTCCGAGCCTTCTTACGCCTACTTTCTGGACTCGTCCGGAGAGCCAGCGGCCTGGCTTGTGTTGGACGCCGACGGAGACGGAGACACGGACCTGCTGCCCAGCCCGCCAGCCTGGAAGCTCGATTTTATGCCGAAAACTGCCCCGAACCTGCCCGAGAATTATTCCCCGTATCCTTTGGAAATGGAGAACTCAGCCCTGACTGTGATGCTGCGCGACGGCAGCAGCTTCCCGCCAGCAACCAATGATCTTCCCAGCTACGATCATTCCGGCCTTCTGGGCTATTACTGGTGCGATTTCGATCTGGACGGGGACGCCGACCTCCTGAAAACCCTCGAAATGGGCAATTATGGCGTTGGCCTGGCAGAGATCTTCCGCAACGATTCCGGAAAACTCGTTCCCACCGGACAGGCCTTGAACGGATACCAGCCGGGCAAGCCTGAATCCGCTTTTTGGGTGGGGTCTTACCTGGATGAAGTCTGGTGGCACGACATCGATGCCGACGGCGACCCCGACCTGTTGGCCAGGCCTTATTCTGAAGGACCCAGCAACTTCAGGGTATATCTGAACCAGACCATACACAACTAATTACTGCAGACCCAGGTCCATGCATGGGCAAGATTTAGCGGAGTCATGCTCAAGCTGCCAGTTCGTGGCTTTCCTGCAAATCCCTGGCAACAGGTGCGCCCCCAAACTGATTCCTGCTGGCCTGGTTGTATCAATCCTGTCTGGAGGATTTGGCCGTACCCCTCCCTAAGCCGCCTCCCCTTCACATCCCCTTCACTTCCCGCTGACTTCCCAATGGTTCCATGGGAACTCTGGGGGAGGCGGGCAGGGGGCGGATAGGCTGGGAGAAAGGGCGGATCAGGTTTTTTTGCGGGTCTTGAGGATGCCGTTCGCGGCCAGTTTTCCTGTGAGGATGGACATGGGTACGCCAGCGGGGCTGTAGGCCCACTGGCCGGCCTGGTAAACATCCGGCAGGGGGGTGAAGACGGAACGGTCGGCGCGCTGGATCTGGTTGATCACGGGCAGATCCGGCGAAAATTCCCAGCCCACGATGGCTCCTTCGGAGCTGGCAATGCGGTTGTGGATGCTGAGCGGGGTAAAGGAAAAGCGGCCCAGCAGCTTGTCTTTCAGCATGGGATAGACCGAATCGGCCAGCACTTTGATCACCCGCTCCTCGATGGCGGCGACGAATTCCTCCAGCCAACCTGCCTCCTCCACCTTGTGGAACAGCTCGTATTCAGCCAGGAAGCTTACAATGAGCCCGGTTTTGCCTGGCGGGGCGGTGCTTGGGTCCTTGAGGCCGGGGATGGAGATCTCGAAGGTGTTGAGGGCGATGAAGCGGTCCAGCCAGGCCAGGATTTCAGCCTTGCCCAGCCGGTCGAAGTCGCGCAGCAAGTCCCGTAGTTCGCCGCGGTGCGTTTCGCCCAGGCCCCGGCGTGAGGGGGTGTGGAAAAAGTGGCCGTGGGCAACGCGGCCAAAACTTTCCAGGGGCGCGTCCACTTTCAGGAACAGCGTGAAGACCGATTCGCCCCCCCTGTGGCTCAGCATCTTTTCTTTCGCGGCGGAGAATCCCGCTTGCGCGGAGGGTTCCAGGCCTTGGATGTCAGCCAGCCGGTAGAGGGTTTTCAGATCGGCGGCCCAAATGAGGCTGGCATAGCGGTAGCTGAGTTCATGGCTGTCGGTGAGGGTTTTGGCTGCTGGCGCCACGCCGGTGACGGTGGTGTCCGTTCTGATCTCGCCGCCAAGCGCCAGGATCTTGTCGCGCAGGGCCTCCGCCAGCCTGCCCACGCCGCCTTTGGGGTAAAAGTAGTCCAGATAGAGCGAAAAATAGCTCAGGGCAAAGAAGGTGGGCGTGCCCTTGAAAAAGTGCTGAGAGATGATGTCGCGGAGGGCGGGATCGCTCACGCTGGCGTTCAGATGGTCCTCCACAGGATAGCCCATGCGGTTGATCCTGCCGATGGTGAGCAGAAAGCGGGGCAGCCAGGGCAGCAGCTTTTTGAAGATGAATTTTCTGTCGCGCCGGAGGTCCTTGAACACGGGATTTTCCACTCCGTAGAGCACGTCCATGTACTTCATGATCTGCCCGATGGTGCGCAGCAGCGTGTCTATCTCGGCCGCGCTGGCGGGATAGAGCTTTTTCAAAAAATCGCTGTAGCGGGGCAGGCTGTCCGGTCCGTCGAGATGCAGCACCTGGTCCTCGATGCCCAGCGAGACGGGGCTGGACACGACCTCGAGGCGGATGTTCAGGTCCTCCAGCATGGGCAGGATGATCCCCGCGCTTTCCAGGGCCCGCACGCCGGCGTCGAACAGGAAGCCGTCGCTGGTAAAAGAGTTCACCAGTCCGCCCAGTTCGCTGTTCTTTTCCAGCAGCAGCACTTTTTGCCCGGCGCGGGCCAGATAGGCGGTGGCGGTGAGTCCGGCCATGCCTCCGCCCACCACGATGGTGTCGTAGCTGTTCTCAGTCATGTTTCAATTCCCGAAAATATAATTGCTCAAAAGCGGCTTACTCCTTGATCCCGCTCAGGCGCAGCGATTCCGCCCACAATTGGCGGGCCGCTTCGCGGTCCAGGGCCGGCGGCGCGGGCACTTCCGCGGTGGTCAGGTTGAAAAATTTCCCGCTCACCCCCTCCAGGTCCCGGGTCACGCCCAAGGTGTAAAGCGCTTCCGCCGATACTTCGGCCGATTTCAGGGTCTTATCGAAAAAATTCCGCTTGAACCAACGGTAGAAGGCCCCGTTTTCCTGGCCCGTATCGCTTTTCACCGCCCCCGGATGCATGGTGTTGATGGTTACGCCGGTGCCTTGGAAGCGTTCCGCGAAAACCAGCATGGCCAGCATTTGGGCCAGTTTGGCAGCGCCGTAGCTTTTGAGGCCGGTGTAGCGGCGGCGGGACCAGTTCAGATCGTCCAGCCTGAGTCCCCAGGCGGCGAAACGGTGACCCTCTGAACCCACCAAAATGATCCGCGCGCGGGCTTGCGCCCTCAGCTTATCCTGTAAAACATGGTTGATGATGAAGGGAGCCAGATGATGCACCACCAGCACCTTGTCCAGGCCCTCGGCGGTAAGTTCCCTGTGGGTGAGATAGACACCCGCGTTGTGGATCAGCAGGTCGATGGGAGTTTCCAGCCGCGCCAGTTCGCCGGCCACGCGAAAGATGTCCGGCAGCACGCTCAGGTCGGCTATCCGGTGGTCACAGCGCACGCCGAACTCACCTTCGATCTCGCGGCGCAGGTCTTCGGACTTGGCGGCGTTCCTGTTCACGCAGAGGAGGTTGGCCCCCCGGGAGGCGAATTTGCGGGCGGTGACCCGGCCAATCCCGGAAGTGGCGCCAGTGATTACCACCAGCTTGCCCGCGCAGTCATCCGGACACAGCCGGGGCGCTTTGCCGTTGTTCCTGATCATGGCCAGGATATTCGACCACTTGTACTCGCGGATGTATTGCCTGGTTTTATTCGTCACAGTTCCGCTCAGCCGAATTTCTTCGCCACAAAGCGGCGGTACATCTTGTTGAAACGGGGGATGTTGTTGAAAATATCACCCCAGAGATCGTAATAATCGCGCTGTTCCCTGATCAGCCCGTCCTCGCTGAGCACCAGTTTGGTGGTCCCGTAAATGGGCGTGTTGGGATATTTTTTGAACATCATGGTCATGATCCAGTCGAACATGATCACGTTGTCGTTCTGGGCCGTGGCCAGGATCTCCATCTTGAGCTGTTTGGTGCGCTTGGTGAGCCGGTTGCACATGGCGATGAAGTTGTCTATGCCTTCCAGGCGCTGGATGGTATCCTGAAACACGATGTCCCGGTGGTAGTAAGGAAAGATGTGCGACCAATCCGGCCTGCCTTCGCGGTTGTAGGTCTTGCTCCACAACTCCCGGATGGTATCCTTGTCCAGCACCAGCCTTTCCTGTCCGTCAACCTTTGTTGGTGTGTCCATGTTATCCCTTTTAGTTTTCGATCGTTCCCTGCCGCCAGTGAAAAAAAAGTCCACCGGGAGTCAAGAAAAAAATCGGCGGGAAAGCCAGCCCGGCCCGCCAAGGCCGCTGCCGCTGGCCGGATTTGCCAAAACCCGGCCTTGCCAGAGCTTCAAAACGCAATATGCTATCCTAAGAAATCTGAAATGGTTACGCCCAGGGAGGTTACATGCCACTGCCCTTTAACATGAACCGCATGCTGGACACTGAGTTGCACTTTCCCCAGCGCTTCACCACCATGACCCCCAAAAACTACGGACTGGTCTTCTGGAACGAGGGCAACAAGGCCTCGCACGACAGCAACCACGCCGTGATCACCGATCACCTGGGGGCGGAAGCCTCGCTGCGGGATATCGAGTTCTTTTACAAAACCAAGGGCATCGTGCCCCGCGTCTATCAATCCTACAAGGCCAACGAACTGGAGAAGCTGCGCCCCGCCCTCGAACACCACAACTTCAAGATCGCCACCAAGCAGGGCGCGTTCTTTCTGCACGACCGGGACAGCCAGCTGGGCATCTCCGGCGATCTGCGCATCGAACGCCTCAAAAGCCTGAGCATCGACGTGATGGAAACCATCGCCATCGAATTTGGCGGAGATTGGACCATCAAGGTGGTGGAACGCCACCTGCTGCATCCCTCCTACCATCTTTTGGGCGGGTTCGTGGGCCAGGAACTGGCCTCGCTGGCCTCGGTGAGCGTGTTCGCCGGCTACAGCCGCGTGGACGACGTTTACACCCGCGACAAATTCCGCGGCCGCGGCTTCGGCGGCAGCATGATCCACTACCTGATCAATTACCACAAACAACTCCACGAAAACCACCTCTACCTCTATTCGGCGGATCCCGCCGCCATACGCATCTACGAAAAAGGCGGCTTCTCCCGCCAGCCTCAGAACTTTGAGTTCTGGACCGCCTGGAAAGAAGTTAGCTGAGCACTTTCCGGCTGTTACAAAGAACGCAAACATTGCGTTCCAGGGTGTTTTTATCTTTCCGCGGCAAGTCGGATATAAGTTTAACTGAAGATTAATTTTATTAAACATTAAAATTGAGGCGCACATTTCTCTTGACAGCTTATACCCCTATTAAGTATGATGACTTTGAGCGTTATTGTAGCTTTTTACAAACTTTGGGGAACACTCCACCGGGCTGTGGGCTGAAGGAGAAAACGATGAAAGCGTCAAGCTTGATGGCAGCACTTATAATTTTACTGTTTGTGAGTTCCTTTCTGCCGGCCGTGGCCTTCCCGGAAACCGAAGCCGGATCAGATACTGGCTACGCTCCCGACCTCGTCAAGATCAAACTCAGCTCCGCCGCCTATGAAAGGGCAGGCTTGCCGGAAGGCCTCTACGCGGAGGCTGCGGATTTCGGCATTGAGGAACTGGACCGGCTGCTGCTGCAGACCGGAGGCCAAAAGGTCATCCGCGCGCATCGCCGGGTGAAAGACACTGCCTGGGAGGAGCGAACCGGCTTCGACCGCTGGTTCCTGGTCAAGCTGGATGGCAGGATGGCGGTGGAGGAAGCCGTGAACGCTTTCAAATCCAGCGCCTGGATCGAATTCGCCCAGCCAGAGTATGAGATCCGGTCAGCTGTGGCACCTAATGACCCATTTTACAGCGACAACTGGGGCCACAATAACACCGCGCAACTCCCAGCCTGGTTTCCAGCTGGCGATCCAGCTGGAGGTCACACCGGAGCAACTGTGGGCACCGTTGGCTTCGATTCTGACGCCCAACTGGCCTGGGACCGCAGCCAATTCTGGGGATCCAGTTCTATCGTGATCGCCATCATCGATACCGGAGCGGATACTTCTCATCCAGACCTGCGTTTGGTGGCTGGCTACGATTACGGAGACGGCGACAGCAACGTGAACACCACCAACGCCCACGGCACCAACTGCGCCGGCATTGCTGCGGCCAGGGCCAACAACAGCCTGGGCGTGGCAGGCATTGCCGGAGGCTGCAGCATCATGCCGCTGAAAATCCTGGATTCAGCCGGGCATCAGTATTTCACCTATACCGACAACGCGCTGACCCACGCCGCTGACAACGGAGTGGAGATCATCAGCATGAGCTTTTCCGCCATTCCCCTGGGTACAGACGAGGGCGACATTCCCGCCACCGACGCCGCCCTGGAATACGCCTACGACCACGGCTGCGTGATGTTTGCCTCCACCGCCAACGACAACACCTCCACCATCGGCTATCCCTCCAACCACAACAAAGTGATCAGCGTGGGCGCTGCTGCTCCCAACGGAGCACGGAAAAGCTACACTTCCGTGGATGGCGAATATTGGTGGGGATCAAACTACGGCGTCAACACCCAGGACGACCCCAAAGCGGTGGACCTGATGGCACCCACGATCCTGCCTTCAACCGATCTGATGGGCACTGCGGGATACAATACCTCTGCCAGCCCAGGGGGCGATTACTACATGTGGTTCAACGGCACTTCCTGCTCCTGCCCCTACGCGGCTGGTGTGGCAGCTTTGCTGCTGTCCAAAACACCCACCCTCACCCAGACCCAGGTGAAGAACATCCTCTCTAAAACCGCCACCGACATGACAGTGGGAACCAGCGCGGGCTGGGACCGCTACACCGGCTACGGCCTGGTGAACGCGGACCGGGCGCTAGTGAACGTTTGGGACGGCAGCAGCAGCAACGCCTGGAACCTTGCCTCGAACTGGAGTTTGGACATGGTGCCCATCAGCACCCAAGACGTGCTGATCCCCAACTATCTGATTCGCTATCCCACAGTTTCCGTAAATCCGCAGCCCTGCGCCAGCGTAGTGGTGGAAACCGCGGCCAGCATTACCATCACCACCGGCTACCTGACCGCGTTTGGCGACTACACCACCTCCGGTTCGTTGGTGATGAACAACTCCACCGGCCACCTCTACGTGCTGGGGCAGCTTAGCTTTGAGAGCGGAGCGACCGCCTCCATAACCGCAGATGTGGACATCCATGTGGTGGATGATGTTTTCTTCCAGACAGGAAGCAACGTAATCATGAGCAACGGCAACCTCATCTTGTACGGAAACAAGTCGTCAGTCATCCGTGCCTACACCGCGGCAACGGTCTACAATCTTTTGTCAGACAAGGATTCCGGCTATTCTTCGGCCATCAGCCTGCTTTCCACGGCACCCATCACGATCAGCGGCAACCTCTATGTTTACGGGGGCAGCACCCTGAACCACTCTTACAGCGGCACCACCATCCTGAAAGGCGGCATGTGGGTATATGATAACGCCACCTGTGCCTTCAATTCCGGCACCCTCAGTTTGGAAGGCACCGGCACCAGTTACCTGCGCTTCTACCAATACGGGATCGGCAACCATCTGAAAAACCTGGCCATCAACAAAAGCACCGGCTACAGCGTGGTCCTCTATGATACCCTGGAAGTGGCCGGCAATGTGACCATCAACAGCGGCACCTTCAATCCTGGAACCTGGCCGGTATTCGTGGGCGGGAACTGGGACAACAACGCCGGCCCTGCGTATTTCACAGAGGGCTCCGGCACGGTGATTTTCAACGGAACCGGAAACCAGTACGTTTACACAGAGACTTTCAACGTCCTGAAACTGGATAAATCCACGGGGTCGATGTACATCACGACAGGCAACACCGTGGGATGCAACAGCTATGATTGGGACGCCGGGGCCTATGTGGTCAACGGTGGTACCTTCAACGTCCTGGACTTGGCCGACAGCGGCATCTTCGGCACCATCACCATCAGCTCCGGAACGGTGAATTACCTCCAGGACTCATCCCAGTATGTGGACATGCGCTGCACCCTCAACCTGAGCGGGGGGACATTCAACATCAACGGCGGCAACAGCACATCCTGGTGGGGCTTTGTGAATCCCTTCACGCTGAACATGAGCAACGGCACCCTGTATTTCTACCAGCCGATCTATATCCCCTCCTCCCACACAACAGTGGAGAATATCACCGGCGGCATCATCCGCACCTGCGGTTCTTTCAGCTGCCAGAGGGGTGATTTCACCCCCTCCGGTGGCACCCTGGAAATGTATGACTCCCTGGACATGAGCATCTCGATGGCAACAGGCAGCAACCTCTACAACCTGAACATCAACAAGAATCCCGCGAAGTCAGAGGCTCCAGACCATAGCGGCTTTGTGCAGAGGGAACGCGACGGCACCCCGCTGCCCCAGACCAGAAGCAACACAGCTTTGGCTGGTTCCGACCTGATCATCCTGCATGACTTTACGATCAGCACCGGCGGCTTCGATGCCAACGGCTATGACCTGACAGTCGGCGGCACCTGGGACAACAACGGCCTGAATACCTTGGCCTTCACCGCCGGAATCGGGACTGTTTATCTCAACCAGGCCGGTGACATCCAAAACGTATATGGCCCCAATGTCTTCAACATTTTGATCGACAACCACAGCGGCGCTGCGCTGACCTTCAACGACGCCACCACCATCGATTCCCTGGAAGTGAACAACATCGTTTCCTTCCACAATGCCAACACTATCAATAATGTGGACAACTCCAACCCCGGCGCCATCCTGGCCTTTTATTACAACTATGCCTCCACGATCGGTTCCTATACCGGCGGCGGCTCGCTGCGGGCCTGGATCAGCAGTTACGTGACCATCAACGACCTCACCCAGCCCGGACTATACGGCTCCTACATAGCGGGCAGCGGGCATCTGGAATTCCATCAGGACGCCTCGTCCTTTAGTGACATAAATGGCAACATGACTATCCAGGACAACGGCATAGTGGATATCTACGGAACTTACTCCGATTGCTACGTTGGTTATGATGGGGATTGCCTGCTCACCATCACCTCCGGCGAGCTCAATATCAAAGAAAACAGCTTCTACATAGAGAATAACGGTAACACGGTTGATTTTGCCGTCAGCGGAGGAACGATCAGGGTAAACGGCAGCTGGTACGACAGCTGGGGTATCTTTGACCCCAGCGGCGGAACGGTGGAAATGACCGGTGCCACGGACAACCACCTCACCTGCCATGCCTCGAGCTGGTTCCACACCCTGACCGTAAACAAGGTACTGGCCCGGGAAGCTGAACCCGGACCGGAATTTGAGACCGACAGGGAGGGTAACGTGACCCCCGTGACGCGGGCCTGCAACCTCACCATCCACGGATGCACCGTCAACGGCGGCTACATCCAGACGGCAGCGGGCGCCGTGTATCTGACCGGAGACCTCAATTCCGCGAATGGCGATGCCACGAATATCATAACCGCTGGAACCCTGCGCCTGAACGGCTCTTCCTTTATCTCGGCGGGAAATCTCACAATTTACGGCATCCTGGCCGTGGATCCCGCGTCCACGCTGTACATCGGCGGCACCAAAGCCCTCAATGTGTACAGCGGCGGCTACCTGCTGCTGGGCGGAAACAGCTCCAGTCCGGCCACCATCACCAAAACCGGCACCGGCACCTACGGCCTCTACATCCGCAACGGCGGGATGATCGGCGCTGTTTACGGGATCTTCGAATACATGAACGTCAACGGGCTTTACCTCTATTCCGGCTCCAGCGTCAACACCGATTACTGCCTGGAAAACTGCACCTTCCGCAACGGCGCTGGCAACGGACGCCTTCTCACCATCAGCAATAGCCAGAATTTCATTGTGAGCGGAGCCGTATTCCCCGCCAATACCTGGGGCGGATATTACAATGCCTATAAATCCGTGGATAGCGGCGTGGTCTATTTCAGCAACTGGAGCGGGGACTTCGGAGGAGAAGACCACGATTACGATCCAAACAACCGGATCTTCTGGGAAGGTTCCGGCTCGCCGGACATCGAAAATCTGCAGATCAGCCATCTGCCCGTCACCAACAAGATCCGGCTGGATTGGTCGTATCCCCTGGAAGATGCCAGCTTCAGGATCTACCGCAGCTCAGATCCCTACGGCATGTTCAACTTGGTGGGCACAACCGCCGACCTGTTCTGGGAACAGACTGTGCCCGGACCCTATTATTTCTACAGGGTGAGGGCCGTACTTCCCTGAGCGCCTTGACATACAAAAATGGGGTCCGGAAATTCCGGGCCCCATTTTTTGGGCTGGATCATTCTCAGGGTCCCACCGCGGTGACCCGGTAGAAGTAAAAGGATCCCGGAACCGCTTCCGACCAGGAGGTGCTGGCGCTGGTGGAGTGGAGGGTGAAGGTCCCGGCGGGATCGGCAGCCCGGTAGATGTTGAAGTGATCGACTGGTTCGGAGTAATCCCAGTCGAGGCTGATCTGGCCGGCGGAGTAAGCAATAAAGAGGTTTTGGACCGGCGGCAGCCCGCCCCCTTCCCAGCTGACGCGGCCATAGGGGTCATTCTCGTGGCTGGGGCCTCCGTAAGGGCCGTCCCAGGCCAGAAATTCCAGGCTGCCCTGGTTCAGAGGCTTGGAAACGTTGGAACCCGGCTCCGCAGGCAACACGGGGAAGCTGGCGCCGCTTATGCTGAGGTTTTGGCTGTTCCGGACGGTTAGCAGCGCTCCTCCCTGGGCTGTGACCTCGCCATATCGGAACGCGCAGTTCCCAAAGGTGAAGCTTTCCCCGACAGTGGCTCCAGAATCGATATACACACCGTTGGCATCCATGTATTCAAAGATGGCGTCGTGGGCGGTGATCGCTGCTCCGCTGGCTATCGTGAAGGCATAGTATCCGCCTGTGTTGCTTCTGGATACGGTTACAGGCTCGCTCTGGCTTCCCAAGAGGATCAGCTCTCCCCCGGAATTGACAGTTAGGGACTGGCCGCCGCGGAGGTAGAGCCCAGAGCCGGCATTGCCTCTCAGGGTGCCGTTCACGACCACATCACCGGTGCTGGTCAGGTAGCGGTCACCGAGGTTCAGGGTACCGCCGGCGGCGATGGTGGTGGTGCCAAATTCAGCCACGTTCAGATAACCGGCGGTTGACAGCGAAAGCGTGCCCTGGCTGATGTCCAGGTTGCCCTTAACTGGGATCACGGAGGAACTGAGAACGGAGGTGATGGGATCGGCCTTGTTCACCAGCAGGTGGTGAAACCAGCTTCCCGTCGCGCAGGAAAGGATGGAGCCGGAATTGCCGCCATAGAGTTCGACCGTCCCGCCGGTGGGCTGGAAATCGGAACGGGTGATGGCAAAACCTTTGGAACAGCGGATGGTTCCTCCGCTGACGGCGCTGGCCAGGCTGTAGGAAGAGGCGTTGATCAGGATGGCCTGGTCCGTCACATCCAGAGTTCCCCCGCTCAAGGTGAGGCTGGCGTCCTCACTATAGGGCCACCTGGAGGTTCCGGAGCCGCCCCGGATCCAGAAATTTCCGGCCTCGACGCTCACCTCTCCCAACAGATCGATGGCCTGGCTGGCGTCCTGGCTCAGGTCCACATTGCCGTCCTGAAGGTGGAAAATCCCCTTCACGCCGGGATCGGCGAGGTCCAAGGCTGTGAACGAGCCGCCGCTGACGCGAAGCCTGCCTTCCGTCCAGTCGTAGCTTTGGCAGCTGACGTCAATGCCGCCGCCGATGACCGCTTCCCGGAAAGAATAGTCCTTGGCCAGTTCCAGCTGGCAAAAATCCTCAGCAAAGGAGATCTCGCTGTCCAGGTTCGCATCGAACACCACCTTTCCTGTTCCTTCGATGAAGTCAGCCGCTCCGGACTGGTTGAACCAGTCTCCGGCAACGTTCATAACATTGGGGGCGGCAAAGATTCCCCTTAGTAGCTTGAAATCGCCGTTGATGTCCAGATCGCTCATGGCTGTCAGGGAGGTCCCCTCAGGTATGTAAACGCTGAGGTCCTGCAGGTATGAGCCGCTGGCGAGGAGGATGCTGGAGTTGCCTGCCCCGTTCAGGTAAACACCCCCGCCCTCGGGTGTGAAGCTTGAGTTCAACACGGTGAAGCTTCCGGCGATGCTGATCCCGCCATCCGTTATGGACTCCGTAAAGGAATGTCCGCCCGCGGTTTCGATCTTCACGCCGACGTCATGGAAGATCAGATTGCCGGAAACCATCTCCAGGCTGGCATCGGCAGCCCAGGCCCAGCGGGAGGGCTGGCCTCCGCCGTACAGGTTGAAAGTCCCGGAATCCATTGTTACATGGGCGTTCAGGTCCACATAGTCCGTGGCTTCAGTTCCCTGGTAATAGGTGATGCTGCCGCTGATCAGGTGGATGTTTCCATATATGCCGTTGTCGGCCAGGCTGTTTGCTGTGAAAGAGCCCCCGTTGATTCTGTAGCCCCCCTGGTCCCAGTCAAAGCAGGAGCACACAACCGACGCGCCCGGGATGCTCATTTCCCCGGAGGGCTTGTCCAGGATGAGATTGGAAAAGGTTTCGCTCCACACGGTCTGGTCCTCGCTGCCGTTCAGGGTCACGGAATTGGCGGAGTATTCCTTGAAGGCTGCCGGCCCCGCGTAGTTGTGCCAGTCTCCGCCCAGGGCGATGTTGTAGTAGTGATAGCTGGGTACACCCAAGACCCTGGTTTCCAGTACTCCGTCCCGGAGAGTAAGGCTACCTTTGAGCGCAAGGTCGGAGTACAGGGTGACGGTATAGGCAAGGGTGCCTGTTTTCTCGATGTCCAGATCGTTCAGATAGTTGCCCGGATCGCCGAGTCTGAGATACGCGCTGGCAATTCCCTCCATGCTCAGCAGGCCGTTGTCCAGCTGGCAGACCGCTCCAAGCTGGACCTCAAGATCACCTTGCAGGATCAGTTTGAAATCATCAGTCTGTTTCAGGGTGCTGCCTGCCTGCACTTCCAGGAGGTCCGTGATCGTGAGGTTGCCAAAACCGATATTGTATATGTCCGTGTAGTAGGGTGAATTTTTGGCTGAAACAAAGTTCCTGATGGTGGTTGGGTAAAATACTCGAATCTGGCTGTTGCCGTTTCCAAACATGATCAGATGGCCCTTATCCATGTTCACGTTTACGTAGTCATCAAAAGTAAGGTCCCCCTGCACCTGTATGCGGCCCGAATCTTCATCGGGGTGGAGCATGTTCACGCTGGCAAAGCCATCAAAGAGCAGATCGCCGTCAACCTGGAAAGGCGGCACCAAACCGCTCTCATTCCAGTCAAAGGTCAGGGTACTACTGACATTGGCATTGCCGCGCGCCCAGACGTATCCACCGGTGAGGATGAGCCCGCCGCTGAGGTCAACCAGCAGGTCGTTGCAGTTGGCTGCCTGGTTGCAAACGGGCGGATCGTCATCGCAATTATTGATATACACATCCTCCAGGTAGGTGGGAACGTGCCCCAGGGACCAGTTCGCGGCGTCATGCCAGTTTGAGGAAACGCTACCCAGCCATTCGTTGCGGTATCTATGACCAAGTGGGCTGGGAGAGGTATCAAAGCTCCTGCCGGCATTGGTGAGGGGTGGAGAAAGGCCCATGTCTGTATGATCCGCGTACAGAACCGCGCAAAACAACAATGATGCCACAGCCAGGCAGAGTCGCATGGCCTTCATTTCTGTCTCCTTTGACCCTGCTAAAAAACGCCGTTGTTCGACCTTAATTATGCACCTTGACAGCATCTGCCGGCAACGGGATGCTGTCAAGAATTTTTTCCAGCGCTCAAACATCGGCAGGCGTCAAATCCCTTTATGGCTCTCTTTCACATCAAGTGGGTGCGGGCGCTTAACCAGAAAGCAGCCTGGTTTGGACGATAGCCTGATTATTGGATCGGGCGGAGGGCCAGTACCGATTTTGCTTGACAGAATAAAGCCATGAAAAGGAAAGGATTGGACAGTGATGAGGGGCCTATAGCTCAGCTGGTAGAGCTTCCGGCTCATAACCGGATGGTCGGGGGTTCGACTCCCTCTGGGCCCACCATCTTTTTTAGCGTAGCTTCTGTTCGGCGTCTTTTCCCATGTCCAATGCCATTGTGCGGTAATCTCCTCCTGAACCCCTGCAAATCCGCCCCCTGTAAGTCCCCCGCCAAATAGCCGCGTTTCAGGCGGGCATCTGGCGGGAGGCGCAGCCGCGCCGCGGTTCCGGGGATTCAGGTGGCCGCATAAGCATAAGATTCAGCAACTTAGTGCTTTTTTAAACAAAGGGCTGGAACCGACCCAGATGCTTTTCCACCAGCAAGGCGTGGCGGAGGCCGCGGCTGGAGACAATCGCGCCCTCCAGACCGAAATGTCGCAGGATCTCTTCCAGGATCAGCGCGCTGGCCAGAATGATCCCTTCCCGGCCTGGAGGCAAACCCTTTATCAGAGGGCGTTCCGACTCCCTGGTCCGGCCGTAGAGATCGATCTGGCTCGCCAGTTCCGCTCCGGACAGCCAAAATCCCTGCACTTTCCCGGCCTCAAATGGCTCCAAAGCCAGGGCCACCGCCGCCAGGGCGCAGCTTCCGCCTCCGCAGGCGACGGTGAACATCCGCTTCGGAAAGGGAAACGCCTTCTCCAATAGATCCTGGATGTGGTTTCTGAGGCGATCCAGTTCCTCCGGGCGCGATGGATCGTTTACCATAAAGGATTTGGTGAGGGTAAGCGCGCCCAGGGGCAGGCTGTGGCTTGACCTCATGCCATGATCATCTCTGAAACTGAATTCCGTGCTGCCGCCGCCGGAATCGAGCACCAGACAGGCTTCATCCGCAGGCGCAAGCTCTGAAGCGGCCTCAAAGCTCAGCCACGCCTCCTCTTCCGGGGTGAGAACGCGCAGGTCCCAGCCGGCCAGGCATTTAAGTTGACGAGCGAAATGTTCCGCGTCCTCCGCCCGGCGCAGGGTTTCCGCGCCCACGCAAAGGATTTGTTCCACACCCAGTTCCCGGCAGGAGTTCCGCACTTCGCTCAGATAGGCCAGATTGCGCTCAGCGGCCTCTGGCCCGATCTTGCCTGTGGCGGCCAGTTCTTCACCCAGCCGCGTGACCTGGCTTAGTTCCCTGATGATCTGGCCCTCGGGGCCAACTCCCTGCGCGACAACGCATTTGACGGAGTTGCTGCCAATATCCACGACCGCCCGGACCAGGCTGCCTCCCCTCATCCCAAAGCCAGCAGCACCGCTTCCGGGGTGGCCGGGAACCGCAGTTCCGCGGCGGGATTAACGGCCCAGACAGCGAACTGAATGGCGAACCAGACGGCCAGGCCATAGATGTAAGGCGGCTCGCCGGTGGCCTTGCTGCCGAAAACGCTGGAGTATTCAGCGCCGGCAGGAACGACCTCCAATTCCAGCAGTTGGGGGATTTCACGCACCGTGGGGATCTTGTAAGTGGAGGGATTCACGGCCAGATATCGGCCCCTGTCGTCCAGCGGAAGTTCCTCGATCGTGCACCAGCCGGCGCTCTGAACAAAGGCGCCGATGATCTGGCCGCGGTCGATGGGCTCGCTGAGGCTGTTGCCGTTTTCGTGCACGATGAAGGTTTGCAGCACCTGGTGTTCGCCGCTGAGCAGGTTGATCTCGGCCTGGACCAGAGCGCAGCCGCAAACGTAGTAGTGAAAAGGATTGCCCTGGCCCCGCTCGCGGTCGAAGTGCAGGCCGGGAGTTTTGTAATAGCCGTAGGCGGCCAACGGCACGCGGGCATTGTAGGCTTCGCGCACAAGTTCGGCAAAAACCAGCCGCTGGTCCGGATCGGACTCACACCAGACCTGCCCTTCCTCAAAACGGATCTCGCCCACGCCGCAGTCCACGCCCCGCAGGCCCAGCAACTCGCGAACCACGGGGATGAGTTGGTCACGCACTTTTTCCGCGGCGATGCGGGCGGCGTTGCCGTTGAGGTCACTGCCGGTGGAAGCCGCTGTGGGAGAGGCATTTCCCACTCTCTGACTGTTGTTGCTTTCCACCCGGATCCGCTCCAACGGCAGGCCCAGAACCCGGCTGACCACCAACGCGCATTTGGTGCTGACCTCCTGGCCCATTTCCACCCCGCCGGTGGTGAGTGACGCGCTGCCGTCGATATAGACCCAGAGCAGCGCCGAGGCCTGGTTCAGCAAAGCCGTGGTGAAGGAAATGCCGAACTTGACCGGAACTATTCCCAGGCCCTGTTTGTGAAACTCGTGGCTGGCGTTGAAAGCCCGCACCTCTTCTTTCAGCTTGTCATAAGAGCTGTTCCGGCGCAATTTGTCCAGCAGTTCGCTCAGGTTGCTGTCGCGCACCGGCTGTCCATAGGGCGTGAGGTCGCCGGAGCGATAGGCGTTGGCCTGACGCAGTTCCAGCGGGTCGAGGCCCAGTTGGCGGGCGATGCGCTCCAGGATCGCTTCGATCACAAAGACCCCCTGGGGCGCCCCAAAACCCCTGAAAGCCGTATTGGGAGGAAGATTGGTGCGGCAGGCCCGGCCCCGGAAGCGGGCGTTTGGGATGTGGTAGGCATTGTCGGCATGAAAGAGGGCGCGCTCCAGAATGGCCACGGAAAGATCGGCATAGGCGCCGCCGTTGGAAAGCAGCTCCACGTCCAGGGCGCTGATCCTGCCCGTGGCGTCAAAGCCCACTTTCCATCTGCTTTTGAAGGGGTGCCGCTTGCCGGTGGAGCGCATGTCTTCCTCCCGGGTCAGCAGCACCTGGACCGGTCTCTTGGTAAGGAAAGCGCCCAATCCGGCCAGGCAGGCCCAGAGGGTCGCGGCGCGTTCCTTGCCGCCGAAAGCGCCGCCCAGGCGGGGCACGTCAACGATGATGTGGTGCGCCGGGATCCCCAGCACGTGGGCCAGCACTTCCTGCACCTCCATGGTGCTTTGGGTGGCAGTGAACAGCGTGAGGGTGTGCCCTTCGCCGGGAATGGCGCGGCAGCGCTGGCTTTCCAGGTAAAAATGCTCCTGCGCGCTGGATCCCGTGATCCCCTCCAGGGTGAAAGTCGCTTCGGACAAAGCTTTGGCCACATCGCCACACTCGATCTTGCGCTCCGGGATATACCACTCTTTCTTCGCGTCAGCCGCGTCGATCTCCAGAAGGGGCGGCAATTCCTCATATTCCAGCCGGATCAGCTTCGCGGCGTCCTCGGCCAGGGTTGCATCGGCGGAGAGCACCATCGCCAGCGGCTGGCCCAGATACATGATCCTCTCCTCCGGAAACAGCGGTTCATCCTTGATCACATGACCGATCTGGTTGGCGCCGGGGATGTCCGCGGAGGTTACAACCCTTTCCACTCCGGGGATCGAGGCCGCTTCGGAGACATCCAGTTTCAGGATCTTCGCGTGGGCGACAGGCGAGTAGAAAAACTTCGCGTGCAGCATGCCCGGCAGGGGCGCTTCGTCCGCGATGAAGCGAGAACTTCCGGTCAGATGCAGTTTTCCGCTGATGTGGAAAGGCTGTTTTTTCATCCCCGCCTCCCGTCCAGAAATTCCGTCAGATAGGCTAAAACGTGGTTCCTGAGAAGTTTGGAGCGGTACTCCCGGGAACCCCGGACGTCCGTGAGCGGCTCAAACTCCGCCGCCACATAATCCGCGATCTCCGCCGCGTGCAGACCCTGCAACTCCATGTTGTGCATGGCTTTCAGGAATTTTATGGAAAGCTTGGGCACCGCGGCCACACCGCCCGCGGCCAGGCGCGCGTTCACCACTTTTTCGTCCCTGGTTTCGATCAACACCGCCGTAACCACCGAGGAAATGTCCACCGCCTTGCGTTTGGCAGCTTTCAAGGCCCTGACAAAAACGTCACGCCGCGGCACCGGGATCAGCACGGCCTTCAGGATCTCGCCCCTGCGCAGAGCGGTTTGCCGGTAGTCCAGATAGAATTCGCTGAGCGGGATCTTCCTTTCCCCGGCCGCGGACCACAGCTCCAAACTGGCATCCAGCGCCAGCATCAGCGGCAGGGTGTCCCCGATCGGCGAGGCGTTGGCAATATTGCCCGCCAGGGTGGCGAAATTGCGGATCTGGGTTGAGGCGATGTGTTTCACAAGTTCATGCAAAACGGGCAGATCGGTCTTTACGATGCCGGATTGCAGCAGCATGGAATAGGTCACATTGGCCCCGATCCGGACCCCCTGGCGGGTGAAGCAAATGAAGTCCAGGCCGCCGATGGCGCTGAGGTCGATCAACAGGGGAAAGCTTTTGCGCTGCACGTTCATCTGCACCATGATGTCGGTTCCGCCGGTGATGAAAGTGAAATCCTTCCGCTCCTCCGTGATGGCGGCCAATTCTTCCAGGCTCCGGGGCAGCAGATAGTTTTGGCAATGGCGCAGAGGCCCGCCGCGCTGTTCACAAGCTTCCATCACAGCCTTAAAAGCGAAGATCTCGGGTTCCACGGCGCGGCACCAAGACGGCACGATCTGCTCCGGCGCATGGTTTTGGCTCAGGTCCCGCGCGGCTTCCAGAATGCTCTCGTAACCCGTGCAGCGGCAGAGGTTTCCCTCCAGCGCGAAGAGGATCTCCTCCTCGGTTGGGTGTGCGTGCGTGGCCAGCAGCGCGAACAGGCTCATCACAAAGCCTGGAGTGCAGTAGCCGCACTGGGTGCCGTGATGTTCCAGCAGTGCCTGCTGGATGGGATGCAGAGCTTCCGGCGTGCCCAGGCCCTCCACGGTGATCAGATGCTTGCCGTGCAGCTTGGCGGCATTGTAAAGGCAGGAGGTGACCGCCTCGTAAAAGATCTTGCCCTCCCGCGCGCTGGCCACCACCACGGTGCAGGCGCCGCAGTCGCCTTCGTTGCAGCTGCACTTGGTGCCGTGAAGTTGCAGCGTGTGGTGCAAGAAATCCATCGTGGTCTGGGCGGGCGCGATCTCCGCGAGCATGGGTTTGCCGTTCAGCCAGAAGCTGACGCGGTTGTGGCTGTAAGCGCGGCCGGAGGCGTCACGCAGTGTATCAACTGAGTTATCTTTCATGGTCTGACCTGCTTGAAAATTGGGTTTCTTACCCCATGTGAAGCCCAGCCATATTTGTCCAGCATTTTTTACGCCCGGAAAAAGTCCGGATCGTTCGCCGGTTTTAGGTTGACACAAATCCCCCGGTCGCGATAGTCTGTTTCCGGGTTGAGATTTTTCCAACACTTGGCCCGCTCTGTTCGTTGGTTAAGCAGAAGAAACACCAGGAGCAAACCATGATCGATCTTGACGCCTTTGTCCGCACGCACGAAAGATCGCTGCTGAACTTCGCTTTGCAGCTCTCGCGCAACGAGGACGACGCCTACGATCTGCTCCAGGACACCTGGCTCAAATGCCTGACCTTTCAACAGCTGCTGTCCGATCTCAGCGAGCAGAAACAGCGCAGCTGGCTTTTCACGGTGTTGAAAAACCGCTGGCTGGACATCTGCCGCCATCGCAAGCTGGAACGCCTTTCCACCCCTCCAACCGAGGCCGCGGCGCCTTCCGCCCTGCCTCAGTACCAGCTGGAGCATCTGCTGGATAAGCTGCCTCCCCTGGAACGGGATCTGGTTTACCAGAAATACTGGCTGGGTTGCAACAGCCGCCAGATCGCCCGGGACAAGGGGATCCCGGAAGGGACGGTGCGCTGGCGCCTGAAGCTGGGATTGGACAAACTGAGAACTTTGATCGAACAGAGAGATAAGGAGGAAAAATGTCTACTCTGATGCGCAACATCGGCATCCTGGATGCCCGCAAAGCCACTGTGGAACAGATCGCCGCCATCGGCAAAATGGTCAATATCGGCTGCATCGTCGTCAACCCCGCCTCCAAGGCGGAACTGATGAAGGTCAGCCTGCTCAACGTGGGCAAGATGTTGGAACTGGATGATGACTACCGGCTGCACACCGGGCCGCTGGAAATCACCCGCGGCATGCTGGAGGAAGCAACTTCACCCCTGAAATACTGCATCACCGGGCCCCTGAGCCTGGATTGCGACCTCACCCCGGAATTGCTGCAGGCCAAGCTGGCCGGGCTCTGCCTGATCGGGCCGGCCTCGGTTCCGGAACACCTGCACGGTGTCTTCATGTCCATCGCCAAAGACATCATCGGCCCCGTTTCCACCATTCCCTGCGACGGCACCAAGGTGTTGGGCCGGGTGGGCAGGATAAACATCACCAACGCCTGGCTGGAAGCGCTGGAAGATGGCACCAAAATGAGCCTGGCGGGAAAGCTGACCCTGGCCGAGGACCTGGATCCGGAGCTCTTTGCCCGCAAGATCAGCAGCCTCAAGGTGATGGGCGGCGCAACCTGCACCCTCAGCCAGGAAGAGATGCTGCGCAAGGTGCTCGAAACAGGAGAACAAACCCGCGTGCGCGTGATCCGCTCCGATTATCACTACGTTCCGGGCGGCACCCGCCTGGACGCTTTCACCGTGATGACCGTGAACAAAAACACTATCTCCTGCCCCGGTTTGCTGATCCTGGACGAGGAACTCACCGATGACATCATCCGGGAAAAGGACCTGCGCTTCGAGGCCGGGACCCTCTACTTTCCCAAAACCGTGATGCGGGAAATGTCGGCCCGCATCTCTTCCGGCAGTCACGGCATTCCTTACGAACCGGGCAAACTGACCCTCGTGACCTCGGAACAGATCATCACCCCGGCCCGCCTGGAATCCCTGCCCGAAGGCACACTGCTGCTGGTGAACGGGGTGCTCAAGTTCGACGAGGGCGTGAGCCTGGAAACCGCAGCAGCGAAGATCGCCATCCTGGACAACTACGGCGAGATCACCGCCAGCCGCGACCTGGCCAGCATCCTGCAGGGTAAACTGCGCCGGGATGAAGGCTCCATCACCTCAAATGAGGAAGCCGGCGCCACCGCCGATGCCGCCTACGACACCGTGATCGAAAACGTGGCCACCTACACCTTCTGATTAGCGGCCCCGGCATCATAACCGCTTCAGGACCCCGCCCCAGGCGGGGTCCTTTGTTTTGCCGTTCAGCGCAAAATAATCCCAACACTTTCCCAGTTCCGCGCGTTAGAGATATGTAAAGACACTTTCAAGGAGATGATAGATGAACAACGCCGCCTACAACGCCACGATCTTTCAACCGCGCCACCTCGGCGAGGAATTTCCCCGCCCGCCAATGCCAACCTTTGGCAACCCGGGACCCCAGGCCCCACAAAAAAAGGAGTCCGCCATGTGCATCCTGAAAATCTGGCGTGAGCACCGCGAGCAGCTGATCAAGCAGCGCCTGCGCCTGCTCTGACGCCTCCCCCACCCCCGCGCGGACCAAAGCACCTGAAGCCTCCCTTCGGCTCTTTGGTCCGCTTTTGTATCCGCAGCTTTGATTTTTGCCCTTTCGCGGCTGGACGGCCCGGCTGTTCCCAGTCTCCACTCCCTGTTTTTTTTCACGAGAGACCTGTACCACACAATGCTCCAAGCTGCAGTCACATTGACAAGTTGGAGTCATTTGCGCCAAAAGCCGCAACACCAAAACACCATTATCAGAGACGCGAAGAAATTGTGCGTGAAGCATTAATGCCAATTTCCCCCTATGAGTCCTTAAACCCCATGAAGACAGTGCAATCTTTGAAACTTGATCAGAGCTAAATAACTACTGCCTGGCTACTGCCCGGCAGAGGGCTGAATTACTCCCGCGATCGATACGGTTTTGAGATGTTTGCGTCAACCCTTTTCTGCCCGGCCGGGTCAGTTCTCTTTTTCTTGACGAAAAGTGGCCGGCCAGAGATTTTGGAAAAACAGTTGGCCAACGCGGCATAGCTTGGCCCCAGACAGCTTAAAATACGCCTTAGAAAGGGGATATAGACATGCTATCAACCAGGGACGCGATCCAGAAACTGCTGGACAAAGAACAGAGGACCCTGCAGATGGGCGGCGCCAAAGCCGTGGAAAAACAGAAAGCGGGAGGCAAACTGACCGCCCGCGAACGGCTCGATCTGTTGTTCGATCCCGGCACTTTCCGGGAACTGGACATGTTTGTGCGGCACCGCTGCGACAACTTTGGCATGGAGAAAACCGAGATCGCCTCAGACGGTGTGATCACCGGCCACGGCCTGGTGGACGGGCGTCCGGTGTTCGCTTTCTCGCAGGATTTCACCTCGCGGGGCGGTTCCCTGGGCGAGATGCACGCCGCCAAGATCTGCAAGGTGATGGACATGGCGCTGAAGAGCGGGGTTCCGCTGATCGGCATCCAGGACAGCGGCGGCGCCCGCATCCAGGAAGGCGTGGATTCCCTGAAGGGTTACGGCGAGATCTTTTACCGCAATTCCCGCGCCAGCGGCGTGATCCCCCAGATCACCGCGATCATGGGACCCTGCGCCGGCGGGGCGGTTTATTCCCCTGCCATGACGGATTTCGTGTTCATGGTGAAGCACACCAGCTTTATGTTCATCACCGGGCCGGACGTGATCCGCGCGGTAACCGGCGAGGAAACCACCCAGGAAGAGCTGGGCGGCGCCATGGCCCACAATTCCAAGAGCGGCAACGCCCATTTCGCCTGTGAGAACGACGCCGACGCCATCGAGCAGATCAAGATCCTGCTCTCCTACCTGCCAGCCAACAACATGGAGGACGCGCCCCGAACAGAGTGCGCGGACGATCCCTGGCGGCTCTGCCCCAATCTGGACACCATCATTCCGGACAGCCCCAAGGAAAGCTATTCCATGCACGAAGTGATCAAGACCGTGCTGGACGACGGCAACTTTTTCGAGCCGCACCTCTACTATGCCCAGAACATCATCGTGGGCTTCGGACGCCTGAACGGACGTGTGGTGGGGGTGGTGGCGAACCAGCCTAAAGTGCTGGCCGGCTGCCTGGATATCGACGCCTCGGACAAGGCCACCCGCTTCATCCGCTTCTGCGACGCCTTCAACATCCCTCTGCTCACCTTCGTGGACGTTCCCGGCTATCTGCCCGGCACGCAGCAAGAGCACAACGGCATCATCCGCCACGGCGCCAAGCTGCTGTGGTGCTATTCCGAGGCCACGGTGCCCAAACTGACGGTGGTCACCCGCAAGGACTACGGCGGCAGCTACATCGCCATGAGCAGCCGGCATCTGGGCGCGGACATGGTGTTTTCCTGGCCCGGCGCCGAGATCGCCGTGATGGGCGCCCAAGGCGCGGCCAACATCATCTTCCGCAAGGAGATAGAGGCTGCCGAGGACAAGGTGGCCAAACGCGCCGAGATGATCCAGATCTATGAAGAAGAGTTCAACAACCCCTACGTGGCGGCCTCGAGAGGCTATGTGGATGCCGTGATCCTGCCTTCCGAAACCCGCAAACGGCTGATCGACGCCCTGGAGATCCTCTCCAGCAAGAGCGAAAGCCTGCCGCCCAAAAAACACGGCAACATCCCGGCCTGAGAAAAGCCATGACAGACCGGAAAAAAGAACTCGCCGCCCTCGCCGGAGTGCTGGCCCTGATCTCCTCAGATGAGGCCATCTCCTATCCCCAGCGCCCGCTGGAAAACGCTCCCAGCGCCTGGCAGCATTACGGCCGCCAGCAAACGATGCTCTACCGCGAGCTCAGCCAACGCAGAATGATCAAAAGAAACAGATAGAAGGAGACACCATGCACAAACATGGCATCTTGGAATACAGCGCCATGCGCTATGAGGCCGACCGTCCCAAGGCGGCCAACCCGATCAAAATTCAGGACCTGTCGTTCCGCGACGGGCATCAATCCCTCTTCGCCACCCGCGGCCGCACCGAGGACCTGCTCCACGTGGCGGAGCTGATGGACCAGGTGGGCTTTTACTCCATGGAAGTTTGGGGCGGCGCCACTTTCGACTGCATGCACCGCTATCTGGGTGAGGACCCCTGGGAACGCATCCGCGCGCTGAAAAAACACATCAAGAACACGCCCTTTTCGATGCTGCTGCGCGGCCAGAACCTGGTGGGCTACCAAAACTACGCCGACGACGTGGTGGAGGCCTTCGTCCAGCGCGCCTGCGACAACGGGATCGACATCTTTCGCGTGTTCGACGCCCTCAACGATTTCCGCAATTTCCAGACCGCGGTGAGGATCATCCAAAAAAACCACAAACACTTCCAGGGCGCCATCTGCTACAGCCTCACGGAACAGCGGATGGGCGGCGACATCTACAACATCGAATATTACACCAAGAAAGCCAAACAGCTGGAAGAGATGGGTGCGGACACAGTCTGCATCAAGGACATGGCGGGCCTGGTGGCGCCCTACGACGCCTACGAGCTGATCAAAGCGCTCAAGGAAACCGTGAAAGTGCCGGTGCACCTGCACACCCACTTCACCAGTGGCATGGGCGATCTGGCGCTGTTCAAGGCCATCGAGGCCGGGGTGGACATCATCGACACCTGCGTGGGTCCCTACGCCTACCGCACCTCCCATCCGGCCGTGGAACCCTTTGTGAACGCGCTGTTGGGCACCAACCGCGACACCGGTTTCGACATCCGCCTGCTGAACAAGATCGGCAAGGAAATGGAAAAAGACATCCCCAAATACCTCCAGTTCGCCGACAACACCAAATTCAACATCATCGACACCGACGTGATCATCCACCAAACCCCGGGCGGCATGCTCTCAAACCTGGTGAACCAGCTGCGCCAGATGGACGCTTTGGACAGGCTGGATGACGTGTTCAAGGAGATCCCGAAAGTGCGTAAGGAACTGGGCCAGATCCCGCTGGTGACCCCCACCAGCCAGATCGTGGGCATCCAGGCCGTGAACAACGCCCTCTTTGACTCCAAGGACGGCGAATACGCCCGCATCACCGAACAGGTGAAAGACCTCTGCTTCGGCCTCTACGGCAAGACCACCCTGCCCATCGATCCCGAGGTGCAGAAAAAAGCGCTGAAAGGCTATCCCCGCGGCGAAAAACCCATCCACGTGCGCCCCGGCGATGTGATCGAGCCCGCTCTGGACCAGGTGAAGAAGGAAACCGAAGGCCTGGCCAAAGATCTGGACGACGCCCTCATCGTGGCGCTCTACAACCTCACCGGCAAGAAATTCCTGAAGATCAAATACGGCCTCGAGCCGCTTCCGGCCGAGATGAAAGCCACCACCCTGGAAGAGGTGAAGCGCCAGGAAGAGCTGTGCCAGAAGGCCAAAGCCGGCCTGCTGGTGGAGAAAAAGGAGCCGGTGGCCAAACCCGAAGGCCTGCGCCAGTTCGACGTCTTCATCGACGAAGAGCACTATCTGGTGGAGGTTTCCGAAAAAGGTGGCGCTCCGCGTGTGGTGCGTTCCGCTCCCGCCGCTCCACTGCAGGCTTCCAGGCCCGTGTCCCAAGCCGCTCCGGTTCAAGCGCCAACTCCCGCTCCCGCCGCTGCCAAAGCCGAACCCAAGCCGGCTCCGGCCTCTGCCGACGGCACCGCCATCCCCGCCCCCATGCCCGGCATGTTCGTGAAATATGAAAAACAGGTGGGCGACAAGGTGAAGATCGGCGAAACCCTGCTGGTGCTGGAGGCGATGAAGATGTACAACAACATCCCCAGCCCCGTGGCAGGCACGGTGGCGGCCACGCCTTTTTCCTCCGGCGACACGGTGGGCAAAGGCGACACCCTGATCGTAATCAAACCCGAATAGACGCCCTTCAAGGAGCCAAAATGCAGACCAAAAGCACGATCATGGACAAAGCCCAGATGGAACGCAGCGTCCATCGCATGGCGCATGAGATCATAGAACAGAACCGCGGCCTGGACAAGATCTGCCTGGTGGGCATCCGCAGCCGCGGCGTGCCCCTCGCGCAGAGGCTTTCAGAGTATCTGCGCCTGATCGAGGGCCAGGACATTCCCGTGGGCATCCTGGATATCACCCTCTACCGCGATGACCTTTCCACCATCTCGCACCAGCCCGTGATCCGCGGCTCGGAATTGGGCTTCGAGATCGAGGGCGCCGTCATCGTGCTGGTGGACGACGTGCTCTACACCGGCCGCACCGTGCGGGCCGCCATCGACGCCCTGCTGGATTTCGGCCGCCCCAAGCAGATCCAGCTGGCCGTGCTGATCGACCGCGGCCACCGCGAACTGCCCATCAAGGCCGACTACGTGGGCAAAAACGTGCCCACCTCCCGCGAGGAGATCATCAAGGTGGAATTCGAGGAAACCGATGGAGCCGATTCCGTCCGCATCGTTCTATCCTAAATACCAGGCCCGCTGGAAAAGCATCAGGAGCCTGCTCTGCGTGGGCCTGGATTCGGACGTCACCCAGCTGCCGGACTGTGTTTTGGGCGAGCCCAACCCCATCTGGGAATTCAACCGCCGCATCATCGATTCCACCGCGGACCACGCCTGCGCCTACAAGCCGAACCTGGCCTTCTATCTCAGCGACGGCCTCCGCGGCCTGGAAGCCCTTCAGCGCACGGTGGAGTATATACCAAAAGACATTCCCGTGATCCTGGACTGCAAGGTAGGCGACATCGGCAACACGATGGAGCAATACGCCGTCAGTTACTTCGACCGCATGGGCTTCGATGCCATCACCCTCAATCCGCTGATGGGTTCCGATGTTCTGAAGCCTGTTCTGAGGCGGCCTGGAGCCTTCGCCTTTGCGCTTGCCCTCACCTCGAATCCCTCCGCCGAGGAGTTCTTCCTCTCGGCCAAAATGGCCGGCAAGGTTTCCGGCTGGATCAATAATTATCCCCTGGAGCAGCTTGGAGCGGTGATCGGCGCCACCCAGGGGGGAGACCTGAAACGCATGCGGGAACAGCTGCCCGGCCGCGTCTTTCTCATCCCCGGCGTCGGCGCCCAGGGCGGAGACCTGGATTCGGTGCTCCAAAACGCCGTGGATTCCGCCGAAACGCCCAACATCCTGATCAATTCCTCGCGCGGGATCATTTTCCGCGAGAAAACGCCCCAGTTCGCCCAGGCGGCGGGATTGGCCGCGAAGGAACTGAAAGGCCTGGCCATTGTCTGAGCCAGAGCCGGAAGTTCAATCCGATAAAGCCACCTCCGCTGGAAGTATCATGCCAACTAGGCCAGGATTGCTGCTGGCAGTTCTCCTGCTGATCATCCCGATCATGCTTTGCGGCGATGCATACCGGATTCCCCCCTTCGAGAATATCAGCACCACCAGACTGCCCGACGGCAGTTATGAGCTCTGCTATGACCTTTATCCCCGGATGCTGGACTTCCCGGGGATGCAGGATACACTCAAAACCGTGCTGCTGCGGGTTTCAGAACTGGGCGGCGGGGTTTTTCTGAACATCCCCAGCTGGGATTGCCTGAGCGGGGATATTGGGGACAACCTCCTCATCGGAAAAGATAAAAGAGTCATCTGGAACGCCCCCGCGGAAAGCTGGTACAAGCCGGAGCTCGATTATGGACTGCGTCTGATGGCGGTGGAGCCCAGATACTGGTATCCGCAGAAAAGCATCATGGACCGCTCGCATGCGATTCTACGGTCTCCGGCTGTCACACCGGACCGTCTGCAGCAGCTGCCGGAGCCGGTATCCACTGCTCCACAGGAAGATAAGCTGGTCTACGTTCCCGGGGGAACTTTCAGCTGGCAAGGCTTCAGTTACCCCATTGCCGGGTTTTATTTGTCAGCCTTTGAGGTCACCCAGGGCGAATACGAAGCGGTGATGGGCCGCAACCCCGCCATCCAGTTCGGCGTGGGGCCTGACCACCCTGTCTATTACGTCAGCTGGCTGGACGCCGTGGTTTACTGCAACCTGCGCAGTATGAGGGAGGGCCTGGTTCCCTGTTACAGCCTGGCTGAATACGGAACCGACCCCCGGGTCTGGCCCCCCTGGTGGGATTATCTTCCGGATGCCGCCCAGGCCAACATCAACTGTGATTTTTCGGCCAGTGGCTACCGTCTGCCCAAAGAAGAGGAATGGCTGCATGCCGCCAGCGGCAGCGACGCCACTTATCACGCCTACCGCGATGCCATGCTGGCTGCCAGGGACTCTCTGGGGCAGGACACCATCTGCACACAGCCGGTGGGATCTTACGCTCCCAATGACGCCGGCATTCATGACATGCACGGCAACGTGGCCGAATGGACCTGGAACGCTTTCTCCTGCCTGAACGATCAGTTCAAGGGCCTGAGTACAGACCTGGACGGATTCTACAATCTGCACCTCCGGAATCACGCGGTCGCTTTCCGCTTGGGGCAGGGCGCCTACTGGCACATGACCGCTCATGATGCCTTCAAACCTTACCAGCACGAGCTTTTGTTGGGGGCAGGTCACGTCTACGATGCGGTGGGGTTCCGGGTCTGCAGAAGCGCAAAATAGTTTCAGCACAGGAATATTGGCACAAAGATCTCTCTCCAATCGAGTGGGGCTTTTGGTTGGATTTCAGACGTAGCCCCTCGATCGGTGGTCAGACAACAAAATTCGTTTTTCCCCAACCTCAGCTGAAGATCACAGATCTGTGATCCTCAGCTGGGGTTGGGGGTGTTTTAAGGGAACTTTTGCACACCTGACGAGGGGTTCCAATCGCTGCGCTCTCTACACACCATCGCTATCGTTCTGCCGCCCTCCGGGCTGATTCCAGATGGAAAGCAACCACTTGATACAGAACCAAGCTTGGTCATGAGATCAATACTCTCTGATCCTGCCCCTGATCCATAACTCCGGTCTCAGCGAGACCAACTCCGCCCCAACAGCCATAATTGGCTTCAGGCCCGGATCTGACCAGTTGGAAAACCCCCGCAGGCAACGGGAGGGTACTTACAGCCGGGCTTTGAGGTCGGCCACGAACTCCCGGATGTGGTCTTCCGTGGTGTTGAAACTGCACATCAGCCGCACCTCGTTGAGAGCTTCGTTCCACATGTAGAAATGGTATTTCTCCTGGAGGGCTGGCGTGATCTCGCGCGGGAGGATCACGTAGAGGGAATTCACCATCACCGGCTGGGTGATGCGCAGCTGCGGGATCTCCTTTAGCCGGTCCGCCAGCAGCGCGGCCATCTGGTTGGCGTGCAAAGCGTTGGAACGCCAGAGCTCGTCCTGAAGATAGGCTTCGAACTGCGCGGCGATGTAGCGCATCTTGGAAAAGAGCTGGCTGCCCTGCTTGCGGTAGAAACGCAGGTCCGCAGTCAGTTCTGGGGTAAAGCTGATCAGCACTTCGCCGAAGAGCAGGCCGTTTTTCGCGCCGCCCAGGCTCACCGTGTCCGCCCCGACGTCCCTGGTCATCTCTTTGAGGCTGCATCCCAGCGCGGCGGCGGCGTTGGCCAGCCGGGCTCCGTCGATGTGCAGAAACATCCCGTGTTCGTGGGAAAAATCCGCGAGGGCCTTGAGCTCAGCCAGCGAATAGAGGGTGCCGTATTCGGTGCTTTGGGTGATGGAGACCACCCGGCCCTGGGAGTGGTGCTGGTCGCGGTTGTTGAGCAGGTTCGGATGGATCAGTTCCGGGGTCAGTTTGCCGTCCGGGCTGTCGATCACTTTCAGCCGCGCCTGGGTGAATTTTTGCACGGCTCCGCACTCGTCCACGTTGATGTGGGCTGTGTTCGCGCAGAAGACCGCGTGATAGGAGCGGAGGTAGTTTTGCAGGGCGACCACGTTCGCCCCTGTGCCGGTGAGCAGGAAGGAGGCCTCACAGCCGCCGCCGAATAAATACTCCAGCTGTTTCAGTACCTTCTGGCTGAGGGGATCGTCCCCGTAGGCGGGGCAATAGCCCGCGTCCGCTTTGCGCATGGCGTCCCATACCTTGGGATGCACTCCGCTGTGGTTGTCGCTGCCAAAACTTGTTGCATGCATGTTCACTCCTTGAAAAACTTCATGGCTCCCGTTCGGCTCCCGTTCCCGTTGAGTCAGGGGAGTCCGTTTCCGGATCCGTAACTTCCACTTCCGCCGGTAGTTCCAGGTCTGGCAAGGCCTCCATTTTCCTTCTTTGGCGCAGCGTGGCGAAGATCACCAGAAAGGGCAGCAGCGCGAAGAGCAACGAGGAAAAGCCGGTGATGAGGTAGATCCAGGCCTGACGGCGGCTGGCGGCGGCGAACTCCAGGTTGAAGCTGTGCAGGTTGGAATCGTAGGCTTGGGCGAAGGCTTCCGTGAAACGCGCCCGTTGTCCCCGGCGGTTGTGCGCGGCCACGCTGTTCCAGAAGTTCCGCCAGGCCTCCGGATCTTTTTGGCGCATATAGCGCACGGCGAAATACGAGGTTAGATAGTACATTTCCCAGTCTTCCCGCTGCCGGGGATAGTTGTAGGCCAGCTTGAAGAGGTCCATGCGGTTGCCCCAGAAACGTTCCCTCACGTAATGATAATAACGGTCGAGGCCCAGCTGGTGGCCGGCTTCGGTGGCCAGGCCTTCGTGCAGCCAGAGCGGCGCTCCGATCAGCAATTCGTCCAGCAGCCAGTGGGTGTATTCGTGCAGGATCAGCCCGGCGTAGTTGTGGGGGATCTGATCGGCGCTGCGGGCGTAGATGCGGCGTTCCCGGCTGGAGTAGAAGGCCTCGCTGAATTCCACGATCGCGCCCCGTCCCCGGGCCAGGATCTGATAGCTGGCGCGGTCCGGAACGATGTAGATATCGGCTTTGTTGGCCGGGTAAACGCCCAAACCCATCTGCAGTTGGCCAACCCGGTTGTCCAGCTCGTCCACGAAGCCCTGCCCACCGGGGAAATCCCCCTCCGCGCTGTGGATCACGAAGTTGTCCGTGAAGGCCGCCACAGAATATTCCACGGCCGCCAAACCCAGCGTCAGCAGGCAGATCAGGACGATCCCGAGGACACGTTTCAGCTGGACAACTCCTTGCGGCTCAGCAGAGTGTAATACTCCGTGGCGTCCTTTTTGGCCACATTGCCGCCGGGAACCTTGTCGATCCTGAGCTCGTGTTCAAAGCCATAGAGCCTGAAGATCAGCAGATCGCCGTCCTTCACTTCGGCGGAGGCCTTGGCGGTTTTGCCGTTGAGGCTCACCAAGCCCTTGTCGCAGGCAGTTTTGGCGATGCTGCGGGTCTTGGTGAGGCAGAGCTTGTTGAGCAACTGGTCGATACGCATGGCAAACTCCCTTCTTCGGAGCTGGATTTCCATATTGATTAGCTGGTTAATGAGTTAAAAGGCGTTGGGTTTCCAGGGCTATCATCAGTTCTTCGTTGGTGGGCACCTTCAGCACCGTCACCCGGGAATCCGGAGTGCTGAGCAGTTCTATCTCGGAAGTGAATTTGGCGTTGGTCTCGTGATCCAGCCTGATGCCCAATGCTTCCATATCCCGGCAGACCTGTTCTCGCATGATGGGCATGTTTTCGCCCACCCCGCCGGTGAAGACCAGCAGGTCCAAGCCGTTCATGGCGGCGAAGTAAGAACCGATGTATTTCTTTATGCGGTAGCAATATACGTCCAACGCCTGAATGGCGGCAGGGTTGTTGTGGAGCAATACCTGGTCCTCGATCTCCCGCATGTCGTTGGAGATCTGGGAAAGCCCCAGCATGCCGCTTTTCTTGTTCAGGATGCTGTTCACCTCATCCACGCCCAGGCCCAGGTTCTGCTGCATGTGGACGGGCAGGGCGGGGTCGATGTCGCCACAGCGGGTGCCCATCATCAGGCCTTCCAGCGGGGTGAGGCCCATCGAGGTGTCCACGCTTTTGCCGCCGTCGATGGCGGTGATGGAGGCGCCGTTGCCCAGGTGGCAGGTGATGATCTTCAGGTCCGCGATGTTCTGGTTCAAAAACTCGGCCGCGCGCAGGCTCACATACTTGTGGGAAGTGCCGTGGAAGCCGTAGCGGCGGATCTTGTGGACCTTGTAAAAGTCCAGCGGCAGCGGATAGAGATAGGCGTGGGCGGGCATGGTTTGGTGGAAGGCGGTGTCGAACACCCCGCACTGCGGCACGGAGGGCATGTTGGCCTTCACAGCCGCGATCCCCTTGAGGTTGGCGGGGTTGTGCAGCGGCGCCAGCGAGATGCATTCCCGCATCACCTCCACCACGTGGTCGGTGACCACCACCGCGTCCGAATAGTGCTCCCCGGCGTGCACCAGACGGTGGCCCACAGCGTCGATCTCGCTCTTGTCGCCGATCACGCCGTTCACGCTGTCCAAAAGCGAATCGATGATCAGCTGCAGCCCCTGTTCGTGGTTCTCGATCACCATTTCCCGTTTTTTCTTGGTGAATTTCTCGCTTTTGTAGGTGAAGAGGGCGATGTCTTCCCCGATCTTTTCCGCGATGCCGTCCGCCAGCACGTGGCGGGATTCGATGTCGATGAACTGGTATTTGATGGATGAACTGCCGCAATTGAGCACTAAGATCTTCATTTGTTCCTCATATCGTGTTTTTTGTGCAAGGCGGCGTGGAGGGGCAAAATTGTCAACTGATTTGGCTTTTTCCCTTTGTCCGGCCCTTAGCCCCAGCCCATCCGCCTCCCGCATACTTCCCCCAGAGTTCCCGCCCGGCCTACGGGAAGTGTGCGGGAAGTTGCCAGGGGGTGAATAGGCTGGGGCTATGAGCGGTTTGAACTAAAAACCGGGGCGGAAAAGCCCCGGTCAGTAAAATTGGCTGGGCAGGCCTATTCCACGCTCCCTTCCCAGCCGCCGGCCCCTTCCGGAAGTTTGCTGGCGGGAGGATTGTGGACAGCCCTGGCCGCCCTCTGGAAAGCGTTTTCCTCGATCCCGGCCTTGAGGATGATCACCAGTTCGCGCTCCTTGATCTCGGTCTTGTAATAGCCTGTGAGATAACGTATTCCCAACACCCACCAGGGCAGGTCCTTGAGGATCGGGATGCCGGCGCGGACGCGGATGGTGTCGGTGTCGTAGAGTCCGCCGATCACGGCTTCCTCCCCGTCGTAGAGCACCAGTTCGGTTTGGGAAAGGCTTTTGTTGATGATGGTGCTGATATTTCCGGGGGTGCCACTGCTGCGTTCGATGCTCACCTTCATGTGGATCACCTCGGTGCCTTCCACCTCCACGATGGTGGGCTCCACGTTCAGGATCACGCCGGTGGCGAAAAAGCGGTCGGTGGTGTTGCCGGCCTCATCCACTGTTTTTACGGAGATGTCCTGTCCCACCTGGATGAAGCCTTTTTTTCCGGAGGTGACCATGATGTTCGGTTTGGCGATCACGCTGCCTTTCTGGTTCGATTCGATGGTGTTGAGCAGGGTGTTCAGATCGATCTGAAATCCGCCGAGGTTGAAAACCCCGCCAAGTCCCAGCCCAAAGATGCTCCCAGGCACCTGTCCGGCCCCGGAGAAATCGGCGTTGAGGGTCACCCTGCCGTTCAGGAGGGTGGACCAGTCCACGCCCAGGGATTGCAGGAAGGCGCGGTCGGCCAGCAGGGCGACGGCGTTGATGCGCACTTGTTTGGCCTGGGCGTCCGCCTGGATCTCAGAGACGCTGGGCGCTTGATCCGCGGTGGCCGCAGGCGTATCGGCAAAGGCGATGAAGCCAGGCTGGTCCGCCACAGTTAGCCCGTTTTTGAGGGCGATCAGTTCCACGGCCTGGCGCCAGGGCAGGCGGTTCACGGGTACGCCGATGGGGCCGCCGTAGCTGCTTTGGTTGAACATCTTTTTATTCTCGAATTTCTGGCTGGAAAGTTCCAGGATCCGCACCGCCTCGTTGAGGTTGGTGCCAGCGTTGATGGTCACCAAGCCTTCTTCGGGCGCTTTGGGGGTTTGGGCCGCCAGCGGGAGCAGGCACAGGGCAAGCAGCAGGATTAAGCTTAAGCTGTATTTCAAGGTAAACCTCACTCACTGTCTATTAACATGTTGTAATCTTCTTCCAGACCGTATTTGGCCAGCTTGAACACCACCTTGCCCACGGATTCGTCCACCTTGTAGAGATATCCGTAAGCCACGCGGCTGCCTTTGGAAAGGATGCGGATGATACCCTGGGCATCGCGGAAGAAGGCCATGCCGCGGGAAATGCCGATCAGTTTGGCGTCCTCGACGTTGAGGAGGGCGGGATCGACATCCCAGGGCAGCATTTCCTCGGAGATGCGGGGCATGAAGAGCGGATAGGCGGTGTAGGCGGGATCCACGGCTTTCATGCCGATCTCGGTGGCGTCCGGACCTCCGGTGATGAAATGGGTGCGCAGCACCATGGAAAAGGAAACTGTGTCGGCTTGGGCGGTGCCTTCGGAGCCGATGGAAAAGTCTTCCACGGTCATCACCAGACGCTGTTTCTCGATCTGGTTGGCCAGGTTCAGAAGGTTGGCGTAGCGCGTTTTTCCGCTGAGGATGTATTCGTTGTAGGTGGCCTGGCCTTCCTTGGCGTCGGCCACGGCGAAGTCGAAATTGACGTTGGTCTTCATCCACTGCATGATGTCCAGCAGATAGCCGTAGGTGATGGAAGGCGAATCTTCGCCCAGGATCAGCTTGCTCTGCTGGCCCATCATGGCTTGCTGGAGCTCATACTCCAGGCGCAGGGAGTCGATGGTGGCCAGCTGCAGTTCCAGGGAATCGATCGAGGCCTGGGCGAGGCGGTTGTGGTCCCGGGCAGCTTCGGTTTTCTTGTTCAGGGCGGCAAGTTGCCAGGTAACCAGAGCGCTCACCAGGATCAGGATCACGGCCAGGACGAGGGTGTTGCGGGTGCTGTTGCTCATTGTTCGCCTCCCAAACCGAGGCTGGCCATGTCCTCCTCCACCAGCGGGCGGATGGGATGGTCGGGGAAGGTGGCCAGGATCCTGGGGTACAGCCTCAGATAGCGCTTGTTGCCCCGGGCCTGGTCGATCCTGGCGGTGAGGAGCAGGGCGTAGGGATAGTGGGCGTCGTATTTGTGCACCAGCGGGTCGATCACGGCAATGGCCTGCGTGTATTCGCCCGCCCGGTAGAGCCGGTTGGCCAGATGCCAGCGGGCCATGGGTTCCAGCACATGGCCCCGGTGCTGGCGAAGAAAGGCGTTGCCCAGGCTGAGGGTGGCCTCATGGTCGCCTGTGTTCAAAGCCCGGATGAAGGCGTTGTAATCTGTGGCGGCCTGGCCTCCGGCGCTGTTTTGCGCTTCCGAGAGCGGCGGCATGTAGCGCGAGCTGATGGGCTTCAGGGCTTGGCCCGAAACGGGTGGCGCGGCCTTGGCCGGGGCGGGTGGGGTGGCCTTGGCTGGCTGGAGTGGCGCGGCCGGGGCTGCCGGCGGCGAAGCGCTTGCCTGCTCCGGCTTGGCCTGGCTGGCGGCGAATGCCTCCTCCTGCTGGCGGGCCAGTTCCTGCTCCTGCTTGGTCAGGGCGAGGGCGGCGGCCATTTCGGCCTCGATCTGGCCCACCCAATCCACTTCCGGAAAGTCCGAGGAGATCTCGAAGTTCCAGAGCGTGGTGCCACGCACCAGGTTCGAAGTAACTTTCTGGATGCGGCTTTGGGGCAGGGCGTCGGCAAAGATGATCACATTGTTGCGGTTGGTGGTCACTCCGCTGATCTGCAGGCGGGTGCCGTCGCGCTTGAAATTGGTAAGCCAGCTGATGGGGCGAGACTGGAAGAGGCGGTCGAGGGTGTCCAGCACCGCCGACCAGGCGTTCTTGCCTTTCAGCACCATCCTGATGGCCTCCATGTTCTTGCTGAAATGCCGCATCTCCTCCTGCATTTGGGCGATCTCGGCCGTTTCCAGCTTCAGCACGGCCAGCTCGTGGTCCAGCTCCCGCTGCAGCCTGTGGGTGGCTTCGAATTTCTTCTGCCCGTCCAGGTAGGTGACGGTGCCGAAGAGGGCCACCGCGAAGATGGCGAACATGATCAGGAAGCCGTGCCACGAGATCTTGAAAGGTTTCTGGGCCTCGAGGAGACGGCCAGGGAGGAAATTGCTGGGGGTGTAGCGCGTTTCCTCCGGGAACAAAGCTTTTTGCGCCAGCGCGATGGGCAGGGCGAACCGGGCCAGATGGACCGGCGTGGCCAGCTCCGGATCGAGGCTGTCCACCGAGAGCAGCGGAAAGCCCAGCAACTCGGCCGAGTCCGGCTGGCGGAAGTTGAAATAAGCCACCACCTCTTCCGAGGCCAGGTCGCCGCAGATGACGAACTTTTCCGGCTCCGGCTGCTGGGAATTGTCCAGCGCGAAGGAGACGCGGGAATAGATCATCTCCGGTTCCGGCAATTCCTGGGTGATGTTCAGCGGATAGATGTCCACCAGTTGGCTGTTGTCGAAAAGGAAGGCCCTGCGGTAGTCGCGGCCCAGGTGGATCAGCAGCGCCCTCTGGGCGTCGCCCAGGTTGTTCACCCGGTAGTGGTCGGCCAGAATGATGTCGTTGGAATCCGCCAGCTGGAAATAATACCTTTTCCGGTGCCGGTTGGCGTAGCCCACCAGGGAATCCAGCAGCTGGTTGGCGCCCTTGTGCAGCAGCAGCTGGTTTTCGGCGTTGATGGTGAAGCGCGAGGTCTGCCAGTCGCCCCGTTTCAGCTGGCGGGGCTCAAGGTTGGCCCTCAGGAAGGCCCTTTCATCGCTCTTGGTCTCCGGGACGCCGATGCCCCGCACCAGGTTTTCCTCGTTCACGTTCAGGGCGATCACGCCCCTCTGCAGCCTTGCTCCGCCGAAGAGGCGGTCCAGCTGCGCCGTGTTGGAGCCGGCGCCGCCCGGGGATAGATCGTCGATCCGGATCTCCCCGCTGGAGGCATCCTCCTCCCAGTTTTGGCCGCCGAAGTCCACAAGTTGTTCCTGCGCGCGGTACAGGGGTTTGTCCAGCTCTGCCAGGTCGAGCCGGGTGAGGCGGACAAGGTAGGAATCCCGTTCCAGGCAGGCCAGCCGCAGCGACTGCCCGTCCTCCGAGATCCCGAAGGCCATTTTGGGGTGTTTTCTCATTTACTGATCGATCCTCTGTAAAGTGGTGGCAAAACGCTCAGGACATCGAGATCAACTGATGCATGCGTTTCTTGTTGTTGGCAAAGCTCATGGCCGTCCTGGAGCTGATCACGCCCCGTTTGAGAAGTTCGTGCAAGTCCTGTTCCAAAGTGCACATTCCGTAGCGCCGGCCTTCCACCATCATCTGGTAGATCTCGCCGATGTTCTTGTTGCGGATGGCCGCCTGCACGCTGGCGTCCACGGAGAGGATCTCGCGGGTCATCACCAGTTTGCCGTCCAGGGTGGGGATCAGTTTTTGGGAAATGATCACGCTGAGCACGTCGGCCAGGCGGTTGCGGATGCGTTCCTGTTCCTCGGGCGGAAATTCCGCCACGATGCGGTGGATGCTGTCGATGGCGGAGCTGGTGTGCAGGGTGGTGAAGGCCTTGTGGCCGCTGTCGGTGATCTCCAGCACGGTGGAGATGGTGTTGGGGTCGCGCATTTCGCCCACCATGATGATGTCCGGGTCCTGGCGCAGGGCCTCGATCGCCCCGTGGGAAAAGGAAAGCACGTCCATCCCCACTTCGCGGTGGCGCACCAGGCAAAGCCGGGATTCGTGCACGTATTCGATGGGGTTGGCGATGATCACGATGTGGCCGTGGTTGTCGCGGTTGTTCATGTCGATGATGGCGTCCAGGGTGGTGCTCTTGCCGCTGCCGGTGATGCCGGTGATCAGGATGAGCCCCGTCTTTTCGGAGCGGAGGTTCATTCTTTCCACGATGGGGGCGGGCATGCGCAGCTGTTCCATGCTGAACACAAAGTCGTTGATGCGGCGGAAGTTCGCGCAGAGGTGGCCCCTGTCCAGATAACAGGTGCCGCGGTAGCGCAGATTTCCCTCGCCGTTGGGGATGGTGGCCGAGAAATCCAGCACCAGGTTGTCGAAGAGCTTCTGTTTCTGCATCGGGCTCAGCCAGCTGCTGATGATGGCGGTGGTTTCCAGGCGGCTGAATTCGCCGAGGGAGGGGATGGGTTTTTTGATGCCGGTGATCCTCATCCAGATCTGGTCGGCGGCGCCGGGCGCCCCGAAATCCAGGTCGGAGGCCTCGCGTGCGTGGGTGTCCAGCATCCATTCCTGCAATACTTCCCGTGCTTCCTTGCACCAGGCCCCGTTTTGCTCCAGCAGGGCGTCCACGCTGAGGCAGAGCTCGATCCCCTCGAGGCTGGGGTCGATCCGCTCACTCAGCTGCCGCTTGAAACTCAGGCTCACGGCTGTTCCTGCTCGCTTGCCAAAGCGGCGCTTTTGCTCAGCCGCAGCAGGTTGCGCTTCCACTTCAGCTGCAGGCAGATGATCAGGTTGATCATGTAGCGCTTGGTGAGGGTCTCGTCGTGATAGGCGAAGAAATCCAGCAGGCGCCTGCGGCTGAAATGCCTCACCTGGCAGTCTTCCCTGGCCAGCAGCTGGACCGTGGGCGCGCTGGGATTCACAAAGCTCTCCTCGCCCCAGAAATCGCCCGCCGCCAGGCTGTCCACCGGAACGCCGTTCACAAAGGCCCCGGCCCCGCCCTGTTCGATCCAGACCAGCGAACTGGCCTCCTCGTTCAGGGGAATCAGCTGACCCGCCTGCCAGTTCCTGAGGCTGCCGGTCATGCGGAAATCCCACTGTTCGTCGGGATTGAAGCCCCTCAGCAAGGTCTGCGCGATCTGGTTGCCGGGCAGGAAGCCGCTTTCAGGGCGGACCTCACCCTGGCCGGGGGAAGCCAGCACCGCCTCCAACTCATCCAGATTCAGGGGCTTGGTGAGAAACCAGCCGGCCCCGTTGCGCGTGGCCGCCTCTTCCAGCTCCCGGTCCGCGAATTCGCTCACGGCCACCAGGTCCGCGTCGGGCAGCAGCTGCCGCAGCCGGGTCAGCGTCTGCACGCCGTCCAGACAGGGCCACCGCATGTCCACGATCACCAGCCCGAACCTCTCCTGCCGGGCCAGCTGTTCCGCCTCCCCGCAGTTGTTCGCCACGCTGGCCTCGAAGCCGCGCTGCTTTAGCCATTCGCCCACATTCGCCTGAACCTGTTTGTCCTCGTCCAGCAGCAGTACTTTTCCGGGCATATTCACTCCCTGATCCAATCCATTTTGCCGTATTTGCCGTTCAATCCCTGATATAGTCAACCTTTGCCGGAACCATGGTGCCGGTGTAGAAATCCCAGATCTCATCGTCATTCAGCGCCCGGCTGAAAAGGCCCACTTGGTCCAGCACGCCATTGAAACACATGTCAAACTCGCTGTTCTCGAATTTGTTCGAGGGGTTTCCGTTCACCCTGGTGATCCGGGAGCCGATGCTCACCCCGTGCGGGCTCAGGGACGCCAATTCGCCCGAGCCCGTAACCGGATTGCCGTAGGTGGAGGAAACGGGGATGCCGTTGTAATAGGCCTTCAGCGCCCCTTTGTTGAAGGTCAGGGCAAAAAACTCCCAGGGATAATTGCGGTAGCCCTGTCCGGAACTGCCGGTGGAGTTGGCCACCAATTTGTCCTTGAAGGGAAAGCGCACTTCCAGCCAGTTGGTGGGGGCTCCGTTGGCCAGACCCACGCTGAAATGCAGCCTGCCGGTCCAGGCATTGTACCAGATGGCCGCGGTGGGCGCGGCACCAGGGTACGACTGGGGTTGAACCGACGGCAGCCAGACCAGGGCGGCTGACCTGTATTTGAGGTCTCTATCCAGCTTGGCGAAGCAGACCAGGGTGAAGGTGGAATCCACCTCCATCGAGTGGTTCAGATCGTCGTTGGGCGCGTAGGCCGCGTCGTTGAAATCATCATGCCAGAAGCCGCATTTCCAGCCCGCCACCCCGTCCCCGGGGGTGGGGAAAGTATGCAGGCCGTTGAAATCGTAAGCGTCGTTGTTGTGGCCGGAGGTGTCTTTCATGTTCGCCTGGCCGGGAAACTGGGCCTGGTTCATTTCGTAATAAAAGCAGTCAGGGGTCTCCACTTTGAAGTAGTTGAAGGCCAGCTCGGCGGGATAGATGATGTCCTTGCTTTGCAGAGAGCCGGAAACGTTGGTCACGGCCTGAAAGCGGATCTCCTTGTTGTTTCCGGTGAAGGTACCGCCGATATGGTGAAACTCGATCCGGTTGATCATGGCGTTTCCCACCGGGAACAGGGGTTGGGTGATCTGGTTTCCGTTCACGGTGTTGGTCCCGTTGAAGGTCACCACCACGGATTGGTATTCCTTTTTCACCCAGTCCTTGATGTTGGGGATGGCGAAGGCAGTGGCATAGCGCAGGGCGTAGTCGCTCACGTTTTCCGTTTCCCGCTTTATCTGGTCGTCCCGCAGCACCTCCGGTAGCTTCAGCATTTTGGTCTGCATGCGCAGGGCGATCCCCGCGAAGACGGTGCTCAGCAGGATCACCAGGATCAGCATTGCTCTTCCCATGGCTCAGTTCGTTCCTTCCTGCAGATAGGTGTTCATCAGAAAACACTTCAGCTGCAGCCTGTTGGTTAGGGGACGGGAATCCATCAGGGGACCCGGCCGCCGGAAGGTCATCCGCAGTTCCGCGGCCCGGATGGCGGTCGTTTCGGTGCTGGGATTGTTGTCGATGTTGAAATATCTGAAGCCCAGATCGTCCACCCAGAAGATGTAGCCCATGTTTTCCAGCACGGGGTCGTCCTCGATGTTGGCGTCCGTGCCCTGGCGGATCTCGATGGCTTTGCCCAGGGCTCCGTTGGATTCCCTCAGCGAGATCGACACGAAGTTTGGCTCACCCGAGGTTGGGCCGATCGCGTTGTTGTTGTAATCCCAGTAGCTGCGAAAAACAAAGGCGTCGCTGTCCGCCCTCACCACAGCCAGTTTCGGGTCTTCGATGCCCAGCCCGGCCAGGCCGATGACATGGTTCAGCCGGGTGCTGGCTTGCTCCATGTGGTCAGCCATGCTGGCCGCGTACATGTTTCGCTCCGCGGTTTCCGTGATCTGATACTGGAAGGTGATCAGCATGATCAGCACCAGGCCGCCCAAGATCACGGCCCCCAGCACGTCCAGGATCACGCTCACAGCCCCTCCACCGAGAACGGCACGTAGATGCGGCTGAGCCTAATGGGATGCCGCTGCCCCGCCGGACCGGTCACCAGCACCGTCACCAGGACGTTGGGCTCGTACTGCGCGGTGGTGCTGCCGAATTGGTCGCAGGGCTCGGCGTTGATGTCCAGGTGAAACTGCGCGCCGTAATGGGCAAGGGCGTATTCACGCTGGGTGCCGCCATACTGGATGATGATCTGGGAATATTTCAGGTTGGTGGTCTGCGGGGCGAACAGCCTGGCGTCGATCTCGTCCAGAACTTCCTGCGCCAGCTGCATGGACTGCACGGTGTGGGAGGCGTTGGTCACCTGGTCGGCGGCCGTGGCCATGGCCTGGTGATGCACGATCGCGGTGGTGGCGAAGAGGATCACCGCCATCACCGTGATGAACATTTCCAGGAAGTTCATCTAATCCTCCGCGGTGGCGAACAGCACTTCCGTGATGTCCGTCAATCCTTCGCGGATGCGGTCGATGCCGCTTTGCCGCATGGAGAGCATCCCGTGTTTTTCCGCCAGGCTGCGGATGCGTTCCTCGTCGATCTCGTGGCCGGAGACCACGATCTCGTTGCGGATCTCGGGATAGAAATACAGCGCTTCGGCGATGTTGATCCGGCCGGAATAGCCCTGATGGCATTTGGAACAGCCCACGGGCTCGAAGACGCTCCCGCTGGCCAGTTCCTCGCGGCTGAGCCCCAGTTTGAGGGCGGCCTCCCAGTGTTCCTGCCCCAGCGGTTTGCGGCAGTGGACGCAGAGCTTGCGCACCAGGCGCTGGGCGATGATGATGTTGATGGAATAGGCCAGCAGAAAGGGTTCGATGCCCATCTTGTAGAGCCGGGTGATGGCGCTGGGGGCGTCGTTGGTGTGCAAAGTTGTCAGGGTAAGGTGCCCGGTGTTGGCCAGCTTCACGGCGATGTCGGCCGTCACCCTGTCGCGGATCTCGCCCACCATCACCACGTCCGGGTCGTGCCGCAGGATGCTGCGCAGGGCTTGCTCGAAATCCATCTTGTGGCTGATCTTCAGTTGCCTCGCGCCCCGGATCACATACTCCACCGGGTCTTCGCAGGTGAGCACTTTGATCGAGGGCTTCAGCACGTGGTGCAGCGCCGCCATCAGCGTGGTGCTTTTGCCGCTGCCGGTGGGCCCCGTGAGCACCACTATCCCCTTGGGCGAGGTGATGGCCTTGATCAGTTCCTCCCCGGCCTGCTGCTGGAAGCCCAGCTTGCGGAAGTCCTTGATCACCTTGCGGTCGTCCACCACGCGGATGGTGATGCTTTCGAAGCGCCGCTCATATTCGGCCGAAACCAAAGGCAGGATGGACACCCGGAAGCGGATCAGGTGTTCGTCGATCAGCCTTTGCGCGTAGCCGTCCTGGGCGGTGTCGCGCTCGAAGCGGTCCACCCCGATGGAGCGGTCCTTCACCACGGCGGCCAGGGCTTCCGGCGGCGTGTTTTCCTGCCGCAGCCACAGCTGCAGCTTGCCGTCGATGCGGAAATAGATGTCCACGCTCCGTTTGTCCGCCGGGATGATGTGCAGGTCGCTGGCGTCGCTGCGCACGGCGTCGATCAGCGCGCCTTCAAAGAGGTTCACCAGCAGGCTGCGGTTGATCTCCTCGTCCAGCGCCTGTTCGCTCAGTTCCGGCTGGCTGTCGTCGCTGCCGATGAAAACTTCCCCGCTCTCCGTGAGCATCTGCAGAAATTCGTTCTTGTGCGGGGCGATCTTCTCGGTGAGTTCCTCGATCACGCCCAAACGGCACCAGTAAACGTCTATCCGCTTGTAGGGCGTTTTCTGCGGGATCTCCTGGATCAGCTTGTTGGTGGGGTCCGAGGCCAGAACCTTCAGGCCGTCGCGGTGCACCCCGTTGCCCGTGGTGAAGGGCAGGATGCGGTGGTAGAGCAGCTTTTTCTTCAGCTCTTCGGGAAATTTGGCCAGGATCTCCCGGTTCGCCTTGAGCACCTTTTCGCTCAGGCTCTCCGGATCCACTTCCAGTTCGTCGAAGGAATAGTAACAGGCCAGGCTGGAATAAACCCGGTCGTGCGGGATCAGGAAATCGGATTCCAATATCCCCGCCAGCGCGCCCGGGGTAAGCGTGCCAAATTCTTCCATCCGGCGCAGCGCCTTGTCCACGATCTCGTGGGGAAAGCCGCTTTGTTCCACCAGATAGCGCGCGAAATTTATGTGTTTTGCCATGTATGTCCTTAATAGGTGGGCGGCGATATGTTCGCCACCTCAGCCGAAACCAGCGTCAGGAACGTGATCATCACGCCCACGAACAGCCACACGATGGTTTGCACCAGCTCGATCGTGTTGGCCATCCGGTAGGTGGTTTCCGCCTTGTAAAAGCTGGCGATCTGCTGCGCCGCCGAAAGCAGGTTGCCCGTCTCCTGCCCCGTTTTCAGCCGGGTGAGGGTGGTGCGGGGAAAAACCCCCGCCGCCTCCATCGCCGGAACGAAGGCCTCGCCTTCCCGCAGCATCAGCGGTATCGTGATCCGCTTGATCTGGTCTTCCATCCAGCCGTTGCGGCAGGCTTCCGCCGCCATCCGGATGGTTTCGATGTTGTCGCCCGCCCCGCTGTAGATGGTGCCGAACACCCGGAAGTAGATCTCCACGCTCATCTTGTGGATCAGCGGACCCAGGATGGGGATCTTCACCAGGTTCCGGTCCCGCCAGATGCGCCCTTTGGGCGTGCTCCACCAGCGCCACAGGATCAGGATCACCCCCAGCGTCGCCAACCCCAGGATCCACCACACCTCGCCCAGCCAGTTGCTGAAATCCAGCGTGGCCTTGGTGAGCGTGGGGGTCTCCATGTCGTATTTCTGGAACAGGGTGGCGGTGGCGGGAAAGATCTCCAGCACATAGTAGCCGAAGGCCGCCAGCGTGGCCAGGATGGTGATCAGGGGGGAAAGCAGCGCCTTGCGCACGGTTTTGCTGATCTCCACGTCGCGCTCGATGAATTCGGCCGTGGAGTCGAAAATGTCCGCCATGTTGCCGGATCTGGTGGCCAGGCCCAGCATGAAGGCCGGAAACCGCCCGAACACGTTGGAAAAACTCTGGAAAACTTCCTTGCCCTCGGCCCCCGCCTTCAGCTGCGTCTCGATCTGATACAGCGTCTCCTTCATCTTGCGGTTGCTCTGCTCCTCGGCCAGCAGCTCCAGGATCTTGCCGAAGTTCATCTTGTCCCGCAGCATGTTCGCGCTCAGGCGGATGAACATCAGGATGTCCGCGATGGAAGGCTTGCCCGGAAGGTCGAACCAGACCCTGCCGATCTTGAAATTCTCGTAGCCCAGGCGCCGCAACCCCTCGGCCACGTCCTCTTTGTTGTAGGCCGATTGCCGCCCGCTGAAGGGCGCCCGCCCCGCCATCCTCACCTTGTACAGCCAGTCCCGCTTCTGCTCCAGCCTGGAGATCGTGATCTGGTAACGCTGCCGCAGCTCCGCCAAATGCCGCTTCGCTTCCCTGCCACCGGAGGCGGTGAAAGTGCCGGTTACCGGCTTGCCCTCTTTGTTCGTGCCCCGGAAGCGGTATTCATAGATCATTCGCCACGGCCTCTATCCTCTAAAACAGTTGCGGGGACCCCGATGTCCCCGATGCCGGAAAAGTGGCGGCTTTCCGCCAGTTATATCCGAAAAAAGTATATACTTATTCTGCTTTTCCAAAAGACCCAGGAATGGCCAGTAAGCCATTCCTGAGTGTTGATAGATATAGTTGATACAATACTACAAGTTATGAGCCTGTTTCTTCAGTGACCCACGCTGTCGCACCAGTTGTTACGCCAGTCTCAGTTGTGATTTCGCCAGTAACCAGATCAACGGTGGCTTGCACCCAGGGATAATCAGCTCCTCTGTTTTCCAAGCCTATACCCTGCATAACTACGGTATTGGCATCGGCCGCGGACATCAGTTTGAAGTTTCCGGTTTCGGTTCCAAGGGTTTCATCTGTTTCAGTAAAGCCAACATAACTGGCAATATCAGCAACAGCTGAAGCTGCAACGAAATCTCTTCCCGCTCCGCCTTGGGCGGTGGGGGTCTTCCACCACTGCATGGCGCTGGTCCCGTAGGTGCTGAGTTCCGTGGCCACGGCCTGGCGGCTGTTGTTAAAGGCCTGGTTGTTGAAGATCGTGATCCCCACGGCGATGGCGACGCCGACGATGATCACACCGAGTACGATGAGAAGAAGTTGTTGGGTTCCCATGTTTTTTTCTCCTTTTTTTTGCGCCCTGTGGGCGACTTGGTTTTATTTTTTCCCGATAGCTGGGAAATTTTTCAGGATTTTTAGGGTAAGCGGGGTTGTTACTTGCTCTTGGCGAACCTTGGCACCTCTATGCGCTGGTCCAAATGCCCTACCCGGATACCTGAATATCGCTCCCGCCATTCTGTCAAGAAAATAATGCGCTTCTTCCAAAACTCTTAACTTTTGCGGGACAGCCAGATGCCAAAAATAGCTCCCGTGTTGGGTGCAATAACCATGCTTAATTGCCTGTATCACGGCTGCTTATGAATCTGCGTAATTCTTCCCCGGCCCACCCCAAAAAAAACTCCTCCCTCCGCCCGACCTGTCATTCCGGGGAAGGGGCCCCGGAATCCAGACACCATCCCACTACCCCCGCCCTGTCATTCCGGGGAAGGGGCCCCGGAATCCAGTCATCATCCCTCTACCCCCGCCCTGTCATTCCGGGGAAGGGGCCCCGGAATCCAGTCATCATCCCTCTACCCCCGCTCTGTCATTCCGGGGAAGGGGCCCCGGAATCCAGTCATCATCCCTCTACCCCCGCCCTGTCATTCCGGGGAAGGGGCCCCGGAATCCAGTCATCATCCCAC